>Ga0207932_1000457_pt1 | contig 13719 bp, 11 predicted proteins | sample NGESurdeep092012_FD_184480 | JGI IMG/M metagenome (GOLD analysis project Ga0207932, IMG submission 184480) | Arctic peat soil microbial communities from Barrow, Alaska - NGEE Surface sample 415-2 deep-092012 (SPAdes) | ecosystem: Environmental > Terrestrial > Soil > Wetlands > Peat ...
CTGCGATACATCTATAAGGTCAACCTTAAAACCATTTTGAGCAAAAACATGCGCAATACCGTTTCCCATTGTGCCTGCACCGATAACAGCGATTGTCTGAATTGTCTGAACCATGATTTTTGAGATTTTTAGGATTAATGGGAAATTGTCTGAACCATGATTTTTAGGATTACAGGATTAATGAGAAAAGTGTAAGTCATTTTTTCTTTATAATCCCTTAACAAATGTAAGATGCAATTTAAAAGCTTATCAAGGAAAATAAAAACTAATTCAAAGTAATGTATCCTGAGAATCCCATTAATCCCAAAAATCCCAGTTCAGACGGACTAATGCTTTTTAAAATCTCCTCTCTTCCATGCTTTGATAAACTCTGCCCAGGCTAAGGGATTAAATATGTTTTGAGGTGGAAGCTGACCGGCATAATAACTCTTAATGGCAGTTTGCTTTAAATAATAATTACTTGCCTCACGTCCATCTTGAGGAAGTATTCTTTCCATTGCTGATAATGTTGCTGCATTTGTATTCTTTCTTGCAACCTCCTGGTTATCATCGGGAACTTTTGTGGTTACAAAATCTCTTTCAAACTGCTCTCTCGTGGGGCGTCGCTTAATTATAGTCGCAGGAAGATAGATTGTATCCTGTATCAAAAGCTGGATCATACTGTGTTGATTTCCTTCTAAATTTTTAGGAATTAAAGCAACTTTTGGTTTATAACCAATGCTGGTAAACTCTATCTTGTCACCTTTTAAAACTACAATAGAAAAAACACCTTGTTCATTTGTGATAGTTCCGCGGTTTTGTCCTTTTACAACAACACTTACATATGGAATTGCTTTAAGACTGTCAGCCGTCATAACAACGCCATACAATTGAACCACAGAATCTTTAAATGATTCAAACTGTGCTTTTGCAATAAAAGGGAGAATAAAAAATGCTGTGATAAATAAGAGTAAATTTTTTTTCATAATCCCTATCCCCTAAAGGGGAATTAAATTTTTTTAAAAAGTTCAACAATGGTATGCGATACAAGTGAGTGATACAATCCCGCAATTGCGGAACCATGAAACTATACAGCCGGCTCAATAATATTAAAACAAAGTAAGGGCATCATTGTTTAAATTTGCGGATTGTAAATGTTTTTAACAAATAATTGAACGATGACGCAGGAAGATATTTTAAAAGCGCTTGGTAATGTACAAGAGCCTGATCTGGGTAAAGACCTTGTGACATTAAATATGGTGAAGGATATTGTTATTAATGATAATAATGTTTCATTCACTGTGGTGCTTACTACGCCTGCCTGTCCCATGAAGGACCTGATAAGGAATGCCTGTGAGAATGCTGTAAAAATATTAGTGAATAAAGAAGCAATTGTTACGGTGAATTTTACATCAAATACAACAACACTAAGAAAAGATAAAAATATTTTAAGCGGGGTGAAAAATATTATTGCAGTGGTAAGTGGTAAAGGTGGTGTTGGCAAAAGCACTGTTGCAAGTAATCTTGCGCTGGCGCTGGCTGATAGCGGAGCAAAGGTTGGCTTGATGGATGCAGATATTTACGGACCCAGTGTGCATATAATGTTTGGTGTTCGTGGTGAAAGACCAATGATGAAAGAAGGCGAAGGCGGCAAAGGTTTGATAGTTCCTTTGGAGCGCTACGGAATTAAACTGATGAGCATTGGTTTACTGGTTGATGAAAAACAGGCAGTGGTTTGGCGGGGACCAATGGTGAGCAGCGCTATCAGGCAATTTGTTAGTGATGTGGATTGGGGTGAACTGGATTATTTAGTGATAGATATGCCACCTGGCACAGGCGATATTCATTTAACCATTGTTCAAACAGTTCCGGTTACGGGTGTAATTATTGTTACTACACCGCAATTGGTTGCGCTTGCTGATGCAAAAAAAGGAATTGCCATGTTTAACCAGGCACAGATTAAAGTGCCTGTGATAGGGCTTGTAGAGAACATGAGTTATTTCACTCCGGAAGAATTACCAAATAATAAATATTACATCTTTGGAAAAGAAGGCGGTAAAAAACTAGCTGATGAATATGATATTCCTTTTTTGGGAGAGATACCTTTAGTGCAAAGCATTCGTGAAGGCGGCGACTCAGGCGTTCCTGTTATGATGAGTGATGATATAATAAGTAAGCAGGCTTTTATTGATTTTGCTGCTAATGCCACGAGAGGAATTGCCATGCGTAATGCCGAGATGCCAGCAACAGAAGTTAGTGAAGTGCTGGAGGTGAGTGGGAGTTAAATAAAATCAATTATTGAGAAGTGATTTTAAATATAAACTCTGCTTTGCATAATCAATCACCGCCTCATATTTTATTAAAATATCTGCGCCAATAACTCCATTGCAAGGCTCTGTAATTCCTTTCTTTGCAAGTGAATCTTTTACATGCTGGAAATCTGCCGCATAAAGATCGAATGATGGTATTTCAAAATTATTGATCTTAAATAATTTTACTTTTTTGCGAAACAGGCTCATTTGCGAAGTGCCAACTCCACCACCCTTTTCTTTCATTGATGCAAACTCCATCAGATTATTTGTAGCATAATTTAAATCGATAACTGTATTGCTTGCGCCGGTATCAATTAAAAAATTTGTTATAATGCCATCAATATTTACATCCACTTCTAAATGTCCTATTGCATTTAGACGAACAGGAATTTCTGTATAATTTTTCTTACTCATTACTGAAAAATATGATTTTAAGAATAATAATTTTTATTTTTTTTGCCACCAAATTTTTATTTACCATTGAACTGCTAGTTATTACCGCTTATGTCATGATTGTGTCAATAATACACATTAAATTATGTTCCGAAACGATTGTGTTGTACCTTTGCACCGCAATTCAAAAAAGATGATCATTCTTCACTGAAAAGTATCGTTAAATAACGATCTCAGTAGCCACCACAGATATTCTGCAAAGGCTCGAACTGCGAAAATTTTTCTAAAATTTAAATTCGATTTTATGACCAGTAATGTAATGCCTTCTGTTGTACAAATAGAAGGGGAAAGTTTAAAACAACTTGTAACAGAAGTAAAAGAAACGTTAGCAACTAATATAAATCTGCAACCAACAACTGAAAAAAATAAAAAATTTGGTATTGTAGATATGTGGAACTGCCAAAGAAATGTTCGTACAGCAGTTTAGATGAGAAGACATTAAGCTAATAAGGGTTTAGAGAAAAAGCCATGTTATTAAAGAATGATATATTGCGGAAAATCGTTCTTAAAGCATGGCTTTTCTTATTGAATAAATATCTGCCCGAAATGTTGAGATTAATTAAGAAGAAGGCAGAAAATAACTGATAGTATCTGTAAAATATTTTTCCTGTTTTTGAAGAAGAGCATTCTTTAACTCCGGTGAATTGATACCATTGATAATTATCAATTCCTCATTGTGGATTATTCTTGCTTCGTCCCATAAGCCTGTATCAATAAAGGATTGAAGCAATATTGCACCGCCTTCCACTAATACACTTTGAATTTGCAATTCGTATATTGCCTTCATCATTTGTGTTAACAAGCCTTCTTCTTTAATCTTATAAAAAATAAGATTTCCATCTTCTTCATGTTTTTGTTTGTTGAAGATGATCGTCTTAGTTTCTTTATTAAATATTTTTAAATTAGAAGGCAATCGCAGATTTATATCTATAACCAAACGAACAGGATTATTTCCATGCCATAATCTTGTTGTCAGCGAAGGATCATCCTGCAAAGCTGTATTGGTTCCAACTAAAATAGCTGCTTCTTCGCTTCTCCATTTATGCACTAACCTGTTAGTGAATTCATTGCTGATAAAAGTTCTTGCATATAACTCACTTCCCACTTGTGGAGAAGGTTGGGGCAAGGGCTTCCCTCTCCACTTGTGGAGAGGGGTTGGGGGTGAGGAAATTTTTACATTCGCACTTTCAGCCCATTTTAAAATTATATAGGGTCGCTGTTGTTGATGAAAAGTAAAAAAACGTTTATTTAGTTCAACACATTCTTTTTCCAAAACCCCTGTGATAACTTCTATACCGGCATCTTGTAATTTTTTAATCCCTTTCCCGTCCACTTCTGTATAAACATCTTTACAACCGATTACAACTTTAGGAATTTTATTTTTTATGATCAGATCTGTACAAGGCGGGGTTTTACCAAAATGAGAACAGGGCTCAAGTGAAACATACAATGTGCTTTTCTTAATAAAATTCCTGTCTTCATCTTTTACATTATTAATACAGTTAACTTCAGCATGGGCTTCTCCAAATTTTTTATGATAGCCTTCCCCGACTATCTTTTCATTATACACCAAAACTGCACCCACCATTGGATTTGGTGCAACATTACCTGCTGCAAGTTTTGCCAGTTGAAGGCAACGCTGCATATATAGATTATGATGATTCAATAGTTTTTTCTTTTTCTTTTTGAAACTCTCTCCATGCCATTACCAGCCTTATTTCTCCAAAGCTTATTTCATTGCCTAATTGTTCTTTAATGGGGGTAATAGAACCTCCTGCAAAATTTTTAATTGCAGGCTCTATTAATAACTGCTTTTCGCGGCTTACCAGCTCATCAATTTTAATTTCTCCTTTTCTAACATAATATGCAAGATGTCCTTCAATGGTTTGCGGGGCAAAATTTCTTATCGAAGCAATTTCATTTACTGACCTTCCTTCTTTATACAATTTGTAGGTTTCATATTTTGTATCGGCCTTTGCTTCACCTTTTTCCTTTCGCTGTCGTTTTGGGATTTTTTCATGGATAAGTGAATTGAGTTTATGCTGTTCACAGTATTGTTTTATCACATTTATAAACTGATTACCATAATAATCCAGCTTTACTTTTCCAAAGCCACTGATCTTTGCAAGCTCTTCAATATTCTGAGGAAGAAAAGTTGCCATTTCATTTAGCGTAACACTTCCTGCCACCATATATATCGGCTGCTGTTTTTTTGCACAAATATCATCTCTTAACCTTCGTAACTGCTGATGCAAAGCGGGGTGGGGGCTATCAGTTGTTTTATAAGAAGATGCTCCTGCATAAGCATTTACAGTAAATGAAGGCAGTCTAAATTCTTTTTTCTTTTGATGCCATGCAGGCGCATCAAAACCAACTTTGCAAAACTCAAACATGAATTTCTTTTCTGCGAGCAACGAGTATATTTCAAAAAGCGTTTCATTGTATTGTTTAGCAAGAATACGGCTGTCAGTAACAGCAGGGCATTGTTGTAAAAAATGTAATTGCTTGTCTAATTCTGAATAAAAATATATTGCTGCTGCTTTTATTCTGTTTTGTAGTGCTGAATTTTCATGCGGAAGAATTGGTTGTTGAAAAAAGTCCTGAAGGTGAGGATGGAATTTTTGAGAAACTTCCTGCAGCATTTTAAAATTTGTAAGAAGGTTTTCTGTCCACGATAATGCTTCTGCATTAAAAGAAGTTGCATTTTGATTTAAAATCGAAAGCAATTCTTCACTCATTTTTATCATTAATAAAAAATCGAATAAAGCTAATAACAAACTTTGCTGGTAATTATGTTTTGCCTGCAACAGTTTATTTTCTAATTGTGATAATGAGTTGTTTTTTTGAGAAAATTCGGTTATCCGCTCATCGTTTTTAATGCTATTTTGATTTATACGGCTGTGTAAGACCAATCCTTCAAGATGTGTACAGCGGCTCAATGCAACGTAAACCTGTCCCGGCGCAAATGCAGCGCCTGCATCAATGATAGCCTTTTCAAAAGTTAATCCCTGGCTTTTGTGAATGGTTATTGCCCATGCAAGCCGCAAGGGAAATTGAGTGAATGAGCCAATCACTTCTTCTTTTAATTGCTGAGTTGATTTATCAAAAGTGTAGCGGATGTTTTCCCATTTCTCTTTACTTACTTCTATAGATTCAGTCTCATTTTTACATTGGACATAAATATTTTCTTCATCAATTTTTATTACCGCTCCTATCTTACCATTATAATACCTGCGTATTTTTTCTGAATCATTTTTGATGAACATCACCTGCGCACCTTCTTTCAATTGCAGCACTTCATCTGCAGGAAAAGATTTCTCAAAAAAATCCCCATCTATAATTGCTTTAAAAGAATATAGTGGTGTGAGTAACTTATTTAGTTCAGCATTGTTTATAGCATCAGCCTTATAATTATGAGTGGTGAGAATAATATAACCATCTTCTTTTGCAGAGTTGAATTCAGGCTGATAGCGTTTATGCAATAACCGGATAGTTACTTCATCCAGTTCATTATTACGAACCTGATTTAGCAATTGAATAAATTGTTCATCGCTTTGGCGGTAAATTTTTTCAAAAGAAATAAAAGCAGGAGAATTTTCCTGTATAACTCTGCTGCTGAAAAAATATGGGCTTGTGTAAAATTGCGAAAGAATTTTCCATTCACTGTCAGTTATAACAGGCGGCAATTGATGCATATCGCCAATCATTAATAATTGTACGCCACCAAAAGGTTCGCTGTAACGGCTTCGAAAATGACGCAATACTGTATCAATTGCATCAAGCATATCACAACGCACCATGCTTATCTCATCAATAATAAGAAGCTCCAGTGATTGTAAAACTTTTCGCTTTTCATTATTCAGTCTTATCCTTCCTAATAAACTGTGTTTGGTAATTACTTCAGCAGCGTTGTTTGAGTTAGAGGAACCTTGCCCCGGAACAAAAGGTGAAAATGGTAACTGAAAAAAAGAATGGATAGTTGTGCCGCCTGCATTAATTGCTGCAACACCTGTTGGTGCAATTACTGCCGTTTGCTTTCCGCAGCTTTCTTTTATATATTTTAGAAAAGTAGTTTTTCCTGTGCCTGCTTTGCCGGTGAGAAAAATATTTTGGGAGCTGTGATTAACCATATCAGCCGCCAGGTGAAAGAGCATATTAGATGTATCGAAATCAGGCATGTATTGTAAGCGTTTGATCAGGGTAATTTAACAATTTACATATTTACTCCAATTTTAAAAATAAATTTCTATTCAGGAATGTTTTATTGAAATTTGATAGTTATTAAAAAAAATTGAAACTTCTTAAATATACAAAATGATTATTGATGAAATTATACAACATCTTGAAACATTTGCCCCTGTGTATTTGCAGGAGAGTTATGATAATGCCGGGCTTATTGTAGGTGAAGGTTCCTCTGAATGTAACGGGGTAATAACCACCCTTGATGCCACCGAAGCGGTTGTAGATGAGGCCATCAGCAAAAATTGTAATCTGGTTGTAGCACATCATCCCATCATTTTTAGAGGATTAAAAAAACTCAACGGGAAGAATTATGTTGAAAGAACAATTCTTAAAGCAATAAAAAATGATATTGCTATTTATGCCATCCATACCAACCTTGATAATGTAAAAAAAGGCGTGAATAATAAAATTGCGGAACGGATAGCGCTGCAAAACCTGCAGATGCTACAACCTAAAGAACAGATCTTAAAGAAATTAATAACGTTTGCTCCGCTGGATAATGCCGAAGATTTACGAAAAGCTTTATTCGCCGCAGGCGCCGGGCAATTGGGTAAATACAGCGAATGCAGTTTTAATACAGAGGGCACAGGCACGTTTAAGCCGGAAGAAGGCGCTGATCCTTTTGTAGGAGAAATTGGTAAACGCCATCAAGAAAAGGAAATGAAAATTGAAGTGATTTTTCCCGGTTACCTGGAACAAAAAATAATCCGGGCTATGATAGAAGCTCATCCGTATGAAGAAGTGGCTTATGATATTATTTCTTTAGGAAATTATCTTTCTGATGTGGGCAGCGGTTTGATTGGAGAATTAGAAAACGCGGTTGGTGAAAATGAATTCTTACAAAAAATTAAAACCGCATTTAATTTGCAGGCAATTCGCCATACAAAATTATTGGGCAAACAAATTAAGAAGGTTGCAGTTTGCGGTGGTGCCGGGAGCTTTCTTATTCCCGTTGCCTTATCAAATAGGGCAGACGTTTATATTACGTCTGACATTAAATACCATGAATTTTTTGATGCAGAGGATATGCTTTTAATAGATATCGGGCATTACGAGAGCGAACAGTTCACTATTGACCTTTTATATGATATTTTAAAGGAAAAATACCCTAACTTTGCCGTCCGAAAAACGGAAGTAAATACCAATCCTGTTAATTATTTTTTGTAAGGATTACATCCGCAATCGTAAATCACAAAATCATAAATAAAAATATGGCTACAGTAAAAGATTATTCGGTTGAAGAAAAATTATCATCAGTAATAAAACTTCAAAAAGTTGATAGTAAGATAGATAATCTGCAGGTTTTAAAAGGTGAATTACCAATTGAGGTTAGTGACCTGGAAGATGAAATTGAAGGCTTGCATGCACGCCAAAATCGTATTGAAGAAGAGATAAACGGAATGCAGCAATTTATTGAGCAAAAGAAAGCCGCAATAAAAGAATCACAGGATTTGATAAAAAAGTATGAGAAGCAAAGCGACAATGTAAAAAATAACCGTGAGTTTGAAGCAATTAATAAAGAAATTGAGATGCAGACACTGGAAGTAAAGCTTGCTGAAAAGCACATTAAAGACGCAACAGAAGATATTGCTGAAAAGGGCAAGCAGCTTGAGGTAGCAAAGAAAGCAGTTTCAACAAAAGAAACTAATTTAAAAGGTAAAAAAGGTGAGCTTGAAAAGATTATTGCTGAAACTGACAAAGAGGAAAAGCATTATAACAAATTAGCTAAAGCAGCAAGAGAAAATGTAGATGAAAGATTATTGGTGAGTTATGATCGCATTCGTAAAAATTATCGTAACGGGCTTGCTGTTGTGCCTGTAGAAAGAGATGCATGTGGCGGTTGTTTTAATGCAATTCCTCCACAAAAGCAAAGTGAAATAAAGCAGCGTAAAAAAATTATTGTTTGCGAAAACTGCGGACGGATATTAGTAGATGATGGTTTGAACAATGCAGTAGAAGTAAAATAAGTAAACCCCCATCCCCTAAAGGGGAGTTAGAAGAATATTATTAACCGTCTGATGGTCTCCATCTGACGGTTTTTTATTTAAATGCTTTTATTAAATGACTTAATGACCAATGACTTATTTTATTGTAATTTGCTTTAAATGCTGCAACAGCTTTCTATACAGAATTATGCAATCATTACTGAGATTGAGATTAATTTTTCTGATAGGTTGAATATTATTACCGGGGAAACCGGTGCCGGTAAAAGTATCCTTATGGGCGCACTCAGCTTGATTCTTGGCGAAAGGGCAGACACTTCTGTCTTACTACAAAAAGAAAAGAAATGCTTTATTGAAGGAGTTTTTAAAACACAGCATTCATTAGTAAAAGATTATTTAAAAGATAATGACTTTGATGCCGATGATGAAATTGTAATAAGAAGAGAAATTTCTCCCAACGGAAAATCAAGAGCTTTTATAAATGATACGCCGGTTAATCTAAACCAGTTAAAACAATTGTCTTCGCTGCTGGTTGACTTACACCAGCAATTTGATACACTTGAATTGGGCGATAATGATTTTCAGAGGGAAGTAATTGATGCATTGGCAAATCATGCAAATGATCTGGCTCAATATCAATCTCTCTTCAAAAAATATTTAGCTGAGAAAAAACAACTGCAAGAATGGAAGCAGCAGCAATCTTCAGCAAATAAAGAACTGGATTATCATAAATTTTTATTTGATGAGCTGGACGAAGCTCGATTCAGGGAAAATGAGTTGGAAGAAATTGAAGCGGATCTAAAAATGATGAGCAATGCAGAAAATATTAAAGCAACTTTGACTAAGATTTATTTTGAATTGCAGGAAAGTGAACAGCCAATTGTTCAGCAAATAAAATCGTTGAATAACCAATTGCAAACACTTTCTAATTTTCATAACGATATAACTTCTTTGATAGAAAGGTTGCATTCTGTACAAATTGAATTGCAGGATATTGCTGATGAGGTTGACCGTTTAAATGTTTCAGTTAAATATAATGCGGAGAAAATAAATACGCTGAATGAAAGGCTGGCATTGGGTTACAGGCTTTTAAAAAAACATAATGTTCAAACAACTGAGCAATTATTGGCAGTTAAAATTGAGCTGCAACAAAAATTAGATATTGTCTTAAACCTGGAAGAAAATATTGCTAAAAAAGAAAAGGAAGTGAACGAATATTATCAGCAGTCATTAAAAATTGCAGAAAAAATTTCAGTCAATAGACAAAAACAAATAAAGCCTTTTGAAGAAAAAGTGAACAAACTTTTGGCGCAAATCGGTATGCCTAATGCCAAAATAAAAGTAGAGTTAAAAAATATTGAATTAAATATTTTAGGACAGGATGCTATTGAGTTTTTATTTGATGCCAACCTGCCTGCCGGACAGGCAGGCAAAAGTAACCGCTTTGAACCATTACGAAAAGTTGCCAGCGGCGGAGAATTAAGCCGTTTGATGCTCAGCATAAAATCTTTGGTAGCAAAAAGTATTCAACTGCCTACTTTAATTTTTGATGAGATTGATACAGGGATTAGTGGTGAGGCTGCAAGGCGGGTAGGTATTATTATGAAAGACCTTTCCAATGCTCACCAGGTAATTGCAATAACGCATCAGCCGCAAATTGCAGCCAAAGCCTCAGCACATTATTTTGTTTATAAAGAAATTAAAGGTGATAAAATTGTTACTTCTATTAAACTGCTTAACCAGGATGAAAGAATAACTGCCATCGCAACAATGTTAAGCGGCGAAAGACCTACTGCAGCAGCTTTTGAGAACGCCAGAGAAATGATCGGAAATTAAACCCCCAACCCTTAAAGGGGAGTAAAAAGGAATAGCAAATTTATTATTACGTTATTTTCACATTTTCAAATTGAGCAATTGTATTTTGTTTCTAAAAAAAGTACTTATATTATTCTTAACCGTAGCTGCAATGGCCGCTGCTTATTTTATATACGAATTTTTAAAGAAGAAAATAAATCCCCGGAAATCCTTTGCGCATTTTATTTTATTTATGCTCGCAAATTTGGTTGTGATCTTTGGACTGATTTTACTTCTGAGTTTTTTGCTGTTTCAATATAAAGATTTTTTCTTTAAACTTTAAGTGCATTATTTTTACCGGAAGAAATTTTCTTATATCGTACATCATACTTCATACATCGTAAATAATAAATCATGTCTTACAATTTATTAAAGGGAAAAAAAGGGATCATCTTCGGAGCATTGAATGAAAAGTCAATCGCCTGGAAAACAGCGCTGGCTTGCCATGCAGAAGGTGCAGAAATTTTATTGACCAATGCGCCTGTTGCTATGCGTATGGGGGAAATAAATAAACTGGCAGAAAAAGTGAATGCACCGGTAATTCCCTGCGACGTAAGCAGCAATGATGATATGCTTAACCTGCTTACTAAAGCAAAAGAGCATTTTGGTGGAGGCGTTGATTTCATTTTGCATTCAATAGGGATGAGTTTAAATGTCCGCAAAGGAAAACATTATACAGAAATTGATTACGGCTGTAACCAAAAAACGCTTGACATATCTGCCACCAGCCTTCACCGTTTGCTTGCCACCGCAATGAAGCTGGATGCTATCAATGAGTGGGGCAGCGTGGTGGCGCTCACGTACATTGCGGCGCAAAGGGTTTTTCCTGATTACAACGAAATGGCTGATGCCAAGGCTTTGCTCGAAAGTATCACCCGCAGTTTTGGTTATCATTATGCGGTAAAAAAACATGTTCGGGTAAACACGGTTTCGCAGTCGCCCACACGTACCACGGCGGGCAACGGTGTAAAAGGCTTTGAGGGTTTTATCACTTATGCAGAAAAGATGAGTCCGCTGGGCAATGCGTCTGCAGAGGATTGCGCCAACTATTGCGTTACGTTGTTCAGCGATCTTACCCGTATGGTTACCATGCAAAATCTTTTTCACGATGGCGGATTTTCCTACACCGGCGTTTCCCAAAGTGTTATTGAGCAGATGGAGAAATAATAAGCCACGTCTTTGCGAGGAGGAACGACGAAGCAATCTCCTAAGAAATTTTCATTTAAAATTCAATATTTAAAATTTAAAATAATTGGGGCTATGTGCTAAGGAATCCTATCAACTTCAGTTCCGGCTATGCGCTGCAAGTCCGGCGCAGAGCCAACTCACAAAATCTTCACCGGGCTTTCCGCTTCTATCCGGGCAGCCTTTGAACAGATGAATAAATATGCGGCAAAAAAATAAGTTTTATAAAAAGAGTTTAAAATTTCTATAGTACTGCAGAAAATTATTCAAAATCAATTAATTCTTTCACAGGCACTTTCAATTCTGTAGCGATTTCAAGAAGATAAAAAATTGATGGATTAATTCTCCCCCACTATCCTTAGTATCTTAAAATAATAAAAGTATTGCTGTCCTGAGTTTGTAACTCAGGACATTCTCCATAATTTTTGCACGGTTTTCTATCTCTATTATTTAAAGTATAAAAAAATATTTCTGTTCTGAGCCTACTATTTCGGACTTATAACCTACAATCGAAGTTTTAATTCGCCGTGGTCGGTCTTCCCTGCCCAGGTGTGTGCGTTGGCTGGTGACCGACCAAATAAAATATGGAAGCGAAGACCATTGATACGCACCGGCGTAATCTTTTAAAAAAAACCAATTGTATTGACAGTACCGCTTTAATAACTTTTGCAAAAATGACGGAACTTATTTAGTTTGTAGTTTGTAGTTGAGATAGATATTTATTCCTTCTTTAATTAATTACATTTGATCTTTTGTAATATTTCCTATTTTTTTTGATAATCTTTTTTTAGAAATTGTTCGTACCTGTAATACCAATATTTCAGAATCTTTTTTTAAATTATTTCCGTCTAAGCGGGGGTCTCCTATTATTGAGCCATTATGCACGGCTAAGGATAAATAAATAAAATTAATTGGTTATTTTTTATTAAACATTAAAACCATTATTAATTATTTGCCGTAGATTTTAAAGGATTTAAAAAAATATTTTCAAAAAAAATTTGGTTATAAAAAAAAAGATATTACTTTTACAGTTCCTCTCCTACAAAAAACCACATTCCTTTAATCTGATTTTCTGAATATCCTGAGAAAAAATCCACACTAACCATCCAACACCGTGTAATACCACACAGTTAACACTGTACAATTTTCCCTCATCCTACAAAGCACCACAAACCCATAGAGACATATTCTCTAACGACAATAAATAATAGCTTCTCATGAAGAAATTATACCTGTCTGCATTAGTATTACTTATATTTTGCTTAATTAAATGCAAAAAAGAAACACCTATTTTAAGCCCTATACAGGCGAATAAATTTATGGCTACCGTTTACCTTAACCCAACAGAAAAAACACTGTATTATGATGTATTCGTTTCTAACGATAAAGTTTACTGGTTGACAATTAAAACTATAAAAAAGAGTGAGGTAAGTAGCAACCCTTTCTCTTTTGGATTTACTTTTGAAGATTTTTGGTGCAATGGAATAATAGCCGTAAGCCCAGATAAAAAACTATTTGGAGCTATCCGGGAAACAATGGTAAATAATGAGATCGGTATGTTACCTGATAATGTAATTCAAATTAAATAACAATTTAAAACTAAAACAAAACCAACATTCAAACACAATTTTAAAACAGCCTTTGGAGTAATAGATGTAGCTGGTATTAATGGTTATGCTAAATGCTTACAGGATCTTTTAACTTATCTTGAAGAAACAACTCAATTTAAGCCAGAAAACAGATAACTTATC
>Ga0207932_1000458_pt1 | contig 13707 bp, 11 predicted proteins | sample NGESurdeep092012_FD_184480 | JGI IMG/M metagenome (GOLD analysis project Ga0207932, IMG submission 184480) | Arctic peat soil microbial communities from Barrow, Alaska - NGEE Surface sample 415-2 deep-092012 (SPAdes) | ecosystem: Environmental > Terrestrial > Soil > Wetlands > Peat ...
CGGCCATTCGGCGTCGGCGGCAAATTGGATGGTCAAGCGCCGGTCGGTGATGGAATGCACCTGTGCATCGCGTTGTTTGCGCTGGGTGGTGGCGTCGGATTGCTGGCTGCCGGGATTCGTGGCCACGGCGGTGTAGGCGTCCAGCAAGGTTTGCAGGTTCGCAACTTTGGCGGGCGTGATGCCGGGCAGGGTGTCGCTGCCGAGTTTGGTGATGATGGCTTGCACGGATTCTTTGAATGTGCCTTGGTTCGCATTGATGCGCTGGCAGTGCGGATGCGGTATTTTCGGAGCGGGCGTCGGAGTGGGAGTTGGGTCGGCCATAATTTTATGTTGTTGTTTGTTAAAATCCTCGAATCCATGGAAATGCTGCTTATTTCAATGAAATTGGCCAACGCACTGGCGGGCGCGTCTTTTTTCATTTGCGCGCAATCATCAGAGGCGAAGAACCATCGGGTGACGAGAACTACCAACTTCCGCTCGGAATTCCGAATTTCGGGCAATACGACTTCGCTCACATCCCCGTCGGCCTGTTGAGTCAGGTGTATGAACGCTTTGCGTGGAAATGGGAACATCAAACTGCGAAAGAGACGAGCGTTCATTATACACCGCGAAACATCGCAGCAACACTCGTGGATGAAGCGTTCACCAAGCTGCCGGACGCCGAAAAGGCACGGGTGCTTGACCCAGCTTGCGGAGCGGGCGTCTTTTTGGTTCTCGCATTTCGTCGTCTTTACCGCGAGCGGTGGAGGGCAGACGACGAACGGCCAGATAAAAAAATCATCCGCAAAATTTTGGAGAAACAGATTGTTGGATTTGACATCAGCGACTCCGCGCTCAAACTTGCCGCATTAAGTCTTTACCTCACGGCCATTGAACTTGACCCGGAGCCAGAGCCTCCAGAAGAACTCGGCTTCAAGAAGCTTCAGGATTCGGTGCTTTTCAATTTCCGTCGCGAAGGAGTTGATCCGGCAGAAGGCGCAGTTGCCGGCAGCCTTGCCGCGCACATCGGCCAGAGATTCGATGGGCAGTTCGACCTTGTGGTAAGCAATCCACCGTGGACAAGTCTTAAAAAGAAGGAGCGTCCGCTGGCAGAAGAATTCAACCGGTTAAGCAAAGCCATCATCAAGCGGCATGGCCATGAAAAGTTGGCCAGCAAATATCAGAACCCTGATTTTGCACCCGACCTGCCGTTTGTGTGGAAAACGACTGAATGGTGCAAGCCCAGTGGCCGAATCGCGATGGCATTGCCCGCGCGCATTTTACTCAAGCAGGAAGCAATTCCAAAAAATGCCCGTGAGACTTTGTTCCAACTCGTCGAAGTGACGGGGATAATCAATGGCTCAAACCTTTCAGACACGAAAGTTTGGCCGGACATGATGCAACCCTTCATGCTGTTCTTCGCCCGCAATCGTAGCCCAAAGGCAAGACCGGTTGTCCGTCTTATCACGCCGCATTGCGATACTGTGCTGAAACGAAGCGGCGAAACACGGATTGATTCCAAGTCGGTGCAGCCAGTTGAAATTGAAACTACATTCGAAGAAGCATGGCTTTGGAAAGCGCTGGCTGTGGGAACACCGTTGGACGTGGAGGTAACACGAAAGGTTAAACTGGCGATTGGCAAACCACTTGACCGCTATTGGAAAAAGGAACTTGGATTGGCCAGCGGCAAGGGCTATCAAATCGTCGAATCACAAAAACCGTCATCTGCAAAATTTTTGAAGGGGCTTCCCAACTTGGACTCGACGAATGCTTTCCGATTTTTGGTCAAAGCCGACGAGCTATTACCGTTTAAGCGGGACACCGCCTCAAGACCGCGCAAAAAAGCAATCTACGAAGCTCCTTTAGTTTTGGTCAAAGAAGCGCCAGGCATTGATCGCACACTTGGTTGGGCGCTTTTGAGTTTCGATAAAATCGTCTACAATGAGAATTTTTGCGGTTATTCAGCAGCAGGACACAAGGATGGTGAATTGCTCGTCCGTTATCTCCAGCTATTTGTCCATAGCTCCATTTGGCTTCATTATGCGTTGATGACGAGTGCCAAGTTCGGCGCTGAACGCCGCCGGTTTTACAAAGCGGACTTGGATGAATGCCCGATTATTCCGTTGAACAAACTTTCCGACGAACAACGTCGCGACGTGAGCAATCTTTCGCAACGATTGGTGACGGAAGATTTGAGTGTTTTCGGCGAGATAGACGCTTTTTTCGGAAAACTTTATGGATTGAACAAACTCGACCTCGAAGTTATCCGAGACACACTTGAAGTTTGCCTGCCTTACGATGAATCACGCGAACGCGCGTGCCATGTCCCGGCAGTCGCAGCACGTGAAATCTTTCGACGGCGGTTGGAGTCAGCGATTCATCCATTCTTCAAAGTTCTAGGCAAAGAGCCACAAGTTGTCGTATGGAAGCCGGACGAAGATTTTCTTCGCCAGAAAGCACCGTTCGGAATCGTTCTCGTTGGTGAAAAAGGGCGCGCTTTAGCAGAGCCAGATAGTTTGTTCCGCGATTTCATTTTGGGGTTGGCGGATGACACTGGCACCACAAAGATCGTGCAACAGGTTGAAAACGGTTTGCTCATCGGCATCTTGAACCAATACCGCTACTGGACGCCAAGCCGGGCGCGCTTGCTGGGCGCGGATATTGTCCGCCAGCACATGAACATTTTTGAGGAATAAGGCATGGCGTTTGAATTCTATAAAGATCGACAGATCGAATTGCCACATCCGCCAATTTCACTGGCGATGTTTCTCGTCATTGAAAATGGGATACGCGCTGCTTGGGAATTGATGCGGGAAAATCCTCGTCCGGGCTTTGATTTGTCGAAAGCAACGGAAGATGTCATTACGCACGAACTTTATGAACGGCTCTACGATGAAGTATTCAATAAAGGTGTGGTTGCCGGTTTCGACCGCAACTTACTGACAACTATCACACGCGAATCAAAGGTGCGAAATTATGACGGTGCCAAACTCGACAAGATGCCGGATTTATTTTTTGGTTTGGTTAATCGCCCGCAAGTGGAATATCCATCACAAGATTGGCTTTTCATTGAATGCAAACCTGTAGATTCCGATCATGCGGCAGGCGGGCATTACTGCGACAAGGGTGTTATCCGGTTTGTAAAAGGTGAATACGCATGGACAATGACCAGCGCACTCATGGTTGGCTACGCTCGTGAAGGCTACACGATTTTGCCAAAATTATCCGATGCGCTCCAAGCTCGACTAAATAAAATTCCCACGCTTGACGAACCACGCCCATGCCGCCGTTCAAAAGCCGATTCAGTAAGCGAAGCGGTTCACATCAGCAAACAGGGGCGCACTTTCAAATATGTTGAAACGGAACAGTCAGCCCCGGCAATCACGATTCGCCATCTTTGGCTAAAACGACCAATTTGAATTCGCTTTAATTTTTGCAATCCGTGTCAAAGTTTTCCCGCCTTCATTTCACCCGCGCGCTTTTCTCGATTTCCGATAACTGACCGGCTTCGTTTCTGGCTTCGTGCCGTCAATCATGTGTTTCAGTTCCTTGATCTGGTCGCGGAGCAGCGCGGCTTTTTCAAACTGCAAATTTTCGGCGGCAACGAGCATTTCACCTTCGAGTTCGCGGATGGTTTCGGTCACATCCACGTCCATTTTTGCATCGTGTAAAACGGCGTCGGCCTCGTCGCGCGTCGTTCGATAAACCGCCAGACTTTCCTCGACCGCACGGACGACGCTGCGCGGCGTGATGTTGTGTTCCACGTTGTAAGCGATTTGCCGATTGCGCCGATACTCGGTGACGGCGAGAAATTTCTGGATGCTATTCGTCATCACGTCGGCGTAGAGGATGACTTCGCCGTTCAGATGACGCGCGGCGCGGCCAGCGGTCTGGATCAAACTCGTTTCGCTGCGGAGAAAACCTTCCTTGTCCGCGTCCAAAATTGCGACGAGCGAAACTTCCGGTAAATCCAAGCCTTCGCGCAGCAGATTGATTCCGACGAGCACGTCAAACTCGCCTTTGCGGAGCGCGCGCAGAATTTCCACACGTTCGATGGCGTCAATTTCGCTGTGCAGGTATTGAACCCGGATGCCGATGTCGCGCAGGTAATCTGTGAGTTCTTCCGCCGTGCGTTTGGTCAAAGTGGTGACCAGCGTGCGTTCTTTTTTGTCGCCGCGCTGGCGGACTTCTTCGATCAAATCGTCAATCTGACCTTTGAGCGGCTTGACCGTGACCTTCGGATCAATGAGTCCGGTCGGGCGCACGACGAGTTCCACCACGCCGGGCGGAACGCCGATCTCCTGATCGGCACGAACTTTCAATTTATCAGAACTGGCCGAACCGGAGGCCGGCGCTCCGGCGCTTTGGCGCGACCATTCGATTTCGCGCGGCGACGGTGTGGCGCTGGCGTAGATCGTCTGGTTCTGCATGGACTGGAATTCCAGGAAATTCATCGGCCGGTTGTCCAGCGCGCTCGGCAGCCGGAATCCGTGATCCACTAAAACCGTTTTGCGTGATTTGTCGCCTTCATACATCCCGCCGATCTGTGAAACGGTGACGTGCGATTCGTCCACGACAAGCAGATAGTCCTTTGGAAAAAAATCGAACAGCGTGTTCGGCTGCGAACCGGGTCTGCGCGCGGCGATGTGGCGCGAATAGTTTTCGATGCCGGAACAGAAACCCATTTCTTCCATCATCTCCAGGTCGTATTCCGTCCGCATCTTGATGCGCTGCGCTTCGAGCAATTTCCCGTGCTGTTCAAAAAAAACGATGCGTTCGCGGAGTTCCTCGCGGATGCCGAGAATGGCGTTTTTTAATTTATCGCCGGTGGTGACGAATTGTTTCGCGGGAAAAATCGTTTCGGCGGCGAGCGATTCAATTTTGTTGCCGGTCAACGGTTCGAAGCGCGTGAGGCGTTCGATTTCTTCGCCGAAAAATTCGATGCGCAGCGCGTCTTCGCGGCCGGCGAGACAGATTTCCACCGTGTCGCCGCGCACGCGGAACTGGCCGCGCTCGAACGCGATGTCGTTGCGGTTGTATTGCAAATCCACGAGGCGAGAGAGAAGTTGTTCGCGTGAAGTGCCGCCGCCCACGCAGACCGGCAGGATAATCGCGGCGTAATCTTCCTTGCTGCCGATGCCGTAGATGCACGAGACGCTGGCGACGACAATCACGTCGCGCCGCGAGAAGAGCGAACTCATGGTCGAGAGCCGCAGCCGCTCGATTTCCTCGTTGATGCTGGAATCTTTTTCGATGAACGTGTCAGTGCGCGGGATGTAGGCTTCCGGCTGGTAATAATCGAAGTAGCTGACGAAGTATTCGACGGCGTTGTTCGGGAAAAAACTTTTGAACTCTGCGTAAAGCTGTGCGGCCAAAGTTTTATTGTGCGAAATGACGAGGGTTGGCTTGCCGGTGTTTTTGATGACGTTCGCGACGGTGAAAGTTTTCCCCGAACCGGTGACGCCGCGCAGCGTCTGGTTTTTCGCGCCGGACAAAATGCCTTCCGTCAGCTTCGCAATCGCTTGCGGCTGGTCACCGGCGGGCGCGTAATCGGAGACGAGTTCAAACACGGGATTGAAAATAGACGGGATTCGGACACTGTCAAACTTGCGGCGAAGTTGAGGTTGAAACTATTTTGAAATTCCGCGAGCATCAAGTCATTCTAACCATGAAAACTTTTTTAGCCTCGGCATTTTTATATTTGCCGCTCATTTTATCCCGTGCTGAAATGAAAAATCCCATTCCGCTCTGGCCGGACGGCGCACCCGGCGCGCTCGGCCATGCCACCAACGACATTCCCACGCTCACGCCGTATCTGCCGGATGCGACGAACGCCACCGGCGCGGCGATGGTGATTTGTCCCGGCGGCGCTTACGCGCATCTCGCACCACACGAAGGCAACGATTACGCGCTCTGGCTGAACCAGCATGGCGTCACCGGTTTCGTCCTGAAATACCGGCTTGGCTCCAGCGGCTATCATCATCCGGCGATGCTCAACGACGCCGCGCGCGCCGTGCGCATGGTGCGCGCGCATGCGGCCGATTGGAAAATTGATCCGCAACGCGTCGGCATCATGGGTTCCTCGGCGGGCGGACATCTGGCGGCGACGCTGCTGACACATTTTGATGACGGCGACACCAATGCCAGCGATGTGATTGAGCGGCAAAGTTCGCGGCCGGACGTCGGCATTTTATGTTACGCCGTGATTTCGCTGGGCGAGTTCGCGCACAAAGGTTCGCGCGAAAATTTGCTCGGCAAAAATCCGTCGCCGGAACTGGTGAAGCTGCTCTCGAATGAACTGCAAGTGACGACCAATACACCGCCGTGTTTTCTGTGGACGACGTTTGAAGATAAAACTGTGCCCATGGAAAATACGATGCTCTTCGCCGAGGCATTGCGGAAAAATCAGGTGCCGTTTGCGCTGCACGTTTATCAAAAGGGCGGTCACGGCTTGGGGCTGAAAGACAAACCGCCGTTCACCAATCCGCATCCGTGGGCGAACGACTGCTTGTTCTGGCTCAACGAGCAAGGTTTTTTGAAATAACTTTTCCGCCCTGGAAAAATTTTGCGGAAGCAGCGGCGCGGCGGCCTGGCCGGCCGGCTAAAACCTGCGCAAGTCGGTGCTCGAACGCTTCTGCAATCCCGGTGCGGGCGTGCGTTTGAGCACGAGGTATTCGATGCCGAGTTTCTCGCAATAGTCACGTTTGCCGCCTTTGTCGCCGTCTTCGTTCACGGCGTAAATGTCCGGTTTGATGCGTTTAATTTCCGGATCGGCATCGAGCCAGCCTTCGCCACTGGAGATCAACGCCTGCTTCACATACTTGATCGAGCCGACGACATAGCGCCGCTCTTCCTGCGTCAACAATGGATGGCCTTCGCCCTTGAGCAGCCGGATGTTCGCGTCGTGACCGACGATGACATACAAATCGCCATGCGCGCTGACTTCCTCGGTGAAGCGAACGTGGCCGGAGTGAAACCAGTCGTAGCAGCCGGTGACGACAACTTTTTTTCGTCCGGGAATTGAAGGCGGCGGCGGCGGTTCCGGAAAACCTTTCAACTCGTCCGTTTTGAAAACGCGATAAGAAATTTTTCCCGCCCGGCAAAATTGTTCGCGCGCTGCGTTTTCATTCGCTTCGACATCAGCCCAAATGTCCGCGCGCAAATCCGTCGGAAGTTCGTTCGGATTGATTGAGTCATTTGCTGGAATCACGCGGCTGACGTAACGGACGGCGTTTAGAAAATAAAACCGTTCGCCCAGCGGAAATTTTGGCGCGTTGCCGGTGAGTTTTTGCAGCGTTGCATCCGGCCAGAGCAGCACAGAAAGTTCGCCGAGCTTCGCGGCTTCTTCCAGAAAACGCAGGTCGTGTGACTTGATGTCGTCAAACCCGCCGGAGACGATGATCTGTTGGGGCATAAATTATGTGATTTTGGTTGGATTGCTGGATTATTGGATTGCTGGATGAATGAGATCTTGCTGCTGCATCAATCCACCAATCCATTTATCCAATCATCCTTTTGCTGCAACGCGGACATTCACCTTGAACGCGCCGGGAACCGGCTCGTGGGAAACGACAATCAAATAACCGCCGCCGCAGCCGGAATACATCGCACCGAGATACTGCCGCTGATACGCCTTGAGCAGCGCCAGCAAATCCACGCGGATAAGCGGATGACGGACGACGTGCGGCAGCAGCGTCTCCCAGCATTTCATGTTCAGATTGAGCGACGCACCGAGCGCCTTCGCGTCCATCTTCACAATGGCGTCATAGCAGTCCTGACCCGACTGGCCGAGCTTGGCGACCCACTTTGGTTCGAGATTTTTTATGCCGAGCGGACTGTAGCCATCCGGCCGCGGCTCGACAGGAATCAGGTGCAAAACCTTGCCCAGCCAGCGCGCGACCGTGGCACGGTTGCATGATTCGATGTGCGACGGAAAAACGCCGCCGTGAATTTTGAAATCATAATCCAGCCGGTTCACGCCGGGATAAACCAAACCGATCATGTCCTGCGAACCGCTCGGCTCGGCCTTGCCCTTGTTTTCGACTTCGTAAAGTTCGCGCGCCAAATCCTCCGGCGGACGGTTCGGCAGTTTGCCTTTCCAAATCTTTATCGCAATGGCGCGTGTGCCGCTGGCGATGCCGGAACGATCCATCGGGCGAAAATTTGGTTCAATCTGCACCACCACCATCGAGCCGGGCGGCTTGGGGTTGTGCTGCGAAACGAACGGCTGGTCAATCCAACCGCCCGCAAGTTGCAGGCGGTTGGGAATTGAGCCGAGCGCTTTGGCGACGAACGAAGGCGTCTTACTTTTCATTAGCCGATGCCCACGCGCTTGCCGGCTTTGCGATAATTGTATTGCTCCTTGATCCACTTGTAGGTGATGGCGAGCCCTTTGTCCAACGGCGTGGACGGTTCCCATTTGAGAACTTTTTTGATGAACGTGTTGTCCGAGTTGCGGCCCGCGACACCTTGCGGCGCGTTGAGATCGTAACTGCGTTTCAATTTCTTGCCGGAGATTTTTTCCACCTTGCTGACGAGCGTGTTGATCGAAACGAGTTCGCTCGAACCGAGGTTGATCGGCGTGGCAATGAGGTCGTCGCAGTGCGTGATCATATCAATGCCCTGCACGCAATCGTCAATATACATGAAGCTGCGGGTCTGCTCGCCGTTGCCCCAAATGTTGATGCGCAGGTCGTTTTTATCAATCGCCTCGATCATCTTGCGGCACATCGCGGCGGGCGCTTTTTCGCGGCCACCGTCCCAGGTGCCGTTCGGGCCATAGACATTGTGGAAACGCGCAATGAACGTTTTCATGCCGCGTTCGTGCCAGTATTCCTCGCAGAACATTTCGGAAATCAATTTCTCCCAGCCGTAGCCGCGCTCGGCCATCGCCGGATAAGCGTCCGATTCCTTGAGCGCGCGGACGTTCGGATCTTTTTGCAACAACGTGTTGTAAGCACAGGCCGAGGAGGAATAAAAATAACGGCGCGTGCCGGCTTTGTAAGCGGCCTCAACCATGTGCGTGTTGATGAGAATCGAGCGCAGACATTCCACGCGAAACTTTTCGATGAAACCCATGCCGCCCATGTCGGCGGCGAGGTTATAGACTTCGACTGCGCCTTCGCAAACGCGATGGCAGTTGGCCTCATTGCTCACGTCAAGGCAGAGATTATCCGCGCCGGGAACGTGCTGATACCATTCGTAAAGCGGCTTCTTATCCACCGCGCGGATGTTGGTGAACCCTTTTTCCTTGAAGTGCAGCGCAAGGTTGCCGCCAATGAATCCGCCTGCGCCGGTGATGACGATGAGGTCATCTTTCTTGGTGGCCGGGCCTTTTTCTACGAGTCGTTTTGTGTGTTCCATAATTTTTAGTTTATCAAAAACGGCGTTGCCACCGCCATATCAATTTTTGCTGCGACTCAAAATGAACGCCGCCGCCGATTTCGGCTTCACGAATCCTTTTTATTTTTCGCGCGTGTTCAAATCCGTCTTCGCCGTCTCGCCGGAAGCGTTCCGAAAAAAGCGCTGAACGCCCGGCTTCGGCGGAGCGTGGCGTTCACACCGCCTGCTTCAGTGGACAAAAACAAGCAGGCCAGGAATTTCCAGCGCCCGGCATGGCGGACAGTGAAGCGGGCTGAAGCCCGCGCTCCGCCATATGCAAATGAATGCGTTGAACGCTCGACAATCGCGCTGGAAAAATTAAAATTTTCGCGCATGACAAAACCGACTTTGCTCGTTCTCGCCGCCGGCATGGGCAGCCGTTACGGCGGATTGAAACAGATTGATCCCGTCGGTCCGGCGGACGAGACCATTATTGATTACTCGATTTACGACGCGATGCGCGTGGGCTTCGGCAAGCTCGTCTTCGTCATCCGCAAAGACATCGAACAGCAGTTCAAGGAAATCGTCGGCGCACGTTTTGAAAAGCGCATCGCCGTGGAATACGTTTTTCAGGAACTCGACAAACTGCCGCCGGGCTGTTCCCTGCCCGCTGGCCGCACCAAACCGTGGGGCACGACGCACGCGATTTTGATGGCCGCCGACACCATCGGCGAACCGTTCGCCGCCATCAACGCCGACGATTTTTACGGCGCGGAAGCGTATCGCCTGCTCGCGCAGCATCTGACTTCCGGCACGACGGACTACGCGATGGTGGGTTTCATTTTGCGAAACACACTTTCCAAATTCGGCAGCGTGGCGCGTGGCGTCTGCCGCGTGGATGAAAATAATCATCTCAAATCCGTTGTGGAGATGATGAAGATTGAACCCGATGGCGACGGCGCGAAAAACACGGACGCTGCCGGACAAATCACCAAGTTGACCGGCGAAGAAGCGGTCTCGATGAATTTCTGGGGCTTCACGCCCGAGCTGTTCCCGCAGTTAAAAACGCAGTTTGAGGCGTTCCTCAAAAAGAGCGGCAACGAATTAAAGTCGGAGTGCTACATTCCCAGCACGGTGAACGATCTCGTCGTCGTCGGTCAGGCGAAGGTGAAAGTTTTGCGCACGAACGATTTTTGGTTCGGTGTGACCTATCGCGAAGACCGTCCGCAAGTCGTCGAGAGCATCCGCCAGCTCATTGCGCAGGGCAAATACCCGGAAAAACTCTGGGCGTAAAACCGCGCCGTCGAATCCTTGTTGGACATCATGGCGCGCAACTTATTTGTGAGTTCGTTGTTTGACTTGGAGACATGAAAAAACTTGCCATCATCGGATTCACTTTGGGGGCATTGATTGTTGCCACACTGATTTTCTTGCACTACCAGAAGCATCCAAACGATTCAATGATTCGCCGGAAGCTGTTAGGGACATGGATTCTGAACATAACGGATGGTCGTGCAAGGACTTTGATGATGAGTTCAGATGGGCATTGGACAGAACAGATTACTGGAAAGATAAGAACAGGCAGATTGGACGGGACATGGCAGGTCAGGGATGGCCTCCTAATTACCACGATCACAAACAACGATTTGGATATGCAGGTTCCATCCACGCATAGTTCCCGCATTATTCGGATTGATAGTCACGAGTATGTTTTACAATCGGAAAACGGAAACACACCGGCAGTCTTTAAAAAAGTTGAGCCATGATGCCTAACAACTAGAAAGGTTGCAAGTGAACCGCGAATTGTCGTCTCAATTTCCCCGCCGCACCATGCTGTCGCGCTGCGACCATTCGGGATTCAAGTCCGGGAAATCCAGATTGTAGTTCAGCCCGCGGCTTTCGGGACGTTGCAACGCGCAACTCACAATTAACTCTGCCACCGTCGCGATGTTGCGCAGTTCCAGCAGGTCGCTCGTCACGATAAAATTCCAGTAGTAGTCGTGGATTTCCTCCTGCAAGTTCGCGATGCGCTTCTGCGCGCGCTGCAATCGCTTGTTCGTCCGCACAATGCCAACGTAATCCCACATCAGCCGCCGGATTTCATCCCAGTTGTGCGAGACGACAACCATCTCATCCGCATCCGTCGCGTTGCCGGATTGCCACGCCGGAACTTTCAAATCCGAGTGCGGCTGCGGATTGGAAATAATTTTTCCCGCCGCGCGATGCGCGCAGACCAGCGCCTCCAAAAGTGAATTACTTGCCAGCCGGTTCGCGCCGTGCAAACCCGTGCAAGCCGCCTCGCCCACGGCGAAAAGTCCTGCGATGTCCGTCTCGCCATCTACGTTCGTGACCACGCCGCCGCACTGATAATGTGCCGCCGGCACAACCGGAATCGGTTCCTTCGTGATGTCAATTCCGTAACGCAAACACGTCTGATAAATATTTGGAAACCGTTCGATGATAAACTTTGCCGGCTTGTGCGTGATGTCCAGCAACACATGATCCGCACCGCTTTTTTTCATCTCACTGTCAATCGCGCGAGCAACAATGTCGCGCGGCGCAAGCGATTTCATCGGATGACAACCGTCCATGAATTCTCTGCCGTCGAGTGATTTCAAAACACCGCCTTCGCCGCGAACGGCTTCGGAAATCAAAAACGATTTCGCCTTCGGATGATAAAGACACGTTGGATGAAACTGCACGAACTCCATGTTAGCGATGCTTGCGCCCGCGCGAAACGCCATCGCCACGCCGTCGCCCGTCGCGATGTCAGGATTCGTCGTGTAGAGATAAACCTTGCCGCAACCGCCCGTCGCCAGAATTGTCACCGGCGCGGAAAAAATTTTCACGCGCCCGGATTTTTTATCGAACACATACGCGCCCAAACAATGGTTCGTGCCGACGTAACCGAGCTTCTGGCTCGTGATCAAATCAATCGCCAGGTGATTCTCAAAAATCTCGATGTTCGGTTGCCTCGCGACTGCCGCGAGCAACGCGCGTTCAATCTCGCGTCCCGTCACGTCTTTCGCGTGCAAAATGCGGCGTTCGGAATGTCCGCCTTCGCGTCCCAGATCAAGCTGTTTGCCGCCGTTTTCGGACGGCGCGTCGCTCTCGGAAAATTTCATGCCCAGTTCGATCAGTTCCGCGATGCGCGCCGGGCCTTCCTCGACAATCGTGCGGACGACGTTTTCCTTGCACAAGCCCGCGCCCGCCGCGAGCGTGTCGCGCACGTGCGACGCGAACGAATCCTCCTTGCTCGTCACCGCCGCGATGCCGCCCTGCGCGTAATTCGTGTTCGACTCCGCGCGGTCTTTTTTCGTGACGATGGCCACGCGCCCGCGCGGCGCAACCTTCAACGCAAACGTCAGCCCCGCGATGCCGCTGCCAAGAACGAGATAATCAAATTGTTTCATTTTATTTGCCACAGAGTCACAGAGTTCACTGAGAAAATCAAAGCTCTGTGTTCTCGGTGCCTCTGTGGCCAATTAAAGCTGTGAGTTATCTATCAACCGCGTCTTGCCGAAGAACACCGCCAGCGCCATCTGCGTTCCACGCTTCACTTGTTTGACCGGTTCCAGCGTTTTCGGATCAAAGAACTCTACATAATCCAGTTGTGCCAGTGGAGCGGCGGTAATGAATTCTTTCAGGTCGGTTTTCAAGCGCTCGCCAGCAACGGACTTTTTCTTCACCGCTGCCTTGGCGGCCTGTAATGCGTGGTAAAGAATCACCGCCTGCGCCCGCTGCTCCGCGTCGAGATACTTGTTGCGCGAACTCATCGCCAGACCGTCGGCTTCGCGCAACGTCGGCGCGACGATGATTCTCACCGGAAAATTCAAATCACGCACCATGCGTTTGATGATGGCCGCCTGCTGAAAATCTTTTTGTCCGAACACTGCAATGTCTGGCAAAACAATGTTGAACAATTTTGCCACAACCGTCGCCACGCCGCGAAAATGCGTGGGGCGCGACGCGCCTTCCATCATTTGCGACAATTTTTCCTCGACGATGTAAGCGCTGAATCCATTTTCAGATTCGTTCGGATACATTTCCGCATCGCTTGGAACAAAAACGACATCCGCTCCGTCGCTTCGGCACAATTGCAAATCACGTTTCAAATCACGCGGATAATTGGCGAGGTCTTCCGTCGGCGCGAACTGCGTCGGGTTCACATAAATGCTCACAACGACTTTGCCGTTTGTGCCGACGCGTTTGCGCGCCGCGCGCATGAGGCTCAAATGGCCTTCGTGCAAATAACCCATCGTCGGCACGAAGCCGATGGGCGCGCCAGCGCGCTGCCATTTTCTGGCGAGCCGTTGCATCGCGGCGGCAGAAGAAACGATTTGCATGACCGAAAAGTTACCGGCGAAACGCAGTCAATCAATGCAATTGTCGGCGGAGAAGTTTGGG
>Ga0207932_1000459_pt1 | contig 13704 bp, 14 predicted proteins | sample NGESurdeep092012_FD_184480 | JGI IMG/M metagenome (GOLD analysis project Ga0207932, IMG submission 184480) | Arctic peat soil microbial communities from Barrow, Alaska - NGEE Surface sample 415-2 deep-092012 (SPAdes) | ecosystem: Environmental > Terrestrial > Soil > Wetlands > Peat ...
GCGCCCCCGCCGTACAGATGGACGGCCAGGGCCGGAAAGACGGCCCGGGGCATGCCGAAGATCATGGCGTTGAGGTCGATGAGGTAGGTGGCCGACAGCAGGCGCTCGCCCCGCAGATGGCGGAACCCCTCGGTCATCGACCGCAGCCCCATCGGGGTGCCGCCGCCGGAGGGCACCAGGCGCGGGAGCAGCAGGACCGTCCCCAGCGACACGGCGAAGGTGCCGACGTCGATCAGGTACACCGTGCTCAGGCCCAGCCGGGCGATGAGCACGCCGGACAGCGCCGGGCCGACCACCATGGCCAGGCCCATCGTGGTGGTCTGCAGGGTGACCGCGGCGGTCACGTCGTCGTCGGACACCAGCATGGGGAGAGCGGCCCGTCTGGCCGGCCAGTCCATCCCCTGGAACCCCGCGCTGGCCGCAGCGCAGACGAACAGCACCCATACCTCGGGGTGGTCGAGGGCGGCGTTGACGGCCAGTCCGACCACCGCGGTGGCCATGGCGCACTGGGTCAGGGTGAGCACCCGCTTGCGGTCCCACGCGTCGGCCAGGGTGCCGCCCCATAGGGCCCCGGCCAACAGCGGCACCAGGCCGACGAAGCCGAGGAGGCCCACCATGAAGGTGGAGTGGGTCAGGTGGAAGGTCTGGTAGGCGACGGCCACCAGGGTGAGCTGGCTACCGATTGCCGAGACCGTCTGGCCGATATAGAGGCGCCGGAAGTCCCGCGAGTGCCGCAGCGGGGAGACGTCGGCAAAGAGCGCGGCCACCCGTCAACGGTACCGGGACGGCCGGTCACCTCCGGCGGGAGGAGTTCACACCGGCGTTACACAAGTGACCCCACTCTGTTCGCGGCACTGGGTACACTGCTTGCATATGGCAGCAGGGGACAGGGACTCGGCAGGGACCCGCAGGCAGGAGCGGACGTTGGCCATCGTCGAGACGGCGGGTGCCGATCGGCGCTCCTCGGCGGACTCCTCGGCATCCCCCATGGCGGTCTCCATCGCCGGTGTGTCGACCGCCTGCAGCAAGGACGCCCTGGTGTCGAGCGCCAAGGCCGTCCGCAAGTCCCTCGCCCCCGAGTGAGCCCGCGGCTCCCGGCCGCCCCCCGTACCGACCCTGGGCAGCCCCCCGTCGCGCCTACCAGTACCCGGCCATGAGCTCGGTCGACCATGGCGGCTGGCGTACCTCGCCCCGCGGGCCGAACTCAGCCAGGTAGGGCTTCACGTCGAGCACCGGCGTCCCGTCGACGGCGTCGAGCCCGGTGACCTCGATGGCCAGCGGACCGACACCCACCAACCGGCACACCGTGACGCCGATCCGATTGGGGCGGTCCTTCGCCCGCTGGGCCAGGATCCCCACGGACGGCCAGTCGGTGCGGCCCCGCGGGTGGCGGGTCCCCCGGCACACGGCCGCCTCGTCGACCCGGTCGAAACAGAAGACCACCTCGACGTGGGAGAAGTCGGCCAGCCCGTCGGTGGCGCCGGCCTCGACCTCGGCCGGGTCGAGCTCGATGACGGCCGTCACCGGGCCCCAGGCGTCGTCGACCGCTTCGGTCCTGCCGCCGACCACCCGGCCGATCGGTCGCACGGTGACGGTCTCGTTCATCCGGCCTCCTCGAGTGGCCCATCGGCGTCGGGATCCTGCCCCTCGAACTGGATCCTGTAGAGCTCGGCGTACTGGCCGCCGGCCGCCAGGAGGTCCTCGTGGCGACCCCGTTCCACGATGCGCCCCTTGTCGAGCACCAGGATCATGTCGGCCTCCCGCACCGTCGACAGACGGTGGGCGATCACCAGTGAGGTCCGGCCCTGCAGGGCGGTGGCCAACGCCAGTTGGACGGCTGCCTCCGACTCGCTGTCGAGGTGGGCGGTGGCCTCGTCGAGGACGACGATCTCCGGTGCCTTCAGCAGGAGGCGGGCGATGGCCAGGCGCTGCTTCTCGCCGCCCGACAACCGGTAGCCGCGGTCACCGACCACGGTGTCGAGCCCGTCGGCCAGCGAGTCGACCATGGTGGCGATCTGGGCGCCGGCCAGGGCCGACGCCAACTCGGCCTCGGTGGCATCCGGACGGGCGTAGAGGAGGTTGCCCCGGATGGTGTCGTGGAAGAGGTGGGCGTCCTGGGTGACGACGCCGACGGTGGCGGTGAGCGACTCCAGGGTGGCCTGGCGGATGTCGAGTCCGTTGATCCGGATGGCACCGGACTGCACGTCGTAGAGGCGCGGGAGGAGCTGGCTGACGGTCGTCTTGCCGGCGCCCGACGGGCCGACGAGCGCCACCATCTGCCCGGGCTCGACCCGGAACGACACGTCGAAGAGCACCTGGCTGGATACCGTGGTGTCGAGCACGGCGACCGACTCGAGCGATGCCAACGACACCTCCTCGGCGCTCGGATACCGGAAGTCGACGTGCTCGAACTCGATGGCGGCCGGGCCCGGCGGCACCGGCCGGGCGTCGGGGCCGTCCACGATCATGGGCGGAAGGTCGAGCACCTCGAAGACGCGGTCGAAGGAGACCAGGGCGGTCATGACGTCGATCTGCACGTTGGACAGCGCCGTGAGCGGCCCGTAGAGCCGGGTCAGATAAGCGGCCAGGGCCACCACCGTCCCGACCGTCAGCGCCCCGTCGATGGCCTGGACGCCGCCCCAGCCGTAGACGACGGCCGTGGCCAGTGCGGCGGTCAGGCTGAGTGCGGCGATGAAGAACCGGGCGTACATCGCCTGGGTCACGCCGATGTCGCGCACCCGGCCGGCCTTGGACTCGAAGGCCTGGCGCTCCTCGTCCGGTCGGCCGAACAGCTTGACCAGGAGCGCGCCCGACACGTTGAATCGCTCGTTCATGGTGTTGTTCATCTCGGCGTTGATGCCGTACGACTCCCGGGTGATGACTGACAGCCTGCGGCCCACCCGCTTGGCCGGAATGACGAAGATGGGCAGGATCACCAGGCTGATCAGGGTGATCTGCCACGACAGCAGGAACATCACCACCAGCACCAGGGTGACGCCGATCAGGTTGGAGACGACCGAGGACAAGGTGTCGGTGAAGGCCTGCTGGGCCCCGATCACGTCGTTGTTGAGCCGGCTGATGAGGGCGCCGGTCTGGGTGCGGGTGAAGAAGGCGATGGGCATCTTCTGGATGTGGGAGAACACCTGCGACCGCATGTCGTAGATGAGGCCTTCGCCCACCGACGCCGACACGTAGCGGATCCCGATGGACAGGACGGTGTCGGCCACCGCCACCCCGGCCGCCACGATCGACAGCGTGATGATCAGCTGCTTGTCCGGGTGGGCGCTGGTCAGGCTGTTGATGATCGACCGGAACAGGAGGGGGTTGATGATCCCGATGAAGGCCTCGACGGTGACCAGGACGAGGAAGGCGATCAGGATCTTGCGGTAGGGCCGGGCGAAGTGGAACATCCGCTTGCCGGTGCCCTTGGAGACGTGCTGGGACTTGACCGACTCGTCGCGGCGCATCGAGCGCATGACCGAGCCGAACTGGCCGCCTCCACCACCGGGCCCGCCACCCATGCCGTGGCCGGCCATGCTCATGGTGTGGTCCCGGCTGGTCCGGAGGGGTGGTGCATGGGCCGGACCCTACCAACTGGGCCCTCGGCACCGATCTGGCTCGGGGAGCAGGAAGGCCTCGTTCGCCGCCCCCGGAGATCCGGTCGAAGTGGTATCGGATCCGATACCACAAGTGGCCGAATCGAATCCCGGCGGCCCGGTGCTCCCGCCCGACCGCTGGCTACGCTCCCTCCATGGCCTACGACGAAGGACTCGCCGAGCGGGTCCGTGACCTGTTCGGCGGCGCCCCGGACGTCGTGGAGAAGAAGATGTTCGGCGGGGTGGCTTTCCTGGTTGCCGGCAACATGGCCTGCGGGATCATCGGCGACGATCTCCTGGTCCGGGTCGCCCGCGACGACTACGACGCCGCCCTCGCCCTGCCCCACGCCCGCCAGATGGACATGACCGGACGGCCGATGCGGGGCTTCGTCGTGGTGGATGCCGAGGGCCTGGCCGAGGACGGTGACCTCGAGGAGTGGGTCGACCGCGGCGTCGACTTCGTGCAGACACTGCCGCCCAAGTAGGCGGGCCGCCGTGGTCCGGCCCACCCTGGCCCGGGTGGCGGAATGTCAGTTCATGGAGGCGATGTAGGGCCTCAGCCCGATGGCCAGGTCGACGCAGGCGCACACCAGCACGTCGCGCTCGACGGGGGTGAGCGGGCGCACCGTGGCGAGCCGGGTCCCCAGGATCGGCACGGGCAGAGGCTGTCCGGCGCGGTCCCACCAGATGGCGAGGTCGGCGGCACCGGCCACGGCCCGGGACAGGGTCCACCCCGGAACCTTGCGGATCACGTCCAGCGTGCCCACGGCACCACCTTCGGCGCCGGTCACCACCATCCGGAACAGGTCGGGCGTACGGTCCTCGACGGGATCCGGACCGAAGTGCAGCAGGGGGCTGCCGTCGGGCATCCGTGCCGTGGACTCGTCCCCGCGCTCGATGGTGGCCAGCGCCGACCCGTCACCCAGCGTGAGGACGGTGGGCTCCCGCTCCTTCGAGGCGATCCGCAGCACGGTGTCGTCGGACCAGGTGAGGACGTGGTTCCCACTGCCTCCGTTGGCGAAGCCGAAGAGGATGGCCAGCTTCTTCCCCTTGCCGTCACCGGCACCCTGGACGCCCACCGCGCACGGGTCACCTGGTCCGTCCTGGAAGGACATGCGGAGGGCGTTGTTCGTCTTGTGGACCACGTAGCCCTCGATGGTCGACGACGGCGGGGACACGTCCATGGGACACCGTACCGTCACGCTCGGCTGACCGTCCCGGGCGACGACCCGGACGGTCAGCCGACCAGGCCCACGCCATACACCGGCGGAAGGTCCAGGGCCGTCAGTAGTCCCGGCTCGCCCTCGACCACGGCCGGCACGGCGTTGACCAACCGCATAGCGGTGGCCTTCAGGCCGCCCGTGTTGTGGTCGCCGTCGCGGCCCACGAGCTGCATGTCGACGGTGTAGGTGGGCTCGCCGGTGATGATCACCCGATAGCAACCCTGGCCGGCGGGCTGAGGCCACTCGGGGGCGAGGTCGTCGCGGAGGCGGGTGACGTGCTCGAGCACGATGACGGCCTTGCCGTCCTTCATGCCCCGCAGCTCGAAGTGCAGTGCCGCGGCGGTGCCCTGTTCGATGGTGCCGGCATCGACCTCGAATGTCTCGGGGGCGGCCACCCGCTCGTACCACTCGACCAGGTCGCCTTCGAGCTCTACCTCGAGGCCGGCGGCCAGCTGGCGGACGACACTGCCCCAGGCCATGGTCATGACGCCGGGCTGCAGGATCATGGGGACGTCGTCGATCGGTCGGCCGAAGCCCATGATGTCGAAGAGGACCATGCCCTGGTTGTAGGTGGAGTAGTTGAGGACCTCGGCCACCCGGACCTCGTCAATCTGCTCGCTCACCCCGGAGAGCACGAGGGGGAGGGCGTCGTTGGCGAACCCGGGGTCGACCCCGTTCACGAAGATGGAGACCCCGCCCTGGTTGGCCGCATCAACGATCGGGGTGATCATCCCCTCGTCGACCACACCGTAGGGGTACTGCAGGAAGACCGGTCCGGAAGATAGGACGTTGATGCCGGACTTCAGCATCTCCTGCATGTCGCCCAGCGCCTCGAACAGGCGGTCGTCGGCCATGGCGGTGTGGACGATGGCGTCGGGCTTCAGGTCGAACAGGGCCTGGGCGTCGTTGGTGGCCGCCACGCCGAGGGTGCGGTCGAGACCGGCCAGCTCGCCGGCGTCCTTGCCCACCTTGTCCGGGTTGGACACCCACAGGCCCACCAGCTCGAGATCGGGGCGGGCGTCGATCCCGGCGATCACGTGGCGGCCGACATTTCCGGTGCTCCAGGCGACGACGCGGTAGGTCTTGCTCATGGGGTGCTCCTTACGGGGTGGATGGCGAGGGAGAGGGAGTCGGTGTCGGGAGTGCTCAGACGTCCGGGATGCCGAGGGGCAGCGTGGGGGCCCCGATCCCGCCGTCGACCTCGAGGATCTTGCCGGTCACGTAGGCACCGGCCTGCGAGGTGAGGTAGACGATGGCGGCGGCGATGTCCTCGGGGTCGCCGATGCGACCGAGAGGGGTGGCCTCCTCCATGGTCGTGCGCATCTCGTCTACCTGCATGACGATGTCCAGCGCCGAGGTGGCCACCGATCCCACGGCGATGGCGTTCACCCGGATGCGGGGGGCGAGGTCCATGGCGGCCAGCCGGGTGTAGTGGGCCAGTGCGCCCTTGGCCGTGCCGTAGGCGACGAAGCCCCGGTCGGCCATCCGGCCCATCGCCGACGAGATGTTGACGGCCGAGCCGCCGCCGTGCTCGACCATCAGGGGGACAGCGGCACGGAGCAGGGTGTGGGCGGTGGCCACGTTGAAGTGGAAGGCGTCCTCCAGGACCTTGGGCGAGGTGTCCAGGAACGACTGGGGCATGGTGCCGCCCACGTTGTTCACCACGATGTCGAGTCGGCCGAAGGCGTCTCGGGCGTGGTCGACGAGGGCGGCCACGGCGTCGAGGTCGTTGAGGTTGGCCGGCACGGAGACGGCCCGGCGGCCGGCGGCCTCCACCTGGGCGACCACCGAGTCGAGCTGCTCGACCGTCCGGGCCGAGATGACCACGTCGGCGCCGGCCTGGGCCAGGGCGATGGCCGCGGCGGCACCGATGCCGCGGCCGGCACCGGTCACCACGGCCACCTGGTCGTCCAGACGAAAACGGTCGAGAATCATGTGGAGTTCCCCCTTCGAGGCCACGTCGGGTGTGGCCAGATGTAGTGCTATCAGCCCGGACGGCACTTGCGCCACGCTGATGTGCTTCGGCTGTCCGTTCTCACTCCTGGCGCCAGGCGGTGCCGTCCCACCGCACGGGCGCTGACCAGGTCGTCCCGCTCCACCACGCGGTGCGGGTGGGGTCGTTGCCGTAGGGGTACCAGCCGGGCGGCGCCGACGGAGGGGCGGACAGGTCCGGCACGGCTGCCGGGGCCGGCGGCGGTGTCATGGTCGCCCGGCCTGGCACGGCCGGGAGCGCCGGGAGCGCCGGGAGGTCCGCCGGTGCAGCCTGAGCGACCGGTTCGGTAGGGGCAGATGGTGGAGGGGCCACCGGTACGGCGTACCCCCCGGAGGCCGTCGGAGGTACGGAGCCCGCATGGCCCGCATAGCCCGCGTAGTCCGCGTAGGAAGGAGGCGCTGCGTACCCGGCGTATCCGGCGTATCCGTAGGCACCCCACCCGCCGACCGGTAGGGGCGCCTGCTCCCGCACCGGGTCGACGGCCCCCCACGTCTTGATCTGCGGCCGCCACGGCGGCGGGGCGGCGGCCACCGAGCCCGGGGGTGACAGCTCCCTCGCCCCGTGGCGCCCGAGCAGGAATGCGGCGATGCCGATGCCGAGGGCGAAGAACCCGCCGGCAATGCCCTTGCCGACTGCCTCGCCGGCCGTGTGGGCGATCGACGAGGGCGTGGGCTGCGGGCTGACCCCGAAGAGGGTGATGAACCCGTCGTGCAACGAGTGGAGGCCCACGGCGACGGCGAAGGCCGCCGTACCCGCCAGTGTCGTGGCCTTTCCCCGGCGCCATGCGGCCAGCCAGATGACGGCGCCGGCGAACCCGGTCACGAAGACGTGGGGGAGCTCGGCGGCCGGCCGCACCAGGGCCAGCTGCAGGTGGAGCCACACGTGGTGGGCCCGCGACTCCCACTCCACGCCCTCGATGGCACCGGTGGTGGCGCCGCTGACCAGCACCAGGTAGAGCCCGGCCAGCGGGTCCTTGAACCGCGTGGAGCCGAAGGCCAGGAGCGCGAACGGGACCAGGAGCTTGGCACCCTCCTCGATGGGGCCGGTCGACCACAGGACAGTGGTCAGGCCGAAGCTGTGGTCGACCACCACCTCGAGCCCGAAGGCGATGCCGAAGCCGAGGACGCCGCCACCGATCCCGATCAGGGTGAGGCTGCGCAGACCAGCCAGGCGCCCGACGGGCAGGTACCGCACCATCACCTTGACGGTCCCGATGAGGAAGGCGACGTAGCCGACGGCCGACAGCCACGACCACCCGGCATTGCCGGTATTGCCGCTGGCCACCGCCGGGGGGATCACCAGGATCTGGCCGACCACCATCCACCAGACCCAGGACTGGCGGAGGAAGGAGAACGGCTTGGGTGGTCCGGCGAGCACCGGTGCGGCCGACGCGTAGTGCGTGCTGCCCGTCCACGCCGTCCCGTCCCACTCGGCCAGGGCCGCCACCGGTCGGTAGCAGTACCACCCGGGGGCATCCGTCAATCGGTCAACCTGGCCTGCGCGGTGACCCGGGTGGGACGGAGCCGCACCAGGAGCTCGGGGGCCACCCCGTTGCGTCGTCCGAAGACCTCGGCCTGGTCGCTTCCCACGTAGCGGCCCCCGATGACCGTGGCCCAGTGCAGGAGCTCGTCGGGGTCCTCGCTCACCGTCGCCGTACCCTCGACGACGACGAAGGAGAACGGCGGCGTGTCGTCGTCGACGCACAGGGCCAGACGCGGATCGCGGGCCAGGTTCCGGCCCTTGACGGTGTCGGGCGCGGTGGTGAAGACGATGTCCCCGACGGGGGAGTCGGGACCGGCCGTCGAGCGGTCGAGGGCGATCCAGACCGGGGCGACGTGGGGCCGGCCGTCGGCCCGCACGCTGGCCAGCTTGGCGGTGCGGGCGGGCAGGGCCTCGAGGAAGGCCACAACCTCCCCGTCGTCCATGGCGTGGGCCACGTCGGGCCTCAGGCCGGCCGGGTCGAGGGCAGGCCGAGTTTGCGGTGGTCCCAGGAGACCGTGCGCTCGACGTTGATCTTGGCCACGATCCGCTTGTTGAGCATGGTCTCGACGAAGGGTCGCAGCTCTTCGGTGTAGGTCCCGTAGTAGCGCTCGAAGAGGTTGACGCCCAGCTCCCAGATCTTGTCGGGGTCCTCCACGATCTCGGCCCGGCCCACCAGCTCGACCCCGCGCAGGTCCTCGTAGTAGTCGCCGTCCTCCATCATGCAGGTGATCCGGCTGTCCCGCCCGAGGTTGACCGACTTCTGGGCCTTGGCCTTGGTCTCGATGGCGATGGTCCCGTCGATGAAGCCGTACCACATGGCCACGGCGTGGATGGAGCCGTCGTGGTTGATCGTGCACATGGTCATGGGCCGCCGCTCGTGGAGGAAGGCGTCGATCTCCTCGTCAGTCATGCGGATCAGGTCCCGCTGCTTGACCCCGTGGCCCATCTGCTGGGCGGGCTGGCTCCCGGTCGTGTCGCTCATCGGTCCCTCCACTGGTCGTCGGCGGGCACCGTCCCGTCGCTGGTGGCGCCACCGTACCGGGGCGACGGCCCCCGGGTCGGCGATCCGGGCCCGGCGTCGGGCGCGGACCGGGCAGAATGACCCGGTGACGACGACCGATCCCGAGCCGAGCGCCGTGGGGCCCCATCGGGTGGTCTTCGTGTGCACCGGCAACATCTGCCGGTCGCCCATGGGCGACGTGGTGCTCCGGCACCTGGCTGCCGAACGGGTCCTGGCCGACGGCACCGTGCTGGCAGAAGCCCTCGAGGTGTCGAGCGCCGGGACAGGCGGGTGGCACGCCGGCGAGCCCATGGACCCCCGGGCCCGGGCCGCCCTGGAGCGTCGGGGGTACGTCGACCACGGCCACCGGGCCCAGGCCTTCGAGACGGCGTGGCTGCCCGGGGCCGGCCTCGTGGTGTGCATGGACCGCGGCCACCGCCAGACGCTGGCCAGCATGGCCCGGGCCAAGGCTGGCGACTACCGCTACGACGACCTGCTGGTGATGATGCGCAGCTTCGATCCCCGGGCCGGGGGCGACCCCGACGTGCCCGATCCGTACTACGGCGACGACTCGGACTTCGAGCGCTGCCTCGACCTGGTCGAGGCCGGGTGCCGCGGACTGGTGGTCCACCTGGCCGACGAGCTGGACGCCCGACCCTCGAGGTGAGGGGACCGGTGGACCCGCCGACCGGGGTCCCGACCGCCCGGGTCCCTCCGACCCGGATCGCCGTGCACGGCGCCTCGGGAAGCGGGAAGTCCACCCTGGCCGTGGCGCTTGCCGACCGCCTCGGCGTCGAACGCACCGAGCTCGACGGGCTGTTCCACCAGCCCGGGTGGACCGAGCTGCCCACGGCGACGTTCCGGGCCGAGGTGGCACGGGTGGTGGAGCGTCCGGGGTGGGTCGTCGAGGGCAACTACCGCCAGGTCCGCGACCTGGTCTGGGCCCGGGCCGAGGTGATCGTCGTCATCGACCTGCCGCGCCGGAGGGTCATGGCCCAGCTGCTCCGCCGGACCGTCACCCGCTCGGCGCGCCGGACCGAACTGTGGAACGGGAACCACGAGTCGTTCCGCAACCTGCTGTCGACCGACGAGGGCCGGAACGTCGTGCTGTGGTCGTGGCGGAACCACCACCCGTACCACGACGAGGTCCCCACCGAGGCCCGCGCTGCTGCCCCCCACGCCCGTGTGATGGTGCTGACGGACCGGCGGGCCGTCGACGCGTGTCCGGATCGGCTCGCCCGCGGCGACCTCTGAGCGGTAGCGGTCGACCCTTTGCCGGGGGTCCACCACCTGACATGCTCTCCCGATGGATCCGAACGCTTCGACGGAGCACGGCCGCTGGTCGCGGCGCAAGGTGCTGGCCGTCGGTCTGGGAGCCGCCGCGGTGGCCGGGGCGGGTGCGGTAGCGGGCATCGAGATGGTCGCCCACGGCGCCCTTCCGGGCAAGCAGACCCTGGACCGGCTCGACGGCGCCTGCTCGGTGACGTACCCGGCACCGTCCTTTTCGTCGCTCGGTCCGTCGCTGTCCGGCGCGTTCCACTCCGCGGCGCGCAACCGCCGGGTCGGGTACACGGTCGCCTACCCGCCGGGCCACGGACCGGGCAGCGCGCTGCCCCTGATCGTGATGCTGCACGGGTTCGGGGGCAACCACGCCAACGCCCTGGCGGACATGTCCCCGGCCCAGGCCATGGCCCTGCGCGTCGACGGACGCCCGATCGCCCCGATGGCGATGGTCACCGTGGACGGCGGAGGCGGGTACTGGAACCCCCACCCCGGAGACGACCCGATGGCCATGGTCGTGGACGAACTGGTCCCGATGTGCCAACGCCTCGGACTCGGTGCCGGACCACAGCGGATCGGCACCATGGGCATCTCGATGGGCGGCTACGGCGCCCTGCGCCTGGCCGAGCGGTATCCGGACCGGTTCGCCGCAGTGGCCGCCATCAGCCCCGCCGTGTGGACGAGCTACAGCCAGGCCGAGGGGGCCAACCCGGGGGCGTTCGCGTCCGCGGCGTCGTTCCGGGCCAACGACGTGATCGACCAGGCGCCGCACCTCGACGGACGGCCGGTCCGGATCGCCTCCGGCGTCGACGACCCGTTCCACCCCGGGGTCGTGGCGCTGGCCCGGGTCGTGCCGACGACGACCACGGTCGTCGTGTCGGCGGGATGCCACACCGACCCGTTCTTCGCCTCCCAGGAGCCGCCGTCCCTCGTGTTCCTCAGCCGGCACCTCGTGCCGACCGCCTGACGCGGCCCCACCGGGTCGTACGGTCGCCGTACCCCCTCTCGTACGCTTGCGCCATGTCGTACGAGACCGCCACGTCGGTGTTCGTCATCGCCTTGGCGGTGGCCATCGCGCCGCTGTGCTCGGAGGTGCTGCGGCGGTGGCGGATCCCGAGCGTCCTGTTCGAGCTCCTGCTCGGCATCCTCGTCGGCCCCGCAGTGCTCCACTGGGCGAGCCTGGGTCAGTTCGTCACCGGGCTCTCGGCACTCGGTCTGTGCTTCCTCTTCTTCATGGCCGGGTACGAGATCGACTTCGCCAAGCTGTCCGGCCACCCGCTCAACCGGGGCGTCACCGGGTGGCTGGTGTCATTGGCGCTCGGCCTGGGCGTGGGCGTGATCCTGCTCATCTCGGGCTTCGTGGTCTCCAGCCTGCTCATCGGGCTGTCGCTCACGACCACCGCGGTGGGCACGTTGCTCCCCATGCTCCGCGACCGGGACATGCTCGAGTCGCCGTTCGGCAAGTTCCTGATCGCCGCCGGCACCGCCGGCGAGTTCGGCCCGGTGGTGGCCGTCACCGTGCTGCTGGGCGCGGCCAGCCCCGGAACAGAGCTGATCCTTCTCGTGGTGTTCGTGGTCCTGGCCGTCGGCATCGCCTTGGTGGCCTCGCGCCCGCAGCCTCCGCGGATGGTCGAGACGATGCAGCGCCACCTCGGCACGTCCACCCAGCTGCCGGTGCGGATCGTGCTCCTGCTCGTCACCGGCCTGGTGCTGGTGGCGTCGTCGCTCAGCCTCGAGGTGCTGCTCGGCGCGTTCGCCGCCGGCCTGATCGTCCGCATCGCCTTCTCCCGCGAGCAGGCCGAGGCCATGCAGCCCCGGCTCGAGTCGATCGGGTTCGGCTTCCTCATCCCGGTCTTCTTCGTGGTCAGCGGCATGGAGTTCCACGCCCGCGAGCTGTTCGGCAACGTGTCGACGCTGGAGCGGGTGCCCATCTTCCTCGGGCTGTTCCTGGTGGTCCGGGGTCTGCCCGCCTTCGTCGTCTACGTCCGCATCCTGGGCCTCCGCCAACGGGCCGCGCTCGGGATCCTGCAGTCGACGGCGCTGCCCCTGCTGGTGGTGATCACCCAGATCGGCCTGGCCACCCACCACATGCTCCCGGTGAACGCCACCGCGCTGGTGGGCGCGGGCATGGTGTCGGTCCTGTTGTTCCCCCTCGTCGGATTCGCGGTGGCCGGCAAGGACGCCGGCCCGATCCGCGAGGAGCTGCTCGACCTCAGCGACCCGGCCCGCGACTTCCTCTGACCCCGCGACCTCCTCTGACGAGGCCGGACGCCCGGCGGGCCCCCACACTCACGGCAGGGTGACGAACGACTCCTGCTCGTAGGCCAGCAGCCGTTCGTAGTTGTCGCGCAGGCCTTCGGCCCGGGCCGGGTCGTTGGCCAGGTTCACCAGCTCATGGGGGTCGGTGTCGTGGTCGTACCACTCGTGGTCGTTGTCGTCGAAGGCGCAGTCGACGTCGTAGAGCTTGTGGCCCGGCGACCGGCCCCACAGCCCGGTGCTCGGCTTACCCCCGCCCACCCCGTAGTAGCGGGCGTACTTGGTCGTCCCGTCGTAGAAGCCGCGCAGCGCGTAGCGGATCTGGTTGAGATTGGTGGTCTGGGCCGAGTCCTGGGCGAACAGGATGTGGTCCCGGACCGACGCCGCCGGGTCGGCCAGCACCGGCGCCAGGTTCTCGCCCTGCATCGTGGCGGCCGAGGTCGCCGGGTCGACGCCGGCCAGCGAGCAGATGGTGGCCGCCAGGTCGACGTGGGAGCCCAGCGCCGAGGTGACGGTGCCCGGCGTGGTCGTGCCGGGGACCTTCACGTAGAGCGGCACCCGCATGATCTCGTCGTAGACGAACGGGCCCTTCGACCGCAGGCCGTGGGAGCCGCACATGTCGCCGTGGTCGGAGGTGAAGATGATCACGGTGTCGTCCCACGCGCCCGTCGCCTCGAGGGCGCCGAGCACGGTGCCCAGGCTCTCGTCGGCCAGGTGGTGGAGGTGGACGTAGTAGTCGAGGTGGCGCAGCCACGATGCCTTGTCGGACGGGTCGATGTAGCCCCACAGGCCATGCTGCTGGTCCCAGCGCCACTGACGGTGGGCCTCGGGCTTGGCGTGGAGCGGGTCGGCGAAGTTGGCCGGCAGCGTGTC
>Ga0207932_1000460_pt1 | contig 13669 bp, 10 predicted proteins | sample NGESurdeep092012_FD_184480 | JGI IMG/M metagenome (GOLD analysis project Ga0207932, IMG submission 184480) | Arctic peat soil microbial communities from Barrow, Alaska - NGEE Surface sample 415-2 deep-092012 (SPAdes) | ecosystem: Environmental > Terrestrial > Soil > Wetlands > Peat ...
GAATTTTGCGCGCTGGACGACGGCACGAAGGAATTGCTGAAGATGGCGATGACGGAATTGAATTTCAGCGCGCGGGCCTACGACCGGATCGTGAAGGTGGCGCGGACGATTGCGGATCTGGCGGGCGTGGAAAACATTTCGAGCGAGCACATTTCCGAGGCGATTCAATATCGTTCGCTTGATCGGCAATTGTGGACGTGATCACCAGTTTCGGGAATCACGGCCATTGGAAAATGATTCGGCGGATGTGAAACTTCATCCGGAGAATCCTCCGGGCGACTCCGCAACTCGGTGTCGAATTCAATGTGAAATCGGCGCGCGACATCCTGATGGCCCTCTACAAAGGCACCGAGCAAAAGCTCGGCGACTGGGGTTTCGACGTGGACACCAGCACCCGGTCATGCGGCCCGCCGCCGCCCACTCCGCCGGCCTGAAAATCCGGGAACAACGGAAACAAACTCGCAGCGACCTTCGGAAACGGAGGCCGCTTTTTTATTCAACGCCCGCTTAACTTCCGCGTGATTTTTCCCAAGTCCATCCCTTCGGGCATGACAAACAAACATTTACCACCGCTGCGTCCTTCCCAAATTGCACCGACCGCGCGCTTATCTTCGGCGTCCGCGAACAAGTGTTCGCCTTTGTATTCCACAACGAGCGAGTGCCCATCATTAAGCTGGCAGAGGAAATCGGGATAAAACCAATCCTTCGATGTTTGCAGGCGAAACGACGTGGCTTTGCGCGCAAGATTCCGCACCCAGAATTTCACTTCCGGCAATCCGTCGAGAAATTGCGCGCACTCAAATTCCTCTTTGAGTTTGCCGCTCGGTGTCGTTTCGAGCAATTCGCCCGGCTTCGGGCCGAAGTAATGTTTCTTGAACTGAAAGCCGCCTTCGTAAAGCCAGCTTGGTTCATAGCTCATCGTTTTGAAATTGATCACGCGCGCATCGCTTACCGTCAGGGGAGAATCCGGCAAAAGAAATTGTTGAAACGCCGCCTTTCGCTCGCCGTCACGATGTTGCTGAATCCGTTCCTCGATTTGCTCCCGCAAGCGGAAGCGATCCAGCGCGAACACACTCATGTCAGCGATTCCAAACTTCGCCATGAGGCCGCGAATCACCTGCCGCAGAAACTCCGCTGATTCACCGGCGGGAATATCTTGATGGTCAATGTGCCGGTCAAGCCAGCCGACCAAATCTTCCAGCTTCCAATCGCCCGAACCACCCAGCGCGATTACTTGCTGATGCAACGTCGCCACGAAATCCGTTTCCGCCTTGTCTTGCAACACGCTCGTTTGCACCTCGCCTTTTGCGCCGATGTCCACCAAACCCGCTTTGCCCGCCGGTCGTTTCAATGGATTGTAACCGTCGGCCAGCGAAGCATCCTTCGCGCTCAATTTCCACGGCTGCTCAAGGAGAAAGGTGCTCTCGAACTCGAACAACATTCCATCCTCGCGCAGGCACAGCAGCGGCACGATGAAATCAATCTGCTTTTCGTAAGGCGACGGCTCGCGGGTCTTGCCAGTTCCGCCGAAGGCTTTGTCCAGCTCGCGCACCAGTTCAACCGCTTCCGCAACCTTTGCTTTCGCTTCCGCCGTCTTTACACAACTCGCCAATTTCTCCGCTTCAATCTTGTCGAGCGGGACGAGCACCGTGATTGCGCCGCTGGCTGTATCAATTCGCACCTTGCCCGCGAGCGCCGTCACTTGGGCTTGCGCCACCGTCGCGTCAATGTCCGCTGGCGACACCTGCACCGTCTTGGGTTGCGCGCCGAGTGGCAACGCGCCTTGTGAAACGGGAATGATAATTCGCTCCGCTTCCGCGCGCGTGAATCCGTTGCTCTCCAGCGCCTCCCGCAACTCATTCAAAACTTCCGGCAACGAATCGGAAACGGAAAACGCATACGCGCAATTCAAATCGGGATGCTGCTTCGCCTGTGCGTTTGGCAATCGGAGAATGCGCCCCACAATCTGCTCAATCGCCGTGGCCGAGCGCGTCTCCTTGAGACTGCAAAGCACATAAGCAAACGGACAATCCCAGCCCTCACGCAGTTTTTGCACCGTAATGATGAAACGCACCGCTGGCTCTTTCGACGACTTGATTTCTTCCGCGCTCGGCAACTCGTCGTTGGTGCCAACCGAGATTTTCACCTGGTCTTTGGCAATGCCAAACTCGCTCGCCAGCCGGTCGCGCAACGGCTCGCAAGCATCCACGCGTTCCGCCTGAATCAACATGATTGGCCGCAAATACTCGCCGGTCTTTTGCGCTTCGGCGATTGCGATATGTTCCAGTGAACCGCGCAACGTGATCGCTTCGGACAGGAGTTGATCGCGCTGACTTGCATGCCGCGTGATGACGCGCAACGGCAGTTTGACCATGTCTGCCGCTTTCAATTCTGCCGCTGAAACACGATGAAGCACATTCGACGGCGCTAGGCCGGTGCATGCAGGCGTCGCGGTAAATTCCACGATGCACGACGGCAGAACATTTCCGAGCGTGGCAAAACTCAAGTCCGTGCGCGCGTTGTGCGCTTCGTCCACGATGACGATGGGACGGCGCAAGCGGAGCATATTCACCAGCGACGGTTTCGGTTTTCCATCCGCGCCCGGCAGCAAATCGGCGAGCCGGTCGGCAGGCACATTCAGCAAATGTTCCGAAAAACTTCCGTTCTGGTCATAAACTTTTCGTCCGGTTGTATCTTCCACGCGGAAAGCCTGAATGGTGGAAACGATAACCACCGTTTGCCCGTCCACCGTCGCGCGGGGAAGCCGCAGCGCTTCTTCAATCGTCACCACCTCCACCGAACCGCATGCCAGTTCCAAGGCGCGGCGATACGGATGACGCGGATCGCGCAACGCATCGGCGGTCTGGTCGAGAATCGTATTGCTCGGCACCAGCCAGAGAACCACCGCCCGCTCGGCGCGCATGAAATCCGTCATGGCCAATCCCGCCGCGTGACAGGCCAGCAAAGTTTTTCCGCCGCCCGTCGGCACGCGCAGGCAGACATAAGGCATCTGCGGTTTCATCCCGGCGACACTCACCGGAATGTAAGGCATGGCCGTTCCGAAAGTGCGTGCGGTGATTTCACGGAAGGCTGGTTCGGGATTCTGCAACCGCGCTGCGATGCGGAAGAAGTCCCGCAGCGAATCCAGCACCCGCGATTGATATAGTTTCGGCGCAATCATTCGTCGTGGGGGTTGAAACCCTTGATGCGCCGTCGCGGCAGTTCGGGCGGCGGCGCGAGCAGCGGTTGCAATTTCGTCCAGATGGTGCGTAAACCTTGATCATGTTCCAGCAGCGTCTTGTCAATCTCCGCCAACCGTTTGAGAATCGCTGCGTTCGCCGCCAGTTGCTCGCGCATCTTCACAAAAGCACGGATGACATACAGGCTCATTTCTATGGCTCGTTCGCTGCGAAGAATGTTCGCGGCCATGAGTGCGCCATGTTCGGTGAAAGCCCACGGGCGATAAGCCGCGCCTCGACGCCGTTTGGAACTGGTCACAAATTGTGACCAGTTCGGTGCAGAACCTTCGTTTTCAGCAGCTTGTGATGAACTCATCGCAATTTGCGATGAGTTCGCAGCCGTCATTTGCGACCTCAAGTCTGCAAACTCTTTTGCCGTAAGTTGAAACGCAAAATCATCAGGAAATCGCTGCCGGTTGCGTTTGAAAGCTTCGTTGAAACGATAGGTCGGCACGTCATAAAGCTCCGCCAGGTCCGCATCCAGAATCACCTTCTGATTGCGCAGGTTCAAAATCAGCGACTCAATTGGCTTCTTCGGTTTCATAATCTTCACGGGTGGAAAAATCCGACCGCGCGCGCCGCGCGACATTCCCGCTCCGCCGCCTGCCAGTCGAGATAATCCAAAATGTCCGCCGGCAATGGCGTGCGCGAGCCAAGCATCTGCCGCAACGCCCGTTTGTGCTCGTAGCTGCGCCATACCGCTTCGTCTTCGTTGAAACGGCGCGCGAGTTCCTGGGCTTCAATCATCGCTTTCATGACACTTTGATTTCGTAGGGCGTTTGGCGGACGATGATGCGCTCGGCCTGCAACCGGTCTTTGCCCAATAAACAACCGGCGCAATAAATCACCTTTTGCCCGTCAAACTTGGGCAACTGTGCGAGCACGCTGCGGGTTAAAATGTTTCCGCCGTTCGCGCTCTTGTCGCCGAGGATGCCGTTGAACAAAAGATAAATGCCCACGCCGCGACAGATGCCGACCAAGGGTGACAACTTCTTCGTAGGAGACGGCGTAAGGAGTCTCTGATTTTCTTTTCCGTTCGGATTTGAAGTGAGACTTCTCACGTCGTCTCCTACAAGATTCGGCAACGGCTCGCCGGTCTCGGTGAAATAAACGTGACGGGCGAGGTCGGCGAAACGGACGGTCGCGCGGATTTTCCCCGTCTCATCAAACAAGGGCTCGCCCAGTTCGCAGAAGCGGAAGCCGCCGCCCAAGCCTTCGACATGTTCACCTTTGGCGTTGGTGTAGCCTTGGACGACGCGCTTGACGCGCTCGGCGGTGATGTCGCGTGCAATTTTGGGTTCCATTTCCACGAGGATGAATTTGCGGTTGCCACCGTCTTCAGAGTTCTGTTTAAGAACTGCATGACCGGTTGTGCCAGAGCCGCCAAATGAATCGAGAATTAAATCGTCGCCTCTCGTGCACATACGCAAAAACTGCAAGATAAGTTCAACGGGTTTTGGTGTTTCAAATAATGCGTGTCCGCCAAACAGCTCTTTTACTTCGTTCTTGGCGTCCTCATTTGTTGACGCATCTTTTGCAAAAAGAATCGTTTCAGGCGTGAGACCGCGCTCTTTCTGCTCAAGGAATGTCTTAATTCGCGGAACGTTATTGCCGGATTCACCAAACGAGATTCTCTTATCCGCAATTGCCTCGTTCATGACGCTTTCGGTGAACACCCAACATCTACCGCTTGGAAGTTGGTGTTGTTTTCCGTTCGGAGCCTTCAATAAATAGAACTGTGATTTTGTTCCATGTCCAGCCTGAGCCGTAGCTGGGTCTGATTTCCAAGGCCCTCTGGGGTCGTTATCTGGATTCTTATACCTAGCCAGCGCTTCGGTATTCATTGGTAATAAGTGAAACCGGCTTAACGCTTGGTTGGCGTCTCGCGCATAAGCGATGATGTGATCATGTCTGACGGAAACCGTTTTTCTGTTTTCTCTGTTCTTCCGTTTCTCCCAAACGAAATTAGCAATGAAATTTCCAGCACCAAGAATCTCATCCATCAAGAAACGCAGCGAGGCGACTTCATTGTCATCAATGGAAATGAATATCACGCCGTCTTCACGAAGGAATTGTTTCAGCAATGCAAGTCGCGGATACATCAAGCAGAGCCATTTGTCGTGGCGGGACAGGTCTTCGGCTTCCCGGCCAACGGCTTTGCCAAGCCATTCGCGGATGAGCGGACTGTTGACGTTGTCGTTGTAAATCCAGCCTTCGTTGCCGGTGTTGTAAGGCGGGTCAATGTAGATGCACTTGACCTGGCCGGCGTAGTAAGGCAGCAGCGCCTTGAGCGCGACGAGATTGTCACCCTGCACGATGAGATTCCCGCTGCCGGGGTCGCCCGCCGCCAGTTCCGGCACGTCCTTGAGCAGGTGAAACGGAACCTGATGGTGATGGTTCACCACGGCCTCTTTCCCAATCCAGTTCAGTGTCGGCATGAAGTTTGACGCATCGTAAGCCGCAGGAGTTTTTAGGCAAGGCAGAACCCGCCTTCATTGCATTACGGCGCGGGAAAGTTGGCAGCGTCAATTCTGTGTTCGAGCGGAATTGGTTTAATAAACCGCCCGATAAAACCGTTGAATGAAATTTGATGCGTTCGTATTGGTGAACGTGAAGGGCGCAGGGCTGGTGAACAGGGAAAGCCAGTTGGTCGTGGTTAGATTGGTGTTGTCAGCATTCAAGTTCCACGTCATGACGTTGTTGACCCAATTGATATTGGTTCGGGGGAAGAATCAGTCATGACCAGATTATACGGCAGGAAACTTTCGTGATCATCGGTGTAAAGCTGGCACGCCAGCCCAAGCTGGCGGGTATTGTTCAGGCAAGAAATGGCCGCTGCCCGTTCGCGCGCCTTGGACAGTGCTGGCAACAAAAACGCTGCGAGAATGGCGATGATTGCAATCACCACCAGCAACTCAATCAGCGTGAAGCCCTGCCGCCGGGCTGGATTTGCAAATGTTGGCATTTTCAAAGCCGATAAAAATCAACTGGCTCTGTAAGTGATACGACGGCTTGGCGACCGCGTCAAAACGGATAGACGACAAACTGTGCCAGGTCTTTCGCAGCCATTGGCCGTCCGCCATGCAACTTTTTGCAGTTGATCGGCGTTCGACCCGAGTTCTACAAGTTTTCAGGAACAAAATCAATCCCTTCGCCTCTGATGCGCGAAATCGCCGCCACGCGTGTGGATTGCCAATTCGCCCCCGGCAAATTATAGTGAATCATGGTTGCGCCAAAAACTTCCGCTTTGCGATGGCTCTGCACGGGGCAGGAAATTTTTCCGACCATGCTGGCGGCGCTGGCGGCGGCGCAGAAATCCATCCAGCTGGAAACTTATATTTATGCGGACGGAAAATTAGGCCGGCAATTTCTCGCCGCCTTGCTGGCGGCGGCGCAACGCGGCGTGCGCGTCCGGGTCTTGGTGGACGCGATGGGTTCCTGGCTGCTGCCGAATAATTTTTTTGACCCGCTCGTGGCGGTGGGCGGCGAGGTGCGCCGGTTCAATCCGCTTCATCTCTGGCGGTTCGGGGTGCGCGATCATCGCAAGCTGCTGGTCTGCGACGAGTCCACGATTTTCCTGGGCGGATTCAATGTGGCCGATGAATACGATGGCGACGGCGTGACGCGCGGCTGGTGCGATCTGGGCGTCCACATCGAAAATCCCGCCCTGGCCAGGGAACTGGCGGCTTCCTTCGAAGCCTTGTTCACGCTGGCGGACTTTCGCCGGAAACCGCTGCTGCGATTGCGCCTCTTCAAGCGCAAACGCAAACCTCAAAAAAAACCGGCGGGAGAATTGTTGTTGACCCATCCCGGTCGCGGGGCGAGTCCTTTTCAAACGGCCCTGCATCACGATCTGGCCGGGGCGCGCGCGGTGCGGATGATCAGCGCGTATTTTCTGCCGACCCACCGGGTGCGCCGGGATTTGATGCGTGCGGCGCGGCGCGGCGGACGCGTGCAACTGATTCTGGCCGGCAAATCCGACGTGCGGCTTTCACAGCTGGCGGCCCGGAGTTTTTACCATCGCCTGTTGAAGGCCGGCGTGGAGATTTACGAGTATCAACCGCAGATTCTGCACGCCAAGCTGATTGTGAGCGATGGCATCACCTACGTCGGCTCGTCCAATCTCGACATTCGCAGTTTTAATCTGAATTACGAACTGATGCTGCGGCTCAAAGACCCGGCGGCGGCGGTTGCCGCGCGGAAAATTTTTGAACGCACGTTGCAGCATTCTCAAAAAATTGAACTCCACCAGTGGCGGAAGGCGCAGGCCTTCTGGCATCGCTGGCAGCATCGCTGGGCGCATTTTTTGCTGGCGCGGATTGATCCGTTCGTCGCCTTGCGGCAATTCCATGGGCTATGATAATCCCTTTGCATTTCGCCGCCCATTCAAGCAGTGTCCGGCCATGAAAATTCAACCGGGCGGGCGGTTCCACCTTTTGACGGCGGTGTTTTGTTCACTGTGTCTCGCGCCGCTGGCGCGCGGGCAGGGTGCGGGGCTGACTTTGACGGTGGCCTCGGAATCGGTGACGGCGGGCGCAGCGGTGAGCGTCTGGTTGAATGTGCTCAACCCTTCCGGCCAGGAAATTTCGTGGACGTTTCCGCCGCAGATCGAACGTAAAATCATTTCGGCACAGGGCAGCTTCACCGGCGAACTGGAATTGCATTCGACGGAATTGAGCGAAGTAACCATCGCGCCCGGCGCTTTTGTCCGGCGCGAATATATTGCCACCGTGCCGGCGGCCGTGGCCGGCCGGGCCGTGCTGGAATTTCCCGGGCTGAACGCCAACCGCGTGGTGCTGGATGTGGCGGCGCCAACTTCAGTCGCGATGGCGCCGGAGAAAACGGCGGATTCATTTGTCACCCGCTATTTTAATGAAGTTGAACCGCAGGAGCCGGGCAAAAGTTTTGATCCCGGCCGGTTTTTCAAGGAACACATTTCCGGCTATGAACCGATGTATTTCATCGCCGGCACGAAATCGCCGAACGCGAAATTTCAAATCAGCTTCGCGTATCAACTGTTGAACCAGGACGGGCCGCTGGCGACCAGGGTTCCCGCGTTGAAAGGTTTTCACGTCGCCTACACGCAGTCTTCGTTGTGGGACTGGAACGCGGCGTCCGCGCCGTTTTACGACACGAGCTACAAGCCGGAAGTATTCTATTCGTGGGAGCGCGTCGTGGGCGGCCAGCCGACCAACTGGTTTCAACTCGATCTGCAAGGCGGCTTGCGGCACACGTCCAATGGCAAGGACGGCGACAACTCGCGCAGCCTGAGCATCGCGTATCTGCGACCGACCTTCACCTTTGGCCGCGCCGATGGTTTGCAACTGACCTTGCAGCCGCGCGTGTGGACTTATCTTGGCAACTTGAGCGGCAATCCTGACATCGCCGACTATCGCGGCTACGCGGACTTGCGGACGATTGTGGGCTGGCAGCGCGGGTTGCAACTGTCCGCGTTGGGACAGCTGGGCAAAGCTGGCAATCATGGCAGTCTGCAACTGGACCTGACTTATCCCACGATGCGATTTTTCGGCAGCTTCAGCCTGTATCTGGACGTGCAATACTTCACCGGCTACGGCGAGAGCCTGCTGGGTTACAATAAAAAGTCGGATGAATTTCGCATCGGCTTTTCGCTTTACCGATAGCCGCTCCAAGCCCGCTTCTTTTTCGCGGTAAATACTCGATGGTTTTGCCGGGCGTGAAGCGATAAACGCTTCGCCGGAAACATTCACAACGGGAATTCGCTTTCACCCGGCCGCACCACCTCACGGCGCGGCGCAGAAGCTTCGGCGGGCGCGGCCAGCGGTTCAGGCGATTGAATTTTCTCTTCCACCGCATCAATTTTCTCCGGCGCGGAAATTTTTTCAACCGGGATTGTGTCGGCCAGTTTTTTTTCTGCGCGGACCACTTTCGGTTCCGCCAGCGCTGGCGCCGACGGCGTGCGGTTCACCAGTGCCAGCATGGAAATGGCCGAGGCCGTTTCGCGTTCGGCCTTTTCGATGCGGGTAAATTCGCCGTAGATTTCCGCCAGCGCCGGTTCCTCGCGCAACGGCAGTTCCTGGCCCGAACCCGTGCGCATGGCCAGCAGAATGTCGTAGGCGTTGATGTTTTCGAGCGGGCGCGCGGGCACAAATGCCGCCTCCGCACCGGCCACTTCCGTGACCAGCCCCATGTGCGCCAGGACGTGCAGCACCGATTGCGTGAGCCGGCTGGGGATGCCCAGTTCCGCCGAGAGCTGGAGGACGGTTGCGGGGCGCCGGCCATTTTGAAAACGCTGGCCGAGGCTCGTCATGATGCGCAACGCCACAAATTCCCGACCGCGCTGGTTCACATTATCCGCCAGTCGGTCCTGCAAATACGCGGCGCGATTTTGGAACGCGTAGGCGACTTGCGCGCCGAACAGCAGGATGAGCCACGAGAAGTAAAGCCCCGCCATGAACACCGGCACGAGGCCGAGCTTGCCATAAATCTGGCTGTTGCTCACCACACGCGAGACGTAGAGGAAGCCGAACACGTTGTTCAAGTGCCACAACGAACCGGCGACGAAGCCGCCGACTAGCGCCGCACTGGAATCAACCTTTGTGTTTGGCACAATCTGATAGAACAGCGCGAAGGCCAGCCACAAGACCACGAGCGGCAGCAATTTGAAAATGAGTCCGCCCACGAACGGCGTTTGGCTGACAAATTCCCGCGCCGCCTGCATTTGTGCACCACCGGACAAACCGAGCGCGACGATGAGCAGCAATGGCCCGAGCGTGATGGTCGCCCAGTAAAGCACGATGCGCAGCAGCCAGTTGCGCCCGCGCGTCACGCCCCAGATGTCGTTGAATGTTCCCTCGATGTTCGCAAGCATCGTGATGGCGACGTAGATCAGGAGCAGCATCCCGATCAATCCCAGCGTCTTGCTGCGGGTGTTCTGGATGAATTCATGGATGCCTTTGGCCACTTGCTTTTGTGCGTCTATCACGCGAGAATCATCATCACCCGCCGCAACAAAGGAATTCATCGCCGTTGCCGCGACCTCGTTTGTTCCCATGACGGCATTGGTGAAAGCTCCGGCGGAAACGGAATTGGTCGGTTTGAGCGCGACGGAAAAATTCGGGCCGGTTTCAAGCGAGACGTTGGTCGTGTTGAGCGTCGCGGGCGGCGGCATGACGTTGGAGACAACCTTGTCAATCACTTCGTAGATTTTTCCCTCGCCTTCGCTCTTGAGCAGGCTGCTGGTGACGCTGATGGCGACGGCCAGCATGGGGATGAGCGCCAGCAGCGTCGCGTAGGACAACGCCGCCGCGCGCGCGGGACAACGGTTGCGGTTGAAACTTTTGCCGACCAGCGCCCAGAAATGGACGAAGCGTTCCAGCCGGCCTTCGAGATGAAAAATCTCATCTTCCGCACCTGCGACCGCGCCGGTGATGATTTTGATGAGGCGGAAAAACCGTTTGCTGGCCATGTTGCCGTCACGCTAACAAAGCCAGCGGGCAAGTCAACGGCGCGACAAAGGCTTTACGCCGGGCGGCGGACTTGCACAATGACGTCGCGCGTCCGTAGCTCAATTGGATAGAGCTTCTGACTTCGGATCAGAAGGTTGCAGGTTCAAGTCCTGCCGGGCGCACCACTCCACCACTCGACGAGTTTTCGACGAGTAGTGACCACGGTTTCACGCAAGAACCCCGGGCTTTTAACCCGCGAAACTGTAGTCGTAAGGCGCGCGCATTTTGCGGGCGAGGTGGACGTTCGCTTCGGCTGCGCCGTCGCCGGTGAAAATTTCCTTTTCCGGATTCCACGCGAGTTTGCGGCCGGTTCGCAATGCGATGATGATCAGGTGCCCGATGCAGGCGGAACGATGACCGCCTTCTACGCTGGCAATCGGATCGTGGCGCGAACGCACGCAGTCGAAAAAATTGCCCATGTGGTCGTTGCTCACCTCCAGCTTGACCGCGTTGTCCGGCAGCGGCGTGAGGAGCAGTTGTTTGTCGCTCGCGGTGATTTCATCGCGGTTGACCCAGATCCAGCCGTCGGTGCCGATAAATTTCACGCCGTTGCGCTGGCCGTTTTCGTTGATGACCGCGCCGAACGGGCTGTCGGCGGTCGTGGTTTTGACGACCTGCTGCACGCCATTCGCCCAGGTGAGCGTGGCTTCAAATTCGCTGGGCGTGGTGTAGCCGTTGGGCAAAGGCGGTGTCACCACGCGGGCTTCGACCGCGACCGGGCCGTCCAGACCGATGCCCCAGCGCGCGATGTCGTTGTGATGCGCGCCCCAGTCCGTCACGGGACCGCCGGAATAATCAAACCACCAGCGGAACGTCGTGTGGCAGCGTTCGGTGAAATATTCCGCCGCCGGTGCCTGGCCGAGCCAGAAGTCGTAATTGAATTCGGCGGGGACGGAAACTTTTTTGAACGGGCCACCCCGGATTCCGGCGGGGACAAACACATTCACCTGTTTCAAAGTGCCGATGCGTCCGTTGCGGACCAGTTCGCACGCGAGGCGAAAACGCTTGCTGCTGCGCTGTTGCGTGCCGGTCTGGAAAACAATTTTATTCTCACGGACGGCTTTGATGACGTGCCGGCCCTCGTCAATCGTGAGCGTCAGCGGCTTTTCGCCATAGACATCCTTTTTGGCCTTGGCCGCCGCCAGGTTGATGAGCGTGTGCCAATGATCCGGCGTGGCCATGACGACGGCGTGAACGTCATCGCGCTCCAGCAATTTTCTGAAGTCGCCATATTTCGCGGGCGTCCGGCCGTTTTTCGTGAAACGCTGCGCGGCGGCGTCAACGTGCCGTTGGTCCACATCGCAGACGGCCAGAATGTCGCCAAAGCGCGCGGCATTTCCGGCGTCGCCCTGGCCCATGCCGCCACAACCGATGAGCGCGATGCCGGGCCGGTCGTTCGGGCCCGGCTGGGCGGGCGCGTTGGTTACTGCGTCAGCGGCTGTGGCCAGTTGAGTTTGGACAAACCACAAGGGCAGACCAGTCGCTGCCGCCGTGGCGGTGCAACGGGCGAGGAAGGTTCGGCGCGAGATATGAAAAGGTTTGTGCATATTTTTGAACGATTGAATGATTGTGATTATATCAATTGGTGAGACCGAAGCCAAACGGAAACAATGGCTTTGCAGATTTATCGCTGCTGCGCGGCCAGTTGCGCGCGGATTTGCCGGTGAATTTGAAGTCGCCAAATAAAACGTCCGGCACGCCCAAACCTTCCGTGCCGGGCAGCCACGCGGCGACGAACGCATCGCTGTCGGTCAAGGCCGAGTTCAAGACCAGCGGACGACCGGAAAATAAAATCGTGACGACGGGTGCACCGGACGTTTTGGCTTTTGCAATCAAAGCCATATCTGCCGCCGACAAGTTCAGCTCGGTGCGGTCGCCTTTCATTTCCGCGTAAGGCAGTTCGCCCACGACGGCAATGATGGCGTCGGCATTTTTCAAATCGCTGGCATCGGGCGAAAAGGTGACTTGGGTTTCCGGCGAAACCGTCTGGCGAATCGCCGCGAGAACGGTCGTGCCGCCGTGCGTCACGTTGCCGCGCCCGCCCTGCCAGTCAATCGTCCAACCGCCGCACTGGATTCCCAGATCGTCCGCCGCCACGCCGATCACGGCGAGGCGCTTGATTTTTTTCGAGAGCGGCAAAGTATGCTTTTCGTTTTTGAGCAGCACGAGCGATTCGCGCACGCACTCGCGCGCGACGGTGCGATGTTCCGGCGAGCCGATGGCGGCGGTGAGTTGCGGGTCGGTCGCGGTGCTTTCAAAAAGTCCGAGCTGGAATTTGATCCGCAAAATCCGGCGCACGGCATCGTCAATGCGTGACGGCGAAACTTTTCCTTCGGCAACGAGCGCCTTCAAATCATCAATGAATCCAATGTAATTGTTTGGTTTGCCCGCGCCGTTTGGAATCATGATCATGTCCAGCCCGGCGTTGATGGATTGCTCGATGTCGTTTTTGTAGTTGGGCGAAAGCTGGTCAATCGCGGCCCAGTCGGAGACGAGAAAACCAGCGAAGCCGAGTTCATTTTTCAAAACGTCCGTGAGCAGATATTTATTGCCGTGCATTTTTACGCCGTTCCAACTGCTGTAGGAAACCATGATGGAACCGACGCCGGCTTTGATCGCGGCGCGATACGGCGGCAAAAATAATTTCCGCAACGTTGCCTCGTCGCAAACCATGTTGCCCTGGTCAATGCCGTTCGTGGTGCCGCCGTCACCGATGAAATGTTTCGCGCAGGCGAGGACGGAGGTTGGTTCGGCAGAAAGTTTCCCCCCCTGAAAACCGATCGTGGCGGCGGCGCCGAGTTCGGAAACGAGCGCAGTGTTGTCGCTGTAACCTTCGTAGGTGCGCCCCCAATGCGCGTCCTGCGGGACGGTGATGCACGGCGCGAACGCCCAGCGGATGCCGGTGCCGGCGACTTCCTCGGCGGTCACGCGCTCGGCGCGTTC
>Ga0207932_1000462_pt1 | contig 13643 bp, 11 predicted proteins | sample NGESurdeep092012_FD_184480 | JGI IMG/M metagenome (GOLD analysis project Ga0207932, IMG submission 184480) | Arctic peat soil microbial communities from Barrow, Alaska - NGEE Surface sample 415-2 deep-092012 (SPAdes) | ecosystem: Environmental > Terrestrial > Soil > Wetlands > Peat ...
TCGGTCTTACGGGGCGCGTCATAGTCAGTCGCCATAGGTGGTGTCCCCCTCCTTCAGGTCGTGGGTGGGAATCGGTGTCAGGAATCGGTGCAGGAATCAAAGTTGTGTATCGCTGCGGGGTTAACGCCGGGCCCGTTGTTTTTGTGCCCGCTCGCGCCGCGCAGTGTGCCCTATCCGAGGCCCATTGTCACTATCGGGACCCCCCCAATCGGTACAAATGCCCTCCACAGGTGCTCAAACGGCCCATTATCCAGACAAAGTACCCGCTGATGGGAGGTTGTGACCGAATAGACAACTGCTGATCCGGGGGCTGACTTTACGACGGTTGGCTGTACGGACGCTGACAGTACCGACGCAGACGGTACCGCGGCTGACGGACCCGTGAGCCGTCGGACCTTCGGGCAGGGTTACGCGCGGTCACCGCAAGGGCGCCAAGGCCTCGAGCCTGGACAACAACGACCCGTGTATGCCGGGTCCGGCGGCAACGACGGCAGCCTCGCCAGGGCCCAGGTCGTTCAAACCGCTCACCAGCGCCCCCGCCTCAGCGGCGATCAGCCAGCCAGCCGCGAGATCCCACGGATTCAGGCCCGACTCGTAGTAGGCGTCGACCGTGCCGCACGCAACCGCGCAGAGGTCCAGTGCCGCGCTGCCCGCCCGCCGGATATCCCGGATCTCAGGCAGAATCGCGGCCAGCACCTCGCCCTGGCGGGCGCGCACCTCAGGCCGGTATCCGAAACCGGTGGCCACCAGCGACTGCAGGAGAACGTCAACGGGGTTGACCCTGATCGCCGAGTCTCGATCTCCTTGAAGAACATATGCGCCGCCGCGCAGTCGGGCGTGGAAGATCTCCATGGTGAGCGGGTTGCATATCGCGCCAGCGACAGGGCGCCACTGGCCGGCCGTCCCCGCGTCGCCGATGACGGCAGCCACCGAGACGCAGTAGGCCGGGATCTCATAGAGGTAGTTCACGGTTCCGTCGATCGGGTCGATCACCCAGGTGATACCTGAGCTTCCCTGCGAGGCCCCATCCTCCTCACCGAGAATCGCGTCGTCGGGCCGGGCGCTCAGCAAGTGAGCACGCAGGAGCGCTTCGGACTGCTGATCCATCACCGTCACGATGTCGTTGACGCTGCTCTTGGTATCCAGGACAGCCAGGCCGCGCGGGCGTTCCTGCACGATGAACCTCCCGGCGGCCCGGGCAGCCGAGACCGCCAGATCCTCGAGCTCGCGAAGGAGTAGCTGCGGCAATGGCTCCGGCAGCCCCTGCCCAGAGAAGCTCAGCTTGGCGCACATCAGTCGGACCCGCAGAGCGCCGGCTTTGCCGTGCGCAGGTTGGGGCAGCAACCGGGTCGGCAAACGGACGGAGACGCTTCGAGGCCAGGCCACGAGGGAGAGACAAGGGAAGCCGAACCGCGGGCCTGCCCTGCTCGCTCGAGAACCAGGTCGACCAGGCCCGAGACAAACTCGGGGTCGGCGCCAACAGTGGGCACCCGCACCATCTCCAGGCCCTCTTCGGCCGCTGTCTGCGCGGCTTCGATGTCGAGATCGAACCTGACCTCCATGTGGTCCGAGACAAACCCGATCGGCGCCATGACGACGGTCTTGACCCCGGCGGAGGCCAGGGACCGGAGCGCGTCGTTGACGTCCGGCTCGAGCCAGGGCTGGTTGGGAGGGCCCGAGCGGGAGCAATAGGCCAGCTCGTGCTCCACACCCCGCCCCAAGGTCGCGTTGACCTCATCGGTGATCGCCGACGCCAGTGCCAGATGCTCGCGGCGGTACGCGTTGCCCTCGCCGTCGCCGGGGCCGGATGTGTCGTCCATGGCCTCCGGGATCGAGTGGGTGACGAAGACCAGCCGGACCTCGGTATCGGGATGCTGCTTCAGCCCGCGTACTGCCTCGGTGACGTGCCGCGCGTTGACGCGAGAGAACCCGGGATGGTTGAAGTAGGGGCGCACCTTGTCGACCGTCATCGCACGCCCCTCATCGGCCAGGGTCGCCACCGCAGCCGCAAGGTCCTCGCGGTACTGGCGACACGACGAGTACGAGGTGTACGCGCTCGTCACGATGGTGACCAGCCGGCGCATACCAGCCTCATGGGCCTCACGCAGGGTGTCGACGACAAACGGGTCGAAGTTGCGGTTGCCCCACAGGAGCGGCGTGGCGAGCTCGCGTCTGTCCAGCTCTGAGCGCAGCGCGGCCAGCAGCAGGCGGTTCTGGTCGTTGATCGGGCTCTTGCCGCCGAACGCGTAGTAGTGCTCGGCCACGGCGGTCAGCCGTTCGTCCGGGATACCTCTTCCCGCGGTGACGATACGCAGGAAGGGCATCACGTCTTCGGGTTTCTCGGGCCCGCCGTACGACAACAGCAGGATGCCGTCGTACGGGTTGAGGGGGCTGACGTCGGACCCGGCCTGGGGTGAGGTCACAGGCATTCTCCGGTTCGCTTGGGGCTGTGCGGCCACATTGACTGCAGTACGGACTTCGCCAAAACTACCCTTGCGGCGTGGCCTGCGGACGCTCGGGCCGCGAAGATGGCAGAGTCTGTTGTTAATGGGCGACTCAGGAGAAGGCGATGCAAGACCTGCAACTGATCGGCGTGCATGAGGACGGTGAGCACCTGCTGCTCGCCGGAGCCGACGGGGAGCGTTTTCAGATGCCAATAGACGACGCGCTACGGGCCGCGATCCGCCGCGATCGACCACGCCTTGGGCAGCTTCAGATCGAGGTCGAGGGCGGCCTGCGCCCACGCGATGTCCAGGCGCTGATCCGCGCCGGAGCCTCGTCCGAGGAGGCTGCCAGCCGCGCAGGCTGGTCGGTCGAGAAGGTCCATCGCTATGAGGGCCCGATCCTCGCCGAGCGTGAGCACGTGGCCGGTCTGGCGCAGCGAGCCCGTCTGCGCCCACGCACCGGCGTCTCCAGCGGCGGCAACGCACCCACATTGTCGGCACGCGTGACTGAACGACTCAAGGCGCGCGACGTCGAGGTGACCGACGCCAGCTGGGACTCCTGGCGGACGGAGGGCGGCCCGTGGACCGTCGTACTGACCTTCGCCGCCGGAGGGCGTCAGCGTCAGGCGTCGTGGAGCTTCGACCTTGCCGACCGGACCGTCTCAGCGGTGGATGACGAGGCCCGCTGGCTCAGCGAGGAGGTGCAGGAGGCCAAGGGGCCGATCCCGGCTCCGAGGCTGCGCCCCGCCTCGGCTCGCGAAACCACGGTCTATGACCTGGAGGCCGAGGGGGGCCTGCGACCGGTAGCTCACCACGAGCACCAGGAAGATCCCCTTGATCTGATGACCGCAATGCGCAAGCGGAGCACCGCGCGCGGCCGCCGCAAACCTGGCGGCCGCAGTGCATCAAGTGAGTCAGCCAAGGTCGTCGCCGCCGGTTTGACAAGTGCCGAGAAGCAACCCCCCGAGCTCTCGGAGCAGGCACTACCGCTGGCGGACCTGGAGTTCGACCCTGAGACGATGCCACCTCCTGCCGAGCACGAGCAGACCGCTGCTCTCCGCGACTTTGCCGATGAAGACTTCACGATCGACGACTCGTCCACCGACGAGGCGTCCGCCAACGCGGGTGACAAGGCATCGGTGGCGAAACCCGCGCGCCAAGGCCCTTCCAAGTCGCAGCCGAAACGCCCGGCTCGCGAGGCTGCCCGCAAGACCGGCCGGCCCAGCGTCCCTGCCTGGGACGAGATCATGTTCGGCTCGAGACCGGGCGCCGACCGTTCGCAGTCCTGACGTCCTGACGTCCTGACGTCCTGACGTCCTGGGTCGTCCTGAAAGCTGGAGGGTCGTTCGGCCACGCTGTCGATCCAAGACGTCAGGCCTTGCCCGCCGGTGGCTGGATCGGGCAGAAGTCCAGATCGAACGGTAGGACGTCGGGCGAGGCCGCGGCGTTCCGTGCGGCATGCGAGGTCATCCTGCGCATGTAGTGGCGGCGACACAGAACTTCATACTGCACCAGGCCGACGTCGCCGGCAGTGATGTCCCCCAGCGCGACCTGCTCGCCCTCGACGACCATCACCCCATCAACGACCCGGGCGTTCTGGGTGGCGCGATGGCCACACCAGCACAGCGCCTCGACCTGCAGCGACTGGACCCGGTCGGCCAGCTCGATCATCCGCTGGGATCCGGGAAACAAGGCGGTCCTGAAGTCGGCGGTGATGCCGAACGCATAGACGTCGACTCGCAGCTCGTCCACGAGGCGGGCGAGCTGCTCGATCTGAGCCGGGGTGTAGAACTGGGCCTCGTCACAGATGAGGTAGTCAACCCGCTGGCCACTGGTGGCCCGGCTGACGATGACGTCCCAGAAGTCTAGATCGTCAACCACCTCGAGGGCGCTGGTGGCCAGCCCCAGCCGCGAGGACAACACCGACTCGCCAGCCCGGTCGTGTTTGGTGAAGATCAGCCCGGCCCGGCCCCGTGCGGCGTGGTTATGATCCATCTGCAGCGCCAGGGTGGACTTACCACAGTCCATCGTGCCGGAGAAGAAGACAAGTTCAGCCATGATGCAGAACTCTACGGCGCCACGGACACCTGACTTCCCGGCCAGTCGGGCCTGCCATCCGACTTCCCGGCCGGTCGGGTCCAGCCACAGACCCTAGGCGCCGTCTCTTGCGGGCACTTGCAGGAGCGGAATTGCCATCTCCGCCGGGGTCAGTGATCCGTGGAGACCCAGCAACGCCAGTAGTGCTGGACGCGCGGTCCGGGAGTCCACGATGGCGAAGTTGTCACGCATCGCCACGATGACCTCACCGATCCGGGGCAGGACCTGCTCAGAGACGGGACCAAACAAACCATGCCCCACCGCCTCGTCCCGACTGAGTACCCAGGCCCGCGCGTCCACCCGCTCGCGCCAGGTGGCAAGCACGTCGTCGGCGGCACCCGGCTCGCAGTAGAGCTGTAGCGACCGGGGCTCTCCGCCCACGTGCCGGACGTCGGCGGCCAGCTCGGCGTCATGTGCAAGGTCAATCCGCAGGGCATGGGGAGCATCGATCATGCCGTGGTCGGCAGTGATATGAACCGAGGTGTCCGAAGGCACACCCGCCACGAGACGGGCGAGGCAACGGTCGATCAGCTCCAGCTCGTCACCCCACTCCCATGACTGGCAGCCGTGGACGTGCCCCACCTTGTCGAGCTCTCCCCAGTAGAGATAGACAAGGGCGCGCCTGCTCCCCCGGAGTGCAGCCAGCGCCGAATCCACCCGGGCATCAAGGGAACGCGCTGCCGTGAAGCTGCCGCCGCGCAACGCCGCGTTGGTCAGCCCTGAGCCGTCGAAGAAGCCCGGGCCGATGCGGATGACGGCCACACCGTCAGCGACGGTCCGTTCGAATACGGTCTGGCTTGGTTGCCACAGACGCGGGTCAGGGCCGTTGTCCCAGGACAGCTCGTTGAGCAGCCGGTCCTCCCCCGGAACGAGCACCTCGTAACCGACGAGTCCGTGGGCGCCGGGGGGCAGTCCCGTCCCGAACGTGCCCATGCTCGTGGCGGTGGTCGACGGGAAGCCGGCGCTGAGTCGGTATGCCGCGGGCAACAGCCCCCGCATGAACGGGGCGTGCCCGCTGCGCTGGCGCAACAGGTCGTAACCCAGTCCGTCGATGAGCACCACTACCGCGCGTCTCGCCGGCAACAGGTCGAGCAGGTCGGTGTTCTCACGGTGGCCTTGCTCGCGCCCACCCCCCCCGTCCTGCTCGGCCACCCCCAGTGACCGAGCCACGGCCGGCAGGACGCCGGCCAGCCCCGTCGCGTCATAGGCCGGCATCAGGATCTGCTCAAACACGGACGGAACTCAACCCCCGATGGCAGCAGACAGCGTCCGCGCGAACGCCATGGCCTGCGCGAGTGCGGGCTCCCCGTCCGCATCGGCACTGATCCGCAACCCGATGTCGTCAGTGGTGACGGTGCCCTCGTAACCATGATCGGCCTCGCAGTTCGGGTCGCCACACGTCGCAGGGATCATGTCGACCCTGCTGACCGCACCCCAGCCGAGGGTCAGCGTGAGCTCGCGTCCCAGAGACCCCGGCGTATACGTCGCCGGGGACGCCACCACGTGGGTCAGCATGACGCCCCGGACCGCGTTCAGCGGCACGCACTCGGATGTTGCTGTGGCGGTCGCGGTCGCGATCGACTGTGGGTCCGCATCATCAGGCTCGCCATGGTCATCCTCGGCGGCGTGGTCATCGGCGTGCGCGACCACGAGTCGGGTGGGAGTCAGGGCCAGCACCGTGATGTGACGCCGCACGGTGTCGTGGTCGAACGTCGTCTCCTGATGCACCAGGTGTGAGACGACCTCGCCGCCGGCGACCGCCGACTCCACCACGTCCGCCACCAGGGCGGGGTAGTATCCGGCGGCCTCGATGTCCTTGGTCAGTGAGCTTGGAAGCGGACGTCGATGCGTCGTGATCTGGTTGGCAATGTCACCCATGAGACCCATCTTTGCCCATCCCTGGCCCAGGCGCGCACTGTGCCGCCATTGTTGGTTCGCCAGGCAGCCCCCGTGACACGCGGCGACCCTACGTCAGCGCTCGCCGTTGGTCGTCCGTGCGCTTCGTTGACGGCGTCACCACGATCTCAACCCCGAGCACGTCGACCCCACCGGGATGCACGATAACGGGGTTGATCTCCAGTGAGGCTACGTCGGGCTGTCGGTCGGCCAACACGGAGACGCGCGCGATGAGGTCGGCCAGAGCTGCGCGATCCACGACTGCTGCGCCGCGATACCCATCGAGCAGAGGCGAAGCCTTGACCGAGGAGATCAGATCCGTGACGTCAACGTCGGTCAGCGGCGGGATCCGGTACCCGATGTCGCCGAGCAGGTCAGTCGGTGGCCCGGCGATGCTGAAGCTGACCACGGGCCCGAACACAGGGTCCTCTGCCGTGCGGACGACGCAGGCAACCCCTGGCGTCGCCATCCGCTGCACCACGAAGGTGTCGGCGTCCAGCGGCGACAGCCGCGCCGACAGCGCCTCGAAGGAATCCCGCACGGATGCCTCCGTCTGCAGGTCGACATGCATGGCGGCCTGACCCGGTTGGTGCCGCACGGCAGGAGAGATCGACTTGATCACCACCGGGTAGCCGAGCTGTTCCGCGGCGGCGACCGCCTCATCCGCTGTCGCAGAAGGGATGGTCAGCCAGAGCTTCACACCGTATGCCGCCAGCAACGACTCGGCCTCGATCGAGGTGAGCGTCCGACCCGCGGGGGCATCGGCCAGAACACCCTCGACGATGCGTTCGGCTGCGGCGAGGTCCAGCCCAGACGGTTCGACCAGCTCCCCGCGCTCGCGAGCCCGCCACTGCCCGTACCGGGTGGCCGCGGCCAGGGCACGAACAGCATCCTCAGGCATCAGGTAGGCCGGGACCGCCCGCCGGGGGGCGCGGTCTCTTCGAACACCGCGGTCGTCCTTGCGGTCTGCGCCGTTGCTGTCTGTGCCGTTGTTGTCTGCGTTGTTGTTGTCTGCCTCGTCAGTTTCCAGGTCGTCGCTGTTCAGGCTGTAACCGCCGGACAATGCCTCGGTGACCCCCACCATGCCGAGAAAAGTCGCTGCACAGGGCTTATCGGATTTGCCGGCCGACTCAACGACCGCATGGGCCACGTCCTCGTCGGGGGTGACCAACGGCGGGATGAAACAGGTCAGGACACTGTCGACCTGATCGTCGGCGAAGGCAGCGTCAAGAACGGTCGAGAAGTCGGCGGCATTGGCCTCGGCCGGCAACGCGACCGGACCATGAGTCACCTCAAGCCCCCAGCTGACACACGCCTGTGCGGTGAGGGCCCCAAGTGCATCCGAGTTGCCGACGATGGCCACCCGGTCACCGCGTGGCAGCGGCTGGTGAACCACGAGCTGAGCCACGTCGAAGAGCTGATGCACGTTCTCGACCCGGATCACTCCGGCCTGACGCAGCAAGGCGTCGAAGGCAGCCGGCGGCACCTTGGTGGGGCGGACCCGGTGACCGGGCGGAACGCCATACGAGCTGATCGCGGACTTCACCACGATCACCGGTTTGCGCAGCGCGAGCTGTCGTGCGATCCGGGAGAACTTGCGCGGGTTGCCCACCGACTCCAGATACAGGCCGACCGCGTGAGTGTCCTCGTCATCGATCCAGTACTGCATGAAGTCATTGCCGGAGATATCGACCCGGTTGCCGGCCGACGCGAACACCGAGATCCCGAGGTTGCGGCGCGCAGCCAGGGCGAGCACCGCGATACCCAGCGCTCCGCTCTGGGCGACCAGTCCCAGGGTCCCGGCGGGTGGTATCTCGTGCGCCAGGGTGGCGTTCAACCGGACGTCGGGGTGGGAGTTGATGACGCCGAACGAGTTGGGGCCGATGACCCGCATGCCGTTGCTGCGAGCCGTCCGCAACAGCTCGTGTTGACGCTTCTCGCCAGCCGGTCCCGACTCGGCGAAGCCGGCAGATACCACCAGAAGGGTCTTGACACCGGCCGTCGCACAGTCCTGAACCACCAGCTGCACGGACGCCGCGGGAACGGCGACGACCGCGAGGTCAATGTGGTCGGGGATCTCGCTGACCCGTGAGTGAGCCTCCAGCCCCTGCACGTGCCGGGCCTCGATGTTGACGGCATGGACACGACCGGTGAATCCGCCCGCACGAATGTTGGTCAGGAGCTGGTGCCCGATCGAGTCGACCCTGCGGCTGGCCCCGATCACGGCGATGGATTCCGGGAACAGCGCGGAGCGCACGCTCAGGGCCTCCGCACGGTGCTCACGCGACAGTCGTACCGCCTGGGAATGCTCGGTCGGCTCGATCGTGAAGGCCACCGCGATCACGCCGTCGTCAAAGTGGTAGTTGACCTCGTACCCGGCCTCGGTGAAGACCTGGATCATCTTGCGGTTCTGGGGCAGGACATCAGCCACGAACTTGGACACTCCCCGCTCCTGACCGATGGCCGCCAGGTGTTCGAGCAGCACCGAGCCGACCCCTTTGCCCTGATGGGCATCGGAGATATGGAAGGCGACCTCGGCAGTCGTCTCGTCGAGCCTGTCAAAGCGCGCGACCCCGATGATGTCCTCGTGCACCGTCGCCACGAGAGCCACCCGCCAGTCGTAGTCGACCTGGGTGAACCGAGCCACGTCCTTGTCGCTCAACGTCTTCAACGGCGCAAAGAAACGAAGGTAGATGGACTCGGCGGACTGTCCGGCGTGGAAACGGCGGAGGCGGTCGGCGTCGTTCGGCACGATCGGACGCACGTGGGCCACGGAGCCGTCCCGGAGAACGACATCGGCCTCCCACCACACCGGATAGGCGTCAGGTCGGGCGACGGTGTCGGTCATAGTTTCAGAATGTCAGATCCACGCAGTCCAGGTCCCCGCAGATGTCGATCAGCGGAAGTGGGGATCTGTGACTAAGGTCATGCCATGGCTGATGCATACGCGCAGTTCCATAGTGCCCGAGACCTCCTGCTGTCGGCTCGTACCGACTACGACCGGGCGCTGGCCGACTATGACCCGCCCAGAACTGCGGACTTCAACTGGGCTCTGGACTGGTTCGACCAGGTGGCGGCGGATGCCACCACAGGCGCGCGGGTTGCCCTCAAGATCGTCGAGGCCGACGGGACCAGCCATTCGGTGACGTATGCCGAGATGTCTGCCCGCTCCTCGCAGGTGGCATCGTGGCTGTCCTCCATCGGCGCAGCCAAGGGAGACCGCCTGCTGCTGATGCTCGGCAACCAGGTGGAGCTGTGGGAGACCCTGCTGGCCTGCATCAAGCTCGGCGTCGTGGTGATCCCTGCGACGACGCTGCTGACATCTGCCGACCTGGACGACCGGATCGCGCGCGGCGGTGTGGGACATGTTGTCGCCGCATCGGTCGACGCCGGCAAGTTCGATGACGTGCCCGGTGACTACACTCGCATCGCCGTCGGAGACCCCGTCCCCGGCTGGACGACATTCAGCGAGTCACACTCTGCCGCCACGTATTCCGCGACACGATTCGTACCTTCGGAAGCGGCCGGCGGGGACGATACCCTCCTTCTCTACTTCACGTCCGGCACGACCGCACAGCCCAAGCTCGTTGAGCACACGCATCTGTCCTACCCGGTCGGGCATCTGTCCACGATGTACTGGGTCGGTCTGCAGCCCGGTGACGTCCACCTCAACATCTCCTCGCCGGGCTGGGCCAAGCATGCCTGGTCCTCGTTCTTCGCTCCGTGGAACGCAGAGGCCACGATCCTGGTCGTGAACCAGCCACGCTTCGACGCTGCGAAACTGCTGGCGACGATGGCAGAAGAATCGGTGACCACGTTCTGCGCACCGCCGACCGTCTACCGGATGTTGATCCAGCAGGACCTGGCGCCATGGCGCGCGCGGCTGAGTCTTCGCGAGATGGTGGGCGCCGGAGAACCGCTGAACCCCGAGGTCATCCAACAGGTCCAGGACGGGCTCGGGATCGTGATCCGCGATGGTTTCGGCCAGACCGAGACCACTGCCCAGGTGGGCAACAGCCCCGGCCAGACGGTCGTGCCCGGCTCGATGGGACGGGTCCTGCCGGGCTATGACGTGATCCTGCTCGACCCGGCAACCGGGCAGGAGCTGGTCGGTGACGGTGCCGAGGGCGAGATTTGCCTGCGTCTCGCCGGCCCCGGCGGGCGCCCGGTGGGCCTGATGGCCGGCTACCGCGGCGACCCGGAGAAGACTGACGAGTCGATGCGGGACGGTGCCTATCACACCGGCGATGTGGCCTCCCGCGATGCGCGGGGTTACATCACGTACGTGGGACGGGCCGATGACGTGTTCAAGGCCTCGGACTACCGGATCAGCCCGTTCGAGCTCGAGTCCGTGCTGATCGAGCACCCGGCGGTTGCCGAGGCGGCCGTGGTGCCCTCGCCGGATCCGACCCGCCTCTCCGTGCCAAAGGCGTATGTCGTTCTGGCCCCCGGGTTCTCGCCGACAGCGGAGACCGCCGAGTCGATCCTGGCCTACGCGCGCAAGAACCTCGCGGCATACAAGCGGGTTCGTCGTATCGAGTTCGCCGAGCTGCCGAAGACCATCTCCGGCAAAATTCGCCGGGTTGAGCTGCGCGGTCGTGAGCAAGAGGTTCACGGAGCCGGTGCCGGGGACGAAGCCCCGAGCAGGGCCAGCAAGGTGGAGTTCTGGGAGTCCGACTTCCCGGGACTCAAGGACTGACAAGGACGGACTGACCTCGATCGCCAGCCCGGCGCGTCCCTGCGCCGGGCTGAACGCGCTACCTCAGCTCATGGCGAAGACCACTGTCACCGTCACGCTGACGTCCTGGCTCCCCGGCTGGATCGGGACGTCAGACTGCTTGAAAGATGCAGACGGGACGGAGACCGGCGACGGGGTGGCGACATTCTCAGCGATGCTCACGACGTCACCCAACGAGCGCCCCGCGGCCTTGGCGTACTGCTCCGCCTTGGTTCTGGCATCCGCAAACGCTGTGTCCCGGGCCTTGGATACAAGCACGCCCGTGTCCTCGAGATCGAGACTGATCCCGTTGACCCGTATGGCGTTGCCACCGGCACCAACGGCCTTGCCGATCGCGTCACCGGCCCGGCTGAGGTCGCGCAGCTTGGCGCTGACGCCCTCCGAGACCTCGTATCCCGTGATCCGGGGTGTCCCTGGCGTGTTGTCGTAGCTGGGCGCGATGTTAAGCCCCGAGGTCTGCAGGTCCTTCTTCGCGACACCGCCACCGAGCAGCGACTTCTGTACGGCGTCAGCAGAGCCGTTCGCCTTCGTGAGTGCCTCGGACACCGACGGGGCGGTCGCGACAACGGACAGGTCGAGCCGCAGCGTGTCCGGGGTGCCCGCGACGTCAGCTCTGCCGCTCACGGTGATGCCCGCACCTCCGACGCCCGCGACCGTCGACGGCTGGGTCGATGAGGTGTTGATGGCTCCGGTCGCGGCCGCCGCTGGCGCGCCTCCCGAACGCGTGGCGCCGACGAGGTAGCCCACCGTGAGCGAGATGACGGCGAGAAAGACCACAACTGCGCGACGAGGAGTGATGGCGGAAGTCATGTCTGCGAGTGTCATATGGCTGTGACGCACAGTGCGTCAGAGCGGTTCCGCCCCAGGGGACCCAGTCCTGACGCACTGCTCGCGAAAGCGGCGCTCGTGAAACACCGGCGCTCGTGAAAAAGTGATCCGGTGGAGTTCTCCGACGTCGTACGCAAGCGCCAGATGGTCCGGCGCTACGACCCCGACCGTGCGGTGCCGGCCGAGGTCATCAACACTGCACTGGGCAATGCGATCCGGGCGCCGAGCGCGGGTTTCAGCCAAGGCTGGGACTTCGTCGTGCTCACCAAGCCTGAGGAACGAGAGACCTACTGGTCAGCCACTACCGACCCCGACGACGAGCCGGACTCGTGGCTGGCGGGTATCAAGAGCGCGCCCGCACTGATCCTCTGCCTGTCCGATGAAGGCACCTACCTGCGGCGGTACGCGGAGCCGGACAAGGGCTGGGCCGATATGGACGAGGCGCGCTGGCCGGTCCACTACTGGGACGTCGACACGGGCATGGCCGCGCTGATGATCCTTTTGACCGCTGTCGACGAGGGTCTGGGGGCCTGCTTCTTCGGGACGCCTCCAGAGTCACACGATGACGTCTTCGAGGCGTTCGACATCCCTCATGACCGCAACCTCGTCGGCGTGGTGTCACTGGGCTACCCGTTGCCGCATCCCAAGAGCGGAAGCCTCGAGCGGGGCAGGCGTGGGCTCGACCAGGTCGCACACTACGGACAATTCGGACGTCACTCACAAGACTGAACAGGTCGAGTCGAGCAAACGGGTCGAAATAGACATCTGTTTTGGTTGTTTTTTCTTCGAATCGCTTTACATCGTCGTCCGTGGGGTCTATAAATGTCTCAATAGCCGATCTCAAGCGGGAGACTCCATGTACGCAGAGGAACGCCAGCAACACATCCTCGACCGCGCCCGCGCCGCGGGACGGGTGGAGGTGAACGCCCTCGCCGAAGCCCTCGATGTCACTCCCGAGACGGTGCGCCGGGATCTGACCATCCTGGAACGACATGGCGTACTGCGCCGAGTACACGGCGGTGCTATTCCCGTCGAGCGGCTCGGGTTCGAGCCCGGCGTCGAGATGCGTTCGGAGCGCTACGTTGGCGAGAAGGAGCGCATCGCCAAGGCTGCGCTGCCGCACCTGCCTGATGAGGGCACCGTGCTGCTCGATGCCGGCACCACGACCCTGCGGCTGGCTGAGCGGCTCCCCCGCGACCGGGAGCTCACCATCGTCACCAACTCCCTGCCGATAGCCACGATGGTGGCCCAGCACCCGAACCTCAGCCTTTACCTGCTCGGTGGCCGGGTGCGCGGACGAACCCTCGCCGCAGTGGGCTCATGGGTCACCAACGCCCTTCAGGACGTGTTCGTCGACGTCGCCTTCATCGGCACCAACGGTCTGTCGGCAGAGCGTGGCCTGACCACCCCGGACCAGTCCGAAGCCGCTGCCAAGCGCGCCATGATCAAAGCTGCCCGGCGCAGCGTGGTGCTGACCGACCACACGAAGATCGGTGTCGACCACTTCTCGCGCTTCGCTGACCTGGCCGATATCGCGGCCATCATCACCGACGACGGGCTCGACCCTGAGACCGCCGCTGACATCGAGGCGCTCGGACCCGAGGTGGTGCTCGCATGATCGTCACACTGACCCCCAACCC
>Ga0207932_1000463_pt1 | contig 13642 bp, 10 predicted proteins | sample NGESurdeep092012_FD_184480 | JGI IMG/M metagenome (GOLD analysis project Ga0207932, IMG submission 184480) | Arctic peat soil microbial communities from Barrow, Alaska - NGEE Surface sample 415-2 deep-092012 (SPAdes) | ecosystem: Environmental > Terrestrial > Soil > Wetlands > Peat ...
TCGCGCTCGAGGCCTACATCTTCAAGGACGACGGCGTGGGGCAGCGCTTCGCCGCGGCCCTGACGGCCGCCGCCAAGTCGGGCGCGCACGTCCGCGTCCTCGCCGACTGGGTCGGGATGCGGGGCATCTCGCGGCGCTACCTGCGCGGCCTCCGCGCCGGCGGGGTCGATCTGCGGGTGTTCAGCCCGCCGGGGTTCCGCCCGTGGTTCGGCCTGGTCCCGCGCGATCACCGGAAGCTGCTGGTGGTGGACGGGACGGTCGGCGTCACGGGCGGGATCGGCATCGGCGAGGAATGGGAGCGGGGGCTCATCCGCAAGCGCCGCTCGCCGTGGCGCGATCGCTGCGTCCGCATCGCGGGGCCGGCGGCGGCCGACATGGAACGCGCCTTCGAGCGCATGTGGCGCCGGGCCGCCGGGGAGCGGCCCTCCCGCGCGGCGCGGCGGCTGCGGCGCAAGCCGCGCAACTCCAATCTCGACCCGGCGACCGCCGCTCCCGCGCTGGTGGGCATCGTCGAAGGCGAGCCGTGGCGGCTCCGCGTGGGCCGCGCGCTGCACCTGCAGGCCGCCGCGGCCGAACGCTCCATCTGGCTCTCCAGCGCCTACTTCGTGCCGTCATTTGCGGAGGTGGACGCGCTGAACGGCGCCGCCCGGGACGGCGTGGACGTGCGGCTCCTGGTGCCGGGGAGGAGCGACCATCCCTGGGCCCAGTCCCTGACCCGGGGCTTCTACCGGCGCCTGCTCCGCAACGGGGTGCGCATCTGGGAGTGGCGTGGGGACATGATGCACGCCAAGACGTCGATCGTGGACGGGCGCTGGATCCGTGTCGGCTCCACCGACCTCAATCCCCTCGGCGTGGCCATCAACTACGAGCTCGACGCGTACATCGAGGATGCCACGTGCGCGGCCGCCGCCGAGGAGATGTTCCTGCGCGAGCTCGACCGGTCGCACGAGGTCCGCAGAGTCCCCCGGGCTTGAGCCGCGCCGCCGCGCTTACGGCTGATGGCTGATGGCTGACGGCTGACGGCCCTGTGCCGGGCGCTTGCCTCCCGCGCTTCGCGGCGACATCCTGCAGGGTGCACCGCGCCTCCATCCACCCCATCCCCGACCTCCCCATGCGACGCATCCCGCTCCCGGTCACCTTCGCCGTCCTCGCCGCGCTCCTCCCCCTCAGGGCGGCGGCCGCGCAGGACACCACGCGCTACACGCACGCCGACACGCTGCGGGGCTCGAACGGCCCGGCGCGCGCCTGGTGGGACGCGACCTTCTACGACCTTCACGTCACGGTGAACCCCGCCGACAGCAGCATCCGCGGCCGGAACGGCATCACCTACCGCGTGCTGCAGCCCGCGCAGGAGATGCAGATCGACCTCCAGGTCCCCCTCGAGGTGGACAGCATCGTGCAGGACCGCCGGAAGCTCACGTACCGCCGGGACGGAAACGCCTTCTTCGTCACCCTCGCCGCGCGGCAGCGCGCGGGCGCGGTCGGGACGGTCACCGTCTGGTACCACGGGAAGCCGCGCGCCGCCCGGCGCCCGCCGTGGGACGGGGGCTTCAGCTGGGCGACCGACAGCCTCGGGAACCGCTGGATCGCCACGTCCAACGAGGGCCTCGGCGCGTCCGTGTGGTGGCCGAACAAGGACTACCTCGCCGACGAGCCCGACAGCCAGCGCATCGCCATCACCGTCCCGGACCCCATCGTGGACGTCTCCAACGGCCGGCTCCGTTCGACGACGCACAACCCCGACGGCACCACGACGTTCGAGTGGTTCGTGACCGAGCCGATCAACAACTACGACGTGGCCGTCAACGCGGGGACGTACGCCCACTGGGCCGACACCCTCGACGGCGAGGCGGGGCGCCTCACGATGGACTTCTGGCCCCTCGCCTACCACCTCGACGCGGCGCGCCGCCAGTTCCGGCAGGCCACGCCGATGCTGCGCTGCTTCGAGAACTGGTTCGGCCCGTACCCCTGGTACGCCGACGGCTACAAGCTCGTGGAGGCCCCGCACCTCGGGATGGAGCACCAGAGCGCCGTGGCGTACGGCAATCACTTCCAGAACGGCTACCTCGGCCGCGACCTCTCCCGCACCGGACTCGGACTCCAGTGGGACTTCATCATCGTCCACGAGAGCGCGCACGAGTGGTGGGGCAACAACATCACCATGCAGGACCAGGCGGACATGTGGGTGCACGAGTCCTTCGGGACTTACTCGGAGGGGATCTACACCGAGTGTCAGCTGGGGAGGACCGCCGGCGCGGCGTACCTGATCGGGGTCCGGGTCGCCATCCGGAACGACCGGCCGATCATCCCCGCGTACGGGGTCAACGCCGAGGGGTCGGGCGACATGTACCCCCGGGGCGGGAACATGCTGCACACCATCCGCCAGGTGATTGACGACGACGCGAAGTGGCGCGGCATCCTCCGCGGCCTCAACGCCACCTTCCGCCACCAGACCGTGACGGGGCGGCAGGTCGAGGCGTACATCAGCCGTGAGGCGGGCATCGACTTCAGCAAGGTGTTCGCGCAGTACCTGACCACGACGATGGTCCCCGCCTTCGAGTACAAGGTCGAGGGGACGACCCTCTCCTATCGCTGGGCGAACGTGGTGGCGGGGTTCGACATGCCGGTGCGGGTGAACATCCCGGGGATAGGGACGCGGGTCCTGCGTCCGACGGCGGCGTGGCAGACGCTGGCGGTACCGTCCCCGCAGGCGGCGGCGCTCGTGGTGGACGACAACTTCTACGTGACCGCGCGGAACGTGGGGACCGCGGCGCCGGCGGGCCGCACGCCTTGAGCGCGGGCCGGCGCGATAGCGTCCCGGTCAGGGCCCTCCCACCGTGCGGCGCACGATGGTGATGGAGCCCGGATAGGTGATGGGGCCGAGGGCGGTGTCGATGGTCGGGACGGCCCGCAGCACGATCTCGGTGCGCCGGGTGCCGACGCCCGCTAGCCCCAGGGCGAGGTCGAGGGCGTCGCTCGCGCTCCCCTGGAAGAACTGCCACAGGTCGAGGCGCACGGGCACCCGGACGTCGGTGACTTCGCCGGGCACGAAGACGTAGGCGGAGTCCACGACGCCGGAGACGGTCTCGCGCCCGTTGAGGTCCAGGATCCACTGGAGCCGGACGAGGCGCGCGGTCGTGGGATTCCCCTCGGGGTTCCGTCCCAGGATGTGCACGTCGAACTCGAGCGGGACCTGGTGGCGCGCGACCGCCGCGGCGACGCGCGCCGCGTCGAGGATGCGCACGTCCTCCGGGCTCCGGATGCGCTCGAGGGACACGCCGGCGAGGCGGACGGCCGCGACGCGGTCCACTTCGAAGTCCACCTGGCGCAGGGCGAGGATCCCGCGGGCCGTCGCGCAGGCGGCGAGCGCGAGCGCGAGGATGGCGGCGGCCGCGCGCGGGGCGCGGCGGGGGGCGGGTCTCGTGGTGGGCCGGGTGCTCATGCGTCCCTCCCCGGATCGACCGGGCGACCCCCGATCATGCCTGGCGGTACCGGGCGGGGCCAGCGAGGGCGTTGTGCGGTCCCCAGAGGTCGCCAACGGGGCCTGGGCCGAACTGGTGCTTCGAGGCCTTCGCGGGGCCGGGGGCGTGGCCGCTCTCCATCAGGGCGTCGGCCACGAGCCGGGCCGCGGCGCGGGGACTGCGGGCGATGACGCCGACGGGGATGCGCAGCACGCGGAGGCCGGCGTGCGCCAGCGCCTCCTCGTTCTTCGCGATGGCCGGGCGGTCCGCCTTGCGGGCCGCGCCCACGATCTGCACGGCGAGCTTCGCGGCGGCGCAGTGGAAGTCCGCGATCCCTCCCTCGACGGCCATCCCGCGCCGGAACTGGAACCCGTTGACCACATGCTCGCGCAACAGCATCCAGAGCACGTCCGCAGGCGCGTCGGGCTGGGTCCGCCGGACTCCCGTGTGGCGCTTCTTCCCGGACTCGGGACGGTGACGCGGTCGCTGGGGTGCCATGGGCGGCCTCCGGTGTGCCCGCTCCCCCCCGGGGAGGGCGGTCGGTCGCCGGCGGGAGAATCCCGTCGGGTGGCGTGTTGTCGGGCCGGGCGCTCGGGCGCTGAGGGGTCTGTCGGCCGGATAGGGAATGGCAGGCGAGTCCGCGCTGACGAAGCGTACACCCGCGGGGGCGGCCGCGTCAGTGCCAGGTCCGGTGCTGCTGGGCCGGGTTTCCCCGTCGCTGGCCTCGCGCCATCCCCGGCTCTACCTTCGGGGCAGCGCGAGCGCGTCAAGCCCCGGGCCGGCCACGGGGGGCGCCCGCCGCACGGAGGCGCGGGATGGCAGGTCCGAAGAAGCGTCCGTCCAAGCGCCCGGCCACCGCCGGGCGGGAGCCGCGGCGCGCGGCCCCGCTCGCGAGCGAGGAGAAGTTCCGCACCCTCTTCGCGACCGCCGACGAAGCCATCTCCCTGATGGCCGGCGCCGTGTTCGTGGACATCAATCCCAAGTGCATCGAGATGTTCGGCCTGGACGACCGCTCGGACATGGTCGGCCACACGCCGATCGAGTACTCCCCGCCACGGCAGCCCGACGGGCGGGACTCGGGCGAGAAGGTCATCGCGTACATCGCGGCGGCGCTCGCCGGGGTCCCCCAGCGCTTCTACTGGCAGCACATCCGCAAGAGCGGCGAGCCGTTCGACGCGGAGGTGTCCCTCAACGCCCTCACGCTCGACGGTGCGATCCACCTCCAGGCGATCGTCCGCGACATCACGGCGCGCACCGCCGCGGAGGAGGCGCTGCGGGAGAGCGAGGAGCGGTTCCGGTTCCTCTCCGAGGCGGCGTTCGAGGGCATCGCCATCTCGGAGGCCGGCCGGATGGTGGACTGCAACGCGCGATTCGTGGCGATCGTCGGCTATGAGCGCGACGAGATCATCGGGCGACCGGTCACCGACTTCGTGGTGCCCGAGGACGCGGCGCGCCTCGCGGCGAACGTCACCGCGAACGCGCAGGAGCCCTATGAGGTCCGCGGGGTGCGGAAGGACGGCACGCTCGTCGACGTCGCGATCCAGGGGCGCGTGCTGCCGTATCAGGGCCGGCCGCTGCGCGTCACCGTCGTCCGCGACATCACCGAGGCGCGGCGCTCCGAGCGCATCCGGCGCGCCACCTACGCGATCTCGACCGCCACCCTCACCGCACCGGGCCTCCAGGAGCTGTATGCCGCGATCCACGGGATCGTCGGCGAGCTGATGCCGGCCCGGAACCTCTACATCGCGCTCTACGACGCGCGCACCGACCTGATCACCTTCCCCTACTGCCAGGACGACTACGACACGGCGCCGGAGCCGAAGCACCCCGGCAAGGGGCTCACCGAGGTCGTCCTCCGCACCGGTCGCGCCCTCCTCGCCACCCCCGAGGTATGCGTCGACCTGGAGCGCCGGGGCGAGATCGAGCTCATCGGCGCCCCCTCGGTGGATTGGCTCGGCGTTCCCCTGATCGCCGACGGGCGGCCCATCGGTGTGCTCGTCGTCCAGACGTATATGGAGGGGATGCGCTACGGTGAGGTGGAGAAGAACATCCTCGAGTTCGTCTCCACGCAGGTGGCCATGGCCATCCAGCGGAAGCGCTCCGAGGACGCCCTGCGGGACTCCGAGGCCTTCCACCGGCAGGCGATCGAGAACGCCGAGGGCGTGCCCTTCCGGATCATCTTCGGCCCGTCGGTCGGCGAGGGGCGTTACTCCAACGTGGGGCCCGGGATGGAGCGGCTCCTCGGCGTGTCGCCCGAGGAGCTCACGGAGCGGCGGTTCTACGAGATGGTGCAGGAGATCGTCCCCCTCTCGCCGGGGACGCCGGAGGACCGGGAGCAGGCGCGGCGCCGCTACATCGCGGGGGAGATCCCGCGCTACCGGGCCGAGGTCCGCATCCGCACCCCCGCCGGGCACGAGAAGTGGATCCGCGACACCTCGCTGCCGCTCCGGGACGAGAAGACCGGCCGCATCATCGGCGCGCTCGGCATCCTCTTCGACATCACCGAGCATAAGCGTCTCGAGGACCAGCTGCGGCAGGCGCAGAAGATGGAGGCGGTGGGGCGGCTGGCGGGGGGCGTGGCGCACGACTTCAACAACCTGCTGACGGCGATCGGGGGGTACAGCGACCTGTTGCTGGCGGACCTGGCGACGGCGGACCCGCGGCGGGGGGACGTGGAGGAGATCAAGAAGGCGGCGGAGCGGGCGGCGGCGCTGACGCGGCAGCTGCTGGCGTTCAGCCGGCGGCAGGTGCTGCAGCCGAAGGTGCTGGACTTGAACGGGGTGATCGCAGGGGCGGAGCGGCTGCTGCGGCGGCTGATCGGGGAGCACATCCGGCTGGAGACGCGGCTGGCGGCAGGGCTGGGGGCGGTGCGGGCGGACGCGGGACAGGTGGAGCAGGTGGTGATGAACCTGGCCGTGAACTCCCGTGAGGCGATGCAGGAGGGAGGCGTCCTCACCATCACCACGGCGAACGTCGTCCTCGGGGCCGAGGGGCATCCCGGCGAGGATGTCCCCGTGCCGCCGGGGCGCTACGTCGAGTTGCGGGTGAGCGACACCGGCACGGGGATGGACACCGAAACCCGCCGCCGCCTCTTCGAGCCGTTCTTCACCACGCGGGAGAAGGGGAAGGGCACGGGGCTCGGCCTCGCGACGGTGTACGGGATCGTGAAGCAGAGCGGGGGATTCATCTGGGTGGATTCGACGCCGGGCGTGGGGAGCACCTTCACCATCGACCTGCCGCAGGTGGACGAGCCGGTCGAGACGGCGCGGTCCACCGGCCTTGGCGCGGCGCAGGCGTCGGGGACGGAGACGATCCTCGTGGTGGAGGACGAGCCCGCGGTCCGCAACGTCGCCTGCCAGGCGCTCCGCGCCCGCGGCTACGTCGTGCTCGAGGCCCCCGACGCGGCGGCGGCGCTCCTCGCGGCGGCCGCGCAGGGCAGCCACCTCGATCTCCTCCTCACCGACGTCGTGATGCCGGGACTGAGCGGCCGCGTGCTCGCGGAACAGCTGGTGGCGGAACGGCCGGGGCTGCGGGTGCTCTTCATGTCGGGGTACACCGACGGCGCCATCGGGGAGCACGGCGTGCTCGCCCCGGGCCTCGAATACCTGCAGAAGCCGTTCGGGCCCGACGAGCTGGCGCGCAAGGTGCGTCTGGTCCTCGACGGGCCCGTTCCCCCATCCCGGTAGGCAGGCCCCGGGGGGCGGCGGGTTCTACGTCGCCGCGGGAGACGCCTACCAGCGGCGGCCCGCCGCGGCGCCGGTCACGACGCTTCGGCCAGGACCTCCTCCAGCACCGGGTGCCGCCGCCGCGCCACTGTGCGCGACGCCTCCAGGAGCCCGTCCGCCATCCGCTCGATCCGCCGACGCAGCACCAGGGCCCCGAGCCACGCCGCCGGCAGCCCGCGCACGCCGTAGTACGCTCCGGCGACCTGGCCGCACACCGCCGCCGTGGCGCCGGCGTCGTCCCCGAGGTTCGCCGCGCGCAGCACCGCCGCCTCGAGGGTGTCCGTGGTGCCGAAGGCCCAGAGCGCCGCCTCCAGGCAGTCCACCACGTACCTGCTCCCCCGGATCTCGGACTCCCCCTTCCGCCGCCACGTGCCGCGCGCCACCGCCTGCAGCCGCGGCTCCTTGAGGAGCTTCTTCGTGTGGTCGGTGAGCACCCGGTCCTTCGACGCCCCGCCGAGGGCGAGCGCCAGCACGTCGCCGAGGAGGCGGCACGCGTCGATGCACTCGCGCACCCCGTGCGTGGTGCGTGCGCTGAGCCCGGCGAAGCGCACTGCCGCCTCCCGCTCGGCGGCGTAGTAGAGCGCGGTCGGTGCCAGGCGGGCGATGCAGCGGTTCCCCGCGGAGCGCGGACTGATCGGTCCGGTGAGGGGGTCGCCGGTCTCGAGGTAGCGCTCCAGCGCCAGCCGCGTCGTGCCCCCGACGTCGACACAGGCGTCGGCCGCGCTCCAGTGCTCGTTCCTCCAGCACTGGACGTACCGGTCCATCTGGTCGGTGGCGTCGAACCCGTGGCGCACCAGCAGGCTCTCGCCCAGGCAGAGGGCCATCGCGGTGGTGTCGGTCCACTGGCCCTGCGCGAGGCCGAGGGGCCCGCCTCCCACCAGCCCCGTGAGTGGAACGAAGCCCCCGCGTTCCTGCGATGCGACCGACGATCCCATGGCGTCGCCGGCCGCGAGGCCCAGCAGACAACCCCGATACCGATCCTGAAGACTCATCACGAACACGCTCCCGGAAGCTCCGCCCCGTCACGGCGGGGCGGCACCGCGCTCCAGCAGCGCCCGGCACCCTCGCCGCGCGCGCGCACCACGGCCTAAGGATGGGAGGCGCGCGTCAGCAGCGTGTCATTTGGGACCGGCCACCCGCCGCAATGGTCCGCGGCGGCCGCGGGGATCGGAGACGAAATCCGAGCATTGCGTTCGTCATTCACCCGGCCTCGGAACGCCGAGCTTGCCCGGTCGCGCGGCGGCCCCTCACATTTCGCGGATGAGCCAACGGAAGAAGCTCGCCATCCTCGTCGCCGGCGGTCCGGCGCCCGGCATCAACAGCGTGGTGAACTCCGCCACCATCCGCTCGGTGCTGGGCGGGGTGGACGTCGTCGGCCTCCAGGACGGCTTCGAGTGGGTGATGCAGGGGAACATCGACCACGTCGTGCCCCTGACCATCGAGTCGGTGAGCCGCATCCACTTCCTGGGCGGCTCGTTCATCGGCCTCTCGCGCGCCAACCCCACCACCGACCCGCAGTTGCTGGAGAACACCATCAACGCGCTGCTGCGGCTCAACGTCTCGCAGCTGATCACCATCGGCGGCGACGACACCGCCTTTTCGGCGATGCGCCTGGAGGCGCAGTCGAAGGGGCGGATCCGCGTGGTGCACGTGCCGAAGACGATCGACAACGACCTCGACTTGCCGCAGGACATCAACACCTTCGGTTTCCAGACGGCCCGGCACCTCGGCGCCGAGCTGGTGAAGAACCTGATGGTGGATGCGCAGACGGCCTCGCGCTGGTACTTCGTGGTGATGATGGGCCGCAAGGCGGGCCACCTCGCCCTCGGCGTCGGCAAGGCGGCGGGGGCGACGCTCACGCTGATCGCCGAGGAGTTCGGCGGGAAGCTCGAGTTCAAGACGATCGTGGACACGCTGGTCGGCGCCATCGTGAAGCGCCTCGCGCACGGGACGCGGCACGGCGTCGCGGTGATCGCCGAGGGCCTGGTCGAGCAGCTCGACCCGTCGGACCTCTCCCAGCTCGAGGGGGTCGAGCGGGACGCGCACGGCAACCTGCGCATCGCCGAGATCGAGATCGGCGAGATCCTCAAGAAGGCGGTGCAGGCGCGGCTCAGGGAGTTCGGGATCAAGGAGACGATCGTCGCCAAGAACATCGGCTACGAGCTGCGCTGCGCCGACCCGATCCCCTACGACATCGAGTATGCCCGGGACCTCGGCTACTGCGCGGCCAAGTACCTGCTGTCGGGAGGCAGCGGCGTGCTGATCTCGATGCAGGCAGGCCACTTCGTGCCGATCCCCTTCAGCCAGCTCATCGACCGGGAGACGGGCCGCACCCGCATCCGGCTCGTGGACATCAACACGATGAAGTACGCCATCGGCCGGCGGTACATGATCCGCCTGCGCAAGGAGGACTTCGACGACCCGTCCGAGCTGGCCCGTATCGCCGCGGTCACCAAGCTCTCGCTCCAGGACTTCCGCGACCGCTTCGCATACCTGGTGGAGAGCGAGCCGCCGGCCCTCGACCTGATGGCGCCGTCGGCCGACTGAAGACCCTACCCGTGCGCGCGCCGCGTGGGGCGAAGGCGGAGTGGACGGTTCTGGTCTACCTGGCCGGGGACAACAACCTCGACCAGAGCGGCGTGGGCGACCTGCTGGAGATGAAGAAGGTCGGCTCGACGCCGCGGGTGACCGTCGCGGCGGAGTTCGACCGGGGCTCGGGCCGCGGCGCGAAGCGATACCTCCTCCGGAAGGGCGGCACCCTCACCGCCGACGCCGTCCTCTCCCTCGGGAAGCTCAACACCGGCGACCCGAAGAACCTCCTTGACTTCGTGCGCTGGGGGGTGAAGACCTGCCCCGCCCGGCGCTACGCCCTGGTCCTCTGGAACCACGGCCAGGGATGGGACGACACCGACATCTACGCCGACGAGCGGCACCGTGCCCTCCGTCCCCTCGCCCGGGGCCGCGTCCAGCGCGCCCTCTTCCGGCCACCGGTGCGCCGGATGCTGCGGGGCGCCCTCCGGAAGTACGAGCCCCGCGCCATCCTCCTCGACGACGATGCGAAGGACTTCCTCGATAACGTGGAGCTGAAGCGGGTCCTCGCGGCGGCGGCGGAGGCCATCGGGGGGAAGCTCGACGTGCTGGGGATGGACGCCTGCCTGATGTCCATGGCGGAGGTGGGCTACCAGGTCCGGGAGAGCGCCGCCTTCACCGTGGGCTCCGAGCAGACGGAGCCGGGGGACGGGTGGCCCTACGACCGCATCCTCCGCGCCCTCGCGAAGCAGCCGGAGATGGAGGCGAAGGACCTGAGCACGGCTATCGTGCGCGAGTACCTCGCCTCGTACGTGACCGCCGACGGCGTGACGCAGTCGGCATGCGACCTCGCGAAGGCCGATGCGCTGGCCTCGGCCGTCGCCACGCTGGCGGGCGCGCTCACCGCCGCCCTGGGCGACGAGGCGCACCGGGGGCGGATCCTCGCCGCGCGCTCGCGCGCCCAGGCGTACGAGATCCCCGACAACGTGGACCTCGCGGACTTCTGCGGGCTGCTGGCGGCGGCGGCGCCAAGCGGAGCCGTGGCGGGTGCGTGCCGGGGCGTGGTGAAGGCGGTCGGCGGAGGACCAGGGAGCTACGTTCTCGCGTCGGGGTCGAAAGGCGCCGATCTGGCCCACTCGCACGGCGTGGCGATCTACTTCCCGACGACGGCCATCTCGCCCCTCTACGCGCGGCTCGACTGGGCGCCGGCGACCGGCTGGGGCCGCTTCCTCGAGGTCTGGCTCCGGGCGGTGCGGGAGCGGTAGGTCGCCGCCGGGATCACTTCCTCTTGTCGAGCAGCTCCCGGAGCGAGGGCTCCCCGTTGGCGTAGCGCAGGTCGGTGATGCGCCAGGCGCCGCCCACCCGCACCAGCAGCACCCGCACCATCCGCCGGTCACCCTCCGGCCAGAGCATCGCCACCGGCACGCGTGCTGTGTCCCCCACGATCCGCGCGACACCCACCTGGAAGCTCCGCGGGTATTCCTGCGAGTCGGTGAAGGGGTCGCCGTCGATGTCCGGGACCTCGTTCGGATCCGAGGGCCGAGCGAAGTACGCGCCGATGTGCGCGAGGAGGTCGGGGGCGAGCCAGCGGCTCCGGGCGCGCACCGCGGCGCGCGTGAAGGCCATGTCGTGGGCGAAGTGGAACGCGTAGAACTCCCGGACCACGGCGGCGGGCCCGCTGTCGGGGCGCGCGCTCTGCGCGGCGACCGGTGCGGACGGCGCCGTTGCGGCCAGGAGCGCCGCCGCGAGGGCCAGCGTGCCGCGCGTCACGACGGACGCCCGCCGCCAATGGAGCGGGTGATCAGCGTGACCGCGGCCATCGGATCGGCGACTTCGACGACGAGCCGGCTGTACGTCTCGTGCACGAGATCGATGACGATCGTCCGCTCGGGATGCGCGACGTCCCAGAATACCAGCCCGCCGTCCTGGTAGAAGGTCCCCGCCTTGAAGATGTTCGGGATGTCGGTGCCTCCCAGCTTCAGTCCCTGGAACCACCCCATCGCCGGCTCCGGATCCCAGTGGGCGCCGGTGATGTGCTCGAGCGGGATCTCGAGGCGGCTCCGCAGCGACCAGAGCTTGTCCCATCCCTCGACGACGAACACGGCCCGCGTGCCCTCGACGCTGATCTCGACCACGTTGCCTCCCTGTGGCATCCCCCTGCATTCGCGAGCATATTGCTCGTAAATATGGACGACTTGGAACGTTACTTCGAGCCCTTTCGCGCCAACACGATCGGCCACGACCAGCGGTTCCTCTCGCCGTACGGGGAGCAGCGGATCGTGTACGCCGACTGGACGGCGAGCGGGCGGCTCTATCGGCCGATCGAGGAGCGGCTCCGCGAGTCCATCGGCCCGTGGGTCGGCAACACGCACTCCGAGTCGAGCGCCACCGGCAGCGCGATGACGCTCGCCTACCACGAGGCGCAGCGCATCCTCAAGGCGCACGTCCACGCGGGGCCCGACGACGTCATCCTGACGCCGGGCTCGGGGATGACCGCCGCGGTGAACAAGTTCCAGCGCATCCTCGGTCTCAAGGCGCCGGAGGGGCTCCGGGGCCACATCCGGCTCGCCGAGGCGGAGCGGCCGGTGGTGTTCGTGACGCACCTCGAGCACCACTCCAATCACACGTCGTGGTACGAGACGCTGGCCGACGTCGAGGTCGTCCCTCCCGACGCGCAGGGCGTCGTGGACCTGGACGCGCTCGATGCGCTCCTCGAGCGCTACGCGGGGCGCCCCCTCAAGATCGGCGCGTTCTCCGCCTGCTCGAACGTCACCGGCGTCTTCACCCCGATCCACGCCCTGGCGAAGCGGATGCACCGCGCCGGGGGCGTGGCGTTCGTGGACTTCGCCGCGTCGGCGCCGTACGTCGCGATGGATATGCACCCCGCCGATCCCGAGGAGCGGCTCGACGCTGTGCTCTTCTCCCCGCACAAGTTCCTCGGCGGACCCGGCGCCGCGGGGGTGCTGATCTTCGACCGCGGGCTGTACCACAACACCGTCCCCGACGACGCGGGTGGTGGGACGGTGGCGTGGACGAACCCGTGGGGGCGTTACGCCTTCGTGAGCGACGTGGAGGCGCGGGAGGACGGCGGCACCCCGGGCTTCCTCCAGACGATCAAGGCGGCGCTGGCGGTGCGGCTCAAGGAGGAGATGGGGGTGGGGCCGATGCGGGAGCGCGAGGAGGCCATCGTGCCGTATGCGATGGACGCGCTCGAGAAGGTCCCCGGCCTGCATCTCCTGGCCCGCGCGCAGCGGCATCGTCTGGCGATGCTGTCGTTCTACGTCGAGGACATCCACTACAACCTGCTGGTGCGCCTTCTCAACGACCGTTTCGGCGTGCAGTCGCGGGGCGGGTGCTCGTGCGCCGGGACGTACGCCCACTACCTGCTCAACCTCGATCCCGACCGCTCGAAGGCCTTCACGGACCTCATCGACCGCGGCGACCACTCCGCGCAGCCGGGATGGGTGCGGCTCTCCTTCCATCCGATGACCACGATGGCGGACATCGACCACAGCGTCCGGGCGGTGGCCGAGAGCGTCGCGCACGTCGGGGTATGGTCGCAGGACTACGCGTACGTGAAGGAGACGAACGAGTACGTGCACCGCGGCGGCCCGGGCGCGGCGCCGGCGATGGTGCGGGGCTGGTTCGAGGGGCTGTAGGGCGCGCCGGGTGGTGAACCGGAAGGGTTCCGCGCTCGCGCTCCTGGCGCTGGCCGAGCTGCTGGGGATGTCGGTGTGGTTCTCGGCGAGCGCCCTCGCGCCGCAGCTCAAGGCGGCGTGGGCGCTGAGCGACGTCCAGGCGGGGTGGCTCAGCAGCGCCGTGCAGCTCGGCTTCGTCGCCGGCACCGCCACCGCGGCGCTCCTCAACCTCGCCGACATCCTCCCCTCCCGGACCTACTTCGGCCTCTCGGCGCTCGCGGCCGGCGCG
>Ga0207932_1000464_pt1 | contig 13634 bp, 1 predicted proteins | sample NGESurdeep092012_FD_184480 | JGI IMG/M metagenome (GOLD analysis project Ga0207932, IMG submission 184480) | Arctic peat soil microbial communities from Barrow, Alaska - NGEE Surface sample 415-2 deep-092012 (SPAdes) | ecosystem: Environmental > Terrestrial > Soil > Wetlands > Peat ...
AAACCGGCCGCCAGCCGCGACGTCGCATCGTCCACCATGGTGAAGAGATCGGTACCGGAGGCGCGGAAAGCGCGAATCACGATCCCCGCGTCGAGGTCGAGCACCTGGAGGTCGAGTTGGGCCGACCCGTCTGCAGCGGTGCGCAGCGTCCCCCGCACCAGCTGGCGCGCGCCCGCCGCCTGGGCGGCGACGAGCAGGCTCGCGGACCCCCTCCCGCTGCGGCGCAGGTCGGCCTGGACGTCGTACAGGCGCTCGGCGGGGATGATCTCCACGCCGCGCAGACGGGCGAGACTGGTGGCGAGCAGGTTGCCGGCAGCGGGCGCGTCGGCGGTGCTGTCCACGGCGCCCACCGTCGCGATGGGGCCGACCGCGACGATCCACGCCGGGCGGCGCGCCCCGGCGGAGCGCGGAGCCAGCGCGATCACCACGGCGATCAGGGCGAGCGCCACGGCGCCGATCGTCGCCCAGGAGCGTGTGTGGGGGGCGTGCGCCGGCCCGGTGCCGGCGTCCCCGGCCCTTGCCGGCGTGGGGCTCCCGGTGGGCCCCGGTGATGGAGCGGGGGGCGCCTCGCGCAGGCGCGCCGCGATCGCCGTCAGCTCCGCACCGGGCTCCATCCCGAACTCGGCGCGGAGCCGCGCCGCATGCTCCGCGACCACGCGCGCGGCGCCCACGCGATCGCCCAGCCGGGCGAGGAGGAGGACCAGGTCGCGCACGGCCTCCTCGTTGTCGCGGTCGAGCGCGACGGCGCGCCGCGCCCAGTAGATGGCCCCCGCGGCGTGCCCCGACTTCTCGTCGCGGGCCGCGAGGGTCCACGCCGCCGTCCCCGCCAGTCCCTTGAGGCGGCGCCGCTCCGCCTCGATCCACTCCTCCAGCTCGCTCGCCGTGCCCGGGGCGTGGAAGCCGTGGAGGAAGTCGCCGCGGTAGAGGTCGAGCGCCTCCTCGAGCCGCCCGCCGGTGATGGCCTCCTCGAACCGCACGGCGTCGCACGCGACCGCGGCGGCGTCCAGCTCGATGTCCTCATCCCCCCGGCTGCGCAGGGCCTCGGCGCCGAGCGACTGGCGCAGGAGGTAGAGCGTCTGGCGCAGGACGCTCCGGCTCCGCTCGTCGTCGGACTCGGGCCAGAAGAGGGAAAGGAGGACGTCGCGGCGGTGGGGCCCGCGCGGCAGGGCGACGGCCAGGTAGACGAGCAGGGCGAAGCGCTTCGGCTGGGAGACGACGGCCCGAGCGGCGTCCCTTGCGGGGGACTCGACGTCCACCGACCCGAGCGTGCGGATCTGTATCATCCTACCACTCCGCGACTTGCGCCCGTCACGCGACGCTTGACGCCGGCTTCCCGGCGAGTTGACGGCTGCCTCGCATATTGATGCGCCAAACCTACACGAGCGCGATCGATCGTAGCAAGCGAACGCCCGAGAGGAGCGTCGGTGGCGCGAGGCGTCTTCAGCGTCCTTCTGATATGGTGCACGGTCACGGCGTGCGGTTGCCGGCGGGAAGTCCCGGCGGCCGCCGGCGGCGTGCCCGCCGGCGCCCGTCCGGCGGACGGCACGGTGCCCGGGGCCGACGTGGAGGCATACCGGCGCGGTGTCGCACGCGAGGTGGCGTTGGTCCGCGCCGCGATCGCGACGCTGCGTCGTACGGGTGACGCCGACGAGCGCGCGGTGGTCGTCGCGGGGGCCGCCGTGGAGCGCACCTCAGTCGAAGGCGCGCGGGTGGCGGGGCTCCCGCTCGATCGCTACCGCCAGATGGTCGGCCTCGTCGACTCGCTCCTGCTGGCCCGGGGCGCCGCCGCGGATCCCGCCGCGACGACGGTGCCCGGCCGCCCGGCCGTCGGAGTCGTGCCGCTGGTCGGCGTCGCGGCCTCGCTGGACTCGCTGCGGGTGGACCTGGTGGTGGCGCGCTCCCGGCTCGCGGCCGAGAGCGGACGCCGCTGCGCCGGCGGAGCGGGCGCGCCGTGCTGAGTCGCGTGGCCGCGGTGCTTCGCAGTGCGCGGCGGTCCGCGCTCGTGGTGGGCGCCGCGACCGCGGCCGCGCTCATCGCCCCGGCCGCCCGGGCGCAGAGCCCCGACTGGACCGCGACACTCTTCGTCCAGCCGAACCCGTCGGCATTCCTCGCCGATTGGCAGCGCAATCCGCAGACGGCGATGCTCACGCTGCTCTACCGCGGCACCGCGCCCCAGGACATCCACGTCCAGGGGTTCGTCCGGAGCGCGGCCCGCGGGGAGCTGGCGCGCGTCGTGAGCCCGACGATCCACGTGGACTTCGGTCCGGTCACCCAGTTCTTCACGGCGGCGGACATCCTCGACTGGGAGACGGTGAGCCGCGACCCGACGTACGTCGATCAGGTGGTCCGCACCGGCACGATCCCCGAAGGCCGGATGCAGCTCTGCGCGCAGGTGCTCAGCGCGGCGAACGTCACGCTGGCCCAGGCGTGTGCCGACTTCACGATCTCCCTCCCGGAGCCGCCCCAACTCCTCTTCCCCCTCGACGCGGCGGTGGTCGCGGGGCTCCTCCCGGTCTTCCAATGGACGCCCGTCTTCCTGCCGCCTGAGGTGGGAGCGACCTATCACCTGCGCGTCGTGGAGCAGCTGGAGGGACAGACCTCCCAGACCGCGATGCAGGCGAACCGGACGTGGTTCGAGACCACCACGAGCGGCGTGCCGATCGCGGTGTACACGCCCGACGCGCTCGCGCTCGATCCGGCCAAGCACTACGTGTGGACGGTCGAGGTCCTCGACGGGGAGGGACATCCCCTCACGCGGGCCGGCCGGCCGGCGGAGGCGCGTAGCTTCGCCGTGGGCGGCGCCGGACAGGGGGGCGAGGGCGCCGTCGCCACCCTCCCCGACACGCTGACGCTCGTCCCGGGTGTGGCGCGGCTCACCGGTCTGGCCTCCGCCGACGTCCGCACCACCGATTTCTCCTTCGTGGTGAACGGCTGGGTGAACCTCGAGGTGTCCCAGCCCTTCGCCGCGGTCGTGCGGGTGCAGGCCGAGGACCTGGAGCTCGACCGGAACTCCATCCGCACCGTGCCGACGGCGCGGTCGGGCGACCTGCGAGGCACCCTGCGGAGCGGCCTAGTGCCGGCCGACGTGCTCGGCCCCTGGCTGACCCTCTCCGAGATCTCGTTCGCGCCGGGGACCGGCCTCTCGGTGTCGGGTGCGCTCCATCTCGCGGGCGCGCCGGCGGCGCCGATGACGGGCACGCTCCAGGTGCTCGCGTCAGGACTCTACGGCGTGCTCACGGCGGAGGGCGCCGACGGCGCCCCCCTCGCGACCCTTGGCAGCGATCCCGCGGTGCTCGTGGTGCGCCGCGCCCGCCTCTCGCTCCCCGGCGGAGCGCCGGAATTGACCGCCGACCTGCGGCTCTTCGGTCGCGACGTCGGATGCACGGGCGTGCGGGCGGCGGTGAGCGCGGAGGGTGCGTTGACGGCGCGGGTCGCTTGCGCTCCCGGCACGCCGGTGCCTCTCGGGGGCGACTCGAGCCGCACCCAGTTGACCCTGCGCAGCGTGAGCGGCGACCTGTCGGCGGGACTGGCGGACGGCGCCTTCCACTACACGCTCTCCGCGTCCGGCTCGCTCCAGGTGGATGCCGGCGTCGCGGGCGGCGCCGGGGCCGGCTGCGGCGCCGCGCTGACGCTCGCGCTCCAGGACGGCCAGCTGACCGTCCCCTCATTCACGCCCCATTGCGACGCCGCCGAGGGCGAAGCCGACCTGGGCTGGCTGCACGCCCGTCTCTCGTCCCTGGCGCTCGAGCGCCTCGCGTGGACGCAGGGGCAGGGACTGGACTTCGCGCTCCGCCTGTCGCTCGCGCTCTCGGCCCCGGGCCTCGACGGCGTGCAACTCCCCACGCTCGACACCGTGCGGATCACTAGCGCGGGCCTCGCGATCCCGGCGACGGAGGTCGCGCTCAGCGGCGCCGGTCTCCGCCTGGCGGGCTTCGGGATCAAGGTGACGAAGGTGCGCCTGCCGGCGTTCACCCTCTCGTGGAGCGACTGGTCGCTGGGGTCGGCCGCGGGATTCCACTTCGGCCTCGACGCCGAGCTCAGCCTGCCGGACCTGCCGGCGGCGGCGGCCGCCTGCCTCGCCTCGGGCCCGATCGCGCTGAGCGGCGCGGAGATCTCGAACGGGAAGCTGCGGCTCACGCTGGCGGAGCACCGCTTCACGCCCGCCTGCGGCATCACGCTCCAGCCGCCACCCGCGTCCGACGGCGCGGACGTGGCGCAGAGCGGTGGCACGGGGAGCGGCGCCTCTGGTGCGGCGGCGGACAATGCCGCGACGGGCGCCGGCACGACCGGCGCCGTGGGGGCGCCGAGCAACCCCGATGAGTGGTCGGACCCGTTCAAGGCGGTGCGCGAGCCGGCGCAGCCCCTGAGCGAGCCGCCGCTCGTGGACGCCGGGACGGCGTTGCCGACGGACAGCCCCGAGATCCAGCGGCTCTATACGGGCGACGCGGCGCGTCTCGGCCAGGATGAGGCGGCGCGGCGCCAGCGCCTCAGCGACCCGTCGTGCGGGGCCGCGTGCCTCGACAGTCTGCGCCAGGCCGAGGAGCAGACGCGGACGGCGACGTTCGCCACCTGGACTCAGCGCGACTTCGGCGCGATCAATCGCCAGACGGCGGCGTGCCTCACGCAGTCCCGGCAGGCGACGCCGTCGGGCTCCACCGAACCCGACTGCGCAAGCATCTTCGACCGCAAGGTCCAGGTCCTGGACGCGATCGCGCAGCGGATCACGCGCCCGCTCACGGCGACGGCGTGCCGGACCGAGGTGCAGTACTTCACGTCGGCGGCGCTGCAGGTGGGGCGCGAGCGCTCGCTGCTCGGCGGCGAGCCGCCCGCGGAGGCCTCGGCGGCCGAGGCGCTGATGGCCGAGTGCCGGCCGCTCCAGCTCCAGCAGCTCCAGAAGGTCTGCAGCGCGGCGCAGGCGCCCTCGCCGTCCCTGCGCGACTACACCGTCGCGATCGCGGTGTCGGACGAGCGCCGGCGCCAGCTGCTGAACGGGGACGACAACGCGTCGTCGTCCGCGATGAACGCGGTGTCGAGCTGTCTCGCGCCACGCGCGGCGCCGGTCGCCGCGGCGGGAGGCGATGGCGAAGGCGTGCCGTTCGGCCCGGGGGACGACGAGCCAGTGGCGGCGACTCCGGCGCGGCGGCTCCGTGGCCTCGCGCTGGCGGCCGCGCCGGACGACGCGGGAACGGGCGTTCGCCTCGAGCTGACTCGCATCGGCGGCCAGCTGGTGATCGGCTTCGCGCCGTTCTTCCAGGTGGAGAGCCTCCCGGAGGTGGACGGTGACCTGGTCCTCCCGGCGCTCTTCCAGTGCCCCGACAGCGCGGCGCGCCGCCAGCCGCTCCTCACCACGCTGCGGCTCGGGCCGCACGGCGAGGTGGACGGCACCGTCTCGGGCCTGGCCCCTTCGTGCCCCGTGGACCTGGGCGCGGTCCACCTCACCGTGTCCGAGGCCTCGCTGACCTTCAGTACGGCCTCGGGGCGCCAGTCCGCCGTGCTCCGCGCCGCGGCGTCGGCGAGCTTCGATCTCGCGGCGACGCCGGTGACGGGACGGGGCCGCGTGGCGGTGGACCTCCTGCACGGCCGGCTGATCGACGGGAGCCTCACCCTGCAGGGCCCCTTGCGCCTCGATCTGCCGCGCGAGAAGCCCCTGCTCTCGTTCACCCTCGCTGCGGCGACGCTCGACTCCGCCGGCCTCCACGTGGACGGCCGCGGGCGGCTCGCCCTCGCGGACACGCAGGGCGTGGACGTCACCCTCGACAAGGTGCTCATCGACCTGACGCGCTTCCGCCTCCGCGGCGGCCGCGTGGTGTTCGACGCGTCGTTCGGGCTCGACGCCGGGCTGGCGCCCGACGGCTCGCTCACGTGGCGCGCGGTGCCGCGCGGCTCCGCCGCCGGGGTGACGAACGGGGTCCACGTGGACCTGCCGAGCCAGGCCGTGCTCGACACCACGGGGTTCTCGGTCAGCGGCGACGGGAGCGCCCGGCTGCTGCTCGACGGACGGGACGTGGACAGCGTCACCGCCACCTTCAGTACCGACTTCGCGCTCGGCATCGCGCCGCCGGCCGTCGCGCGCGGCAACCTGGAGCTGAAGCGGGGGAGCGTCAGTCTCGCCACGATCGACGCGCTCGGCTTCCATCCGAACCTCGCGGTGCTCGCGTCCGCGCTCGTGCCCGCGCGCCTCGGCCTGCCGTCGGAGTCCGTGGCGTACCTCGCCCTCCGCGCCGACGACGGCACCCTGCGCGTGCAGGTCGCGAACGCGGGGAGCGGCGTCCGCATCTACACGGCACCGAACGCCGGCATCCCGCTGGTCATCCCGGCCCTGCAGCTCGGCCGCGCCACGGCGCCCCAGCTCACCGTCGGCTTCGACGTGACCCTCGATCCACTCGGACGCGGCGTGAGCGCCGGCGCGATCACGGTCGCCGTCGCGCCCGCCGACCGCGCGGCGCTCGACCTCTCCGCGCTCGGCATCCCGCTCGCGATCGATACCCTGGCCTACGACCGCGAGTCCGGGGGGGCGTACCGCCTCGCCGTGGGCGGCGCGCTGATGCTCTTCGGCCAGGCGCAGACGGGCGCCACCGGCTCGAAGGTCCTGCTGACGGTGGACGGGACCGGCACGCTGACCGGGTCGGTGGACGTGACGCCCAACGCCTCCATCGCGCTGGTGCCCGGCTCCGACAAGGTGATGCTCGGTGTCCAGCGGGTGCGCGGCACCTTCAACGCGGGCCTCACGTCCGGCCGCCTCGCCTACACCCTCTCGCTCGACGGCTCCCTCGACGTGGCGACCGCCCCCAGCGAGGGCGTGCACGCCGACGCCACGCTCGAGGTCTCGGAGCGCGGCGTGAAGGCCACGCGCGTCGCGGTGACGGGGGGCGACGCCACGCGCTTCATCGACCTGGGCGGCTTCCGGCTCGGACTCCGGAACCTCCGCGTGCCGAGCCTTGCGTGGGCGGCGGACGCCGGCTTCCGCTTCGAGCTGCTGTTCGACGCGGTGCTGGACTTCCCCGCGCTCGGGAACCTGACGCTCCCGCCCATCGCCGACATCTCGCTCCGCCAGGACGGCTTCACCATCCCGGCGTACGAGATCCCCCAGCTCACGCTGCAGCAGGCCGCGAGCGCGGCCGCCGGGGCCGCGGGATTCGACTCCGCGTCCGTCGCCGGCTTGCCGATAACACCACTCGCATTTCGGATGGGCGCGGTCCGCTACAACTGGTTCACGGGGCAGGGGCCGGCGGACTGGGGCTTCGGCTTCGACCTGGAGCTGTCGCTGGCAAGGCTGCTCCCCGAAGCGCCGGCGTCGCTCAGGGCGATGAAGGTGCGGGTGCTGAACGCGGGGCTTCGCGGCGGGCATCCGGTCGGCACGATCGAGCGGGTGAGCTTCCCGCAGCCGCCGGACCTCGGCTTCGGCGACCTCACGGCGCTGTGGGGACAGCTCCCCGGTCCGCCCGCCGCCCCTGCGAACGGCGCGGTCGCGACGCCCGACACGGCGCCGGTGCTGAGCTTCGAGGTGAACCTCCACCTCGCGCAGCACCTGCCGTTCTGCGACGCGCAGATCACCTCGACGCACGACACCCTGTCGGTCTACGCCGACGGCTGGGTGGCGGGGCACGTGCAGGACCTGGTCGCGAACTGCACCGCCCAGCTCGGGCCGGTGACGTTCACCCTCGGCTCGACGACGCTCGATGTGGCGGGTCAGGTCCTCCCGCTCGGAACGTCATCGGTGCCACGCACCCGCCGCCTCGAGCTGGGGATGAGCGCCACCCTCGAGGTCCCGGGCGTGGACGGGACGCCGGTGCGGGCGCAGGGAGCGGTGCGCGTGGACGCGCTCGCCGGCCGCATCATCAGCGGCCGCATCGACGTGCCAAAGCCGTTCCGGTGGGCGCCGGCGGACGGGAACCCGTACCTCGCCTTCGACGTGGACCGCGGGTACCTGGACGCCTCGGGCCTGCACTTCACGGGAGGCGGCCACCTGCGCCTCGCCGACGGCGCGAGCGTCGGCGTGACGTTCAACGACCTCGCGCTGGGCCTGCCGGACCTGCGCGTCAGTGCCGGGAGCGTGACATTCACGAGCCAGTTCGCCCTCGGGGTCTCGGTCGGGACGAGCGGGCTGACCTTTGGCGCTTATGCCGTGAACGCGGCGCGCCCGTCGGGGAGCAGCTTCCGCGCGGTGCTCCCGGCGTCGGTGACCCTCGACAAGGACGGCCTCCGCGCCGACGGGACGGCGAGCGCTTCGCTCGCGTTCGGCGGGCAGGAGTTCGCCGCCGTCCAGGTCGGCTTCAGCGGCGGGTTCGCGATCGGCTTCCAGCCGGTGAAGGTGCGCGCGGGCCGGGCCGACTTCGTCCTGAACGGCGATACGGTGGCGCACGTGGACGCCGACGGCTTCTGGCCGGGCAACGTCCTCGCGGTCCTACCGATCCCCGCGCGCCTGGGCCTGCCGACGGAAGACGTCGCGTACCTGCAGCTGCGGGACGCCTCGACGAACGCGCTCCTCGTGGAGACGAGCACCTCCTCCTCGGGCGTGGCGCTCCGCACCCGTTCCGGCGCGACGGTGCGGCTGGTGGTACCCGCCCTCGGCGAAACGGGCCAGGCGGCGCCCGCCGCCGACGTCGCCTTCGACGTGGTGGTGAATCCGTCGACCTTCCAGCTGGTCTCCGGTTCCATCCGGGCGCAGGGGGTGGACACCGCGGCCCTCTTCTCGCTCCGCGGGCTCGGTGTGCCGCTCGACGTGCGCGCCCTCGCCTACGCGCAGGTCGGGGGCGCGTACGCCCTGCGCGTGTCGGCGCGCGTGGCCCTGCCGGCGTCGCTCGCGTCGGCGGACCTCGTGCTCAACGACCTGACCCTGACGCGCACCGGGCTCTCGGGCACCGCCGACCTCGGGACGTACAAGGAGACGTACGACGCGACGCTCCTGCCGGTCCGCACCGTGCCGCTGGGGCAGGACCTCTCGCTCGACGTCACCGGCCTCCACGCGGCGTTCGGCACGAGCCCGTCGGTGAAGCTGTCGGGCGTGCTCAAGGCGCCCTTCTTCGCCGCGCAGGGGGGCGCTCCGGCGCCGCTCTTCTTCACGGCGGACGTGACCCCGTCGGGCGTCGCGCTGTCGGTGGATCCCGCGAAGCTCCCCGCGCCGGAGCTCCCGGTCCTCGCGGCGACGTTCCTGCCGCAGTCCCTCGGCGGCCAGCCGGCGATCCGCGTCACGGCGTCGGCGAGCGCGTTCACCGTCCGCCTCTCGGGCGTGCTGCAGGTGCCGAGCCTGAGCTCGGGGCTCGCCGTCACCGTGGACGGCCTCGAGATCGGCACCGCCGGCGTGCACATGCCGGCGATCGCCCTCAGCGGCCAGGCCCAGCAGTTCACGCTCTTCGGCGCGACCTTCGCGCTGCGGGACTCGTCGGCGGGGGGCCAGGTGGTGTTCCCGGCCCTCGCCGGGAGCTACGCGCAGGGGGTGATGACGCTCTCGTTGAGCGGCGACGTCACCTTCCTCGACAACACCACGCGGTTCACCGGGCTCACCGTGACGTCGGCGGGGGCGGTGACGCTGGCGTCGGCGAGCCTCATCAGCAAGCCGCTCACGCTGGTGGCGGGGGCGCTCACTCTCGACACCCTGGCCATCCACGGCAACCGCCTGCGCGCCGCGCTGACCGTCACGCTTCCCGCGCCCCTCGACGGCGGCGGCCCGCAACACGCGGCCTTCGAGGTCGGCGCCGACGGCACGATCAGCGGCGGGGCGGTCGTGACCCTCGCCGACGAGCCGGCGGGGCTCAACCCGCAGTCGCGCTTCCAGTTCGACGTCGGCGTGGCGACGGTGCACCTGCGGCACCTCGCCCTCTCTCTCGACGCCGCCAACCTGAAGAAGAACAGCGCCGTCACCGTCGTCGGGGACGTCTACCTCGGCAACGATGAGGGCAACCTCATCCAGCTGGGCGACGTGGTGGGCGGCACGGTGAAGCCCGGCCTGCGCATCGGCTTCGACGGCACGGTTACGTGGGGCAACCTCGCCCTGGCGCGGTCATTCGACTTCGACTTCGACGCCGTCCGGCTCCACATCGCGAGCGTGGCGCTGCCGCCCCAGGCGAACGGGTTCGCCGTGGCGTTCGGCGGCCAGCTGTCGCTCCGCGCGCCGGACGTCTCCGGATCGCTGGACTTCCGCGACTTCACGATCACGTCGCGCGGCACGGTGGAGTTCAGCCCCAGCGGGGTGACCGGCGGCAGCTTCTCGATGGGGGGCTCCCTCGCGGTGCTCACGGCGTCGGGCTTCTCCTTCAGCGCCACGCCGACGACGCTCGACGTGCGGAGCGGCGGGATGCCGGGCACGGGGCAGAGCGCCTCGCCGCGCGTGGACCGCGTCACCGTGGACTCGTACGTGCGGTTCGGCGGGAGCGTCTCGGTGGCCGACGTCTTCTCCGGCCAGGTCGGGGAGTTCCTCGCGTACCGCACGGCGGACGGGCGGAACCACCTGATCGTGCACGACGCCCAGCTCGACATCCAGAACGTCCTCACCTCCCACGCCGACCTGCGCTACGACGAGGACCCGGCGGGCTTCGCGCTGGTCCTCGGCGCGCAGGGGCAGCTCCTCGGCAAGGCGGGGATCGCGCTGGTCGGTGCCATCTCGCGCGACCAGCAGGCCACGCACGCCGGCATCTTCATCGCGGCGCAGGGGCTCAATATCCCGATGCCGGGCCTGCCGGTCATCACGATCACCGATCTGGGCGGCGGCTTCTTCCTCAATCCGAAGCCGGAGTACCTCGACCTGGTGCGCCAGCTGGCGCAGGTCTCCCAGACCGCCGGCCAGCAGATCGCGGCCCCGCCGGGGAACGTCGCCGTCCTGCTGTACGGGCAGGCGGAGATCGTGGATCGCAACGTCATCCGGGGCCGCGTGCTCCTGACGCTGATGAACACCGCGATCCAGATCGACGGGGCGGTGGACGTGCTCGACCAGGGGAACAACTTCTCCGGCGACGCGCACCTCGTCGTGGGCCTGCGCCGCGCCTATGCCGAGGGGAACATCGGCCTGCGCGTGCACTACCCCGGGATGGTGGAGGGGAACGCCCAGCTCAACCTGTTCGTGTACGACGCGAGCCACTGGGGCGTCCTGGGGAACACCGACCTGACGATCGTGAGCTTCCTGAAGGGCTCCTCGACCATCTTCCTCGGGCCGCCGGGGATGGTGATCCAGGCGAAGATCAACGCGGGCTTCGACGTGCTGGTGGTGAAGGTCGACCAGAGCTTCGACTGCACGTTGTGGTACCGGAAGGCGGCGCAGGAGTGGGGCGGTTACGTGGCGGTCGGCGTCAACGCGTCGGTCCTGGGCGGCCTCCTATCGGCGACGGGGACCTTGAAGGGCGCGGTCGTCCTCGCCCAGTCGCCGTACGTCTACGCGGCGGCGGAGCTCAAGGTCTCGGCGGCGGGGCAGGCGTGGGACGGCGTGGTGTGGCTGAAGCTCGAGGGCGGGAAGCCCTCGGCGGGCTTCGGCAGCGATCCGGCGATGGACGCGGCGATCGCCGCGGCCGTGAGCGGCGCCGCGGACATGATGGGCGCGCGGGACCAGGCGCAGTCGGCGATGCAGGCGGTGCAATCCGTCGGCGCGCCGCAGACGGCGCTCTCGGAGCAGGAGCTGGTCCAGGCATACAACCGCGTGCAGGGGTGGTCGCCGTTGGGGCTGGTGTTCACGCTGGCAGAGGTCGATGGGGCGGAACGTAGTGCGCCGATCCAGTCCGGCGAGGCGACCTATCGCGGCTGGTACGCCGACGTCCTCGGCCATGTGGGGCTCCCCGGTGACACGGCGGCGGTGGTATCGCTCGCCCGGGACGTCACCGGCGGGTTCCAGGCGCTGGAGGCCAGGCGCGCGGCGGTGCGGGCGCGCATCGGCGCCCTGCGCGTCTCCCTGCAGGCCGTGACCCCGACACCGCTGCCGGCGATCCCCGACAACCCGGTGCGCGACACCTCGTTCGCGCCCCCCGCCTTCACCGAACGCGTCACCGCGGCCGGCGACACGGAGCGCGTGGTGACGAGCTGGCCGCGGTTCGACGTGGACGCGACGGCGGCGGCGTCCGCGGTCGCGGCCGTCGGCGTGGCCCGCGCGCAGGCCGACGCGCTCGACGGTCAGGTCCGCGACGAGATCGCGGCGCTCGAGGCGGGCCTCGTCGCCCTGCGCGCCGCGACGACCACAGCGGACACGACCGGCCTGCCGAGCTTCGCCGGCCGCTACGCCGCCGTGGCCTCGACCGCGGAGCGGCAGTTCGCCGCGCAGGCGGACCTCCTGCTTAAGCGGCAGGACTGGTCCCGCGGCCGCCTCAGGCAGTTGTTCGCCCGGGACACCACCGCCACGCGGTGGATCCACGGCAAGGACTCGACGTACGCGGTCGTCACCAGGGGGGCGCCGTGGGCGGACTCGGCCGTCGCGTGGACCCGGGTCGCGACACTGGCGGGCGATCGTCTGGCGTTCCTCATCGCCTTCAGTGGGAGTGCCACGTTGCGCCCGCAGTTCGCGCTGGACACCGCCGCCGCCTCGCATCGGCGCAACGCCGCGGGCCAGGCGGACTGGGCCGCGCGCCTCAACGCCATCGAGCAGCTCGCGGACACACTCGGGCGGCAGCTCTGGTTCCACGTCGCCCGCGCCGGGATGACGGCGGCGGACGCCGCGGTCGACACGGCCCTCCCGGCGCTGGCGACCACGGCGGCTACGCGCCTCGGCGCCATTCGCGACGCGCACGGCCAGCTCTCGCAGAGCCTCGGGGCGCTGTACGCGGCGCAGGCCACCGCGACGGGCGCGCTCTACGACCTGTACGACCGGTACCTCTTCTGGCGGACGGGCGCGACGGGGACCCCGAAAGTCTCGACGAGCGTCGCGGCCGCGGCGCCGACGGCGCAGGACCTGGCGGACACGACGGTCCTCCGGCGCCGCAAGGCCGCGCTCTTCGCGGATCTGTCGGTCCCGCGCGTCACCGGCATCCAGGTCGCGGCGGTGAGCGCCGATCCGTATACCGCACAGCTCCAGTTCACCTGGTCGGCGTGGCATCCCTCCGGCGTCTACGAGTACCAGTACCGCGACGTGAGCGGCGCGAACCAGGCGCTCGCTGGCGCGCTCCTCTCCAACGGGAGCACCGGCTCGCTGGCCGCCGCGCGCTTCACCGCGGATCCGACGAAGGCCACGGCGGTCACCCACACCCTCCAGGTGGGCGCGCGGGGCGGCGCCGGGTTCACCGGCTACGGGCGCGCGACGTACACCGTCTCCTTCCAGGCCCGCGCGGCGAGCATCAAGGTGCAGGGCGAGGACGTCCCGACGGTCACGGGCGGAGGCCTCGCCGCGGACTCGACGCCGCCGGCGCGCCCGGTCATCACCTTCCCGGGGCGCACCATCCGCACCGGCGGGACGGGCCAGAGCAGCGTGTGGACCGGCGACGCGAGCCAGCTGGACGTCGCGTGGTCGGCGGACGACCCGGAGTCTGGCATCGCTGGCTACGAGTACGCCCTCTGGAGCACGCCGCAGGGCACCGAGGTCCGTCCCTTCACGGCGGCTGGCGGCCGCACCGGGATCACGCTCGACCGCCTCGGCCTCACGGCGGGCAAGCCGCTGTACGTCGCGGTGCGCGCCCGCAATCCGCAGGGGCTCGTGAGCCCCGTCGGGGTGTCCGCCGCCATCC
>Ga0207932_1000466_pt1 | contig 13612 bp, 12 predicted proteins | sample NGESurdeep092012_FD_184480 | JGI IMG/M metagenome (GOLD analysis project Ga0207932, IMG submission 184480) | Arctic peat soil microbial communities from Barrow, Alaska - NGEE Surface sample 415-2 deep-092012 (SPAdes) | ecosystem: Environmental > Terrestrial > Soil > Wetlands > Peat ...
CCACCGGTTTTGGTATTTTTGCCGTGCAGCCGGGCAGGGATGACGCGGGAATTATTCAGCACCAGCACGTCGCCGGGACGGAAAAATTTGAGCAAATCAGGAAAACGGCGATGTTCGATCCGGCTGGTTTTCCGATGCAAAACCAGCAGGCGCGAGGCGTCGCGGCGTTCGGCCGGCCGCTGCGCGATCAGCTCCGGCGGGAGGTCGAAATGAAAGTCAGCGGTGCGCATCGCGGGCAGCGTAACTGGTCAGGACGGGGGCTGACAATTCACAGTTTCTGTCAATTGTGAATAACTTTTGAATAAATACCTCTTTTCAGGACAGATTTCTGTTGACAAGTGGTGGGTTGATGTGGCTTAAATAGGGGCGTTGTGGGTGAGGTTGCCGTTTTCCAGAAAGCGGTGAATAAAAATGAACGACGCGAAAACAGTGGAGCCGACTTATTACAACTCGTGTTACCGGCACGGAGTTGATGAGAAGCGGCGCGTCCAGATTCCGGCCAAGTGGCGGCCCGAAAAAGACGGCGTCGAGCTGACGATGATTTTGTGGCCGAAGCATCAGGCCGGAACTTGTCTGCGCGTTTTGCCGCCGGAGGAGATGGCGAAATTGATGGCGGACATTGAAGCGATGCCGAAGGGCGACGCGAACAAAGTGGTGCTGAAAAGATTTATCGGCAGTGAATCCGTGCAGGTCGCTTTGGACAAGGGCGGACGGATTTGTCTGCCGGACGAAATGGCCCGCGCGGCGGGCATCAAGGACGAGGCGATGCTGGTCGGCTTGCTCGACCGTTTTGAAATTTGGAATCCGGCCCGTTATGAAAACGTCAAGGCGGCGGATGCGGCGTTCGCGCCCGAAGCCTTCAAAATGATGGATTAAATTATGAACCTGGGAAAAATGCTGGCAGCAGGAAAAAGTTTCATCAGTGGTGGCGCCCCGGCGGCGTATCGCGAAAACAAGCGCGTCTATCTGCCGAAATTTAATTCGGAGAAAAACCCGTTCACGCCGAAAGCGCCGGAGCAAAACGCCGGCGCGCCGGTGTCGGCAAAAAAAGTCATGACGCCGGTCGCCGCGAAGATGCAAAAAATTCCGGTGTTCTCGTCCGCGCCCGTGCGCGCGACGAACTGGACGACGAAGTTGAATCCGTTCCGCGCGGCGCAACCGGCGGCGCCGATTGTGCTGCCGACGGTGCAGACCGAGCTTTCGCTGGATGCGGTGAAAGTCGTTCACAACGACCTGACCGACGCGGATGTGGAAGTGGTTCCCGTCCGTTCGCGCACGGTGACGCCCGCCGAAGTCCCGATGTTGACGCCGGCGCAGCAGCCCTGGGAATTCATGGGCGAGCGGCTGATGAAATCCTTTTAAAAAATGCGCAGTGCCAGAATTCATTCACAAATCAGTGATGGCGGCGGAGGTGCTGGACGCGCTGAAGCCGAGGGCGAACGGACGTTACGCCGACGGGACGCTCGGTGGAGCTGGTCACGCGGCCCAATTGCTGGCCGCGAGTTCGCCGACTGGATGGTTGTCTGGGTGCGATCGCGATGGCGTCGCGGTTGAAGCGGCCCAAAAACGGCTGGCGGAAAAATTTACCGGACGATTTGAAATCCGGCGCGGAAATTTTTCGGAAATGGCCGGCTGGATTCCGGCGGCAAGTTGTAACGGGGTGCTTCTGGACTTGGGCGTGAGTTCGCCGCAACTGGATTCGGCGGAACGCGGGTTTAGTTTTCAGAACGACGGGCCGCTGGACATGCGGATGGACGACCAGCAAAAGCTGACGGCGGCGAATCTGGTGAATGATCTGGAAGCTGAAGCATTGGCGAAAATTTTTTGGGAATTTGGCGATGAACGCGATTCGCGGCGGTTTGCCCGGGCGATTGTCCACGACCGCGCGCTGCGAAAATTCCAGACGACGCGGCAACTGGCGGATTTGATCGGGCGGCTCGCGCCGAGGCATGGAAAAAAATCGCATCCGGCCACGAAAGTTTTTCAGGCGTTGCGGATCGCAGTGAACGACGAGATCGGTTCGTTGAAATGCGGGCTGGACGCGGCGGTGAAAATTTTGCGGCCCGGCGGACGGCTGGCGGTGATCACGTTTCACTCGCTCGAAGACCGCGTGGTGAAGGAATTTGGCCGGGAACGGACGCGCGATTACACGTTCTCCGGCGAGGTGGACGTGCCGGAACTGCGGTCGCCGCGCGTGCCGGAGTTGAAGTGGGTTTCGCGCAAGGCAATTTTGCCGGGCGAAGCGGAGTTGAAAGAAAATCCACGCAGCCGGAGCGCGCAGTTGCGAGTTTTGGAAAAAAATTAGCATGGCAAAAAATCGAAAACATCAGACGGCGTCGATCCGGTTCGGTCCGGCGTTGAAGGCGTCTTTTTTGTGCCTGCTCATCGGCGGCTCGGCAATCGGCTTTGTCTGGCAGAAGAACGAAATTTACCGGCTCGGCCAGCAAATCCGCCAGCGCGAAACACGGCTGGCGCAGTTGCAGAACGACAACAAGCGGCTGGGCGACCAGATTACCATTTTACATTCGCCGGTGAAGCTGGATCAGCGCGCCAAAGAATTGAATCTGGGGCTGGCACCTGCGCAGCCGTTGCAGGTGGTGCGGCTGGATGAAACGCCTTCGCCGGCAAAAGATAAAAATGTGTCGCGCCAGTTCACGCAGCGGCCGGTAGCTGGGCTGACACCATAACGGAAATAGTTTTCGGGAAATTTTTGGCCGCCGTCCGTGACGCCGTTGGTTGAGGAACCGATCGCCACGGGCGGCTGGCCTGTTTTTTAGGATGACCAACAAACTGCAAATCAAACGCGCGTTATTGCTGCTCGCCATTCTTGGCGCAGCGTTCGCCGGCCTGGGCTACCGGCTGGTGGATTTGCAGATTTTCCGGCATGACGAGTTGAGCGCGAAGGCGCAGCACAATACGCAGCGCGAATTCCGGCAGGCACCCCGGCGCGGCGACATTCTCGACGCGAATGGCAACATTCTGGCCACGAGCGTGGCGGTGAAAACGGTTTGTGCCGATCCGTCGCTCGTCGGCAATCAGCCGGACGCTGTCGCCCATGTCATCGCGCCGTTGCTGCAACTCAACGAGGCCGCGCTTGCGCAGAAGCTGACGCCGCGCAGTTTCGTTTTCAAAAATAGTAACGGCGAAATTGTCACCAACGAACTGCATTACGTCCGGCTGGCCAAAAATGTTCCCGAAGAAACCTGGCAGCGGATTTCGGCGGCGCTGACCAATCTCACATTCGGCGTGGACGAAAAAAAACTTTCACGGACGAACCGGGAATTTTTCCGCAACCTCCGCCAGCATGCGGTTTTTTCCCAGGCCGACCAGATGCGGGTTTATCCCAACGGCTTGCTGGCCGGGCAGGTGATCGGTTTTCCGGCGGTCGAGGAGACCAACGTGGGCGGTCGTTTCATTTCGAAAATTGTCGGGTGCGATGGCGTGGAGCTGACGATGCAAAAACCCTTGAGCGGGGTCGCCGGCTGGCGCGTGACGGAAACCGACAAGGCGCAGCGTGAATTGGTGGCGTGGCGCGACGAAGATGTCTATGCGCGCGACGGCTTGAACGTGGTGCTGACGATTGATTCGGCGGTGCAGCATATCGTCGAGACCGCGCTGGCCGACGCGCTGCAAAAACACACGCCGAAGAGCATCACCGGCATCGTCATGCGTCCGCGCACGGGCGAGATTCTGGCGATGGTTTCGCTGCCAAATTACGATCCAAATAAATCGAGCAGCATTACGCCGGAAGCGCGCAACCGCGTCATCACGGACGTCATGGAACCGGGTTCAACTTTCAAAATCGTCGTCGTCTCCGGCGCGCTGAACACCGGCACGGTGAAGTTGACGGATCAATTTGATTGCGAGCATGGCCATTTCGCTTTTGCCGGACGAGTTTTGCATGACCATGAAGCTTATGGAATGCTGACAGTCAAAGAGATTATCACGAAATCATCCAACATTGGCGCGGCTAAAATCGGCATCAAGCTCGGCGAACAAAACCTTTACAATTACGCGTCGGACTACGGTTTTGGCCAGCGCACGGGCATTCCGCTGCCGGGCGAGACGCGCGGAATTTTGTATCCCGTAAAGCAGTGGAGCAAAGTTTCCATCGCCCAAATCCCGATGGGGCACGGCGTGGCGGTGACGCGGTTGCAGATGTTGCAGGCGCTGGCGGCCATCGCAAACGACGGCTGGCTGATGCGCCCGATGATCGTGAGCCGTTTGCAGGAACGCGACGGCAGCGTGGTGCAAACCTATCGTCCCGAACGCCTGCGCCAGGTCATCAGCGAGGCGACGAGCCGGCTGATGATCGAGGCGTTGAAAACGGTGGCGACCAAGGATGGCACGGCGGCGGCGGCGGCGCTGAAAAATTACGTCGTCGCGGGCAAGACCGGCACGGCGCAGAAGGTGGAAAATGGCGCCTACGCGCCGGGCAAATACATTTCGTCATTCATCGGATTTTTCCCGGCGGACAATCCGGAGCTGTGCATTTCCGTCGTGATGGACGAGCCGAAGGAAGGCTATTACGGCGGCAAAGTCTGCGGCCCGGTGTTCCGCGACATCGCCGAACGCTGTGCGAGCTATCTGAACATTGCGCCGGATCCAAAACTGATGACGAACGCGCCGCCGCTCGTCGTGGAAAATATTAACCATGGAAATCAGACGCCATGAACTTATCGCGCCTGCATTTTTTTTGCTGAAATAGTTTTTTGTGGAAACACGCTGTTTAAATTTTGCGGTCGAAGCCGTGGGCGGAACTTTGCTGAAAGGTTCGGCGGACGCGGAGTTCCGCCGCGTCGGCACGGATTCGCGGACGGCGCAGCCGGGCGATTTATATTTTGCGCTGAAAGGCGAGAAGTTTGACGGCCACGAATTTCTCAATGAAGTCGCGGCCAAAGGCACGGCGGCGGTCGTCGTGGAAAAGAAAAAAATTCCCGCGTCATTGCCGGACTGCGCCGTGCTGGTGGTGGACGATGCGCGCATCGCGCTGGGAAAACTGGCGGCGGCATATCGGAGTGAATTTGATTTGTCGGTGGTCGCGGTCGGCGGCTCGAACGGCAAGACGACGACGAAGGAATTGCTCGCGTCGGTTTTGCGCCAGAAATTTTCGACGCTGGCGAGCGAGGCAAGTTTTAACAATGACATCGGCGTGCCGATGACCTTGCTGCGATTGGATAAAACGCATCAGGCAGCGGTGCTGGAAGCGGGCACGAACCATCCTGGCGAACTCGCGCCGCTGGTGAAAATGATCCGGCCGAAGTTTGGGATCATCACGAACATCGGGCGCGAACATCTGGAATTTTTTGGCGATGTCGCGGGCGTGGCCAAAGAAGAAGGCACCCTCGCGGAACTGCTGCCGCTGGATGGAAAATTATTTCTGAACGGCGACTGCGAATGGTCGGAAAAAATCGCGGCGCGGACGAAGGCGCAAGTTGTCCGCGTTGGTTTCGGCGAGAAAAACGACTGTCGCGCGAAGGGAATCCGGCTGGATAAAAATGGCGTGACGTTTCAAGTCGTCGCGGCGGACGCAGAATTGAGCGGCGAATACCGGATTAATTTATTGGGCCGGCATCAGGTGGTGAATTCACTTTTTGCCGTGGCTTTGGGTGGGGAACTGGGCCTGGGCCGCGCTGAAATCCAGTGCGGCCTGGCCGACTGCCAGCCACCGAAAATGCGGATGCAATTTTGGGAGGCGAACGGCATTCGCGTGCTTGATGACGCCTACAACGCCAATACGGACTCCATGCTGGCGGCCTTGGAAACATTGTGCGATCTGCCGTTGCAAGGCCGACGCGTGGCGGTATTGGGCGACATGACGGAATTGGGCGCGCACAGCGCGGCGGCGCACGCGGAAGTCGGCCGGCGCGCGGCGGAACTGGGCGTTGGCCAGTTATTCGCGGTGGGAAAAATGGCACCGGTCATGGCGCAGGCGGCGCGCGACGCGGGACTGGCGCGGGTGGTTGAATTTGCCGAAGTCGAAGGCGCGTTGAGCGCGGTAAAAAATATGTTAAAGGCGGGCGATGTGGTTTTGCTGAAGGCGTCGCGGTCGTCGCGGCTGGAACGCATCGCGGAAACTTTGAAGACGGAGAAAAATTGAGATGCTGTATTATTTGAGCCAATACATTTTGGACTGGGCGCACGGCACCGAATGGGAAAGCCGACTGTCGTTTTTGCGTCTGTTCAAATACATCACGGTGCGCTGCGCCGGCGCGGCGGTGACGGCCTTGATTTTGAGCTGGTGGCTGGGGCCGAAAATCATCCGCTGGTTGAAAGATTTAAAATTCGGCCAGGAATATGCGGACAAAGCCGAAGAGGCGGGCCTGTCAAATACTCGCGTGAATAAAAAAGGCACGCCGACGATGGGCGGGGTTTTGATCGTGATAGTGCTGATTTTTTCGACGATGTTGTGGGCGCAATGGAACGCGCAGGTGGAGCTGACGATGTTGTCGGTATTTGTTTTGGCGGGACTAGGATTTTACGACGACTACGCAAAAATTATGAAACAGAGCGGCGGCGGCACGCCGCCGAGGGTGAAGTTGATCACGCAATTTTCGCTGGCGGCGTTCGTGGGAATTTATCTGTGGAATTTGCCGGCAATGAGCGAACTGCATTTGCTCGGCAGCAAAAATATCATCCACAGCAACCTGGTCACGGATTTGATGCTGCCGTTCTACAAATACCCGGTTCACGTTGGCGTGGCGGCGGGAATTTTGGTGGTGATGCTGGCGATTGTCGGCAGTTCCAACGCGGTGAATCTGACGGACGGCCTCGACGGTCTGGCGATCGGCTGCACGCTGATCGTGGGTTTTGTGTTTCTGTTTTTCACCTATCTGGCGGGCAATTTTAAGGCGGCGGCGTATCTACAGATTCCGTTCGTGCCGGGCGCGGGCGAACTGACGGTTTTTTGCGCGGCGCTGCTCGGCGCGGGGCTGGGTTTTTTGTGGTTCAACTGTCATCCGGCGCAGGTTTTTATGGGCGACACGGGATCGCTTGCGCTGGGCGGCGCGTTTGGCATCGTGGCGGTGCTGATTCATCAGCCGTTGGTGCTGGTGATCGCGGGCGGCATGTTTGTGCTGGAGGCGTTGTCGGTGATTTTGCAGAAGGGCTGGTTCAAGTTCACCCGGCTGAAAACGGGCACGGGCCGGCGGATTTTTCTGATGGCGCCGCTGCACCATCATTTTGAAAAAAAGGGCTGGCACGAGTCGCAGGTGGTGATGCGCTTTTACATTTTGTGCGTGCTGTGCGCGGTCGTCGCGCTGGCGACTTTGAAACTGCGGTGAAATGAAAACCATGAATCATCAAAAAAACATTGTCCAACCGCGCTTTGCTGCTTGCACGCACGGTTCGCGGTTGCTAATTTTTTTGTCGGAAGCAGCCCGGCGCGCGACGGCTGGCGGATTGTCCTGGGAATTCGGTTTTTCTGCCAGTTGTCATTTCCGCGACGACTTCACGCCATTGATGAGCAAAAATATTTTAACGCGTTGCGAAATTTTTCGAGGGAAGATTTCGCGGCGCAAAAATCAAAAACCAAAACAGCACCTCGAAGAAAGGACGCAACCGCGCCAAACCCATGAATAAATCAAACCCGTTCGTTCCCAAAGGCTCCTTGTTGGAGCAACAAAGCCAGCGCCGCTTCCGCCTCAAGTTCGCCGTCGGCTGCGTGCTCGCCGTGAGCGTCACCGGCCTCGTCGCCATGCTCATCCAAGGTTGCAAACGCACCTCGCCGGATACTGGAATTCAACCGCCGCCGTTCGCTGAAACGAATCCGCCGGACATGGGCGTCAATCCGCTGCCGATGGTGTATACGAATCCGGTCGTCGTGCCGATGCCGACCAATCCTCCGGTTGTGGTGCCTGAACCCGTGACTCCCGCCGCCGGTTCCGAATACGTCGTTGTCAATCGTGATTCACTCGCGAAGATCGCCAAGAAAAACGGCGTGACACTCAAGGCGCTTGAAGCTGCGAACCCGACGGTTCAGCCGACCAAATTAAAAGTCGGCCAGAAGCTCGTCATTCCTGCCGGTGGCAAATCATTGACTGACGCGGCGGCACCCACCACCGCTGCCGTTGGCGATGCCGGCACTGCGAGCTACACCGTGAAATCCGGCGACACGCTGACCAAGATTGCCAAGGCTCATAGAACCACCGTCAAAGCCATTGAGGCGGCGAACGGCTTGACGACGACGAAAATTTCCGTCGGCAAAAAATTAAAAATTCCGTCCAAGGCGGAAGCGGCTCCGGCCGCCACCGCGCCGGCGCCGGTTGAAGCTGCGCCCGCGCCGCCCACATTGCCGGTATCGGCAGTTCCGGCTGCGCCTGCGCCGACGAAGTAGCCGCGCCAAAACGCGGCTGGCATTTTTTGAAAAATTGCAATGAGAGTCGCCGTCACCATTCTGGCTTTTTGCGTCACCAGCCTTCTTGCGTTGGGGCTGGTGATGCTTTATAGCTCAAGCATGACGCAGGTCGGGGCGCAATACCTGCAGTTGCAGCTCGTCTGGTGTTTCCTCGGTTTCATTTTGTGCGTGGCGGCGGCCGCCTTTGATTATCAACAGCTCAAAAAAATCGTCTGGCCGTTTTTCCTGCTCGCGCTGGTGTTGCTGGTGCTGGTGCTGCTGCCCTTGCCGCACGGCCTCACCAAAAAAATCAACGGTGCGCATCGCTGGTTCATCCTGCCTGGAATGCGCCTGCAACCGTCCGAACTAGGCAAGATCGCCCTCATCATTGCCCTCGCGTGGTATGGCGACCGCTACCAGCGCAAGATGCAAACCTTTCGCTGGGGAATTTGTCTGCCCGTCGTCATCATCGCTGCCATCCTCGGACTGGTCTTTGTTGAACCCGACCGCGGCACGACCATTTTGCTCGCGGCGGTAAGCGGTTCAATTTTGCTGCTCGCGGGCGTCCAATGGAAATTCATCATCCCGCCGGTTCTGCTCGCGCTGGCGGGACTGGCTGTTTCCATCTGGCACGACCCGATGCGCATGAAACGCATCTTTAGCTGGCTTGACATGGAGCAAAATAAAGAAGGCGTCGGCTATCAGGCGTATCAGGCGATGATCGCGCTCGGCTCCGGCGGCTGGACCGGCCTTGGCCTCGGCAACGGACGCCAGAAACTCGGCTGGGTTCCCGAACATCACACCGATTTTATTTTTTCCATCATCGGCGAAGAACTGGGTTTGCTCGCCACGCTGCTGGTCATTCTTGCCTTCGTCGTCATCGCGCTCTGCGGCATTTACATCGCGCTCCACGCCCGCGACACCTTCGGCACTTTGCTCGCGATTGGCATCACGCTGCTCATCAGTTTGCAGGCCGCGATCAACATCGGCGTCGTCACCAGCGCGCTGCCGAACAAAGGTCTGCCGCTGCCGTTCATCAGCTACGGCGGCTCGAACCTGCTGGCGATGTTCACTTGCGTCGGCATTTTGTTCAGCGTCGCGCGGCAGGCGAAACCGGCGATAATTTCCGCGTCCGATTTTGTCGCCGACGAAAATCGAAATCCCTTTGCCGCCAAGGCAACATGAATTCATCCACGCAAAAGCCCCTGGTCGCCATCGCGTGTGGCGGCACGGGCGGACACCTCTTTCCCGGCCTCGCCGTCGCGGAGCAGCTCAAGCAGCACGGTTGCGACGTCGCCCTGCTGATTTCGCCGAAGGACGTGGATCAACAGGCCGTGAAATCCGCGCATGGCATGGAGATTTTCACGCTGCCCGCCGTCGCGCTGCAAAACCGGAATTACTTTTCCTTCGCCCGCAGCTTCGTGAAATCATGGTCGTCCGCGCGGAATATTTTCAAGCAGCGCAGACCAGTTGCTGTTCTCGCGATGGGCGGATTCACCAGCGCGCCGCCGATTTTCGCCGCGAAATTTCTTGGCATAAAAACTTTTCTTCACGAGTCCAACACCATTCCCGGCCGCGCGAATAGATTTTTGGCGCGCTTCGTCAACGTGGCCTTCGTCGGTTTTCCCGAAACCGCAGCGCGGCTGAACGCCCGCAAGGTCACCGTGACCGGCACGCCGGTCCGTCCGCAATTTCGGTGGGGCGAGGCTCCTGACGAGCCGGCTCGCGAGGACGCTCGCCCCACCAAAATTTGTGAATGCCGCGCGGCGCTGGGTCTGGAACCAAATCGCCCCACGATTCTGGTCGTCGGCGGCAGTCAGGGCGCGAGCGGACTCAACGAAATGGTTTTGTCCACACTGCCGTTGCTCGCGGAAAAAAACTGGCAATGGCTGCACCTGACCGGCGCGAACGATTTTGAAAAAGTTCAGGCCGCCTACGCCGCGCGTGAAATCAAGGCGGTCGTGAAACCGTTTCTCGCAGAAATGGATCTCGCGCTTGGCGCGGCGACGGTTGCAGTCAGCCGGGCGGGCGCGTCATCGCTCGCGGAAATGGCCGCGATGAGATTGCCGTCGCTGCTCGTGCCGTTTCCGGCGGCGGCGGACAACCACCAGTTTTTCAACGCCCGGATTTTTGAGTTGAGCGGCGCGGCGCGGCTGCTGGAACAAAAAAAATCCACGCCCGAAAAAGTCTCCGCGATTCTGGCCGAACTCATGGAGGACAACTCCGTCCGTTCAAAAATGCAATCCGCCTTGATTCAGTGGCACGCGCCCAAATCGGCGGGGCAGATCGCTGAAAATATTTTGCGAGCTGTTTTCAAAAACGCCGGACGCCCAGTCAATGAAGGGGAAACGACGGTTTTGGCGCGGGATCAAAATATTCCGCAGCCTGGAAAAATCGAGCAGCACAATCTTTCCACCGCCTGATGACTCTGAAAACTCCAACCATTGCCGATGAACTGGCCAAACTGGTTTCGCCCGCGACGATCTTCCGCCGCAACGAGCCACTGGCGAAGCACACGACGTTGCGCGTTGGCGGTCCGGCGGATGTTTATGTTGAGCCGGCGACGGAGGCCGAGCTGGCGGCGATTCTGAATTTTTGCGGCGAACGCGGGGTGAAATTTTTTATTCTCGGCCGCGGCTCAAATTTGATTGTGCGCGACGGCGGTTTTCGTGGCGTGGCCATCTGTCTGGCGCACGCGAATTTCAGCCGGATCGAAATTGACGGTGAACGGCTGCGCTGCGGTGCGGGCGCGAAATTAAAAGATGTTACCGTCGAGGCGAAGCGCAACGGCTTGAGCGGCGTAGAATTTCTGGAAGGCATTCCCGGCAGCGTCGGCGGGGCGTTGCGCATGAATGCGGGCGCGATGGGCGGCACGACGTTCGACGCCGTCGAATCGGTGCGCGTGATGAATTCAGTCGGCGATGTCTGCGAGTTTGCGCCGTCCGAGATCGCGGTGGAATACCGCTGCTGCGTGACGTTGAAAAATCATATTGCCCTCGGCACAGTTTTTAAGTGCACGCCGGCGCCAAGCGCGGAGATTGAAAAGCGCATGAAGGCTTACAGCGAAAAGCGCTGGAGTTCGCAGCCCGCTGCGCCGAGCGCCGGTTGCATGTTCAAGAATCCGGCGGCGATTCCGGCGGGAAGATTGATTGATGAACTCGGCTTGAAAGGCGTGCGCGTCGGCGGCGCGGTGGTTTCCGCCGAGCATGGCAATTTCATTGTGAACGACGGCCAGGCGACGGCGCATGACGTGCTGGAACTGATTACGATTTTGCAGACGAAGGCCAGGAACGAGCGCGGGATTAAGTTGCACACGGAAGTGGAAATCATCGGAGAAGATGATTAATTTTTTTTTATGAAGCAAACATCCAACATCCAACATCGAACACCGAACATCCAATGGAACGGCGGACGTGGCGATTGGGCGTTGGCTGTTGGTTGTTGGCTGTTGGCTGTTACCGCCTTTTCAGACAAATGATCAAGCTGCTGAACATCGTTGTCATGCTCGGCGGCCCGAGCGCGGAACGCGAAGTCTCGCTGCGTTCCGGCGCGGCGGTGGCGGCGGCGCTGCGTTCGCTTGGCCACGAAGTTGTCGAACTGGATCCGCGTGATGAAAACTGGGTTTTGCCGCCGGACACGGACGTGGTTTTTCTGGCGTTGCACGGGACTTACGGCGAGGACGGCACGGTGCAGCAGGAACTGGATGAACTGGGCGTGGCTTACACGGGATGCGATGCGGAGGCGAGCCGCATTGCGTTTGACAAAGTGCTGACGAAACAGAGCTGCATCGAGGCTGGCGTGCCGACGGCAAAATTTATCACGGTGAATTCGCCGCAGACGCCGTTTCCGAAAAATTTGCAACTGCCGCTGGTCGTCAAACCGGCGCGGCAGGGTTCGAGCGTCGGGTTGCAATTTGTCGAACGCGTCGAGGACTGGCCGGGTGCGCTGGCGGAGTCGTTGAAGTTTGGCCCGGAAGTTTTGGTGGAGGAAAAAATCATCGGGCGCGAGACGACGGTGGGAATTTTGGATGGAAAAGTTTTACCGGTGGTGGAAGTCCGGCCCAGGAATGGCAGTTACGATTACAAAAATAAATACACGGCGGGCAATACGGAATATTTTTGCCCGGCGGATTTTGATGCCGCGACGACGAAGCGGATTCAGGACGCGGCGCTCGGGGCTTTCACGGCGGTCGGCGGACGTGATTATTCGCGCGTGGACGTGATGGTGCGAAAAGTGGAACAGGCTTCCAGCCTGTCTGGACAGGCACGATGCCTGTCCCACTACGAGCCGGTGGTGCTGGAGGTGAACACGCTGCCGGGCATGACGGAGACGAGCCTGCTGCCCAAGGCGGCGGCGGCGGCGGGGATCAATTTTCCGCAGTTGTGCCAGCGCATGATTGAACTGGCGTTGGGAAGAAATGAAAAATTAAAAATGCAAAATGAAAAAACGGAGGCCGTTGGCGTTTGAAGCCACACCGTTTTCATTTTTAATTTTTAATTCAGAATTTTGATTTAACAAATGTGGTTTAAACGCGAACAAAATAAAAACCGGCGGTTGCACCGGATTCATGTGCTGGATGTGAAGCTGCGTTCCGACCAGGTGCGTTCGACACGCGTGCGGTTGGTGGCGATGGCCGGCCTGTTGCTGGCCGGCACGTTTTTAAGTTTGTATCTGTTCTGGCGCGTCGGCGTGTGGACGCTGGATACGTTTGTCTATTCCAACGCCGATTTCGCGATCCAGCAGATTGATGTGCAGACCGACGGCGTGATTGCGCCGGAACAACTGCGGCGGTGGTCGGGCGTGAAGCCGCAGGCCAATCTCATCGGCCTTGACCTCGCGGCGGTGAAACGGAATTTGGAACTGGTCTCGGTCATTGATTCCGTGTCCGTCGAACGCGTGCTGCCGCGCACGTTGAAAATCCGCGTGACGGAACGCGACCCGATTGCGCAGGTGAACGTGGCGTGGGCGGACGCGGCCGGCGAGATCACCGTCCACATTTTTCAACTCGATGCGGACGGCGTGGTGATGCAGCCGCTCGACCCGCGTTTGTGCGTCGTGCCGCTGGCGCAGATGAATTCACAACTGCCGGTGATCACGGGGCTGAACTCGTTTCAATTGCAGCCGGGCCGCCGCATGGAACTGCCGCAGGTGCAGGCGGCGTTGCGCTTGGTCTCCGCCTTTGAACATTCGCCGATGGCCGGGCTGGTGGATTTGCGGCGCGTGGATGTCTCCGCGCCCGGCGTGGTGTTGGCGACGACAGGGCAGGGCAGTGAAATC
>Ga0207932_1000467_pt1 | contig 13606 bp, 14 predicted proteins | sample NGESurdeep092012_FD_184480 | JGI IMG/M metagenome (GOLD analysis project Ga0207932, IMG submission 184480) | Arctic peat soil microbial communities from Barrow, Alaska - NGEE Surface sample 415-2 deep-092012 (SPAdes) | ecosystem: Environmental > Terrestrial > Soil > Wetlands > Peat ...
TGGGGCTCGATCCTCCTCCGGTGGTGAGCGCCGTCCTCCTCTGTCCCGGCCAGGGCGCACAGAAGGTCGGGATGGGCAAGGATCTGGCCGAGGCGTTCCCCGCGGCCCGCGACACCTTCGCCGCCATCGACGACGCGCTGGGCTTCGCGCTCTCGCAGGTGATGTGGGAGGGCCCGGAGGACCTGCTGACCCGGACCGACCACGCCCAGCCCGCCATCCTCGCGCACTCGGCGGCGGTGTGGGCGGTCGTGGGGGGGCGGCTGGCCGGGACGGTCGCGGCGGCGGCGGGACACTCCCTCGGCGAGTACAGCGCCTACGTGGCGGCCGGCGCGCTCGACGTGCGGGATGCGGCCCGGCTGGTGCGGCGGCGCGGCGACCTGATGCGCTCGGCGGGCGAGGCGCGCCCCGGGACGATGGCGGCGGTGATGGGCCTCGACGCCGACCAGGTGACGCGGGCGTGCCGCGAGGCGAGCACGGCGGGCGAGGTCGTGGTGGCCGCCAACTTCAACGCCCCCGACCAGACGGTGATCTCCGGCGATCCGGGGGCCGTCACCCGGGCCGGCGCGCTGCTCAAGGCGGCGGGCGCCAAGCGGGTCATCCCGCTGCGGGTGAGCGGCGCCTTCCATTCGCCCCTGATGGAGCCGGCGGCGCGCGCGTTCGCGGCCGACCTCGACGCGGCGGCGGTGCAGGCGCCGGCGTTCCCGGTGGTCGCCAACGCCAGCGCGGAGCCGGTGCGCGACGCCGCGACCGCGCGGCGGCGCCTGGCGGAGCAGCTGACCAGCCCCGTACGCTGGGTGGAAGGGGTGCGGCGCCTCGCCGACGTAGCGGGGGCGGGCGCCCGGTTCGTCGAGATCGGGCCCGGAAGCGTGCTGACCGGGCTCGCGAAGCGGATCGTGGAGGGCTGCGCGACGGTGAATCTCGGGACCGCGGCAGAGGTGGCGTCGTTCGTGGAGGCGGGATGAATCTGGACCTGGACGGCAAGGTGGCGATGGTCACCGGCGCGGGCCGCGGGATCGGCAAGGCCATCGCGACGGAGCTGGCCTGCGGCGGCGGCGCCAAGGTCGCGGTCCTCGACCGGGACTACGAGCACGCCCTCGAGGTGGCCGCCGACATCGCCTGCGGCGCCAAGGGCTTCCGGATCGACGTCGTGGACGGGGCTGCCATCGACGCCTGCGTGGCGGAGGTGGAGAAGGACCTCGGCCCGATCGAGGTGCTGGTCAACAACGCCGGCATCACCCGCGACAACCTCCTCGCGCGGCTCACCGAGGAGCAGTGGGACCAGGTGCTGGACGTGAACCTCAAGGCCGCCTACCTCACGATGAAGGCGGTGACCCGCGGGATGATGAAGCGCCGCTCCGGCCGCATCATCAACATCACCAGCGTGGTCGGGATGATCGGGAACAAGGGGCAGGCCAACTACGCGGCCTCGAAGGCGGGGCTCATCGGCCTGACGAAGAGCGTGGCCAGGGAGCTGGCCTCCCGGAACATCCGGGTGAACGCCGTGGCGCCGGGCTTCATCGAGACGGACATGACCGCACGGCTGCCGCCCGAGGCCCGGGAGGCGCTGAGCGCGCAGATCGCGCTCGGACGCCTCGGGACGCCCGAGGACGTCGCCGCGGTCGTGGGCTTCCTCGCATCGGATGCCGCATCGTACATTACGGGCCAAGTCATCGTCGTCGACGGCGGGATGGTGATGTAGGCTCCACTGACCAGGGGGGAGTGCATCTCATGGCGGACAAGGTTGAGCTCGAGAACAAGGTGAAGGACATCATCGCCGAGGAGCTCGGCGTCGAGCGCGAGAAGCTCACGAGCGAGGCGAGCTTCATGGAGGACCTCGGTGCCGACAGCCTCGATACCGTCGAGCTCGTGATGGCCTTCGAGAAGGAGTTCGACATCGACATCCCCGATGAGGAAGCCGAGAAGCTGCGCACGGTGGGCGACGCGCTCGGCTACCTGCATCAGAGGATGGGCGACAAGTAGTGCGGCGTCGGGTCGTCGTCACCGGCCTCGGGCTGGTGACGCCGGTGGGCAACAACGTCGAGGAGACGTGGGCTGCCCTGGTCGCCGGGCGCTCGGGGGCTGCGCGGATCGCGCGATTCGATCCGTCCGCCCTCGCCGTGACGTTCGCCTGCGAGGTGAAGGGCTTCGACGGCCTGGCCTATATCGAGAAGAAGGAGGCCCGGCGCTACGACCTCTTCCTGCAGTACGGCCTCGCGGCCGCGCAGATGGCGGTCGACTCGGCCGGCCTCGGCGGAGGGTTCCCCCGGCCGGAACGGTGCGGGGTGCTGCTCGGCAGCGGGATCGGGGGGATGCAGACCTTCGAGGACCAGGCGCGGATCTTCATCGAGCAGGGGCCGTCCCGCGTCTCCCCCTTCTTCGTCCCGATGTTCATCCCGGACATCGCGGCGGGCATCGCCGCGATCCGATTCGGCCTGACGGGACCGAACTACTGCACCGTGTCTGCCTGCGCATCCTCTGCGCACGCCGTCGGCCAGGCGTGCCGCCTGATCCAGGACGGCGATGCCGACCTGATGCTGGCCGGCGGCAGCGAGGCCGCGGTCACGCCGCTCACGGTCGCCGGGTTCGCCTCGATGAAGGCCCTCTCCACCCGGAACGACGATCCCCCCACGGCCTCGCGCCCCTTCGACCGGGACCGCGACGGCTTCGTCATCGGCGAGGGGGCGGGCGTCGTGATCCTCGAGGGCCTCGATCACGCCGAGGCCCGCGGTGCGACGATCCTGGGCGAGGTGGCCGGCTTCGGCATGAGCGCCGACGCCTATCACATCACCCAGCCGGCCCCGGACGGACGCGGGGCGCAGCTGGCGATGCGCAATTGCCTCGCGGACGGCCACATCGCGCCGGCGGACATCGCGTACGTGAACGCGCACGGCACGTCCACGCCCCACGGCGACGTGGCCGAGACCCGCGCCGTCAAGGCGGTCTTCGGGGAGGACCAGGCGCGCCGGCTCGTGATGGGCTCCACCAAGTCGATGACCGGGCACCTGCTCGGCGCGACCGGGGCGCTGGAGTTCGCCATCTGCACGCTGGTGATCCAGCGGGGCATCATCCCGCCCACGATCAACGTGTTCCACCAGGACCCCGAGTGCGATCTGGATTGCGCTCCGAACAAGGCCCTCGAGCGGACGGTGGACGTGGCGCTCTCCAACTCGTTCGGCTTCGGCGGGCACAACGTGAGCCTCGCCGTCAAGCGCTTCATCGCGTAGGCCGCCGGAGCCCCCGATGGCCACTGCCCTGCACGCAGGCGCCGACCCGATCGCCGACGAGGCCCTGAGACCGGTCGCCGAGAAGCTCCTCGCCGGCGAGCGGCTCGACGCCGCCGACATCGTGACCTGCTACGAGAGCCACGACGTCGTCGGGCTCGGCGCGCTGGCGGAGCGGGGCAACCGCGCCCGCAACGGCGACCGGGTCTACTTCGCCGCGAACCAGCACATCAACCCGACCAACGTCTGCGTCCTGCGGAACGTCTGCGTCTTCTGCTCCTTCGCGCGCCTGCCGAAGGAGGAGGGGGCCTACACCCGCACGATCGAGGAAGTGCTGCAGGAGGCGGGAGGGGCGAAGTCGGCCCCCACCACGGAGTTCCACATCGTCGGCGGGCTCCATCCGAACCTGCCGCTCACGTACTACACCGATATGATGCGGGCCCTCCGGGAGGCCCATCCTGGCGTCCACATCAAGGCCCTGACAGCGGTCGAGATCGCCCATCTGGCGCGCCTCGAGAAGCGCTCCATCCGCGAGGTCCTCCTCGCCCTCAGGGACGCGGGGCTCACGAGCCTCCCGGGGGGCGGCGCCGAGGTGTTCAGCACCGCCGTGCGCGCCACCATCGCGGACCGGAAGCTCGCCGGCAAGGAGTGGATCGCCGTGCACCGCGAGGCGCACGCCCTCGGCATCCCGTCCAACTGCACCATGCTCTACGGCCACGTGGAGACGGCGCAGGACAAGGCCGAGCACCTGCTGACGCTGCGCGCGCTGCAGGACGAGACGGGCGGCTTCCTCACCTACATCCCCCTGGCGTACCATCCCGACCACAACGAGCTCGGGACCCAGATGGGGTGGGTGGGCCGGCAGACGATGGGCATCGACGACCTCAAGAACGTCGCCATCGGGCGGCTGGCGCTCGACAACATCCCGCACGTGAAGACGCACTGGCCGATGGTGACCGCCTTCGTCTCCCAGGTGGCGCTCGACTTCGGCTGCGACGACATCGAGGGGACGGTCGTCTACGAGCGCGTCTACCACGAGGCGGGCGCCGAGACGCCGATGGAGATGTCGTACGAGGCGCTGATCCGGCTGATCCAGGGCGCCGGCAAGGTGCCGGTCGAGCGCGACTCGCTCTACCACGTCGTCCGCACCTTCGACTGATGCGCCTCGGCCGGATCCCCTACGTCAACTGCTATCCGGTCTACGCCGCGATGGACCGCGGCGTGGTCGCGTGCCCGGCGACGGTCGTGTCGGGGACGCCCGCCGAGCTGAACGACCGCCTGGCCGACGGCCGCCTCGACGTGAGCGTCGTCTCGGCGGTGGCGTACGCGCAGCAGGGGACCGCGTACGAGCTGCTCCCCGACCTCGCCATCAGCTCCGACGGCCCGGTGCGCAGCGTCCTCCTCTTCAGCCGCAGGCCCCCCGAGGAGCTCGGCGGCACGCGCGTCCTCGTCTCGACCAGCTCGCGGACCTCCGTCCTCCTCCTCGACCTCCTGGCGCGGGACCGCTGGGGCGTCGCCTTCGAGACGGCGCAGGCACGCGCCGAGCCGGGGGACCTGGACCTCCTGGCCCCCGTACCCCACGAAGCGGTGCTGGTCATCGGCGACGCCGCCCTGCTCCTCGGGGCGCGCCACACGTACCCCTTCGTGACGGACCTGGGCGAGGCTTGGAAGGCGTGGACGGGGCTCCCGTTCGTGTTCGCGGTCTGGGCCGCGCGCCGCGACGCCGACGGCGCCGCCGTGCGCGACGTGCACCGCGCCCTGCTCGCCAGCCGGACGTGGGGGCTCGCGCACCTCGATGGCCTGGCGGCGCAGGCGGCGGCCGCCACCGGCGTGGACCGGGCCGCGTGCGCCGCGTACCTGAGCGGCCTCGACTACGGCCTGTCCTACCGGCACCTCGCCGGCCTCACCGACTTCCTGCGCCGGCTGGCCGCGCGCGGGGTCGTACCCGACGGCACGCTGGCCTTCCTCGGCGCGGCGTAGGAGGGAACGTGTCCGAAGCCACCGAGCTCCTCGAGCTGTACGACCGCGCCTCCCTCACCGAGCTGGGGGCGCTGGCCGACGCCGAGCGCCGCGCGCGGCACCCCGAGGGCATCGTCACGTTCATCGTGGACCGCAACATCAACTACACGAACGTGTGCGTCGCCGACTGCAAGTTCTGCGCGTTCTACCGCCGGCCGAAGCACGCCGAGGGGTACGTCCTGTCGTTCGAGGAGATCGGGAAGAAGATCGACGAGGCCAAGGCCATCGGCGCGGTGCAGATCCTCCTCCAGGGCGGGCACAACCCGTACATCCCGTTCCAGTGGTACCTGGACCTGCTGCAGTACATCGCGCGGCACCACCCGATCCACGTGCACGGCTTCTCCCCGTCCGAGGTGCAGTTCTTCGCCAAGCGCTTCCGGATGTCGGTGGACGAGGTCGTGGAGGCACTGGCGCAGGCGGGGCTGCACTCCATCCCCGGGGGCGGCGGCGAGATCCTGGTGGACCGCGTGCGGAAGCTCGTGGCGGGGAAGAAGGCGATGACCGACGAGTGGCTCGCGGTGATGGACTCCGCGCACCGCCACGGGATGCGCACCTCGGCCACGATGATGTACGGGATCGGCGAGACCCACGCCGAGCGCATCGCATCCATGCTGCGGCTCCGCGAGCAGCAGGCGCGGACGCACGGCTTCACCGCGTTCATCTCCTGGCCGCTCCAGCCGGAGCATTCGGCGATGGCGGACCAGCCGAAGCTCGACGCGGTGACGTACCTCCGGACGCTGGCCATCGCGCGGCTCGCCCTCGACAACTTCGACAACCTCCAGGCCAGCTGGGTCACGATGGGGATGAAGATCGGCCAGATCGCGCTCCGCTTCGGCGCCAACGACTTCGGGTCGCTGATGATGGAGGAGAACGTCGTCTCGGCCGCGGGCACCACCTACCGCACCACGGCGGAAGAGATGGAGGCGTTGATCCGCGGCGCCGGTTTCGCGCCGGTGCGGCGGCGGCAGGACTACTCGCACATCCAGGAGGCCGCGTGAGCATCCGGGTCGGGATCGGGTACGACTCGCATCGCTTCGCCGCCGGGCGGCCGCTGCGCCTCGGTTGCGTCACGATCCCCCACACGCACGGCCTCGCCGGCCATTCCGACGGCGACGCCGCGGTGCACGCGGTGGTGGACGCGCTCCTCGGCAGCGCCGCCCTCGGCGACATCGGCCAGCACTTCAAGGACGACGACCCGCGCTGGAAGGGCCTCGACTCCACGGTGTTCCTGAAGGGCGTGCGCGAGATCCTCGCCAACCACGGGCTCGAGCCGGCGCAGGTGGACGTCACGATCCTGTGCGAGCGCCCGAAGCTCGGACCACACATCGCGGCGATGCGCGAGGCCACCGCCAAGGCGCTCGGCCTCGACGCGGGCGCGGTGAGCTACAAGGCCAAGACGAACGAGGGGATGGGCTGGGTCGGGAAGGGGGAGGGGATCGGCGCCATCGCCGTGGTGACGGTGCGGGAGACGGGCGCCCCTTGATCGACCAGGTGATCGCCTGGCTGGCCGGCCTCCCGCCGGCCGAGCTGTACGGCGTCATCGCGCTGCTCGCCGGACTCGAGAACATCCTGCCCCCAGTGCCCGCCGACACGGCCGTGGCGCTGGGGGCGTTCCTCGCCGCGCAGGGGGCCGCGATCCACCCGTGGGGGGTGTACGCCGCCACCCTCGTGCCGAACGTGGCGACCGCGGCGGGGATGTACTGGCTCGCCCGGAGCGCCGGACGCCGGTTCGGGGAGACGGCCCTCGGGAAGCGGTTCTTCGCCCATTCGACGATGCAGGCGGTCAGCCACCTCTACGAGCGCCACCACTTCTGGGGGATCTTCGTCAGCCGCTTCCTCCCCGGCTATCGCGCCGTCGTGCCGCCGTTCGCGGGCGCCGTGGGGCTCCCCGCCTGGAAGGCGCTCCCGCCGATGATCCTCGCGTCGGCGCTCTGGTACGGCGTCGTCTGCGTCGTCGCCTATCGCCTCGGCGCGAACTGGTTGGCGGTCAAGCACGCCCTCGCCGAGGCGTCCACGGTCCTCGCGGTCGCGGCGCTCCTCGTCACGGTGGCGATCATCTGGTTCATCCGGCGACACCGCGCCCGGCAGGGCCGTGCCAGCTGACGCGGGGGCCTTCGGCCTCGAGGCCTTCGCCCAGTACCTGACGCTGGAGCGCGGCGCGTCGCCCAACACGGTCGCCGCGTACCGCCGGGACCTGCGCCACCTCGTCGACTACCTGGAGGGGCAGGGCGTCGCGTCGCCGGCCGGGGCCACGGCCCCCCAGCTGCGCGAGTTCGTCTTCCGGCTCAAGGACCTCGGCCTCGCGCCGACCAGCATCCGCCGGCACATCTCCGCCACCCACTCGTACTACCGCTTCCTCGTGGGCGAGGGGCTGGTGGCGCGCGACCCCACCGACCGCCTCACCAGCCCGAAGAAGTGGCGCACGGTGCCCTCGGTCCTCTCCCTGGCGGAGGTGGAGCGCATCCTCGCCGCGCCCAAGGCGGATGACCGCCTGGCGTGGCGCGACCGCGCGCTCGTGGAGTTCGCGTACGCCACGGGGGCCCGCGTCTCGGAGCTGGTGCACGTGGCGGTGAAGGACGTGATCTTCGACGAGGGGCTGGTGCGGCTCTTCGGGAAGGGGAGCAAGGAACGGCTGGTCCCCATCGGCCGGCGGGCGCTGGGCGCCGTCGCGCTCTACAGCCGCGAGATCCGGCCGGGGCTCGAGAAGGGGAAGGGACGGGGCATCCTCTTCCTCAATGGCCGCGGCGCGCCCCTCTCCCGCGTCGGAGCCTGGGGCATCATCCGGAAGCTGGCCCGGGCCGCGGGGATCTCCAAGCGCGTCACGCCCCACACCTTCCGCCACACGTTCGCCACCCACCTCCTCGAGGGGGGCGCCGACCTCCGGGCGGTGCAGGAGATGCTCGGTCACGCCGACCTCAGCACCACCCAGATCTACACCCACGTGGACCGGGAGTACCTCCGCTCGGTGCACCGGCAGTTCCACCCCCGCGCCTGATCCGCCGGGCGCCCTAACTGCTAATGAATGAGTCGCTTTTGACAGCTACCCGGCTGAATCGTTAGCTTGTTGGCGTGAATCTTGCTTGGAGCGGCCGTCTCCGTGTCGGCCGATAAGGTCCTCGGGGTCATCCCCGCCCGCCTCGGTGCCGAACGGCTCCCCGGCAAGCCTCTCCGCCTCCTCGGCGGCCAGCCCTTGATCCAACGTGTCGCGCTCAATGCCCAGGCCTCCGGCGCGCTCGACGAGGTCGTGGTCGCGAGCGACGCGGAGGAAGTGCTCGAAGCGGCGCGCGCGGTGGGCGTGCGCGGGGTGCGGACGCGGGGCGACCACGTCTCGGGGACGTCACGGGTGGGCGAGGTGGCGGCGCTGCCCGAGTTCGCCGGATGCGGCATCGTGGTGAACGTGCAAGGGGACGAGCCCTTCCTGCCGGCGGCGGCGATCCGGGCGGCGGTGGGCCAGGTGGTGGCGGGGTGGGACGTCGGGACGGCGGCCGTCCCCATTGGCGCGGCGGAAGCGGTCTCGCCGAACATCGTGAAGGTGGTGGTGGACGAGATGGGACGCGCCCTCTACTTCTCGCGCGCGCTGATCCCGCACGACCGCACCGGAGCGGGAGAGGTCCGGTACTGGCAGCACCTCGGGGTGTACGCTTATCGGCCCGACGCGCTGGCGCTGTGGCTCACGCTGCCGCCGACGGTGCCGGAGGAAGCGGAGAAGCTGGAGCAGCTGAGGGCGCTGGGGAACGGGCTGAGCATCGGCGTCGCGCGGGTGGACGTCGCGGCATTGCCGGGCATCGACACCGAGGACGACCTCCGTCGGGCGGAAGCCCACCTGGCGGCGCGCGGGGAACGCCTCACCGGATGAGCGAGGAGCGATGACGCAGCACTCGACCAAGTTCGTGTTCGTGACCGGCGGGGTGGTCTCTTCGCTCGGGAAGGGCATCGCCGCCGCGTCGCTCGGGCGCCTGCTGGTCCAGCGGGGGCTCCGGGTCACCATCCAGAAGTTCGACCCGTACATCAACGTGGACCCCGGGACGATGTCGCCGTTCCAGCACGGCGAGGTCTACGTGACCGACGACGGCGCGGAGACCGACCTCGACCTCGGCCACTACGAACGCTTCATCGACCGCTCCCTCTCGCAGGCCAACAACATCACCACCGGACGCATCTACCAGTCGGTCATCACCAAGGAACGGCGCGGCGAGTACCTCGGCTCCACCGTCCAGGTCATCCCCCACATCACCGACGAGATCAAGGCCGCCATCCGGCGCCTCGCCCCCGACCACGACGTGGTGATCACGGAGATCGGCGGCACGGTCGGCGACATCGAGTCGCTGCCGTTCCTCGAGGCCATCCGCCAGTTCCGCCAGGAGCTGGGGCGCGACAACGTCCTCTTCGTCCACCTGACGCTGGTGCCGTTCATCGCCGCCTCCGGGGAGCTCAAGACCAAGCCCACGCAGCACTCGGTGCGGGAGCTGATGGAGATCGGGATCCAGCCCGACATCCTGATCGCGCGGACCGAGCACCCCCTCCCCGAGGACCTGAAGCGCAAGATCGCGCTCTTCTGCAACGTGGACTTCGGGTGCGTGATCGAGGCGCCCGACGTCTCGACGATCTACGAGGTCCCCCTCCGCCTCCACGACCAGGGGCTCGACCGCGAGGTCTGCCAGCGCCTTCGCCTCGACACCCCGGAGCCCGACCTCAAGCCGTGGCGGGAACTGGTGGAGCGGGTGCTGCGCCCCGCCGACCGGGTGCGCATCGCGGTGGTGGGCAAGTACACCGACCTCCACGACGCCTACAAGTCCATCTCCGAGGCGTTCGTCCACGGCGGGATCGCGAACGACGTGGGGGTGGGGGTCGAGTGGGTCTCGAGCGATGGCTTCACCGATCCCGACACGGCCGCCGCCGTCCTCGCCCCGTACGACGGCCTCCTGGTGCCCGGCGGGTTCGGGATCCGCGGCATCGAGGGGATGGTCCACGCGATCCACGCCGCCCGCACCAACAAGATCCCGTTCTTCGGGATCTGCCTCGGGATGCAGGTGGCGATCATCGAGTTCGCCCGCAACGTCTGCGGCGTGGACGAGGCCAACAGCTCGGAGTTCGAGCCCGAGTGCGGCCAGGCCGTGATCTCCCTGCTCCCCTCGCAGCGCGGGGTGACCGACATGGGGGGGACGATGCGGCTGGGGGCGTACACCTGCCGCCTGCGCCCCGGCTCCCGGGTCTCGGCCATCTACGGCGCGCCCGAGGTGAGCGAGCGCCACCGGCACCGCTACGAGGTGGACAACGGCTACCGCGACGTCCTCGCGGAGCACGGGATGCGGTGCACCGGCCTCTCCCCCGACGGCTCGCTGGTGGAGATGATCGAGCTGCCCGAGCATCCCTGGTACGTCGGCTGCCAGTTCCACCCCGAGCTGCGCTCGCGGCCGACGCGCCCGCACCCCCTCTTCGCGAGCTTCGTGGCCGCCGCGCACGACTACAAGCGGCGCCGCGAGTCGAACGGCGCCGGGACCGCGGCCGAGCTCGCGCGAGCCGCGCACTGACCATGCGCCCGCCGCGGCCGGGTTCCACCCGATGAGCGCCCAGCGCTCCCCGCTTTCGAATACGCCGTTGAGCGCGTTGCGTTCGACGGCCTTCGGCCCGGGGCCGTTCCTCCTCGCGGGGCCCTGTGTCGTCGAGGATGATCGCCTCAACCTCACCGTCGCCGAGCACCTCGCGAAGGTGGCCCAGGCGCTCCAGCTGCCCGTCATCTTCAAGGCGTCGTACGACAAGGCCAACCGCTCGCGCCTCGGCGCCGCGCGCGGCCCCGGCGTCGAGGAGGGCCTCGCCGCGCTCGCGCGCGTGCGTGCGGCGACCGGGCTGCCGATCCTCACCGACGTGCACGACGCCTCCCAGGTGGCACCGGCCGCCGAGGTGGCCGACGTCCTCCAGGTGCCGGCGTTCCTCTGCCGCCAGACCGACCTCCTCCTCGCCGTGGGCGCCGCGGGGCGCGCGGTGAACGTGAAGAAGGGGCAGTGGATGTCCCCTGAGGGGATGGCGGGCGCGCTGGAGAAGGTGCGGAGCGCGGGCGCGACGCAGGTGGCCGTCACGGAGCGCGGCTCCTTCTTCGGGTACGGCGATCTCGTCGTGGACATGCGGAGCTTCGCGCGCCTCAGGGAGGCGTGCCGGGCTCCGGTCGTGTTCGACGCCACGCACAGCGTCCAGCAGCCGGGGAAGGGCGCCGAGGGCGCGAGCGGCGGCCTGCGGGAGTGCATCCCGCCCCTCCTCTACGCCGCGGCGGCCGCCGGGGCCGACGGCTTCTTCCTCGAGACCCACCCCGACCCCGACCACGCCCCCTCCGACGGCCCCAACATGCTCCCCCTCGCGGAGCTCGAAGGGGTCCTGCGGCGGGCCCTCGACGTCTGGCACGCCGCGCGGGACGGGGCCCGGTGATCGAGCCCACGATCGCCCGCCGCATCCGCCTCGTCGGCCTCGACGTGGACGGCACCCTCACCGACGGCGGGGTCTACCTCGGGCTGGCGGGGCTGCAGCGCGTCGAGCTCAAGCGCTACGACATCCAGGACGGCCTCGGCGTGATGCTCCTGCGGATGGCCGGCCTCCCCGTCGTGATCGTGACCGGCCGCGCCGGCGAGGTCGCGAAGCTCCGCGCCACCGAGCTCGAGGTGGACGAGTTCGTCGCCGACCCGATGGCCCGCAAGCTCGAGCCGTTCGAGGCCATCCTGAAGCGCCGCAACATCCGCTGGGAGGAGGCGTGCTTCATCGGCGACGACCTCCCCGACCTGCCGCTCCTGCGCCGGGTCGGCCTGGCCATCGCGACCGGCAACGCCTGTCCCGAGGTCCGGGAGGTCGCGGCCTTCACCACGACCCTCGGCGGGGGCCACGGCGCGGTCCGGGAGTTCGCCGAGGCGTTCCTCAAGGCGCGCGGCTCGTGGGCCGAGGTCTCCCGCACCTATCTCAAGGAGCGCGGCGATGTCACGGCCCGCTGACGACGGCGCCCGCGCCCTGGAGCGCGGCCGCGAGGTCCTCCGGCAGGAGGCCGCGGCGGTGGCCGCGCTCGCCGGCCGGCTCGACGAACGCTTCGGCGCGGCGGCGCGGCTCGTCGCCGGGTGCAAGGGGCGCGTCATCGTGAGCGGGATCGGCAAGTCGGGGCTCATCGCGCGGAAGATCGCCGCGACGATGACCTCGACCGGCACCGCGGCGCTCTTCGTCCACCCGGTGGACAGCCTCCACGGCGACCTCGGCATCGTCGGGCGGGAGGACGTGGCCATCGTCCTCTCGAAGAGCGGCGAGACGGAGGAGCTCTTCGGCCTCGTCGCGCAGCTCAAGCGCCTCGGCGTGCCGATCGTCGCGATGGTCGGGGAGCCCGCGTCCACCCTGGCGCGCCACGCCGACGTCGTCCTCGACGCCGCCGTGGACGCCGAGGCGTGTCCCTACGATCTCGCGCCGACGACCTCGACGACGGTGGCCCTCGCCCTCGGCGACGCCCTCGCCGTCGCGGCGTACGAGGCGCGCGGCTTCCGCCCCGAGGACTTCGCCGCCCTCCATCCCGGCGGGGCGCTCGGACGGCGGCTCCTCCTCACCGTCGGCGACGCCATGGTCACCGACGACCTGCCCACCCTCGCCCCCAACGCCTCGATGCGCGAGTGCGTGGTGCTCCTCGCCGAGCGGCGCGGCACGGTGGCGGTGGTGGACGGCGGCGGGGTCGTGGCGGGCGTGTTCACGGCGGGCGACCTCACGCGGCTGATGGAGCGCCGCCCCGACTTCCTCGACGTGCGGGTCGGCGAGGTGATGACCCGCACGCCGCAGCTCGCGCACCCCGACGAGCTCGGCGGCGCGGTCGTACTGCGGATGGAGCAGAAGGGCATCATGGCGATGCCGGTCGTGGACGGCGCCGGCGTGCTGGTCGGGGTCGTGCACCTGCACGACCTCCTGCGGGCGGGAGCGGCGTGATGCACAGACACTCCAGTGACCAGACACCAAGACGCCTAGGGCTGCGGGGGCGCCGGTGCGTGTCCCCCTCGCGACTTGGCGTCTGGGCCCTTGGCCTCTTCTGGCCCTTCGGCGTCTTGGCGTCTGGTGTGCTGGCCGTTGCGTCCTGCGGCAAGGCCCAGCACGACCCGGCCGCCGCCGTGGAGGCCGCGGCCGATACGGCCGACCAGCTGCTGATCCGCATGACGCACTACATCACCCAGGACGGCATCCGGAAGGCGTACCTCCAGGCCGATTCCGCGTGGCTCTACGAGACCGCCGGCCGGACCGACCTCAAGAAGGTGAAGGTGACCTTCTTCGGGCTGGCGGGGGACACCTCCTCGGTGGTGACGTCGCTGCGGGGGACGTACGACTGGCACACGGGCAAGATGGAGGCGATCGACGACGTC
>Ga0207932_1000468_pt1 | contig 13604 bp, 11 predicted proteins | sample NGESurdeep092012_FD_184480 | JGI IMG/M metagenome (GOLD analysis project Ga0207932, IMG submission 184480) | Arctic peat soil microbial communities from Barrow, Alaska - NGEE Surface sample 415-2 deep-092012 (SPAdes) | ecosystem: Environmental > Terrestrial > Soil > Wetlands > Peat ...
CTTTAAATATTTTATTTTATCAGGGTATTTATCATGAATTTTGTGCATGAGCAACATATCATCGCCACTGGCAATTTCATCAATTCCTTTAAATCCATTCACTTCATAAAATACTTTTTTTTCATAAGCAAGATTTGCACCATTGCACATGTTGTGGATATTTTCATAAACAGCTGCCCCGGTAATTCCCTGCAGTGTCATAAAATCAAGAGATTGAAATATTTTCAGAAACCTTTTTAAAAATGAATCACTATGCAATGGTTCAGCATAAACAACCGGTGCTGCAATAAATACTGCAGAAGATTCTTCATAAAAGGAAGCAATTGTTTGCAGCCATTCCTTTTGTACAATACAATCGGCATCCGTCGTTATAATTAAATTTCCTTTTGCAAAACTGATTGCTGTTTCCACAGCTTTCTTTTTATAAGAATTTAATGTTTCGTTCTCTGTGAAATCATTCAGCTTAAACACCCGGATATTATTTTGCTCAAATGAATTGACTATAGCCGGAGTTGAATCTGTCGAATTATCATCAACTATTATTACTTCAAATAAATGAGCCGGATACGTTTGATTGATTATTGACTCAATGCAATTTCCAATATTTTTTTCTTCATTTCTCGCAGCTATAATCACTGAAATAAATGGCGCAGTCTTCGAAAGCATGCCTGTTTTAGCTTGATATATTTTGTCTTGAATCCATCCATTGCGGTAATAAACAATAAGTGCCGCATAAGGTAAAAACAGAAATAGGGATATCAGTAAAAAAGCCATTGGTCAAATTAAGAATGCATGTTACAATTATTTAATACAGTGATGGCAAAAATAATTTTTTTGAATTCAAATGAATGTTTAAATTTGTGTAGTTGCATAAACAACTATATGCCAAACAACCAATTTAAAAGAGGAGAATTATACAGTTTTATTACAGGCAAAGCCTCGACGGCTATTGCCAGGCGATTGCAGAAAAATTTTAAGCAATCAGGAATGGATATCACCATTGAGCAATGGAGCGTGTTATATCATTTGTGGCGGCAGGAAGGGCAAAGTCAGCAACAATTATGTGATGCTACTTTTCGTGATAAACCGAGTATAACAAGATTGGTTGATAACCTTGAAAAATTGAAACTGGTAAAAAGAGTACCCTCGAAAGATGATAGGAGAATTAACCTCATCTATTTAACTAAAGAAGCTTTGAGTCTTCAGGAAAAAACGATGGCGCTCGCAAACCAGACTTTGAATGAAGCATTGGTTGGCGTAACAAATGGTCAAATTGAAATTGCTAAAGAAGTTTTGCAGAAAGTATATGATAACCTTGCATTACCTATAGCAGCTTCAGGAAAATAAATTTTAAAATAAATTATCATAATTAAAATTAAAATCATGAACACCATAACATCCGGTTCACTTTTAAAAGGAGGAGAATGGCTGATTAAACAAGGCAATGCCTTTGAAACATTTACCCCAGAAGACTACTCGGAAGAACAATTGATGGTACGTGATATGTGTCTCCAGTTTTTACAAACTGAAGTGCTTCCTGTTGTAGAAAGGATTGATAAAATGGAACCGGGCCTTATGCCTGGGCTCATGGAGAAAGCCGGCGAACAGGGATTATTAGGAGCATCAGTTCCGGAAGATTTGGGAGGCATGGGAAAGGATTTTGTTACATCAACCCTTGTGAGCGAAGGGTTGGGTGGTGGTTATTCATTTAGTGTGGCAATGAGTGCTCATGCAGGTATTGGTACTTTGCCAATTTTATATTTTGGAACTGAAGAGCAAAAAAATAAATATATACCAAAGCTCGCTTCCGGTGAATGGAAAGGTTCTTATGGACTAACGGAGCCTGGTAGTGGCAGCGATGCATTGGGCGCCAAAACCACTGCAACACTTTCTGCAGATGGGAAATATTATTTACTCAACGGCCAAAAATGCTGGATTACCAACGGGGGTTTTGCTGATGTTTATACCGTGTTTGCAAAAATTGACGGAGATAAATTTACTGCGTTTATCATTGAACGTGAGTTTGATGGATTTACTCGCGGCCCTGAAGAGCATAAGATGGGAATTAAAGGTTCTTCCACAGTGCAATTGTATTTCCAGGATTGCAAAGTTCCTGTAGAAAATGTATTAGGAGAAATTGGCAAGGGGCACATTATCGCTTTTAATATTTTAAATATTGGTCGTCTCAAATTAGCGGCTGCTGCAATTGGCGGCGCAAAACTTGCCTTGAGTGAATCCATTCAGTATGCAAAAATAAGGGAACAGTTCAAAACGCCTATTGCTAATTTTGGCGCCATTAAACATAAGCTGGCAGAAATGGCCATAAAAATTTATGCAGATGAAAGTGCATTATACAGAACTGCAAAATGGATTGATGATAAAGAGGCAGAATTACTGGCATCAGGCAAACCCTTTAACGAAGCACTTTTGGGAGCAGCGGAAGAATTTGCAATTGAGTGTGCTATCCTGAAAGTTCATGGAAGTGAAGTGCTTGATTTTGTAGTGGATGAAGGGGTTCAGGTACATGGAGGCAATGGATATAGTGATGAATATAATATCAGCAGAGCTTATCGCGACAGCCGCATCAACCGCATTTATGAAGGCACAAATGAGATCAACCGTTTACTTACAGTTGACATGTTGTTGAAAAGGGCCATGAAAGGAAAACTTGACCTGATGGGGCCTGCAATGAACGTGCAAAAGGAATTAATGAGTATTCCTGATTTCGGCAATGATGTTGAAGGTGCATTTGCAAAGGAGCAAAAGACAATTGCTAATATGAAGAAATGCATATTGATGGTAGCCGGGGCTGCGGTGCAAAAATTAATGGCCAACCTTACCAACGAACAGGAAATTATAATGAACATCGCAGATATGACCATCGAAACTTTTGTTGCCGAAAGCCTGTTGCTTCGTGTGATGAAAGCGGCAGATAAAATTGGAGAAGAAAATTCCAAAGTACAGGCAGCTATGATGCAATGTTACTTAAACGATGCGATTGATAAAGTAGCTAAATGCGGTAAGGAAGCTATTAACTCATTTGCTGATGGTGATGAACAAAAAATGATGTTGCTCGGATTAAAACGTTTTACAAAAACAGAACCCTTCAACAGTAAGGATGCAAGAAGATTGATTGCTGATAAGTTGATTGAAGATGGAAAGTACGGGCTATAATACTGTAAAATATTATTGAATTTCAAAAAGCTTTGGGTGTGATGCTCAAAGCTTTTTTGTTTTAATTATTCTACCTTCATTCAATGAAAAAAATCCTGACTTTTCTTTTCACTTTTTCTTTTTTCATTTTATTTTCCCAAAACAAAACGCCTGATTATTTTTACGTAAAAACTAATGATTCTCTTCCTTTTTTGCAATATGGTTTGGGCGAAGACCGGCTTGGCAGTGCTAAGATGAATTTCCTCGATAGCAATATCATTTTGAAAGTGGTTGATAGTTTTAAAACTGATTATAAAGTGCAGCTTTCTCAATTGCATTCGGCATGGATTGAGAAAAAAAATGTAATTAAAACTCAATCTGTAAATCTTTCAGAACATTTAACGGATAGCTGGAAAGTGTTCGGCGATTCACTGTTTGATTATATAACCATTCAGCTGGATGAAAAACTTCCTTATAAAAGTATGATGGAAATTCATCCTTCAAGAATTGTTGTGGACATTTTTGGAGCAAGAACCAATACTAACTGGATTACCCAATTATCAACTGCAAAAGAAATAAAGAACGCCTGGTATGAGCAGCCGGAAGATGATGTGATGCGGGTTTTTATAGAACTTAAGCATCCGCAAAACTGGGGTTACAGCATTTATTATAGTGAAACTAATAAACTAACGATAAGGGTTAAACGCCAGCGGATTGTGCTCAGTTTAAAGAACCTGACAATTGCTGTGGATGCGGGTCATGGAGGAACTAATATAGGCGCTACCGGCATTAGAAGCAACATTAAAGAGAAAGATTATACGCTGTTAATAGCAAAAGAACTTGAGAAAGCTTTGCGGCAAAAGAGCGCAAAAGTGATTATGACAAGAGTGAAAGACACTACACTCAGTATGTATGAAAGAATTAATTTCCTGAGACAAAAAAACCCTGATATACTTATCAGCATACATTTAAATTCATCAGATAAAGATTCTGTAAATGGCGTAAGTACCTATTATCGTTATATTGGATTCCGTCCATTAAGCCAGGCAATTTTAAAAAGTATGTTGCAAACAGGATTAAATGAGTACGGGAACATAGGAAGCTTTAATTTTGCATTGAGCGGTCCAACAGATTACCCCAACTGTCTTGTAGAGGTTGCCTTCCTGAGCAACAAAGGTGATGAGAAGAAAATTCTTAATCCTAAATTTCGCCAGCAGGTAGTTAAAAAAATCGTAGCTGGTATCGAAGCTTTTTTGAAAAATTTATGAGTTTATATAACCTAAACACTTTAAGAAATTGTCTAAAAAAATATTTGATCCCCTAAAAAAAGCCTTTGGCAAATTAAGCAATCTTGCAGAAACACTTATTGGATCTGAGATTGTGCGCCTTGGAGCAGACATTAAAGAAAAAATTAAAAAAGGCGACAGGATTTACAATTTTACAATTGGCGATTTTGATTCATCTATTTTTCCGATTCCAAAAAAACTAGAACAGGAAATTATAAATGCTTATCAGAATAAATACACTACCTATCCTCCGGCAGATGGAATTCTTGCTTTAAGAGAATCGATTTCCGGATTTATAAAAGACAGGGAAGGGCTTGATTTTAATACCAGCGAAATATTGATTGCTGCAGGTGGGCGCCCTCTTATTTATACATTATACAGGGCATTGGTTGATAAGGGGGATAAAGTAATTTATTCTGTGCCCAGTTGGAACAATAATCATTATGTGCATTTTGTAGAAGGTCGCCACGAGGTGATAGAAACTACAGCAGAAAATAATTTTATGCCTTCGGCAGAAGATATAAAACCCCACATTCAGGATGCAGTGCTTATTGCATTATGTTCACCATTAAACCCAACAGGCACTGTATTTAAAAAAGAAGAACTGGAAAAAATATGCGACATGGTTCTGGAGGAAAATATGCGCCGTGGAGATGATGAAAAGAAATTGTATGTAATGTATGATCAAATGTATTGGACGCTGACTTTTGGCGATACCAAACATTATAATCCCGTGAGTTTGCGTCCCGCAATGAAAGATTATACTATTTTTATAGATGGCATCAGCAAGGCATTTGCAGCAACAGGAGTTCGTGTGGGTTGGGCTTTAGGCCCTGAACATGTATTGGCAAAAATGAAAGCCATCAACAGCCACGTTGGTGCATGGAGCCCGATGGCTGAGCAGCAGGCTACTGCAAAATTCTTGCTTCAAAAAAATTCAGTTGATGATTATCTTTCACATTATAAAAAAGAATTGGAACAAAGACTGCAACTCATTTATGAAGGATTTCAAAAATTAAAAGCTAAAGGATTTACGGTTGATGCTTGTGCACCACAAGCCGCTATTTATCTTACAATACAAATAAATCTTGTTGGTAAAAAAGCGGATGGCGGAGAATTACTTGCAACTCAGTCCGATGTTACTTCTTATATTTTAGACGAAGCAAAACTTGCGGTTGTTCCCTTTTATGCATTTGGCGCATCAAAAAATTCTGACTGGTACCGGTTGAGTGTAGGTACCTGCAAGAAAGAAGAAATTCCTGAAATGCTGGAAAAACTTAAAAGTGCATTAAGTAAATTATCTTAAGAGTGTCTTGCAAATAATTTCGCGATTTGCTTTGCCACTAAAACACAAAGCCTCAAAGTGCCGCTGATAATAACTTTGCGATTCTTTGAGACTTTATGTCTCCGTGGCCCAATCCATTAACCAATCAATTTCTCCTTTACAAGCCATTCAGCTATCTGCACTGCATTGGTAGCCGCGCCTTTGCGAAGATTATCACTCACAATCCAGCAGTTTAAAGTATTTGGTTGCGATTCATCCCTGCGGATTCTCCCAACAAAAGTATCATCTTTTTCATGTGCAGTTAACGGCATAGGATAAACGAAGTTGTCGATATCGTCCTGTACCACAACTCCGGGTGTATTTGACAAAAGTTCTTTTACATCATCCAGGTTAAAATCATTTTCAAATTCGATATTTACACTTTCACTGTGCCCACCTACAACAGGTATTCTTACACAGGTTGCAGTTAATTCAATGCTGTTATCGCCCAATATCTTTCTTGTTTCATTCACCATTTTCATTTCTTCTTTGGTATAACCATTTTCGATAAAAACATCAATCTGCGGTATGGCATTTTTATCAATCGGGTATTTATAAGCCATTTCTCCCTGTATATTATTTCGTTCATTCTCCATTTGCTGCACAGCCTTTACGCCTGTACCTGTTACACTTTGATAAGTGGAAACTACCACCCTTTTGATTTTGTATTTTTTGTGAAGCGGATTTAATACCAGTACCATTTGTATAGTTGAACAATTAGGATTGGCAATAATTTTATCCTCTTTGGTTAAAACATCTGCATTTACTTCCGGAACAACCAATTTTTTAGTTGGGTCCATACGCCAAGCAGAAGAATTGTCAATAACAGTAATTCCGGCTTCTGCAAATTTTGGAGCCAAAGCCAATGAAGTACCGCCACCGGCTGAAAATATAGCTATGGCTGGTTTTGCAGCGATTGCATCATCTGCAGAAACTACTTTATACTTTTTATTTTTAAATGTAATTTCTTTACCAATTGATTTTTCGGAGGCTACCGGAATAATTTCTGAAACCGGGAAATTTCTTTCTTCCAGTACTTGTAACATTTTACTTCCCACAAGACCTGTGGCACCTACTACGGCAATTTTCATTTTCTGTTTTTTATATTATTAAATAATTTCTAAATATGGCGTATCTATAATTGAGTATCTTTAAAACAAAGCTGCTGTTATGGCAAGAATTTTTTTTCCTTGTTTTTGCATACTCATTTTTATAAACCTGTTTGCAAATGCACAACTCTCAGAAAACTTTAATGACGGCGATTTTACTAATAATCCTTCCTGGTCGGGCGGTACTTCTGATTTTATTGTGAATTCATCTTTACAACTGCAAAGTAATAACACAGTCGCAAATAGCAATTTTTTTCTCAGTACACCAAATTCACTTGCTACCGTCGCTCAATGGGAAATGTACATTCAGATGGCTTTTAACCCATCTTCTGCAAATTATATTGATGTGTATTTAACCGCTTCCGCCAGTGACTTAACATTGAATAGCAACACAGGATATTTTGTGCGAATTGGAAATACGGATGATGAAATAAGTCTTTACCGAAAAGATTCGGGCGGAATTATTACTAAAATAATTGATGGCACAAACGGGATTTTGAATTTGGGCAATAATGTGATGAAAATAAAAGTGATAAGAGATGCCTCAAACCAATGGATGCTTAACAGAGATTTGAGCGGTACAGGAAACATGTATACTAATGAAGGATCTGTCACGGATGCAACTTATACTTCTTCAGCTTTTTTTGGTTTTTTAATAAAACAAAGTACCGCAGGTTTTTTCCAGAAGCATTTTTTCGATGACATAGAAATAACAAATTATGTACCTGATTCGATACCTCCATCAATTCAATCAGCTACTGCAATTTCAACAACAGCCCTTGATGTTTTATTCGACGAACCTGTTGAAACGATAAGTAGTCAGCTTATATCGAATTATTCTGCAAATAATAATTTAAGCACTCCTTTAACTGCATTGCAGGACGCAACAAATGCATCACTTCTGCATCTTACTTTCGCAATTCCTTTTACTAACGCATTGGCCTATACGCTAACGGTGAATGGGGTAAAAGATATTGCTGGAAATACAATAAGTAATGGCACCAAAAATTTTAGTTTTTACTCACCACAGCAATACTCAATTGTGATTGATGAAATAATGGCTCATCCCACCCCGCAAGTAGGTTTACCAAACAATGAATGGATTGAACTAAGAAATACATCTTCTTTTGCCATTAATTTATTAGGTTGGAGATTGGCTGATACAAATGGGCAGACGGGGCCAATGCCTGATTTTATTTTGCAGCCAGATAGCTTTGTAATTGTTTGCACAGGTTCGGCTGTTCCTGTTCTTGCTCCATTTGGGAAGGCAGTAAGTGTTACAAATTTTCTTTCTCTCAACCATGATGGAGGACTGATTTCACTATTTTCAGAAACGGGAAAAACCATTCATGCTGTTCAATATAATTCCGCATGGTATAAAAATGAACTTAAAAAGAATGGAGGTTGGACACTCGAAATGATTAATTCAAAAACCCCATGCAATGGTATCAGTAATTGGGAGGCAAGCACAGATGTAAAAGGAGGTACCCCAGGCAAAATAAATTCAGTTGATGGCATTAATAATGATGAAACAGTACCTAAACTTTCGCGTGCCTTTGCATTAAATAATACAAACCTGACTTTAGTATTTGATGAACCCTTGGATAGCCTGAAAGCCGCTGCAATAAATAATTACACGATAGATAACGGAATTTCGGTTGCAAGTGCAACCGCCGTTTCTCCACTATTTGACAAAGTAAATATTGTTTTAAATGCGCCAATGATTTCGGGAACTATTTACACCATTACTGTTCATAATATTTCTGATTGTAAAGGAAATGTAATTGGCTCAAAAAATAGTGCAAGGTTTGGAATTTCGGAGGATGCCGATAGTTTTGATATTGTAATTAATGAAATACTTTTCAATCCAAAACCTCAGGGAGAAGATTATGTGGAATTGTATAACCGTTCACAAAAAATAATTGATCTTAGCCATGTATATATTGCCAACAGAAATAGTAGTAATGTTATCAGCAGCATTCAACAGATAACCGGGGAAAATATTTTATTGTTTCCCAAAGACTTTATGGTTCTTACTTCAGATCCTGAAGTAATAAAAAACCAATATATAACAACCAACCCGGATGCTTTTATAAACGTAAGCAATATGCCTTCTTTTCCCGATGATGTGGGCGATGTAATCATTTTAAATAACCAGGGTAATATAATTGATGAAGTGAAATATTCTGATAAATGGCATTTCCCTTTGATATCAAATACTGAAGGTGTTTCATTAGAACGAATAGATTATGAGGGCACTTCTTTGCAAGGCAATTTTCATTCTGCAGCAACTTCTGCAGGATATGGAACACCCGGTTATAAAAACTCACAGTATAGGTTAAACGAAGAAGTGCAGGGCGAAATTAAAGTTACCCCGGATATTTTTTCTCCTGATAATGATGGTATAGATGATTTTGCTACCATAAACTATAGCTTTCCTGCTCCCGGCTATGTAGCCAACATTACCATATTTGATGCTTCAGGCCGGGCTGTTCGATATCTTCAGCGTAATGCGTTAAGTGGTACAAAAGGCTATTACCGCTGGGATGGGCTTGATGATAAGAGCAGGAAATTGCCGCAAGGAATTTATATTATCTACACAGAAATATTTAATACGGTCGGAAAGAAAAAGCAATTTAAAAATACAATTGTGTTAGCGAGGAGATATTAGCCTTACCTGAATTCAAAATAAAAATCTCTTTAATTCAGTGCATTTTGAATACAATTATTTTTTCAATCGTCCCCGATTCTATTTATATCATCATCAAAATCGTCCGGTAATTTATTGAGCTGAGTTTTAATTATATAATAGCTTGTAATGGCAAAGGCAATTCCTACCATAACAATGGAAAAAAGATTATCCTGACCAAAGATTAGTATGCCAACAATGATACCTATAATTTCAGATATAATCCAGCCAACTATTGTATAAATTTTCCATGTGAGAGGCTTGAGACCTTTATCATAAGCAAGTTTGCCAATCTCTTTTGTTAAGAATATAAGGGCGATTATTTCAAGCATAAATAAAGTATTAAAAAAATTTACAGCTTATACATTGTACAACCAACATCGTACCTTCTACATTATAAACTGTTATACCAAATCAATATCGAAATTTACCAGTTGAACAAATTCCCGGAGTCGATTATCAATCTCCTTTTTGGTAATTTCTTTCAGTCGCTGAGGACCAAATTTTTCAACGCAGAAACTTGCCATTGCTGAACCTACAATGATCGCGGTTTTCATATTTTCAAAACTGATATTCTTAGTATGGTCCAGATGCCCGATAAAGCCGCCGGCAAATGTATCACCAGCTCCTGTTGGGTCAAACACGTCTTCAAGAGGTAAGGCAGGTGCAAAGAAAACATGACTATCATAAAACAATAAAGCACCATGTTCTCCTTTTTTAATAATAAGAAATTCAGGCCCCATTTCCAGAATTTTTTTAGCTGCTTTTACCAACGAAAATTCTCCACTTAATTCTCTTGCTTCACTATCGTTTATCATCAGCACATCAATCATCCCTAATACTTTTTTCAAATCACCAAGGGCACTCTCCATCCAAAAATTCATGGTATCAAGTACAATTAATTTAGGCCTTGTTCTTAACTGGTTTATCACACTCATCTGCAGGCTGGGCATAAGATTTCCCAGCATCAGGAATTCGGAACCCTGGTATTCTTCAGGAACTTTAGGAACAAAATCCGCCAGTACATTCAGGTCAGTAATTAAAGTATCGCGGGTGTTCATATCCAAATGATATTTACCGCTCCAGAAGAATGATTTTTTATCCGAAACAATTTCCAATCCTTCAAATTGCACGCCCCGCTTTTTAAGTTCATTTATTTCTTCTTCAGGAAAATCATTGCCAACAATTGAAATTTGCTGAATTGGCTGGGTTAAATGGCTTGCTGCATAAGCAACATAGGTCGCTGACCCGCCAACAATTTTATCAATTTTTCCAAAAGGTGTTTCAATTGCATCAAACGCCATGCTGCCCAGTGTAATAATCGCCATAAGATAATTTTCTAATTTTATTTTTATTTAGCGCTGCAAATGTAAAAGATAAATGTTGGATGTTAGCGCTTATCCTTGGTTCCGCTGATTTTAATCAATTTAAACAGTTCTAATTATTAACTTTGGGCTAAAGTAGTATTATGTTACTGAGGCTTCATCCACAAAACCCGCAGGAACGATTGCTCCGTCAAATTGCGGATTGCCTGAAAAATGGTGGCATCATAATATATCCAACTGATACGATTTATGGGCTTGGTTGCGATATATACCAACCGAAGGCAATAGAACGAATTTGTAAAATTAAAAATGTAGATCCTCAAAAGGCAAGGCTCTCTTTTATTTGCCGCGATCTTAGCCACCTGAGCGATTATACCAAAAGTATTGATACGCCTTTGTACCGGGTTATTAGAAATCACCTTCCGGGTCCATACACTTTTATTCTTCCGGCAAGTAAGCTGGTACCAAAGATTTTAAAGAGTAAAAAAGATACCATCGGATTGCGTGTACCCAATAACGTTATATGCAGTGCAATTCTTGCAACACTGGGGAATCCTATTTTGAGTGCATCGCTTCCGGGAGAAATGGTTGAAGAATATACTGACCCGGAAATTATTTATGAAACATTCGGGAACCTCGTTGATTATGTTATAGACGGTGGCCCCGGAGGCATTGTGCCATCTACGGTAGTCGATTGTACTTCGGATGAATGGATTGTAACAAGGGCGGGGCTTGGCGAATGGAATGTATAGTCACCTTATTTAAGCTTTATTAATATTAAAACTCCTGCGGTGATATTTGCACAAACCGTGTTCTTTTATAGCATTGCGATGTTCAATGGTGCCATAACCTTTGTTATTGTGCCAGCAATACATTGCATATTTTTTATGCAACTTCAACATAAATTCATCCCTGTGTGTTTTGGCAAGTACGCTGGCTGCAGCAATTGATGCATAGATGCCATCGCCTTTTATTATGCAGTGATGAGGCATTTTTTTGTAAGACTTAAAACTATTTCCATCCACTAATAAGATATCAGGTTTGCTTTTCAGTTTATTCAATGCGAGATGCATTGCTTTATAAGATGCCTGCAAAATATTAATCCGGTCAATTTCATCATTATTCACACTGGCTACCGCCCAGGCAATACTTTCTTTTTCAATAAGAGGTCTCAGGAATTCCCTTTCTTCTTTTGTTAATTGCTTTGAATCATTAAGTAAAGGATGATAAAAATCTTTGGGCAATATAACTGCTGCAGCATAAACAGGGCCTGCAAAACAACCGCGGCCTGCCTCATCCAGGCCTGCCTCAATAAACTTATTATGGTAAAAAGGGAGAAGCAATTTTTGGTCAAAAATAAAAGAGGATTGGCAGAATGGGATTTTAATTTTTCAACAATATTTTTTCAATAATTATTGTTACTATATCTATGCCTTTACAGGGTTAACTTTGCCCCAAATTAAAAAAGGATATGCAGGTTGAATTACAAAAGAATTCTTCTAAATATGTAGCACGGTGGCTCTTTGCAGGTGTTATAATGATAATGGTTCAGATTTTATTGGGAGGTATTACCCGCTTAACAGAATCGGGATTAAGCATCACCGAATGGAAGCCAATTACAGGAGCTTTACCCCCTTTAAATCCTGCGCAGTGGATGGCAGAATTTAATAAGTACAAACATACTGACCAGTTTCGCTATATGAATAGTGATTTTACTCTCAGTAATTTTAAGTCTATTTTTTTCTGGGAATGGTTTCATCGTACCTGGGCAAGGCTGATGGGCCTGGTATTTTTAGTTGGCTTTTTTTATTTTCTTATACGAAAACAATTCAGGCAGAATACGGTTATACCATTCATTATATTATTTCTTTTAGGAATAATGCAGGGCGCAATTGGTTGGATTATGGTAGAAAGTGGCCTTGTTCCGGCGAGAATGTTTGTGGGTCATATTCAACTGGCCACACATTTCATGGCGGCATTGTTATTGCTTTGTTACACGTTATGGTTTGCTCTTAGCCTGTCTGTTCCTGCCAAACAAATAAGCATTAATAAGGGGCTCAGAAAAATAATGCTTATAATATTTTGTGTTCTTTTTATACAATTAATTTATGGAGCGTTTATGGCAGGCTTACATGCCGCTACAGCAGCGCCTACATGGCCAATGATTAATGGCCAGTGGATTCCTGCATCCATGAATAATTTATCACCAGGATGGAAAAACCTGATTGATAATAAAATTGCCTTTCAGTTTATTCACCGCGGCATTGCATATATTCTTTTAACGGCAATGTTTATCTGGGGGTTTCGGGCTTTAAAAATGAAAGGAAGTTCATTGTTTAAGAAAACAAAATTTATTCCTGTAGTTCTAGTTATTGTACAGGTTACTTTAGGAATAATTACTGTATTAACGTCACCATATGGCAATAACCTGGTATGGTTTGGCGTTGCCCATCAGTTGGTTGCTATTTTCCTTCTGATATCCATAATTTTTATGTTGTATATCATCAGGTCGTCGCCGGTAAAGGAATAGGGGATTAAAAAAATGGCTGGATTTAATATTAAGTCAATGAAGACATTTGTAAAAAATTTTTTCTATTCATTTCCGATCCAGTTATTAATTCTTCACTTCAGGAAATTCCAGGTACTTCTTATTTTCTGGTTCATTTTATTTTTTACTATCACCGGAAATTTTATGAAAATATTCGGGGCTAATGGATT
>Ga0207932_1000469_pt1 | contig 13602 bp, 22 predicted proteins | sample NGESurdeep092012_FD_184480 | JGI IMG/M metagenome (GOLD analysis project Ga0207932, IMG submission 184480) | Arctic peat soil microbial communities from Barrow, Alaska - NGEE Surface sample 415-2 deep-092012 (SPAdes) | ecosystem: Environmental > Terrestrial > Soil > Wetlands > Peat ...
GGCGCCTACGGCGGACCGACGATGCCCGATGGCACCACGATGCTGACCGCGCCACCGTTTGCCGGCAGCCCAGCCATCGACGCTGGCAGCAACGTCCTGATCCCGTCAGGGCTGACGACCGACCAGCGCGGGCTGCCCCGCATCACCAACGGCAGGGTGGACATCGGCGCGTGCGAGTATCAGCCCGTTGTGCCGAGCATCAGCATCAGTAAGCAGGGAACAAACGTGGTTTTGAGCTGGCCAACGAGCGCCACCGGATTCATCTTAATGTCTTCAACGAATCTTGGCACGGCAGCAGTTTGGGGTGCGGTTTCGCCTCCGGCAGTCGTTGTGAACGGGCAAAATGTTGTCACTAATTCCATAACCGGCCAGAGGAAGTTCTATCGGTTGATGCACCCGTAGCGGAACATCATCTCTCAACCGCGAAAAGTAGCCGCGTTCTCACGAACGCGGCTAAGGCTGGATGGGTTGGCTCACACCTTCCCGTAAAGCTCTTCGACGATCTTCTTAAAGTTGTTTTCGCCGGGCTTCACAATGCGCAATTTGCGCTGGGCGTTCTCCGGTGAATCGCTGGCGTGCGCGGCGTTACGGAAGTTTCGCCCGTCCAGTCCAAACACCGCCAATCCATTTGCCTTCGTCCCAAACCACTTTGAGCGAGGCCGGATTTGCTGGTTGAGGGTTGAGGGTTGAGGGTCGAGTCGAGGGTGCCTCAATTCACGTTTCGGCTTGCCTGAGGGCTTGGCGCGTGCTTTCGGGAGGGGAAAAGCAGCCGTTTGCCATGCCGGTTTCAATTACCAATTTTGGCCGGTTTGGGAACCGCCGAATATTCTTCAAAAAACCTCTTGCACGGAACCGAATGTTTGATATTTTATGCGCTCAGTTTCGCCTGAAAGCAGGACCCGGTCCGCGTTGGAGAGCGGCTGGGCCCAACCAGGCGGAAGGACAGCAGTTGCAGACCGATAACTGATTCCCCGCAGGGACAGGAATGATGGCTTGCTGACTCCCAGAGTGCTGCTGAAATCATTGTTTTTATGCCAGTCAAGACATTTAGACCGCTAACGCCGTCTCTGCGCTACGTCACGTTCGCAGATTTCAGCGATATTACGAAGACGAAGCCCGAGAAGGGGCTGGTCGTCACGCGAAAGAAAACCGGTGGCCGCAACCACTACGGTCGCGTGACCACGCGCGGTCTCGGCGGCGGTCATAAACAGAAAATCCGCCTCGTGGATTTCAAGCGCAACAAGCACGGCGTGGAAGCGACCGTCGCGGCGATTGAATATGATCCCATGCGTTCGGCGCGTCTGGCGTTGCTGCAATACAAGGATGGCGAGAAGCGTTACATCATCGCGCCGATGGGCATCAAGGTGGGTGGAACCATTTCCAGCGGCCCGACGGCTCCGCCGGAAATCGGCAACGCGCTTCCGCTCAAATCAATTCCGGTCGGCATCGCAATTCATAACATCGAACTGACGCCGGGTCGGGGCGGCCAGATGGTCCGTTCGGCGGGCGGTGCGGCGACGTTGATGTCGCGTGACGAAGGATACGCGCAGTTGCGTCTGCCTTCGGGCGAAATCCGCAGGGTGAATGGGGATTGCTACGCGACCATCGGCCAGGTCGGCAACCCGGAGCACGAAAATGTGATTCTCGGCAAGGCGGGCCGTTCGCGGCATCGCGGCATTCGCGGCATCAGCCGCGGCGTGGCGCGCAACCCGGTTGACCACCCGAATGGTGGTGGTGCCGGCAAGTCGAAGTCCGGCGGCGGCTGGCAGCAATTGACGTCGCCGTGGGGCAAGATTGCCAAGGGCGGCAAGACGCGGCCCAAATACAAACATTCGAACCGTTTTATCGTTATCCGCCGCAACGGCCTGCCGATGAAGATCAAATAAATAATTTATGGGACGTTCGATAAAAAAAGGTCCGTTTGTGGATTTCTGCCTGCTGGAAAAAATCCAGAAGGCGAAGAGCACAAACCAAAAAACGCCGATCAAGACGTGGTCGCGGCGTTCGACCATCACGCCGGATTTCGTGGGGCTGACGTTTACCGTGCATAACGGCAAGGTTTTCAACCCGGTGTTTGTGACGGAAAACATGGTCGGCCACAAGCTCGGCGAGTTTTCGGCCACGCGCACGTTCAAGAAACACGGCGCGCACACGGCCAAGGTGGAGGCGAAGACGAAGTAATATGGAAGTTTACGCGATAGCCAAAAACGTGCCGATGTCCCCGCAAAAAATGCGCGAGGTCGTGCGGCAGATTCAGGGGCTGCCCGCGCTGCAGGCGCAGGCGGTGCTCGCGGTGGTGCCGCGCAAAGGCGCGCGGTTCGTGGCCAAGACGCTCAAGTCGGCCATTGCCAACGCCGAAAACAACAAGAGCCTCAAGCCGGAATCGTTGCGCGTGAAGGAAGCCGTGACCGGCTCGGCGATGATCATCAAACGGTTTATGCCCAAGGCGCGCGGCTCCGCCGGGCCGATTCTCAAGCGCCGCTGCCACATCAAAATCACCTTGTCGGACGAATAGTATGGGACAAAAAACAAATCCAATCGGTCTGCGTGTCGGCGTCAACAAAGACTGGCGCTCGAAGTGGTATGCCGAGAAGAAGGAATTCGGCAAGCTGTTGAGCGAGGATCGCGAAATCCGCAAGTTGCTGAAGAAAAAACTCGAAGCGGCGGCCGTGCCGAGAATTTTGATCGAGCGCGCGGCGAACCGCTGCCGCATCACCATTCTCACCGCGCGTCCGGGCGTGGTCATTGGCCGCAAAGGCGCGGAAATTGACAAGCTCAAGGAAGAGATGAGCAAGATGACCGGCAAGGAAGTCTATGTGGACATCATCGAGGTCAAGACGCCGGAGATCGAGGCGCAACTGGTCGCGGAAAATATCGCGTTGCAGCTCGAACGCCGGGTGTCGTTCCGGCGCGCGATGAAAAAAGCGCTGCAGACGGCGAAGGATTTCGGCGCGGAAGGGATCAAGATTCGTTGCGCGGGCCGCCTGGGCGGCGCGGAACTGGCGCGCGTGGAGACGTATCATTGGGGCCGCGTGCCGTTGCACACGTTGCGCGCGAACATTGATTACGGTTTTGCCGAGGCGGCAACTCTTTACGGGAAGCTCGGCATCAAGTGCTGGATTTGCAAAGGCGAAAACAAGCCGACAAAGGAAAAAGCGGCGGTGGCGCCGGCGGCGCCGATTGCGCCGGCTGCGACCATGCCCACTGTGCCGGCCATGCCGACCGAGGCCGCCGCTAATTGAAGAATTTGCCCGACAAACACAATAGAAACGAAAATGACTAATCACGAAACCCGAATGACAAAAGAATGTCCAAATGCTCGAATGACGAATGGTGTGGATTCTGTCATTGGGTTATTAGTCATTCATTCGTCATTAGCGCTTAGTCATTCGTCATTTAACCACGCTGCGTTTTTTCGCGGCTAAAAGCTTATTAGGAATTTGTTATGCCGTTGATGCCCGCAAGAGTGAAGTACCGCAAGATGCACCGCGGCAACCGCGCCGGCATGGCTTACCGCGGGAACACGGTGGCGTTTGGCGAGTATGGATTGATGTCGCTGGAGCGTTGCTGGCTCGACACGAAGCAGATCGAGGCGGCGCGCGTGGCGATTGCCCGCAACATGAAGCGGCACGGGAAAATGTGGATTCGCATCTTCCCGCAAAAGTCGTTCACGAAGAAGCCGCTGGAAACGCGCATGGGCAAGGGCAAGGGGCCTTTGGAATCGTGGGTGGCGGTGATCCGCCCGGCGAACGTGCTGTTTGAAGTGGACGGCGTGACGGAAGTGGTGGCGCGCGAGTCGCTGCGCCTGGCGGCGACGAAGCTGCCCATCCGGACCAAGTTCATCTCGCGGCATCGGGGTTCGCGCTAGACGGAATCGAGTTTATGAAATTTTTGGAAATGAAAGACATGACGCTGGTGGAGTTGTCGGCCAAGAGCCGGGACCTGCGCCATGAAATGTTCAACCTGCGTCTGCAGCAGGCGAGCGCCCAGTTGGAGAAGCCGGCGCGCCTGCGGGTGCTGCGCCGGGACATCGCGCGGCTGGAAACGCGCATCTCCCAGCTCCGCTCGCGCGGAGCGGAGTTGCCAAACAAAGCGGCATGAAAAACAAACGGAATAATGGAGCAATGGAGTGTTGGAGCATTGGACTCCAGCACCGCATCACTCCATCACTCCATCAACCTGTTTAGCAATGGCTGAAGAAACAACAAATATTGAAGCGACGGCGGCGCGCGGACATCGCAAACAGCGCGTCGGCGAGGTCATCTCCAACAAGATGGCCAAGACCATCGTCGTGCGCGTCGAGCGCCGGTTCCCGCACGCGAAGCTGCGGAAAGTCATGACCGCCTACAAGAAATTATACGCCCACGACGAAAAGAGCGAGGCGAAGGTGGGCGACCGGGTGCGGATTGAAGAGACCCGGCCGCTATCCAAAATCAAACGCTGGCGGCTGATGGAAGTCGTCGAACGCAGCCGGGGCGTGGAGCCGGTGGCGGCGGAATAGCGAGGAAATATGCTGCAAATTCGTTCCCATTTGGACGTCGCGGATAACACGGGCGCAAAAATCGCCTGGGTGATCGGCGTGCTGGGCCGCAACCAGCGTTACGCGGGGATCGGCGACATCATCAAGGTGCACATCAAGGTCGCCGCGCCCGACGGCCAGGTGAAAAAGGGCGAGGTGCACAACGCGGTGGTTGTCCGCACGCGCCAGATCATCCGCCGCAACGACGGCTCGTATCTGCGCTTTGACAGCAACGCGGTGGTCATCATTGACGCGGATTTAAACCCGAAGGGCACGCGCATTTTTGGACCGGTGGCGCGCGAGTTGCGTGAAAAAAAGTTCATGAAAATAATTTCGCTCGCACCGGAGGTGATTTGAAGATTATGCCAAAATTTCATGTGAAAAAAGGCGAGGAAGTGGTCGTGCTGGCCGGCAAGGAAAAGGGCAAGCGCGGCAAAATCATCGCCGTTCTGCGGAAGAAGCAGCGCGTCATCGTCGAGGGCCTGCAGATGATCAAGCGCCACATGCGCAAGAGCCAGGACCATCCGCAGGGCGCGATTGTCGAACGTGAAGGCACCATCCACCTTTCGAACGTGATGAGAGTGGATCAATTTGACGCCCGCGCGGCCAGGCGGGGCGGGGCGGCGGTGCCGGCCCAGACCTGAAAGATTAAGATTAAGATTAAGAAACATAAGTTACGGCAAAATCCGTGACCCGGAGCGATGAAAGCCAGACTTTATAACAAATACGTGAACGACGTGGTGCCCGCCCTCAAGGCAAAGCACAAATACGGGAACGTGCACCAGGTCCCACACCTGGTGAAAATCGTGGTGAACATGGGCATCAGCGCGTCGCTGGAAAAGAACGCGATTGAGGATGCGGCAAAGGACCTCGCGTTGATCACCGGCCGCAAGGCGGTGATCAGCAAGTCGCGCCACAGCATCGCGAATTTCAAGCTGCGCGAAGGCCAGCCCATCGGCTGCCGCGTCACGCTGCGCCGCGACGCGATGTATGAATTTTTCGACCGTCTGATTGCCACCGCGCTGCCGCGCATTCGTGATTTTCGCGGGTTGTCGCCGCGCAAGTTTGACGGGCGTGGCAATTACACGTTCGGCATTGCGGAACAGACAATTTTCCCGGAGATCGATTTGGACAAAATCAAGCGGACGCAGGGAATGGACGTAACGATTGTGACCAGCGCGCCCAACGACGAGGAAGCGCTGGATCTGCTGAAACTGATGGGCTTTCCGCTGGCGGAGGCTAAAGAGGCGCCAAAAGAAGTGGTCAAAGACGAGGCCATGGAAGCGGCCAAGACAGCGGCCAGAGCAGCGGCCAAAGAAATAGCCAAACAAGCGGCTAAAGAAGAAGCGGCCAAAGAAGCGGCCAAAGAAGCAGAAGCAGCAAAACAATAAACGAATTTATGGCCAAGAAAGCATGGATTGAGCGCAACAAGCACAAAGCTGAAACGGTGAAAAAATACGCCGCGGTCCGCGCGGAATTGAAGGCCCGGCGCGACTACACCGGTCTCTCGAAGTTGCCGCGCAACGCCAGCCCAACGCGGCTGGTGAACCGCTGTTCGGCCAGCGGCCGCCGGCGCGGTTATCTGCGCAAGTTCGCCGCGTCGCGCCTCACCTTCCGGGAGGCCGCGTTGAACGGTTTGATCCCCGGCGTTGTGAAAGCCAGCTGGTAAATTTATGACCGATCCGATTTCTGACATGTTGACCCGCATCCGCAACGCCGGCCGCGCATTGCTGCCGACGGTGGAAATGCCGCACTCGCGGATGAAGGAAAGTCTGGCGAACATCCTCAAACAGGAAGGCTACGTTGCGGAGGTGACCGTTGAGGCCGGCATGCCCAAGACGATGAAGCTCAAGCTCAAGTATCAGGGCAAAAAGAGCGTGATCGAAGGATTGCGCCGCATCAGCAAGCCGGGTCTGCGCCACTATGTCGGCGCGACGGAAATCCCGCGCGTGCTCGGCGGCATGGGCGTGTCGGTGATTTCCACGCCGGAAGGCGTGATGACCGGCACGCAGGCGCGCAAGAAAAACCTGGGCGGCGAACTATTGTGTTATGTGTGGTAGGGACGCCGCGCTGCGGCGTCCGGTCGGCGCAGCGCGCCGACCCTACCTAAAAATTTGAAAATTTGATTTATGTCGCGAATTGGAAAACAACCGATTGCCATTCCTCCCAAGGTGAAAGTGGAGGTGAAGGGACAGAAAATTTTTGTCGAAGGCCCGAAGGGCAAGCTCGACTGGGAATTGCCGCGCCGCACGAGCCTCAAGGTGCAGGACGGCAACATCGTTGTCAGCCGCGATGGTGATGACGCGCAGGCGAAGGCGTTGCACGGCTTGAGCCGCGCACTGGTCAACAACATGGTCAAGGGCGTGACCGAAGGTTTTGTCAAAAAGCTCGAAATCCAGGGCGTCGGCTTCAAGGCCGCCGTTCAAGGCAAGGTCGTGAACCTGGCCCTCGGTTTTTCACATCCCATCAATTACTCGATTCCCGACCAGATCAAGGTGACCGTCGAGGAAAACACCAAGCTGACCATCGAAGGCCCGGACAAAAAGGTTGTCGGGCAGGTTGCCGCCGAGATTCGCGGCTTCTATCCGCCGGAGCCATACAAGGGCAAGGGCGTGCGCTATGCGGGCGAATATGTCCAGCGCAAGGAAGGCAAAACAGTCCAGTAACAATTGATTTTGTTCACGGCCAAACCCGTGACCCATCGAAATGAGAACGGAAAAGAAGCATCAATTAAAGCAGTTCCGCAAGTGGCGGATACGCAAAAAACTTGGCGGCACGAAGGATCGCCCGCGCATGAGCGTTTGCTTCACCAACGAGAACATCCACGTCCAGTTCATTGACGACAAGGCGGGCGTGACGCTCGCGGCGGCTTCGACGAAGGGCAAGGCCACGCCTGACCGTGACAAGCTCGCGGCCAATGTGGCCAGCGCCAAAGCCATCGGCAAACTCGCGGCGGAAGCGGCGCTTGCCAAGGGCATCAAGTCGGTCGTGTTTGATCGCGGTGGCACCCGGTATCACCGGAGCGAGGGCAAGGGCAAGGACGGCAAGCCGGTGCTGGTGCTCGGCAAACTGGCGACCCTGGCCGAAGCCGCGCGTGAAGCTGGTTTGAAATTTTAAACAACGGAGATAGAAAACTGTGGCAGAAATCACCAAAACCAAACCCGAAGATCGAGTGCCGCGCGGCGGGCGCGGACGTCGTAACAAACCCCCCGGTGACGCGCCGGAATTCGGCGGACAGGAGTCCCAGGAATTGACTGAGAAGGTTGTGTTCATCAACCGTTCCTCCAAGGTCGTCAAAGGCGGACGCCGTTTCAATTTCAGCGCGCTGATTGTCGTCGGCGACAAGCGGGGGCGCGTCGGAGTTGGGCTTGGCAAGGCCAGCGAAGTGGCGGACGCGATTCGTCGCGGCGGCGAACTTGCCCGCAATCAAATGGTTTCGGTGTCGCTCAAAGACGCGACGATTCCGCATGAAGTTTTCTGCGCGTACGGCGGCGCAAAAATCTTGTTGCGTCCGGCCTCGCCCGGAACGGGCATTATTGCGGGCCGGACGGTTCGCGCGGTTGTGGAAGCCGCCGGGGTGAAGGACATTTTAAGCAAATCACTCGGGTCAAACAACGCGGCGAACGTTGTCAAGGCAACCCTCAAGGGTTTGTTGAGCATGCGGTTGCGCGAAGAAATTTACAAGGGCCGCGGTCTGGAAATTAAAAAAGTGGAGGCGGCCAAGATGCCTGAAGCGGCTCCGGCAACGGCTTGATTTTTATGCGACTGCACAATCTAAAACCTCGTCCGGGTGCGAAACATCGCACCAAGCGCCTTGGCCAGGGTGAATCCAGCGGCCACGGCAAAACCAGCGGTCGTGGCGGCAAAGGCCAGACGGCGCGTTCGGGCAGCTCGATCCGCATCGGCTTTGAAGGCGGCCAGATGCCGCTCATCCGCCGCATTCCCAAGCGCGGCTTCAACAACGCGCGGTTCGCGACGCGCTATCTCGGCGTGAACGCCGGCGATTTGAACCGGTTTGACAACGGCGCGCGCGTGGATGAAACGGCGTTGCGCGCGGCGGGCCTGGCCAATGGCCGCGGAGACGGCGTCAAAATTCTGGGCGACGGCGAGTTGACCAAAAAACTCACGGTGAGCGCGCACGCGTTCAGTGCGTCGGCCCGTGCGAAAATCGAAGCCAAAGGGGGCGCGTGCGAGGTGGTGGGCCCCAAGCCCGCCGCACCGGCCAAGGCCTGAATACGATTTAACGCATGTTCCGCTCCATCGCCAACACGTTTGCCAACTGCTTCAAAATTCCGGAGTTGAAGTCCCGGATTTTGTTCACGCTGGGCATGCTGGCGGTCTGTCGTTTGATGGCCTGGATTCGCATTCCGAATCTGAACGGCGCGGCGCTGACTGATTTCTTCAAACACACCGCTCAAACCGGCGGCGGATTGCTGGGCATGTATAATACCTTTGCGGGCGGCGCGATGGAACATTGCGCCATCGGGTCGCTCGGCATCATGCCTTACATCAGCGCGACGATCATCATTCAATTGCTCACGGCGGTCTGGCCCAAATTGAGCAAACTGGCCCGCGAGGAAAACGGCCGGACGAAAATCATCCAATACGGCCGCTATTTGACGGTGCTGTTGTGTTTAGGGCAGGGATTGTTTTTCGCCATCGGTTGGGAACATCCCCAAAGTATCTTTCACGGGTTTCAAGGGAATCTCGTGTTCGATACCAACCACATCTGGTGGTATCGCATTCAGACCGTGCTCATCATGACGACGGGCACCATGTTGCTGATGTGGCTGGGCGAGCAAATCTCCGACCGCGGCATCGGCAACGGCGTGTCGCTGGTCATCACCATCGGCATTGTGGCCCGGCTGCCGCAGGCCTTGGTGGCATTGAAGGACATGTTCTGGCCCAGCGGCGGTGTTCAAACCGGCTACCATCTGGCGGGCACGGGTTTGATGCTGCTGATCTTGCTGGTATTGGTCATTGGCGGCGTGATTGCGATCACCCAGGCCCAGCGGAAAGTCCCGGTGCAATACGCGCAGCGCGCGGTCGGGCGCAAGATGTACTCCGGCGGCACGTCGTTCATGCCGTTGCGCGTGAATTACTCCGGCGTCATGCCGATTATTTTCGCGCAATCCATCCTGATGTTCCCGCAAACAATTTTTTTGCAATTGGAAAATTTTGTCAGCGTGCCCTTCTTCAAGAACCTCTTCCACAGCATCGCGCTAAACCTCAATTCCGGCTCGGTGCTTTACATAGTGATTTATTCGCTGATGATTTTGTTCTTCGCTTATTTTTGGGTGGCCACGCAGTTCAATGAACTGCAAATCGCCGACGATTTGAAAAAGAACGGCGGTTACATTCCGGGCGTGCGTCCGGGGCAGGGCACGAGCGACTATCTGCACAAGTCCATGAGCCGCATCACGCTGGCGGGCGCGATTTTCCTCATGGTGATCGCGGTAATCCCAATCATATTGTCGCGCCAGATGAGCATTCCGTATGATGTGGCGCAATTTTTCGGCGGCACAAGCATTTTGATCACCGTCGGCGTTTTGCTGGACACCATGCGCCAGGTCGAATCGCATTTGATGATGCGGCATTATGACGGATTTTTGAAAAAGGGCAGATTGAGAGGGCGGTTTTGAACCGGAGCGGCTTTCGTGCCGCGTAATGCGTGTTCCGTCAAGCAGCGGGCGGGCCACGATGAAATGCTCGACGCAACACGCAACACGAAACACGCATGATTATTTTAAAAAGCCAGCGCGATCTGGAACTGATGCGTCCGGCGTGCACGGTGGCGGGCAGGGTGCTGGATGAAATCACCGCGTTCATCAAACCGGGACTGACGACGCGGCAGGTGGATGAGTTCGCCGCGGCGCGCATCAAGTCGCACGGCGGGAAAAGCGCGTTTTTGGGCTATCGCAAATATCCGTGCCACACGTGCATCTCGGTGAACGAGGAGGTCGTTCACGGATTGGCCGGCAACCGCGAATTGTGCTTCGGCGACATCGTGAGCGTGGACGTGGGCGTGATTTACAAGGGCTTTGTGGGTGACACGGCGCGGACGGTGGCGGCGGGTGGTTGCGGCGTGCTGGCGCAACGTTTGATGGACGTGACGGAGCGCGCGCTGCACGAAGGCATCGCGGCGGCCGTGCCGGGAAATCGCGTGACGGACATTTCGCGTGCGATCCAAAATTACGTCGAAGGCAACGGTTTCAGCGTTGTGCGGGAATTTGTCGGGCATGGGGTTGGCCGTTCGATGCACGAAGAGCCGCAGGTGCCGAATTTTGTTGATCCGAAGAGCAACCAGAAGCTCCGGCCGGGCATGACGCTGGCCATTGAGCCGATGGTCAATGCGGGCCGGCCGGGCGTAAAAATTTTGAAAGACGGCTGGACAGTCGTCACCCAAGATGGTTCAATGTCCGCTCATTTTGAGCACTCGGTGCTGATTACCGAAAGTGAACCGGAGATTTTGACATGGCCGGAAAAGATGCCTTCATCGTTGAAGGTGTCGTGATTGAAGCCAGGCCGAACCGCACGTTTTGCGTGGAACTGGCCAACGGGCACCGGTTGACGGCGTTTGTGGCGGGCAGGGCGAAACTGCGTTTTGCCGGCCTGGCGCCGGGCGACAAAGTGAAATTACAATTGGCGCCTTACGATTTGTCCGTGGGGCGGATTTTGGTTGAAACAAAAACGATTTAAACATGAAAGTTCGCGCGTCAGTTAAAAAATTGTGCGAGCATTGCAAGATTGTGCGCCGCCGCGGCGTCATTCGCGTGATTTGCACGAACAAACGGCACAAACAGCGGCAAGGTTGATTTATGGCACGCATCATTGGTGTGGAAGTTCCGCCGAACAAGCGCATTGACATCGCGCTGCGCTACATCTACGGCATCGGCCCGTCCAACTCGAAGGAGATTTTGGAGCGCGCCAACATCAACCCGGACATTCGCGCGAAGGATTTGACCGAGCAGCAGCTTTCCCAAATCGTCCATGCGATTCAGGAGGGCAAATACGTCATCGAAGGCGATTTGCGCCGCGAAATCGGCATGAACCTCAAGCGGCTGCAGGGCATCAAATGCTATCGCGGCATCCGGCACATGCGCGGATTGCCGGTGCGCGGCCAGCGCACGCAGACCAACGCCCGCACGCGCAAAGGTCCGCGCAAGACCGTGGGCGTGCAACGCAACCCGAATGCCAAGACCGGCATCCACTAAAATTTTGTATGGCTGAAGAAAAAAAGAAACCCGCTCCCAAAAAAAAGGAAGCCAAGCCGGAAGCCGCTGCCGGCGCTCCGGCCGAAAAAGCCGCGTCCAAACCAGCCGAAAAGGCCGAGTCCAAACCGGCTGAAGAAAAATCTGCGAAAAAAGCCGCGCCCGGTGCGGAAGCTCCCGTTGCCGAGGCGCCAAAGCCGGCGGAGGCGGCGGTTGTTCCGGCGGCGCCGACGGCGGCTGAACTTTTGGGTGAAGACGCCGGCGCAAAAAAGGTCATCAAGGCCAAGCACGCCAAGAACATCAGTTCCGGCATTGCCAACATTCTGGCCACGTTCAACAACACGCAGGTCAGCATCACGGACGCGCACGGAAATCTGATCGGCTGGTCCACCGCCGGCCGGGTCGGGTTCAAGGGCTCGCGCAAGAGCACCGCTTACGCCGCACAGCAGGTCGCCCAGGATGCCGCGCGCCAGGCGATGGCGCATGGCATGAAGGAAGTCGAAGTGCGCGTCAAAGGTCCCGGTTCCGGCCGTGAATCCGCCATCCGCGCCTTGCAGGCCATCGGACTGGAAATCAGCGCCATCAAGGACGTGACGCCCGTGCCCCACAACGGTTGCCGTCCGCGCAAGAAACGCCGCGTGTAACTTTCAACTCTCAACCATCAACCATCAACTTTAGCAATGGCTCGTTATACAGGTCCTCGTGTTCGCATCAGCCGCCGGTTCGGCATCCCGATATTTGGCCCGTCGAAATATCTTGAGCGCCGCAATTATGGCCCCGGCGTGCATGGTCCCAAGTCGCGCCGCAAGCACACCGATTACGGCCTCGGCCTGATCGAAAAGCAGAAGCTCCGTTATTACTACGGGCTGATGGAACGCCAGTTTCGCGGTGTCTATGAAAAGGCGCGCAAGCGCCGTGGCGTCACCGGTGAACAGATGTTGCAGATTTTGGAGACGCGCCTCGACAACGTGGTTTTCCACCTCGGTTTTGCGAACACCCGCGCCGCCGCGCGTCAGATGGTCTCGCACGGCCATGTGACGGTGAATGGACGGAAGGTGAACGTGCCGTCGTTTGGTCTGAAAGTGAATGACGCCGTCGCCGTGAAGCATTCAAACGTCTCGCGCCAGTTGGCCACGAAAAATTTGGAAATCGCCATGAGCCGCGCGGTGCCGGACTGGTTGTCGTTGAGCAAGGAAGAGTTCAAAGGCACGGTCATGCGCATTCCGACGCGTGCCGAGATTCAACCGATTGCCAACGAGCAGGCGGTGGTCGAATTTTATTCCCGCTAAAAATGAAAACGGAGCAATGGAGCAATGAAGCAATGGAGTGATGCTGTTTCATCATTCCAACACTCCGGCACTCCAACACCAAAACAATTATACGGGCTTGACCGGCGCGCGGGAATAAACCGCCGGGAAAGCCAGATTAAAATTGTTGAAAGGAAAATATGCCAGTACGTCTAGGACGTTTCGAAATGCCCAAGCGTTTGCAAAAGGATGACGCAAGCGCCACCGCCACCTACGCAAAATTTATCGCCGACCCGTTTGAAACCGGTTACGGCCACACCGTCGGCAACTCGCTGCGCCGCGTGCTGCTGTCCTCGCTCGAGGGCGCGGCCATCACCTCGCTGAAGGTGGACGGCGCCATGCACGAGTTCGCCACCATTGAGGGCGTGGTCGAGGACGTGACCGACATCGTCTTGAATTTGAAGAAGGTCAAATTCAAGGCTCATACGCGCGATGCGCAGACGCTGTTGCTTTCCGTGAACAAGGAAGGCGAAGTGACCGCCGGCGACATCCAGCTCAACCAGAACATCGAACTGGTCAATCCCGGCCAGCACATCTGCACGCTCGACAAAAAGAAAAAGTTCGA
>Ga0207932_1000470_pt1 | contig 13599 bp, 11 predicted proteins | sample NGESurdeep092012_FD_184480 | JGI IMG/M metagenome (GOLD analysis project Ga0207932, IMG submission 184480) | Arctic peat soil microbial communities from Barrow, Alaska - NGEE Surface sample 415-2 deep-092012 (SPAdes) | ecosystem: Environmental > Terrestrial > Soil > Wetlands > Peat ...
CGTCGAGCGCGGCGTGGAGCGCGGCGACGGATTCGCGGTCGTCCACGCTGCCCCACGCGCCGCCGATGGCCCAGGTGCCAAAACTGATTTCAGAAACCTGCCAGCCGGTCCGTCCGAGTTTGCGGTAGTTCATGCGCGCAGTTTAAACAAATTATTTTGGGACGCAAAGCCGGATTGCAAAATTGGGCGGTGGCTAATTTTAATCCTTGGTGTCGTTGCCTAAAATCAGGATTTGCCACCGTTTCGCCGGGGCAAAAACGGCCGGCCGGAAAGCGTAATTTCATCTTCTGGATTGAATTGGCGCGAGGGTTCACTAGACTGCGGTCATGGTTCGGGGCGTAGCGTAGTCCGGCTAGCGCGCTTGCTTGGGGTGCAAGAGGTCGGGAGTTCAAATCTCCCCGCCCCGACCATTCTTCTGATTCTAAAACTCCATTTGTGTTGGCCTGGCTCTTGCCTTAGTCAGGGTATGACTAGTGCAACCCATAAATTCAACCGCAGCGGTTTTACTCAAACCATCAGCGTTATCAGCCTGACTGGGCGGATGCGACTGGCGGCGCAGTTCGATTTTTGGCGACCGGGCGGCCTGGTCTGCCGATGGGGGATCCTGACCAAATGAGTTCAGGCGTTGTTGACGAATTGAACTGGTCAGCCAGTTTACTTTGGCAGTTTTTCCTGACGGAAGAATTGTTTTCAGGAAAGCTTGCGGTCCGGCTTATTCGGAAATGATCTTCGGCGTGAAGGTGAATTGAAAATCCCCCAGCGCCACTTCAAAAGGCTGGCCAGACTTGGCAATAACTTGCGTGACCGAGAGATCGTTGATTTTGCCCGTGCGGGTCTTTGATTCAAGTGCCAGGGTGATTTGCACGGTGTGACCACCGATCATTTTCGGGGTGAAAATACAGTCTTTTCCGCCGCCGAGCTGCACACAGGTTTCGTAGTGGTTGGTTAGCGCCAATTCGCCCAAGTCGTGCAAAATCACGTTATTGGTCGTCGAGACGGCGGCTGACGAAGCCTTTGTCTGCGCTCCTAGGGTTGCGGATTTATGGCAGCTTGCCGGCAGCAGTCCCGACAAGGAAATGGCGGCAACGGTGACAATATGTGTGATTCCCATGCCCGGATTTCAGCAGGAATCAAGCCGCGCCATAAATACTGGAAAATCAGAAACAGCGCCGCCAGCGAGTGTCCAAAAATTAAAAAGTCCGCCTAGAAATCAATCTGCCCGCTCAAAAATCTGCAGATTTTTGCCGTCCCGGACTGACAGGCGGATTCCCTCGGTGGTGGCCGTCATGAATTTTTCCTGATCGTTGAATTTGACGTGCAGCGTGTAACTCGTGCCGTCCAGGCTCCAGTCGCCCTTCCAGTTTTGCAATTCCGTGGTGGACGGCTGGCCCGGCTGGGTTTTGATGAGCGGCAGGTTCTTGATGAAAACCTGGTGGTCGGCCGTCAACAGCAAACGGGTTTGCGCGTAGGCCTGCGTCATCATCGCGCGGGCACTCCGCATTTCGCTGGCGGGAATTTTGGGATGCTCCTGGCGCAGCCACGCAATGGTCACGCCCACATTCAATTCCCACGCGCCGAGAATTTTCTCGCCGTCATATTTGGCCGACTTGCCGGTTTCCAGATAAACCGTAAGGTCGTCATAGTTCGTCTCAAAAATTCCCCAGACCAATTTCGTCAGTTTCTTGTTTTTTAGAAAATCCTGGACCGACGGAGTCTTCAAAACTTCACCGAGCGTCGCGCCGGAAGCCAGCACATTGGTCAAAGTGCTGTCCGCCACCAGCGGCTGCATGTCGTCGCGTTCCCACAAAGAAGTCAGCGCCGGATACTCCGCCAGCCGCACGCCCGTCTGCGGATTTTGCATCAGGAACCCAGACAAATCCGCCAGCTGGTAATACATCGGCGGCAACGTGCCCACGGCGGCCGCACTTTTCGCCAGGCCGGTGGACTGCAAATCGCGCCCCAACTGGTTCATCAGCCGGATCAGGCCGGATTGTTTTTCCGATGCCGCCGATGCCTGCGTGGTGAAGTAAGCAAGGTTGAAAATCACAAAGCACAGCAGGATAAAATAGACCGCGCCGTTCAACAGCCCGAGGCAGATGCCGAGCCGGGCATTCAGCCGTTCCCACATCGCCAGCCGCAAATCACCGGCCTGATATTTGTAAAAAATCTCCACCTTGCGATGCACATTAAACGCGGCCACCGCGAAGAGGATCGAGACAAAAATAAATCCGGCCACCGGCGCCAGCGCCCACGCGAGCAGCGGATTGCTCGCGCCCAGATGCGGCAGCAACGGATGAATTAATTTCCCCACCGGCACCGCCAGCAACGCCGCCACAAGAATGCCGAAGAAGGTGATGGCCGCGCGGATAGCGCCCTGCCGCCAGCCCGCCAGCGCCGCCAGCGCCATCACTAAAAACGCTAAAATCCAAATGGTCATGCCGCTAATTAAAAATCCCGCGTCGCAAAAACACAATCAAAATTAAACCGTCATTTGAAAACTCCGCGCGGACGGCTACATTGGCCGCGTGAAAATTTCCGTCATCGTCCCCGCCTTCAACGAAGCGAAGCTACTCGGCGCCTCGCTGGCGGAAATCAAATCCGCCGCGTCCGCCTTCACTGCGCGCGGCTGGAATTTTGAACTCGTCGTCTGCGACAACAATTCCACCGACCGCACAGCGGAAATCGCCCGCGCCGCCGGGGCGGAGGTCGTGTTCGAGCCGGTCAATCAAATCGCCCGCGCCCGGAATTCCGGCGCGGCCGCCGCCACCGGCGACTGGCTTGTCTTTGTGGACGCTGACTCGCATCCGAGTGAAAATCTATTTGCGGATGTTGCCGGACAGATTGCCTCCGGCCGCTGCCTCGCGGGCGGCGCAACCATCCGGCTGGATGAAAAAATGTTCGTCGCCGGACTCATCACCGAACTCTGGAACTATGCGAGCCGCATCCACCAGTTGATGGCCGGTTCCTTCATCTTTGTGGAAGCGGCGGCATTCCGGCAGGTCGGCGGCTTCAGCCACGAATTGTTTGCCGCCGAAGAACTGGAATTAAGCCAGCGCCTGAAAAAACTCGCACGCTCGACCCGCCGGAAAATTGTCATCCTGCACCGGCATCCGATCAAAACTTCCGCCCGCAAGATGAAACTCTACTCGTCGCGCGAGCTGCTGGTTTTCTTCGCGCGCTCGATTTTCAACCACCACCGCACCGTGCGCAGCCGTGACGCCGCCTATATGTGGTATGACGGACGGCGATAGTCCGCCGGGTCATTGCGACAAGCCGCTTGGTTTCCCCGCCCGCACAGTTTAAATTGCTCGCGTGTTGACTGACATCAAATCCCTGACGCGCGAACAAGTGGAATCGCAGTTCAAAGCCTGGAACGAACCGGCTTTCCGCGTCGCGCAACTGCTCGACTGGCTTTATGCCCGCCGCGTCACAACCTGGGACGCGATGACAAACCTGCCGAAAACATTGCGCGAAAAGCTGCGCGAAAAATTTTTACTCAACACGCTTGAACTCGTCCGCAAACAAGGTTCGAACGACACAACGCAGAAATTTCTCTGGAAACTCGCCGACGGCCAGTTCATCGAAAGCGTCCTGATTCCGGCCAGTCCGGCACTTTACGGCGAGGCCAGCGACCGGCACACGCTTTGCATCTCCACGCAGGTCGGCTGCGCCTATGGTTGCAAATTCTGCGCGAGCGGACTCGACGGCTGGAAGCGCAATCTCGAACCGAGCGAAATCATCGAACAAATTCTGGCGGTGGAACGGTGGAATGAAAAAGAGGCGCGAGGCACGGGACACGAGGCACAAGGTCAAGAAGCCCCGAGCCTCGCGCCCACCGCCTCGCGCCTCGTGAACAACATCGTCGTCATGGGCATGGGCGAGCCGCTGGCAAATTATGACAACCTGATCGCCGCGCTCAAAACTTTGAACGCGCCGTGGGGCGGCGGCATCGGGGCGCGGAAAATCACCATTTCCACGAGCGGCCTCGCGCCGCAGATTCGCCGGCTGGCCGTCGAACCCTTGCAATTTCGCCTCGCCATTTCTCTGCACGGCGCGACGGATGAAGTCCGCAACCGCATCATGCCGGTGAACAAAAAGTATCCGCTGCTGGATCTCACCGCCGCGTGCGAGGATTATCAAAAGCTGAAAGGCCGGATGATCACGCTGGAATACATTTTGATCGCCGGCATCAATGATTCGCTGGAGCAGACGCGCCCGCTCGCCGCACTCGCTAAGAAACTTTACGCCAAGGTGAATCTGATTCCCTACAATAAGGTCGAGGATTTGCCCTGGCACCGGCCAGCGGAAGAAGTCTGTGAAAGATTTCTGGCAGCCTTGGAAAAACAAGATGTCACCGCCACGCTCCGCCGCGAAAAAGGCGGCGACATTGACGCGGCGTGCGGCCAGTTGCGGTTAAAAACAGAGCGTGAACTTGCGAAAATGGTTTGATATATTCCAGGCGTGAAACGGAAGCCGAAGATCCTGACGCCATTGCCGCAGCGCGCCGCCAAAATGCTGGCGCGGTTAAAGCATGTGCGCGGCATGAGCGACGATGAAAAATCGGTTCACGCACTGGGCCTGGCAGCAACCCCCGAAGAACGATGGCAATTGACCCAAAATCATCTCCGATTGTTCAACTGTTCGCCGCACTCCAAGCGGAAGGCATAGAATTCATGGTGGCGGGCATGTCCGCCGCCAACCTGCAAGGCGTGCTGGCTTCAACGGTGGACGTGGACGTGTGGATTGGCCTGTCCGCGCGCCAATATATTCGCGTCATCAATTTATGCCGCGAATTGAAGGCCAGCGTGCAAAGCTCGAACAAGGTTTTTTTGAGTGATGAAACGCCCGTGGATTTCATTTATGAAGTCGGCGGTCTTCAAATTTTTAAAAAAGAATATGCCCGCGCCCAATCGCTGTCTTTTCACGGATTAAAAATTTCCGTTTTGTCCTTGAAGCAAATTTGCAAAAGCAAGGAAGCTGTCGGCAGGGACAAAGACAAGCTGCACATTTTGCTCATCCGGCAGGCGTTGAAATTGAAGAAAGCCGCAAAGCGCCCCGGACGCAAACCTAAAAGCCGCTGACTCTGCATTTTACATTTTGAATTTTTCATTTTTAATTTCATTGTGATCGCCCTCCTCGACTACGGCTCCGGCAACCTGCGCAGCGTCCACAAGGCGCTGCTCAAGGCCGGCGGCGACGTGCGCCTCGTGGAGACGCCCGGCGAAATCGGCGATGCGGACGCCATGGTGCTGCCCGGCGTCGGCGCGTTCGACGATTGCATCAACGCCATGCGCAAACAGGAACTGCTCGAAGCCGTGCGCGAATTCATCCAGATTGGCAAACCGTTTCTCGGCATCTGCGTCGGCTATCAGGCGCTGTTTGAAAAGAGCGAGGAGTTTAATTCCTGCGCCGCCGGCCTCGGAATTTTTTCGGGCAAAGTCGTCCGCTTCTCGGAGAAACATGGATTGAAAATCCCGCAGATCGGCTGGAACCAGCTTGAAATTGTGAAGACGGATTGTCCGCTGTATCGCGGCGTGGCGAACGGCAGCTACGTTTATTTCGTCCACAGTTTTTATCCGCAGCCGGTGGACGCCAGCATCGTCGCCACGCGCACGAACTACGGCGATGCGTTTGCGTCATCGGTCTGGCGCGACAATGTTTTCGCCACGCAATTTCACCCGGAAAAAAGCCAGCAGGTCGGCCTGCAACTGCTGACAAACTTCGTGGAACTGGCGAAGGTTTAACCAATAAAAAAAGCCGCTGCCGGGCGAACGCGGCTTCGAGAAAAAACTATTTTCAACCCGCCACTGCGCTCGCGCCTTCGGCCGGCGTTTTCTGTTTGAACATGAGCTTGTCATTTTCGGCAGTGACTTGAATCAATTCGCCTTCGCGCAACGCGCCCTTGAGAATTTCCTCGGCGAGCGGATCCTCGAAGAAACGTTCAACCGCGCGGCGCATCGGGCGCGCACCGTATTGCGGGTCGTAACCTTTTTCCACAAGCAGGTCTTTGGCCTTTTCGTCGAGTTCGAGCCGCAGGTTTTTCTTCCGCAGCCGTTCCAGAACTTTTTCCACTTCCAGGCTCAAAATCTGGATCAGGTCGGGCTTGGTGAACGAGCGGAACACGATCAGGTCGTCGAGGCGGTTCAAAAATTCCGGGCGGAACACGCGCTTGGATTCTTCGAGAATTTTTTCGCGCACCCGTTCGTAAGTGCTTTCATCGGTGATCGGCGAGAAGCCGAGCGTGGACTGTTTCCGGATCGTATCCGAGCCGACGTTCGACGTCATCAGGATGATCGTGTTGCGGAAGTTCACGACGCGGCCCATGCTGTCGGTCAGTTTGCCTTCCTCTAAAATCTGCAACAGCATGTTCCACACGTCGGGATGCGCCTTTTCAATCTCGTCAAACAGCACGACGGAATACGGATTGCGCCGAACTTTTTCCGTGAGCTGACCGCCTTCCTCATAACCGACATAACCAGGCGGCGAACCGACAAGCCGCGACACGTTGAATTTTTCCATGTATTCGCTCATGTCCAATTGAATGAGCGATTTGGTGTCGCCAAACATCTGCTCCGCGAGCGTCTTGGCCAAAAGGGTTTTGCCCACACCGGTCGGCCCGAGCAGCAGAAAAGCTCCGATCGGACGGCGCGGGTCTTTCAAGTCCGCGCGCGAACGGCGCAGCGCCTTGCATAACGCGGAAACCGCCTCGCGCTGGCCGACCACGACTTTTTCCATCTCGGTCTCGACGGTGAGCAGGCGCGACATTTCATCCTGCCCCATGCGTTGGAGCGGAATGCCGGTCCACTTGGAAACGACGTGCAAAATTTCCTCCTCGCCGACGACGATGCGTTTTTCGTCGCCCTTCGCGCGCCAGTCTTTGAGCAGGGTTTCCAGTTTTTCCTTCGCCTGTTTTTCCTGGTCGCGCATCTGCGCCGCGCCTTCAAAATTCTGGTTCTTGATCGCGCCTTCCTTCTTGGACTTGATGACTTCGATCTCGGCTTCCTGGGCCTTGATCTCGGGCGGACGCGTCATCGTGCTGATGCGCGCGCGGGAACCGGCCTCGTCCATCACGTCAATCGCCTTGTCCGGCAAAAACCGGTCGGTGATGTAACGGTCGGACAACTTGACCGCCGACTCGACGGCTTGATCCGTGAACTCGGCCTTGTGATGCTCCTCGTATTTGTGGCGCAGACCTTTCAAAATCTCAATCGCGTCGTCAACCGAAGGCGCTTCGACTTTCACCGGTTGGAAACGGCGTTCGAGCGCGGCGTCCTTCTCGATGTATTTGCGGTATTCGTTCAACGTGGTTGCGCCGACGCATTGCATTTCACCGCGTGACAACGCGGGTTTGATGATGTTGCTCGCGTCCATGGTTCCTTCAGCCGAACCGGCACCGACAATCGTGTGTAACTCGTCAATGAAGAGAATGATGTTTTTTGCGCGGCGGATTTCGTCCATCACGGCTTTGATGCGTTCCTCGAACTGGCCGCGATACTTTGTGCCAGCGACCATCAACGCCAGATCAAGCGTGATGACGCGCTTGTTCAACAAAATTTCCGGGACGTTGCCTTTGACAATTTCCTGCGCGAGACCTTCGACGATGGCGGTCTTGCCCACGCCCGCTTCGCCGAGAAGAACCGGATTGTTTTTCGTGCGGCGGCAGAGAATCTGGATGACGCGCTCAATTTCGTTTTTGCGCCCGATGACCGGGTCCATGTCGCCTTTGCGGCAGATTTCCGTGAGGTCGCGGCCAAACGCTTTTAGCGCGGGCGTTTTGACCTCGCCTTTCTTGTCCGAACCGGTGGCGGCCTTTCCAGCGGGTTCGCCCGGTTGTTCCTCGCCCGGTTGACCGATGAAATTGGGATCCAGCTCCTTCAAAGTTTTCTGCCGCGCCTCTTCGATGTCCACGTCCAGCGCGCGCAACACTTTCGCCGCCACGCCGTCGCCCTCGCGCAATAAACCGAGCAGCAAATGCTCCGTGCCGACGTAAGTGTGATTGAGATTTTTCGCCTCCTTCTGCGCCAGCGCGATGACTTTTTTCACACGCGGCGTGTAAGGAATGTTGCCGATCATTTTTTGATCGGGACCGGTGCCGACCTGTTTCTCAACCTCCAAGCGGACGGTTTCGAGATCAATGCCCATGCTTTGCAAAACATTGACGGCGACGCCCTGCCCCAGCTTGATCAGGCCGAGCAACAGATGCTCGGTGCCGAGAAAATTGTGGTTCAGGCGGTCGGCTTCCTTGCGCGCGAGCGCCAGCACCTGCTGCGCGCGCGGCGTGAAATTACTCATCGCTTCATCGCTCATATTAAACTATTCTGCTATGAATCGGCTGATTTGTCCAATGCCGAGAGAATTATTTTGTCACCGGCCGGCTGACATTCTTCAACCGCTCGCGCACCATGTCGGCGCGGAGCAAATCCCGCTCCTCGGCGGACAGTTTATCAGACAATGACTTCTGCAAATGCGCCGGCTGCGTCAGCAGAAATAATTCGTCAATCAGCGCCCGTTGCGTGCCCGGAAACAAATCCATGTCCACGCCCAGCCGCATCAGTGAAAGCAGATTCATTGTCTCCTTGGACGAAATGCTGTGCGCGTTCGCCAGCACGCCGTAGGCGCGCCCGATGTGGTTGAAGACCACCTTCGGCTTTTTTTCCAGCAACGTCTGCCGCGCATTTTCCTCGTGTTCGATGATCTGCGCCGTGACTTTTTCCAGCCGCTCGACGATGACCGTTTCGCTTTCGCCGAGCGTCATTTGATTCGAGACTTGAAAAACATTTCCCAACGCTTCCGTGCCTTCGCCGTAAAGTCCGCGCACGGCCAGACCGAGTTTGTTCACCGATTGAATAATGGGATTAATCTGATCCGCCAGCACGAGGCCGGGCAGATGCAACATCGCGCTGACGCGGATGCCGGTGCCGAGATTCGTCGGACACGCGGTCAGATAACCGAGTTCATTGTCGAATGCGAAATCCAATTTCTTCTCCAGCGCGGAATCAAAACCGTCAATCGCCTGCCATGCCTCGCGGATTTGGAAACCGGGGCGCAACGCCTGCATCCGCAGATGATCTTCCTCGTTGATCATCACCGAGAAAGTTTCCGTGCGGTTTAGCACCAGGCCGCTGCCGACATTTTTCGCGGCGTGTTCGCGGCTGATGAGATGGCGTTCCACCAAAATCTGCTTGTCGAGCGCGACGAGATTGTCCATCGCCTCGGAAAATGAATCCGCCATTTCCGGCAGGCTCGCAATGGCCGGCTGAACGGTCTCCAGCACCTTCACGCGCTCCGGTTTTTTGGCCCAGCCGGGAAAGGCGTGGTCGCGGAGATTGCGCGCCAGCCGCACGCGGCTCGACATCACGATGCGGTCATTCGGCCCGTGCCGGTGCGTGGAATCCGCCGGTGAACAAAGGAATTGATGGATGTCTTTCATTTCGTGGTTTTGGCCGGAACCGCGCCGCTCATGGTTTTGATTTCATCGCGCAACGTCGCCGCCGCCTCGAAATCTTCCGTGTCAATCGCCTTCGCCAGTTTTTTCTGGAGAATCTTCAGGCGGTCAACACTTTCGCGCGTCTTGCGCAAGGCCTCCGGCGCCTTGCCGGTATGACGCACGCCCTTGTGCATCGTCTTGAGCAGGCCGGCGAGACCTTCGGCGAAGGTGCGGTAACATTCCGGGCAGCCGAGTCGGCCGGACTTTTTGAAATCCGCCTGCGAAAATCCGCAGCGCGCACATTTCAACTCCGCGCCGATGGCCGACGGATCAAGCTCCTGCGACGCGCCGAGGCCGAGCATCAAGTCCGCCATGGCAAAGCTCGTCGGGTCATTGACGCCCTTGGCCTTGGCACATTCCTCGCACATATCCAGCTTCTGCATCTTCTCGCCCACGATCTGGGTCAGATGCACCGTCGCCGGTTTTTCCTTGCACACGCAGCATTGCATAAAATTTGTATTCGTGAACCGTTAAATAGTTGAATCGTCGCCGTAAAAATAAAACGGTCTGTTTAATTAAATACCTTGTTGCTGCGGAAATTGCAAAAAAATAGAACGGAGGAATGGCTTCCGCCGTTTTCCCGGAGCGCGGTTTGTCCCAAACCGCAGCGCGTGGCCAGACCGGGCAGCGTTGAAATCATCCCAGCCGTCGCTTGCTTTTCCGCCCGCTGCGAGTTGGGACAACTCGCGCTCCGCCCAAGCGCCGGAGGCGCGGCATATTTGTAGCAACGAAAATCCAAAATGTTTTTTAGCTCCGTCAGGAACGGCAGATTCCGGCGCGCATGATTTTCAGAAGCTGCCGCTCCTAGCAGAATCAAATTCGAGATGAGCCGAGCAGTGGTTGCAGTTGCATTTGACGAACATGATTTTCCTTTCGCGGTTTTAACAATTCAGTTCATTTGTATATCGGCTCACCCGATACTTTCGTCAAGGCGTGGTATTCCTCGGTGAGCTTCCGCGAGAGCGCGCCGGTCTTGCCGCTGCCGATGACGCGACCGTCAATCTTGATCACCGGCATGATTTCTGCGCCGGTGCCGGTCAGAAAACATTCGTCCGCGTTGAACAGATCGTAGCGCGTCAGGTTCGTCTCGGAAACTTTAATGCCGGATTGTTCGGCGAGTTCCATCACCGTGCCGCGCGTGATGCCGTATAGCGCGCCCGCCGAGTTCGGCGGCGTGAACAGCGCGCCGTGCTTGATGACGAACAGATTGTCCGCCGTGCATTCGGCCACGAAACCTTCGGCGTTCAACATCACGGCCTCTTCCACGCCCGCGTTGTTCGCCTCGATCTTGGCGAGGATGTTGTTCAGATAATTCAGCGACTTGATGGCCGGGTTGACCGCGCTGTGCAGATTGCGCATCGTCGGCACGGTCACGATGTCCATGCCGCGCGCGTAAAGTTCCGGCGGATAAACCTGGATTTTGCCGGCGATGATGATGACGGACGGCTTTTTGCAACTGCGCGGATTCAAGCCGAGCGTGCCGACGCCGCGCGTGACGATGAGCCGGACGTAGCAGTCGCGCAATTTGTTCGCGCGGATGGTTTCAACCGTGGCTTTCATCACCCCGGCGTGCGACATCGGGATTTCCAACAGAATCGCCTTGGCGGAATAAAACAGGCGGTCAATATGTTCCTTCAATTTGAACACGCGGCCATTGTAGGCGCGGATGCCTTCAAACACGCCGTCGCCGTAAAGCAGGCCGTGATCGAACACAGACACCTTGGCGTCGCGTTCGCTGCAAAATTTGCCATCAATAAAAATCTTCATGCGAAGGCGGGCAGGCTACGCGAGGAAACGAACCGAAGCAAACGTGAATTTCCGCGTGACAAGTGCATTACGATGGATATATTGCACGCCCTTTGCGACCCTATGGTCTAGCGGTTAGGACACCTCCCTTTCACGGAGGTAGCCCGGGTTCGATTCCCGGTAGGGTCGCCAACTTAAAAGCCTCGCGCCCGGCGGGTGCTTCCCGTAAAAGTATTTTCCGACAATGCACTGGCTCGATCAAGTCTCCCGGTTCTGGCCGCACTTCGCAGCGGGCTTTGATCTTTTCGCCTGCCTGCTCGCCTCCGGGCACGCCCTGCTCCACAAACGTGACACCCGCGCCGCCACGATTTGGATCGGCGTCATCTGGACTTTGCCCGCGCTCGGTCCCCTGCTCTATCTCGCGCTCGGCGTCAATCGCATCCGCCGCCACGCCCTCAAGCTCGGCGTCCATAAAACTTTCAGCCGCCCGGTTCCCGAAAATCTCGGCGAGCCGGAACACGACGGCGCGGAACATCTCAAACACATCGCCCGCGTCGTCAGCCGTGTCGTCACGCAACCGCTCACCGCCGGGAATAAAATCGAACCGCTCGTCAACGGCGACGAAGCGTTTCCGGCCATGCTCGCCGCGATTGAATCCGCGAAAAAATCCGTCACGCTCTGCACTTACATTTTCGACAACGACGCGAGCGGAAAACAATTTGTCGCCGTGCTCGAACGCGCCATCCAACGCGGCGTGGCCGTGCGGGTGCTCATTGACTCCGCCGGTGCTCGTTACTCGTGGCCGCCGATTACCCACGCCTTGCACCACGCGAAAATTCCGTTCGCCAAATTTCTACCCGCGTCAATCTTCACGCCATGGCATGTGGCCACCATCAATCTTCGCAACCATCGCAAATCGCTCGTTGTGGACGGACAAACCGCCTTTACCGGCGGCATCAACATCCGTCACGGAAATGTTCTCGCCGACCAACCGAAACATCCTGTGCAAGATTTGCAATTCCGCGTCGTCGGCCCGGCGGTCACGCAATTGCAGGAAGCCTTCGCGAATGACTGGACGTTCACCACTGGTGAAATTCTCGACGGCGAAATCTGGTTTCCAAGTTTGGAGTTCCGCCTTCAGGCGGCCACAGACACGAACCGCCTGAAGGCGGAACTCCAAACCGCTGGCAAAGTCATCGCGCGCGTCATTACCGATGGGCCGGACGCCGATTTTGAAAACGCGCGCTGGACGCTGCTCGCCGCGCTGGCCGAGGCGCAGACCTCCGTAAAAATCCTCACGCCGTATTTTCTGCCGGACAACGCGCTCATCACCGCGCTGAACCTTGCCGCGCTGCGCGGCGTGCGCGTGGACATCATTCTGCCCGCCAAAAACAATCTGCCGTTCGTGCATTGGGCGTCGCGCGCGCTGTGGTGGCAGGTGCTGGAACGCGGCTGCCACGTCTGGCTCACGCCGCCACCGTTCGACCACTCCAAGCTGATGATCGTGGACGGCCACTGGGTTTTGCTCGGCTCGGCGAATTGGGACGCGCGCAGTCTGCGGCTGAATTTTGAATTGAACGTCGAGGGCTACGGCCGCGGGTTCGCGCAGGAAATGGACAAGGTGATTGAGAAAAAACTTTCTACCGCGCGCGAAGTAACCCTGGCCGAAGTGGACGGACGTTCGCTGCCCGCAAAATTACGCGACGCGATTGCGCGGCTGTTTTCGCCATATCTTTGAATTTTCTGCTTGCGGGAAATATTGTTTTGCCGGACGTTGCGTGCAGCCTATGAAAATTACCCGTCGTAAATTCCTCGAAAGTTCCGCCCTTGGTGTCAGTGGTCTCCTGGTAGGAACCAACTGCTTTGCCGGAGCCGACGACCCAAAAAAGTTTAATCCCTACAAAATTGTCCCGCTCGGCCAGACCGGCTTGAAACCAAGCCGGCTCTGCATGGGCACCGGTATGCGCGGAGGACCGCGCGCCTCAAATCAGACGCGCCTTGGCCGGGAAAAATTCCAGGCGCTGCTCGCCGCCGCCTACGAACGCGGCGTGCGGATGTTCGACCTCGCCGACCTTTACGGCAGCCATTCGTATCTCATCCCGGCGCTCAAGGGCGTGGACCGGAAAAATTTCGTCATCGCCAGCAAACTCTGGTGGAACGGCGGCGGCATTCCCGAGGCGGAACGGCCCGAGGCTGACGTGATCCTGGCACGTTTTCTGAAGGAAATTCAAACGGATTATCTCGATATCCTGCTGCTGCATTGCGTCTCCTCGCCGAACTGGCCGACGGAATTGCGGCATTACATGGACACGCTTTCCAAATTGAAGGAAAAAGGGCTCGTCCGCGCGCTCGGCGTTTCGTGTCAT
>Ga0207932_1000471_pt1 | contig 13592 bp, 11 predicted proteins | sample NGESurdeep092012_FD_184480 | JGI IMG/M metagenome (GOLD analysis project Ga0207932, IMG submission 184480) | Arctic peat soil microbial communities from Barrow, Alaska - NGEE Surface sample 415-2 deep-092012 (SPAdes) | ecosystem: Environmental > Terrestrial > Soil > Wetlands > Peat ...
TCCGCCACGAAGACGTTCGTCTCGCCGGCCTTCGCGTTGTGCCGGTTCGAGCAGAAGACGAGCCTCTGGCCGTCGGGCGAGAACATCGGGAACCCGTCGAACGTGGGATTGAACGTGACGCGCTCGAGGTTCGTTCCGTCCGTGTTGACGGCCCAGAGGTCGAAGTTCCGGCCGCGGGCGTCCGCCACGTTCGAGCAGAAGAGAATCCGGTCGTGCCCGCCCCGAAAGAAGAAGGGCGCGAAGTTCGCCGCGCCGTTCGACGTGACCTGGCGGTCGCCGGTCCCGTCGGCGCGCATGACGCGGATCTCCAGCGTCGTCGGCTTGATCAGCGAGCGGGCGAGCAGGGCCTTGAAGCTCTCGATCGCCTTGGGCTCCGTCGGGTGGTGGGCGCGGTAGACGAGCCACTGGCCGTCGTCGGAATAGAACGCGCCCCCGTCGTAGCCGACCGTGTTCGTGAGCCGTTTCACGTTCGTTCCGTCCACGTCCATCGAGTAAAGCTCGAGGTCGTCGTCGCGGGCCGACGTGAAGACGATGTGCTTGCTGTCCGTCGAGATCGTGGCCTCGGCGTCGTAGCCCGGCGACGAGGTCAGGCGCTTCAGCCCGGAGCCGTCCGCGTTGGCCGAGAAGATGTCGTAGTCGGAAAACAGACCCCACACGTAACCCTGGGACATGTCGGGCGGAGGCGGGCAGGCGTCGCCCCCGAGGTGGGTCGAGGCGTACAGGATCCGCTTGCCGTCGGGGAAGAAATACGGGCACGTCGTCCGGCCCTTGCCGCTCGAGAGGAGGCGCGTCGTCCTCTCGGGCGCGCTCGGATCCATCTCGTAGATCTGGTCGCAGGCGTACGGCGGGCGGGTGGACTGGAAGATGAGCTTCTTCCCGTCGGCCGACCAGTACGCCTCGGCGTTTTCGCCGCCGAACGTGAGCTGGCGGACGTTCGCGAGGTGCTTCTCGCCCTCGTATGTGAGGGAGGAGAGCGTGCCCTCGAACGGGTTGGGCGGCGGGCCTTCCGCGGCGAGGGCGGCGAGACCGGCGAGGGCGGCGGCGGCGGTGGCGACGGCGAGGGGTCGGCGGAGTTTTCTCATGGATCGCGCTCAATATAAGCGAGAGATGAGCCCGAGCAAGGGAGAAGGAAGAGTAATGGGGGTTCGGAAGTTCCGCTCTGTGGAGGCGATGAAGGGGCGTCCGGGCCCCCCGGATAACTACAGCGAATCCTTCACGATCCTCAGGATTCGCGCCCCGTACTTCTCGAGGCGGGACGGGCCGATTCCGCCGACCTCGAGCAATTCCACGCCGTCGCGCGGTTTCTTCGCCGCGACGTCGAGCAGCGTGAGATTGCTCAGAATCCGGAAGGCCGGCACCTGCTGGCGGCGAGCCTCCTCGAGCCGCCAGCCGCGGAGCGCCTCGACGAGTGCGGTCGAGACCGACTTCGCGAGCGACGCGGCCTTCGAGCCCTTTGCGAGTTTCGGCAGCGCCTTCTTCCCGCGCTTTCGTTTGCTGACGGAAAGCGGCGCCACGGGGATGCGCGCCTCGATCACCGCGTCGGGCGGGCGCCCCGTCCCTGTGAGGTACGCGCGGCGGAAGCGGATCGTCTGGCCGTCCTTCTCGAACTGGTCGTCGTCGATCCTGACCAGGCCTCCGCGCGCCAGCCCGCCGAGGAGCTCCTCGAAGTTTCGCCGCTCCATGGCGGGGAACTGCTCGACCACCTCACGGTGCAGCTGCCCGGTGGCCTGCCCGTCCCGCCTGCGGAGCAGCTCGAGCGCGCGCCTGAGCGCGGCCTCCTCCATCGCGCTCGGCGCGCGCAGCGTCGTGGCGACACCGCTCGAGGGGGCGCACGAATCGCAGAGGCCGCATCGCGCGCCCGAGTCCTCCTGGTCGCCGAAGTGCCTCACGAGCTGGAGCATCCGGCACGCCGAGCCCTCCGCGAAGCGGCGCATCAGATCGAGCTGGGTCTTGCGATGCTCGCGCTGCTCCTCGTAGGGTCGCTTCCAGCCCTCGATTCCGCGCGATGCCTCGCCGTCGGGCGTGACGATGGCTCCGCCGAAGCTCCAGAGCTTCTCGAGCGCCTTCTCGAACAGCTCGGGGACGAGAGACACGGCGTTGCGCAGATCGTCCGACGCGATCGGCTCCGGCTTCAGCGCGCGAAACACCTTCTCGAGCACCTGAGTCTCCGGATAGTCGCGCGCCAGGAAGAACTCGTGCGTCCGTGTGTCGCCATACGAGTGGAGGAGGATCGCCCGCGACGGGAGGCCGTCCCGTCCCGCGCGCCCGATCTCCTGGTAGTACCCCTCGACGCTGGCGGGAAGCCCGGTGTGGATGACGGTCCTCACGTTCGCCTTGTCGATCCCCATGCCGAACGCGATCGTCGCCACGATGACTTCGGCGCGCCCTTCCAGGAAGCGCCGCTGGACGTCGTCCCGCTGTCGCGCCGTCATTCCCGCGTGGTATGCCACCGCCTTCAGCTTGCTCTGGAGCTCCTCGGCCAGCGACGTCGCCTCGCGCCGGCTCGGCGTGTAGACGATGGCGGGGCGGTGCGCCGGGTCGGCGAGCACGTCACGCACCAGCTCGGCGCGCCGGCTCGGGGGCGCCTCGGTCACCTCCACCGCGATGTTCGTCCGCCGGAAGCCGTGGATGAAGCGGCCGCCTCCTGTCATCCCCAGCTGCTGGGCGATGTCGTCCTGCACGCGGGGCGTGGCGGTGGCCGTGAGGGCGATGACCGGCGCGGGGCGTAGCAAAGGGAGTCGTCCGCCCAGCAGCCGGTAGTCGGGTCTGAAATCGTGCCCCCAGTGGGAGATGCAATGCGCCTCGTCCACCGCCACGAGCGCCGGCGTCCGCTTGGCGAGCATCTCGGAAAAGCCGGGTACCGAGAGCCGCTCGGGCGCGATGAAGAGGAAGTCGAGCTTGCCGTCGAGGTAGTCGCGGCAGACCTGGCGCGAGGCGAGACGGTCGATGCCGGAGTGGATCCGCTCGGCGACGAGCCCGAGCGCGCGGAGCTTGGCGACCTGGTCCTCCATCAAGGCGATCAGCGGCGAGATGACGAGCGTGGTGCCGGCCCGGGCCAGCCCGGGGAGCTGATAGCAGAGCGATTTGCCCGCGCCCGTCGGCATCACGAGGAGAGCGTCGCGCCCCTCCGTTACGGCCCGGCAGACGGCCTCCTGGAAGGGGCGGAATGCGTCGTGCCCGAAGACGTGCTTCAGGAGCGGGCCGAGCTGGGAGCTGGCGACCGCCTCGCGCGGCGGCCGCGCGGGGACGATCGCATCGGCCTGGGGACGCGTCGGTGCATTGCCATTCCGAAGAGGGACATTCGGCGCCCCCCGCATCGTTTCCCCGACGATCTCCCGCACGTAGTTTTCGATCCCGATCATGAACGCGTCCAGCTGTCCCTCGCCCCGCTGGATGCGCGCCAGCTCGGCCTCCCAGCGCCCCGTCAGCGCCGGGCTCTTCACCGAGGGGTGAACGAGCGCGATCAGCCGGATTCCCCTCTCGGTGGCCACGAGGACCTTGCCATCCCTCTCGAGGTAGGTCCGCGACAGCAGGTTCTCGAGGATGTCGGCCCTCGTCGCCGGGGTACCGAGGCCGTTCTCCTTCATCGCCTCGGCGAGGTCCTTCTCGTCGAGCGTCTTGCCGGCCGTCTCCATGGCGGTCAAAAGCGTGGCATCGGTGAAGCGCTTCGGCGGCCGCGTCTTCCGCTCGACCGACTCGGCGGCAACCACGCGCTGCGGCTGCCCGGCGGCCAGGCCAGGCGGCAGCGTGGGCTCGGCGTCGTCCTCCTCGCCCGCCTTCCGGCGCCGCGGCGGATCAGGCTCCACCGCCTTCCACCCGATCTGCTGCACCATCGTGCCGCTCGAGCGATACCGGTCGAGGAAGCCGGGAGAGGTGATCGAGGTGATGACGGTGGTCGTCGCCGCCACGTGCTCCGGGTGCCAGGCCGAGATCAGGCGCCGGGCGATCAGGTCGTAGAGCGCCTGCTCGTCGCGGTCCAGGTCTTTCGGAGAGGTCGGAGTCGGGATGATCGCGTGGTGGTCGCTCACCTTCGCGTCGTCCACGAAGCGGCTCCCGAGCGGCCTCTCGAGAGCGTCCGGTGCAAAGTGCGATCCGTACGCAGGCGCGAGGGCGCGCAGCAGGCGGGGGAGGGTCTGGGCGACGTCCCGCGACAGGTGACGGCTGTCGGTGCGGGGGTATGTGATGGCCTTCTTCGCCTCGTATAGCCGCTGGGCGACGTCGAGCGTCTTCTTCGCGCTGAAGCTGAACAGCCGGTTCGCCTGCCGCTGCAGCTCCGTGAGGTCGAAGAGGAGCGGGGGCGGGATCCGTCGCGATTGCGAAGTTGCCGACTCGATGGCGGCGGTGCCGGCCTCGGCGCGTGCGACCACACGCCGGGCCTCGTCGCCGTCCTTCGGGAGCCGCTTGCCGCCGTCGTCTCGGGTCTCTTTCGCGGCCGGATCGAAGAAGGTGCCGCGATAGCGTCCCGTCTCTCCCTCGAACGTGGCGACGACCTCGAAATACTCCTCGGGCACGAACGCCCGGATCAGGAGCTCCCGCTCGACCACCATGGCCAGGGTGGGGGTCTGGACGCGCCCCACGGTCACCATCTCGTCGCTCACGAGCGTGAAGGCGCGCGAGAAGTTCATCCCGACCAGCCAGTCGGCCCGGCTCCGGCCGCGGGCCGCGTCCGCGAGACGGTCGTACTCGCGCGCGGGGCGGAGGCGCGCGAGGCCGTCCCGGATCGCGTCGGGGGTCAGGGACGAGATCCAGAGGCGCTTCACCGGCTTCGTGCAGCCCGCCGCCTCGTAGAGTTGCCGGAAGATCAGCTCCCCCTCGCGTCCCGCGTCGGTCGCGCAGACGACCTCGGTCACGCGCGGGTCGGTGATGACCGTGCGTACGGCCTCGAACTGCTCCCTCACCCGTTCGGTGACGACCAGGGGCCAGGCGCTCGGCAGCATCGGGAGTTGCTCGCGCCGCCAGCTCTTCCACTCGGGCCGGATCTCGTGAGGCTGAGGCAGCGCCACGAGGTGGCCGATGGCCCAGGTCACGACGTGCCCCTCTCCAACGAGGCAACCGGCCCCCTTGCGCGTGGCGCCGAGCACCGCCGCGAGGTCGCGGGCAACCGAGGGCTTTTCGGCGACGACGGCGACGAGGCCGGCGGAATCGGGTTTCTTGGGCATCGGGAGGTACGGAGTATCAGCCCGGAGTCGTGGGTCTTTCCGGTTCTAGCATCCCTCAACCCTTGATACAGTTTGCCAGCGCAATGGAAAAGACCGACCAGCAGAAGCCGACGAATGCCCTTTTCGCGACGGAATCGTGACGCGCCCTTTCTTCCGCTACTGGCTTCCCCTGATCGCGTGGACGGCCATGATCTTCATGGCTTCGACGGACGCTTTCTCTGCGCAACATACGGGATCGGTGATCCAAACGATCATCGCCGCGATCATCGGCCATCCGCTTCCGCCGGAAAAGTTCGACCTGCTGCACTTCGTGATCCGGAAGCTCGCCCACCTGACGGAATACGCCATTCTCGGGGCGCTGGCATTTCGCGCCGTGCGCGCGGAGAAGCGCGGATGGTCGGCTCGATGGGCAACGATCGCGATCGTGATCGCGTTCCTGATTGCGGCGAGCGACGAGTTCCACCAGAGCTTTGTCCCGTCGCGAACGCCTTCGCCGGTGGACGTGGCGATCGACACAGTGGGCGCGGCAATCGCGCAGGGGATCATCAGGTGGCGTGTTCATAGAAGGCGACAGCCGGATTCGGCGCGCGATTGACCGTGTGCAGCGCGCGGTCGAGCGCGCATCCCGGTGGCCGAGAAGCTCGCGCGCGAAGCGGCTGAGGTGACCGGACCACAAGAAAGCTCGGTTCCCGCTGATCGCGGCCGATCACTTCGCCACCATGGGCAGGTGATGTCACTTCATCGCCGCCGGCCGCTTCTATACTGCGCCCAGCTTTCATGACTCTCACCGCGGGCACGCGCCTCGGAACGTACGAAATCCTTTCGCCGCTCGGTGCGGGAGGGATGGGCGAGGTCTACCGCGCCCGCGACACCAAGCTCGACCGCGACGTGGCCGTCAAGGTCCTCCCCGCCGATCTGGCCAACGATCCCGAGGCGCTCTCCCGCCTCGAGCGCGAGGCACGCGCCGTCGCGCAGCTCTCCCACCCGAACATCCTCGCCATTTACGACTTCGGGCGGCAAGGTGAAACGGCATACGCCGTCACGGAGCTCCTCGAAGGCGAGACGCTGCGCGCACGCCTCGAGCAAGGTGCGCTTCCCGCCCGCAAGGCCGTCGACCTCGCCGTGCAGATGGCCGAGGGGCTAGCCGCAGCCCACGAGAAAGGGATCGTTCACCGCGACCTGAAGCCGGAGAACGTCTTCGTGACAGGCGAGGGGCGTGTGAAGCTGCTCGACTTCGGCCTCGCGAAAAGAACGGACCCGACCGCGGGTTCGGGCTCGGGCCTGTTGACGGCCGAGAAGCACACCGAGCCCGGCACGGTGATGGGAACCGTCAGGTACATGTCGCCGGAACAGGTGCGAGGCGAAGCGGCGGATCACCGCTCGGACATCTTCTCCTTCGGCGTCGTCCTTTACGAGATGCTGACGGGACGGCAGGCGTTCAAGCGCGAGACGGCGGCGGAAAGCATGACGGCGATCCTGAAGGAGGACCCGCTGGAGATCGTGGCGAGCGGCTCGGGGCCGTCGCCCGCGCTGCAGCGCATCGTGCAGCACTGCCTGGAGAAGAAGCCGGGGGAGCGTTTCCAGTCGGCACGGGACATCGCGTTTGCACTTCAGGCGCTCTCGGGCTCGGCCAAGGCGAGCGGGGCGGCCGGAGCCGTCACGCGCAGGGGGTCGCGTCTGTGGCTCACCGTCATTGCCGTCGCTGCCGCGTTGGGTGCTGCCACCGTCGCATCGTACCGAATGGGGCAGAAGAAGGAGCGACGTTCGGCTGCAGGAATCACGTTCCGCCAGATGAGCTTCCGACCGCAGGCGATTTTCCAGGCCGCCTTCGCGCCGGACGGCGAGACCATCGTCTACAGTGCGGCGCTCGAGGGCAACGTCCCGGAGCTGTTCGTGATCCGCCCCGAGTATCCCGAGTCACGGCCCCTCGGTCTCCCGCGCACGCATCTCCTGTCGATCTCCTCCAAGGGGGAGTTGGCCGTCCTGATCAACCCCCGCTTCATCCACCAGCGCCTGTTCATCGGCACTCTCGCCCGGGTCTCGCTCGGGAGCACCGCCCCACGAGAGATCCTCGAGGGTGTCCGTCAAGCCGACTGGTCGCCCGACGGATCCGACCTTGCCATCATTCGGATGGCGGACGGGAAGGACAGGCTGGAGTTCCCGATCGGCAAGGTGCTCTACGAGACGGCGGGCTACCTGAGCGACCTTCGTGTCTCGCCCCGAGGCGACCGGATCGCCCTCTTCGAGCACCCCAGGCAATGGGACGACCGCGGGTCGGTCATCGTCGTGGACCGGGCGGGAAAGCGCACCTCCCTGTCCGGCGACTATTGGGGGGAAGAGGGCCTGTCCTGGTCTCGGGCAGGCGACGAGGTCCTCTTCACCGCCAGCACGGAAGGGATAGCTCAGACCGTCTATGGCATCGACCTTTCAGGACACCGGCGGATCGCCCTCAGCAGTGCCGGTGGGTTGACGATGCACGATATCTCCCGCACCGGGCGCTGGCTCGTGACTCGTGACGACCTTCGTTACGAGATCTCCGCCCTGGCTCCGGGCGCAAGCGCCGAGCGCGATCTCAGTTGGCTCGATGCCTCCTCGGCCCCGTTTCTTTCGCGGGACGGGAGCATGCTGCTTTTCAATGACGAGTCCGCTGCCGCCGGCCTGAACTACGGGGTCTGCCTTCGGAAAACCGATGGCGGTCCCGTCGTACGCCTTGGAGATGGCAGTCCCTACGGCTTCTCACCAGACGGGAAGTGGGCGCTGGCCGTCATCGACACGCCGCCGCAGCTCGTGATCTACCCGACCGGTCCTGGGGAGACTCGACGCCTCTCACGGGGCAACCTGGAGGCCTACCAATCGGCCGGCTGGTTCCCGGACGGAAAGAGCGTCCTGGTGGTCGGCAACGAGACCGGCAAGGCTTCGCGGTGCTATGCGCAGGACCTCTCGGGCGGCCCGCCGCGGCCCGTCACACCCGAAGCAACGACGAACGGCCTGGTTTCTCCGGATGGCCTGCAGATTCTGTACTCGAAAACGGGTGGAACCTACTTCACCCAGCGCGTTGGGGGGGGAACGGCTCAGGCCGTGCCCGGGCTGACCACGGACGATCAAGTCATCCAATGGAGCGCTGATGGTCGCTCTGTCTACGTTTACCGCCCAGCGAATGTGCCGTTTCGACTCGAGAGATTGGACCTCGCCTCCGGCCGCCGCGAACTGGTTCGCGAGGTCGCTCCCGCCGACAGGACCGGTGTCCTCTATAGCGTGGGGGCCGCGCTGACGGACGACACCAGGTTTTACGCGTACGACTTCAAGCGGATGACGTCGCAGCTCTTCGTCGTGGAGGGCGCGCGGTGACTCTGCAACCCGGCGCCCGCCTCGGCCCCTACGAGATCCTCTCGCCGCTCGGTGCGTGTGGCATGGGCGAGGTCTACCGGGCGCTACGCTTCCCGGCTGATCAGGAGAAATCACTTCTTGGAGGTACTTGATGGACCGTCATCTATTCGCGATTCTCGACGACCTTACGGCAAACCTGGCCGAGCTCAAGGCGGCGTTGGCGCCGCTCGCACTGATCGGAGGCACAGTCGTGTCCGAGGCCAACCGGCCCGCCACGGCGCATTCTTCTCCTTCGAGTCCAGGAACCGATAATTCCGTCCGCTCCGACCACCTGAACCTTTATGAATTCAGAATTTGCCCCTAAGTAAATCCCTATAGCGCCAATTGAGCAAGAACAATGCTCCAGTCAACACAAGAGGCCCGGCAATCATTAGTAACGTAGACCAGATGCCGAATGGCTTGTTCCAAGCCCACACAACATATGATACTCCCAACAGACAGAAGAGAATCCCGCCAATCCATTCCCGGCGCCAGGAGACAGCAAGCAGGATGAGAACGAGATATGTTGGGACTAGATGTATCAGAAGGGCCACACCTGTACCCCAGAACCCCTTTCCTTCATTGAAAACATCGAGAGCAAACAGACTGATGAACAGAGCATACACAACGCACAATGCTCTCGGTGCCCAGTACAACAATTGCTGTGCGGGCTTTCGTTTCCCCGGTTTTCCGAAGCGATAAACAATTCCGAGCACCACTGCAAAGAATCCGACAAGCATTGACGCTATGCCCGGAGGGTTGTCGTTGATGCCGATAAGAAATGCGATGACGAGCAAGATGCAGCCTATGGCGAGGAGCAGGTACGACCATTTCCGACGATCGTGCTCCGCTGGCAATGATGAACTTGTTTCCATTGTTTATCTCCGTTCACCTAGTCTTCGAAGAACAGGCGGTCCCGGTTCGACCCGTGGATCGCGGCGTGACGGCTCTGACAGTTCGCGTATCGCGGAGTTCCGAAGCTGTGCGAGGAGGGCACGTTCGCATGGCACTCCAGGCGGAGAACGTCGGCTGGGTCAACAGGCGCGGGTTCGGAGAGCCGTGTCAGGCCGAGCTTCTGCCCCATAGGATGTAGCTCACAGGTACAAGGTGGATGCCGCGGGAAGGACCGCGCAATGAGGAAAATGAATCAGGCCACTCCGAGATTCTGGCGGCTGGTCCCGAAGTTCCGAGCGCCGCGCTACCCAGGACCGCGCTCCGCCTCCCGCAGCCGCCGCGGTCTCCGTTTCTCCCTGATCCCCCCACCCTCTTGCGGGCGCGAATCAAACTTCCTATCCTTATAGCAAACGGTTCACGGACGCCTCGAAGGAGGACCTGCGATGAAACCCTTGGCAGTGGGATTTATCTTTGCGATGGCCGCGGTGGCTGGCGGGACCGGCCAAGCAGCCGAGCAGGGCAAAGCAGACGGTCGTATGAGTGTCAATGGCAAGGTGGTCAAGCTCAGCCACGCTTACGCGCGAGCCGATCCGGGGTCCCTCCATGTCATCCTGACCGACGTGCCGCTCAGCGATTTGGATTTGGCGGGCTTTCCCGACTCAGTGATCAAGACCGTAAATTCCGGCAAACTAAACGCTCTGAGCTTCACGATTGGAGCCGACAGCAAGGGCGGTGTGGAGTTTGGCGATACCGATATCTACGACTCCGCTTTCAAGTACGCCTGGTCGCCCTCCATTAAGGGAAAGGACAAGGTCGAGCTGACGACGCTCGATGAGAACCGTGTCGCGGGGCGCGGGCGCACGGAGAAACCGCTCACGTTCGGCGAGACCGGCGACGTGTTCGACTACAACGTCAGCTTCAGCGCACCGATCCGAACCTGGGAGGAGATGCAAGCCGTTAGGGGCTTCCGCTGACTCTCGGCCAGGGGATCAGTTTCAATGACATGATTCGCCATAAACACTTCCGCCTCGCTAGTCCGGCAGAGCGTTAAGTGATTGATGAATAGACACTTAATATCATGCACGCTGTTCGGTCAATGGAGCTCGCAGTCCGGCCCACCGGTCCAGCGCCGAGACCGCCCGCCGCCCGATGGCGATGAGGGCTTCTCCGGGCTTTCCTGGGTTCGTGAATTAGAGGTTCGCCAGACACCTGCTCTGAGTACTCCAAACCTGGTGGGGCCCCGCCCCGCTTCCTGCTACGCTTCCCACCTGATCAGGAAATCACTTCGTGGAGGTACTTGATGGCCCGTCATCTATTCGCGATTCTCGACGACCTTACTGCAAACCTGGCCGAGCTCAAGGCGGCGTTGGCGCCGTTGGTGTTGATCGGAGGCACGGTCGTGTCCGAGGCCAGCCGGCCCGCCACGGCGCAACGTAGCGCGAAGGGGGCGCCTTCAGGAGGGCGAGGCCCGGTCAGCGCGAAGCGTCGCGCGGCATTGCGGGAGCAGGGGCACTACATGAGCGCCATTCGGCCGCTTTCGGCCGCCCAGCGCGCCCAGGTCAAGAAGGTACGGGCCGAAAAGGGAGCCGAGGCTGCCATCGCACTCGCTCGGAAGTTAGCCCGCTAGTTGGAATCCCCCGTCAGGCGCAGCTTTCCGGCCTTACTGTAAGGGGGGATCTGACGCCGACGCATTTGCGATCTCTGTCGCAAGCGCGATGAGCGCATCCGCTGGGATGTCCACCAAAAGGGGGGAGGCTCACTCCTGGCGTCGTCGATCGTGTCAGCGATGTTCACGGGAGAAGTCTCGCAGATTCTGTCGGCGTCGCAGGGAATCCGGCGAGGGCTTCTGGGACGAGTGCTACTGCCGCGCGGTGGCCCCTCCTCCGACCATGCCGGACTGGAGCTCTCGTGAACGCCGGTTCCGCCCGCGAGTCCTTTGCCCCGCTCGGCTCGAATCTTCCGGGCTACGACAGCTACTTCTTCCGGGGCTGGCGGCGCATCGTCCATGTGCGGAAGGGATCGGCCAGCTTTCGCGCGTGCCCAACTCCGGGATGCACGCGGCCGACATCGTTCCGCGTCTACGCGACGACACCGAGGGCAAGAACCGCCCCTCGCACTACGGCCCCTTGACGGCTTTGCGCTCGCCGCACGTCCTCGGAGGTCGACCCACCTCAGCGAGGACAGCCCGTTTTTCGTCTTCATTGAAACGATATCGTTAGTCGCCGTGATCGGCGCCTGGCGGGGGCGACGGCCCCTTGTCACCCGCCAGACTCCCCGAAGCGCAGGGCCTCCTCGACGATCTCTCGAAGCCGTCGGGAGTGCGGCCCCCACCAGAAGACCCGTCGGCAGGACAGACAGGTGAGGAAGGCGTCGTAGTGGAGCCGGGTTTCGGGCGGGAGCCGGTCGAGGATCTCCTCTTTCGGGACGGCGGCGAGCCGTCCGTTGCAGGTCAGGCAGCGCGTGAAGGGGGCGGCGGAGCGGGCGAGGTCGAACCGCCGGACGACCTCCGGGAGCTGCTCACGCGGGTCCGTCCCGTGGACGGCGGCGGCGTGGGTCAACTCCCGCCGCTTGAGGAGCCCGCGGTCGCGCGTCAGGAGGATCCTCTTCTCGCTGAGCGACAGCGAAACGAGCTCCTCGTCGGTGGCGTCGCGCTGCCAGACCGCGTCGAAGCCGAGCAGGCGGAGCCGACGCGCCAACTTTCCGAGGTGGACGTCAAGGACGAAGCGCGGCTCACGCAGCGGCCGCTGGCGCAGGTGCACGACCGGGGTGACATCCAGAGCCTCGAAGACCGGGTAGACGCTGACGCGGTCGCCATCCCCGAGGCGGTGGTCGAACCCGACGGACCGGCCGTTGACGAGAATGAGGTCGACCTCGGTATGGGGGACGCCGCACGCCTCGATCTGGTCCTTGACCGATGGCCTTCCGAGGAAGCTCCGGACTAGGTCGCGCTGCCGGTCGCCGACCGGGAGAAAGTCGTTCAGCTCGGCGTAGAAGCGAAAGGTGCCTTTCACCTGAGCTCTCCTTCCTTAAGTTTATGGAGAACTCACATCCTCTGTGGATCAGTTTTAGGGGAGCAGGTCGCCGCCACCCCTCTGATTCCACCTATGGCCCGGATCGTCTAGGCTTCTTTCGTGAAGCTCTCGCGGCGCGACACTCTGCGCGTCTTCGGCGCCACGGCGGCGGGCGCCCTGCTGGGCCGCTCCGGGGCCGGGGCTTCGCCCGAGCCCTTGCTCCGCGCGATTCCGTCCTCGGGCGAGCGAATCCCGGTGGTCGGCCTCGGCACCTGGTCCACGTTCGACGTCGGCTCCTCCGCCGCGGAGCGCCAGCCGCTCGAAGAGGTGCTCACGCGGTTCTCCGAGCGCGGAGGCCGCGTCGTGGACTCGTCTCCCATGTACGGCCGGTCGGAGGCCGTCGTGGGCGAGATCGCCGCGAAGCGGGGGATCACGGAGAAGCTCTTCCTCGCGACGAAGGTATGGACCCGCGGGCGCGCGGCCGGGATCGAGCAGATGGAGACGTCCGAGAGGCTCCTCGGGACGAAACGCCTCGATCTCCTGCAGGTCCACAACCTCCTCGACGTCGACACGCATCTCGCGACGCTGCGCGCCTGGAAGGAAAAGGGCCGCGTCCGCTACATCGGCGTCACGCATTACAACGAGAGCGCCTATCCCGAGGTCGAGCGCGTGCTCCTCCGGGAGAAGCTCGATTTCCTCCAGGTGAACTACTCGCTCTCCGAGCGCGGGGCCGAGAAGAGGATCCTCCCCCTCGCTCGCGACAAGGGCGTCGCGGTCCTCGTGAACCGTCCCTTCGGCGGAGGGGAGGCGCTGAGACGCGTTCTCTCGCGGCCGCTGCCCCCGTGGGCCGCGGAGTTCGACTGCACCTCCTGGGCCCAGTTCTTCCTGAAGTGGATCCTCGCGCATCCCGCCGTCACGTGCGCGATTCCCGCGACGAACAAGCGCGCGCATCTCGACGACGACCTCGACGCCGCTCTCGGACGCCTGCCGGGCGAGGCGCTCAGGCGCCGGATGATCGAGGCGGTTTGACGGGCGTTCCTGTTAACCGCTCTCAGCCGCTCTCGACATTTCGAGCCATCAGAGAGCGGCTTCGGGGCCGGATTCAGCCCCTCGGGCGCGGCCTGCCGTTCTCTGTTTTCGCAGCAGGTAACCAGACCTCTCG
>Ga0207932_1000472_pt1 | contig 13574 bp, 17 predicted proteins | sample NGESurdeep092012_FD_184480 | JGI IMG/M metagenome (GOLD analysis project Ga0207932, IMG submission 184480) | Arctic peat soil microbial communities from Barrow, Alaska - NGEE Surface sample 415-2 deep-092012 (SPAdes) | ecosystem: Environmental > Terrestrial > Soil > Wetlands > Peat ...
CCATGACGCAATTGGCTTGATTGTCAGGTATGAACCCGACTTTTTGGCTTCTCCGTTACAGCAATGACACGTTATCACTTGACCTTTCTCGGCCAAAGATTTAACGTGTCGCTGTATCTACACGATATGCAACCGTTGGTCTTTGGCCTTTGGTTGCGATCCGTGGCGTTAGCGCGCTACGGAGCTTGATTTCAGTTTGTTATTTAGTCGGGCGGGAGAGGCATCTGCTTACCCCAGCAATAGCTTTACGCTTCATGTGTGCCAAATTAAGTCACGCGGAAAAAATGTCAAATCATCAATTGATACACCGCCAATTTGGGGTCTTAGCTTAAACAACCGAATTTCCACCGTAAAATCAATTGTGGCACGAAAGAGCCCACTACCCCTTTTAGCAAAAAACCCCCGCCTTTCGCTAAAAGCGGGACTCCATCCGCAGAGGGCAAACATGATTTTGCCCCCCACCCCGGCACCCCGCCTACACGGTCGGCCAAAAAATAAGAGAGTCCTCATTTGCCGGACACTCTCGCGGCAGTTGGTGCCAAGCTCTGCCGCTGTCGGCGGTGCCGTGGCGACGGCTCTCCTGACCGCCAACGAGCCGGAAGCCTTCGGGGTGACACCGGACAGCCTTGCACCTTGCCGGGCGCGTGGCGTGACGCGAAATCGGTGGCAGCAGGCAGGCCCGACCGCAACGCCGGGTGGACGGTAGCCCGCCAGCTTTCGCCACGATGCCCGCCTAGCTTCGCTGGCTTGGGCAGGACGTGCTTTTCGTGTGTGCTTGGGGCACACACACAATCCCCTGGCTTTCGGGCATTGATTGACTTGTGATTGACTTTCGATCATCGGTTTGGACGGGAACGCAAAAGACGGTAAAAGCACAGAAACGCAGAGATTCAAAAAAGGAATGCGGGGAAAACCATTGAATAAATTGGATAAAACCCCTGTTTCCCTTGTGAAAAAAGGTGGTGGTAGGTGATGGATTCGAACCATCGAAGGCATAGCCAGCAGATTTACAGTCTGCCCCCGTTGGCCACTTGGGTAACCTACCACGTAAGGGACACAGATTAAGCCAAACCGCACGAGCCTTGTCAATCCGCACGCAAATTCAATTCGCCCCCGTCCTTCTCCTCGTTCTCGTTTTCAAATTCGTTGGGTTCCGAGAACGACGACGATTACGATTTGGGTTCAAGCATAGTTGCAAATGCTCCTTGCCCTTCTTAGCCTGATGGAATGTTTGATTCGTTAAGCGGCAAGCTCCAGAACGCCTTCCGCAACCTGCGCGGGCTTGGGAAAATATCCGAGGCCAATGTCACCGACGCCCTCCGCGAGGTCCGCATGGCGCTGCTGGAAGCCGACGTGAATTTCAAGGTCGCGCGCGATTTCATCGAGCGCGTCAAAACCAAGGCCATCGGCGCGGAAGTCGTCCAAAGCGTCCAGCCTGGCCAGCAAATCATCAAGATCATCTACGACGAGCTCGTGGACCTGCTCGGCTCGACCAACGCCGGGCTGAATCTCAGCGGCAGCCCAAGTTGCATCCTGATGGTCGGTTTGCACGGTTCGGGCAAAACCACATCGAGCGGCAAACTCGCGCGGTTGCTCCAAAAACAGGGACGCCAGCCGTTGCTCGTGGCTGCGGACGCAAACCGCCCGGCGGCGATGGATCAATTGGAAACGCTCGGCAAGCAGATTGAAATTCCCGTCTTCGTCAAACGCGGTGAAACCGATGTTTTGAAAATTGCCCGCGAAGCCCTGGATTTCGCCAAGGCCAGCAGCCGTAACGTTTTGATTTTCGACACTGCCGGGCGATTGCAAATTGACGCGCCGCTCGTGCAGGAACTCGTCCGGTTGCGCGACCTCGTGAAGCCGTCGGAAATTTTGCTCGTCCTCGACGCCGCCACCGGCCAGGAAGCCGTCAACGTCGCCACGCATTTTGACCAGGCGCTGCAAATCACCGGCTCGATTCTGACCAAGCTCGACGGTGACGCGCGCGGCGGCGCAGCGTTGAGCATGAAGGCCGTTACCGGCAAGCCCATCAAGTTCGGCGGCGTGGGTGAAAAACTCGACGAGTTCGAGCCGTTTCATCCCGAGCGCATGGCGTCGCGGATTCTCGGCATGGGCGATGTCGTCAGCCTCGTCGAGAGGGCCGCCGAAACCGTGGACCTGGACGATGCGAAGCGCATGGAAGAAAAGATGCGCAAGGGCCAGTTCACGCTGGAAGATTTTCTGGAGCAATTGCGCCAGATGAAAAAGCTCGGCTCGCTGGAATCCATCGTCGGCATGCTGCCGGGCGGCGCGGAGATGTTGAAACAGCAGGGCGACCTGTCAAAGCAGGAAAAGGAATTCAAGCACATGGAGGCGATGATTTGCGGAATGACGCCGCAGGAACGGCGCAGCCCGCAGATCCTCAACGCCAAACGCCGCGTGCGCATCGCCAAAGGCAGCGGGGTGAGCGTGACGGAACTGAACACGATGCTGAACAAGTTCGGCCAGATGCAGCAGATGATGAAGAAAATGGGCAAGTTTTCTAAGATGATGGCGAAGATGGGCGGCGGCTTGCCGGGAATGCTGCGAAGGTAATTTTTCCTTGTCCGTGAATTAAAAAACAGAAATGGTATTACCATTATGGAAAGATGGATTCGATTTATGGCTCCGGTCGGGCCGCAGACATCAATGTCGCTGATGCGAGTGATCGACAAGAAACTCTCGCAAGGAACGAAACATATTCACCTCATGCTTTCTTCGCCAGGCGGTTCAGTTTTTCACGGCCTTTCGATTCACAACTTTCTTAAAGGAGCACCTATCGAGGTGACGACATACAATTTCGGAACGGTTGATTCGATAGGAATTGTCATTTTTTGTTCCGGCAAAACTCGCATCAGCGTCCCGCACGCACGTTTCCTCATTCATGGGGTCAGTTTCAATATCACCGGCAGTCATACATTCGACGAGAAAGGGCTTGAAGAAAATCTCAAGCTGCTTAAAATTGATTATCAGAACATCGCAAAAGTTATCGCTGATACGACCAAGCAGAAACCGGATAAAGTTATTGAGGATATGAACGCGCGAACGACTCTCAGCCCCAACGAGGCCGAGAAATACGGCCTTGTTCACAAAATCCAGTCACATTTGTTTCCGGCAGGCGCGGAATTAACTGTAATCCACGAAGATGGGTCTGCGGTAGATGTCACTCCATCACCGTTCCAGCCGACGTTACCAATCGCACCAGCTATACCAGATGCACCAGTGTCACCCGTCCAGCATTTCACAGCCCCCAAAATTCAAGGCTTCACAACCTCGACGAGTTGTTTTCACGGCACTTATTTCAACAAAGCCTAATTGACGTTGAAATAAATGTCGGCCCGCCCACATTAATTCCGTGCTTCAGACAATAAGCGCCGTTGTCCACGTGTTTTTCCGCCCACCATTTCAGTCCGGCGCGTGATGAGCACTTGAAGTTACAAGTGATTTGGTTCAAAATGTTGACATGAGCACGGTGACTGAAATTAAAACGGCGTTCAAGCGGCTGCCCGAACAAGACCGCTGGAAGCTGGCCGAATGGATTCAGGGGAAAATGGATCAACAGGATGAAGACCCGGAATTGGAAGCGACTTTGCGCCATTCGTTGCGCAGTCCGCTGAAAAAATACAAGCCCGGCCACTTTGCCAGTCTCACTTCGCGCAACAGTCGCCGGAAAATCGCCGCGTGAACCGCGTTGAAATTTTTGTCCGGCACGACGCCGAGTTGGACGCATTCGGTTGCTTCCAGCGCATCTTTGAACACAATCCCGACGCCGCAACCCGTTTTCTTGAAGCGGTTGACCGCACGGTGGAAGATTTGGCGCTCCAACCGTTGAAAGGCCGGCTGCGAAAATTTCGCGGCAAGGATTTGAAGAACATCCGCTCGTGGCGCGTGGACGGTTTTGAAAATTATTTGATTTTCTATCGCTTTGCTGGAATGCGACTGGAAATTCTCCGCATCAAGCACGGCGCAATGGATTTTCCACAGGCGTTGCGGCAAGGTTAATTTGGCACTGGCCCGCCCTCATTGATTTTGTGCTTCAAGCAATACGCGGCGTTGTCCACGTATTTTTCCGCCCACCATTTCAGTCTGGCGGCTCCTTCTTCGTCAGCACCGGCCATTACGCTTTCAACCGTGAGGGTTTGAACGGATAAAATTCCACCTTGCAAAATCGGGCGTCGCGCATCGCCGAGTCGCAGGTAATCAAGGTCAGATTCATGATTTTCGCCGTGGCGGCGATGACGCGGTCAAACGGATCGCCGGGAAAATTTTCCGGCAGATCGTTCGTGGCCGAGGCGATTTCAGGCGTCAGTTCGAGCAATTCGATGTCCGAAGCCAGTCCGCGCTCAAAAAATTCCGGCAGGGCGCCATTCAATTGCAACCGTCCGCGCCGGTGGTGAATGGCGCATTCCAAAAGGCTGACCGAGCACAGCCCTTTGGTTTCGACATTGTCCAAAAGTTTTTGGATTCGTGCGGGGATGACTTCGGGAATGAGGACATTGTTCGCCCACGGTGAGGTATCCAGCAGGTAACGCATCACACCATACCTTTCCACTCTGATTTATCCACCGGCGCGGGCGCGAGCGGAATGCCCTTCGACAAATCCTTGCCCGCGCCGGAATGGCCGGATTTTTTTTCCATCTTGAAAATAAACCGCCTGCCGTTTCGATCCACCAGCTTGACGGGCGAGCCGGTCATGGCTTGACGTTTGAAATGGGAAAACCGTTTGATGAAATCTCGTGCAATCACGCTCATGTCATACATGATGTCAGACAAAGTAGAAAATGTCAAGAGGACAAAGACCCGCCCACATTGATACCGTGTTTCAGGCAGTAGGCCGTGTTGTCCACGTATTTTTGCGCCCACCATTTTAATCCGGCGCGTTCTTTTTTCGTCAATTTGCGCACGACTTTCGCCGGGGCGCCGAGGACAAGCGAGCCGGGCGGGATTATCATTCCCTGCTTCACCAGCGCCTTCGCCCCGACGATGGATTGTTTGCCGATGACCGCGCCATCCAAAATCACCGCGCCCATGCCCACGAGCACTTCGTCCCCAACCTTGCAGGCGTGGACAATCGCACCGTGGCCAACGGTGACCCAGTTGCCGACAATGCAGGCAAAGTCATCCGCGAGGTGCAGCACAGCGTTGTCCTGAATGTTGGTGTGGTGGCCGACGACGATGCGGTTGATGTCGCCGCGCACCACGGCATTATACCACGCGCTCGAATGCGCACCGATCGTCACATCGCCGATGACCACCGCAGTTTTGGCGATGTAAACGCCCCCGGCCGAGCTTCGGTTTCTTCCGCAAAAACGTGTTCAGTTGGATTGAAACGTTCGTCCTTTTGAGTTGCACAGGGCAATGTTGCGTCCAGCCAGCCCACAGATCAAGCGCGGCTGTTTCTGAATCAGGTTATGCCGCCGCCGTTGGGGTTTTCCCTCCAAACAAGCTCTTGACCCATTGCCACACGGTGTGCAGGCCGGCCGGGCGCACGTCCACGAAGCTGTAGATGGCGACGAGTTGTTCCTCGTGCGAACGATAACGCGGTGGCAGCAGAAGCGCGATGCGTTCGCTGTCGCCGTCGAGTTGGAAAATTTCGGAAAAGAACGCGCCTTTGCCGACGGCATATTTGGCTTCAGGCAGCGCGAGGGTGCGGGCGGGCAAAACCAGCCACGGGCGGTAGTTGAGGACGAGATGGCCTTTTTCATCGCGGCTCAATTTGCCGTAGGTGCGGGCGGGGACTTGGTTGATCTTGCGGCCGAGGAACATTTTGTTCGCGGTCTTGTCCGGCGTGAAGCGGTTGCACCGGCGGGTCACAAAATCCCAGACGAACATGAGGCCGAAGTGCGAGAGGCGGAACGACCAGCCGGCGATGAAATAGCAAAAGCCGATGATGATGAGCGCCCACGCCGCGCCAATCCACGGGTTGGCCCAGGAACTGACGACGATGCTCGCGATGATGGCCGTGCGAAACGCCTTGAGCGCCGCGTCAAACACCGTGAACGGACTAAGCAGGATGAGGATGTTGATGGCATTGGACGCGAGGAAGACGATGAAAAACGCTACCATCGCGACCGGCACCATCAGGGCGTTATAAAGCCACGAGAGATCAATGGCGGCAAAACCGGCGGCACTCAACCACGCGCCGTCTCCGCTGCCGCTGCTGGAATGAAAGAGCGAGGCGGCGATGGGCACAAACGCGCCGGTCGCGACGAGGCCGCTGATTTTGTGTTCGACGGTTTCCGCAACGTCAAAAGGTTTTTTCAATACCGCTGGCAAAGCCACGCCAGCGGAGTCTTTCAAAAAGCAGGCGCCGACGAGCAGCAGGGCGGGCACCCAAAACATCGGGTTGGCATACCAGGGGAGTTTGGCTTTCTGCTCGGGCGTTCTGGCGTGGAAATATTGCCAGGCTCCGACCCCGCCCACACCCATGAGTGGCGAAATCGCAACCCCGGTGATCATGGAAATGGTTTGGGCGAACTGCTGGCCAGGCGAATTTTTGTCCACGGTCGCGGCCGTGTCCGATGTGCCGGCGCGGGCGATCAGCAAAGATAAACCGAAACCAATGACGATGAGGGTCGGAAGGCGCTTCTTCATGCGCGCAGATTGGCGGGTTTGGGCCGGTTGTAAAGTCCGGTTGAATCGTCAATTTACATTTTGTGCAAACAGCTTTGCGGGCTAGAATGTCCCCGTAATATGAAGAAACCTGTTTTGCAACGTCCCGCTCCGCCCCGCCGGAGATTGCCGCGCTCTTTCAAGGATTTAACACCGTCCAAACATTTCAATCCGCGCACGTTTTTCCGTGAACTCGTCTGGAAAGCGCTGCTCACGCCGCGGGTGGGCCAGTCGCGGCGGCCGGTTTTCCCGAAACTCATACGCGGCCAGGTTGCGATTACCTGGATTGGCCACGCATCGTTTTTGATCCAGTTCACGGACCTGAACGTTTTGATTGATCCGAATTTTGCGAACTGGCTGTTTCTTTTGAAACGCATCAAACGCGCCGGGCTGAAAATCCGGGACCTGCCGCCGATTGATCTGGTGCTGCTCACGCACGCGCATTTCGATCATTTTCACAAACCGACGTTGCGCCGGCTGCCGCAGCCGAAAATCGGCGTCATGCCGCGCGGCGTCGGTGATCTGGCGCAAAACCTCGGTTTTGCGCGCATCATCGAACTGGATTGGTGGGAAAGCTTTTCGCAACGCGATTGGAAGGTGACCTTCACGCCGAGCCGGCATTGGGGCGCGCGAGTGCTGCGCGACCAGCATCGCGGTTACGGCGGTTTCCTGCTCGAACATCAAGGCCGCAAAATTTACCACGCGGGCGACAGCGCCTATTTCGACGGCTTCAAGGAAATCTACAAACGGCTCGCGCCGGAAATCGCGTTATTGCCGATTGGCACGTATCATCCGGAATCGTTTCGCCGCGTTCACATGGGGCCGGACGAGGCGGTGAAAGCGTTCAACGATTTGCGCGCGCGCTGGCTGGTGCCGATGCACTACGGGACGTTCAAATTGTCGTTCGAGGAAATGGACGAACCGCCGCGCTGGCTCCGCGAGATTGCCGTGAAGGAAAACCTCACGCAAAAATTGCGAATGCTTGACGAAGGCGTGCCGGTGGTGTTTTGATCTTGAACATTGCGCCGCCCGGCATGACTGAAAACGACGACCATTCCAACGCATCGCCCTTGGATGCGCTTCGGCGTTACGTTCCGCTGGCGGTTTGGGCAATCGTCATTCTGGTCATTCTTGCCATTCCGCTGAAAATCATCGGCTACGGTTTTCTGCCGGGTGACGATGCGCTGCGTCACGCGGCCAAGGCGGTGAGTGGCAAACCGTGGCCGGAAATTCTGGTGCTGGGTCCCGCTTTCAGGATAGATACCAACTTCGGCTGGCATTTTTTGCTGCGGCAAATTTTCCTGTGGAGCAAATGCAGCACCGAAGGGCTGGTCTTGTTTGCCGTCGTGGCGTTGTTTGAGCTGGTCAACTGGTCGGCGCTGCCGTGGTTGAAACGGCCGGAAGCCTGGTTGATTGCGTTAATGGCCGTGGTGCTCGCGTCGGATCTATGGATGCGATTTTCGCTCGGCCGGCCGTTTATACTGACCATTGCCGGGCTGCTGACCATTCTTTTTGCCTGGCACGCTCACGATTCATCTCCGCCCAAATGGTGGACGGTGTTGTGGATGGCGCCGTTGATTGCCGTCTGCACGTTCGTGCATGGGGTGTGGTATCTGTGGATGCTGCCGGTGATGGCGTTTTTTCTCGCCGGACAATTTCGCTGGGGATGGATGCTGATTGCGGGATGGTTGACGGGAGCATTCCTGGGCACTTCGCTCACCGGACATCCGTTTGAGTCCCTTTACCAGGCTCTCGTAATGGCCTATCGGGCTTTTGGAATGCACGAAACACAGCGCACACTGGTCGGCGAATTCCAGCCGTCGTCGGGTGATGTTTTGGCGTTGGTCATCTTTGGCGGCCTGTTGATTCTGCGCCAACTGGCTGGTTTGAAGGCGCGACCGCTGACCTCCAATCCGGCATTCTGGTTGCTCTGTCTGGCCTGGGTACTCGGCTTCAAGGCGACCCGTTTTATGGAAGACTGGGGCTTGCCAGCACTGATGGTTCTGGTCGCTTGCGATTTGCAACTGCTCTTGCAGGCGCGATTCGCGGTGGATTCTTTCAAGCGCGTGGCCCTGACTTGTGGGCTGGCGGTGGCGGTATTTCTGGCCATCACCAATGATGGCGGCAGTCGCTGGACGTCCAATCTCACCCAGCAATATCTCACGCAGGACAATCCCGACCTCAACGGCTGGTTGCCGGAAAAAGGCGGCATCCTTTATTCCGCGGACATGACGATTTTTTATCAGACATTTTTCAAGAATCCCAACGCGGACTGGCGATATGTTCTCGGTTTTGAGCCCGCCCTGATGCCTGACGAGGATTTCCAGGTGTATCACACAATCATGTGGAATTTCGGCGACGCCAAAGCCTACGAACCATGGGTGAAAAAGATGCGCCCGCAAGATCGCCTCGTCATCCGCGGCAGCAAGGGCAGCCTGCCGAGCAGCTCGCAATTGGAATGGGAGTATGGCGTCAGCGGCATCTGGATTGGACGTGTGCCGCGCACCAACGCGCCGCCGCCCGCACCGACCATTCCCGCAACGGCGACGCGCGAAACTTCAACCAATTCGGTGAATTCAGCGAAGTGACAGCCCGTCGAATTTTTTGGCCAGCGCAAAATCCTTTTCCGTCAAACCGCCGGCGTCGTGCGTTGTGAGCGCGAGCGTCACCTTGTTCCAGCGGATGTCAATGTCCGGATGATGCCACGCCTTCTCGGCGAGTCCGGCGACGGCACGGACAAATTTTATCGCGGCGGGGAAATCAATGAATTGATACGTCCGCGCAATCGTCGCGCCTTTCTTTTTCCAATCCGGCACGGTGACGAGCGCGGTTTTGATTTCAGGAGCGCTGAGTTTTTTCATGGCTCACAATCATTTGATGGCTGTCGTTTGGCAAATCACTCCCGCGGAAAATCAGAACCATTCCTTGCGTCCGTCCACGTAAGTGCGCACAAACTCATCGTCGGACTTGCACAGGTAAATGATGCCTTCGATGAGGCCGATGATGTGTGTCACCGCGCCGGCAATGCCGCAGGTCAGGATCGTCACCAGCAGCATGACCAAGCCTGCGCCGGTGTAACCGAGAATGAATTTATGAATGCCGAGCGAGCCGAGCAGAATCCCGCAAACGCCGGCCGGAATTTTGTTTGACGCCCGTGATGCGACGGCGGACGGAGGCGGCGCGATCGGCGGCGGAACCGTTTTCAGTCCGGATGCAAATTCAGAAAACGAACCCAGCGGTTTCCATTCCTGGGAACCTTCCATTTGAACCGGCGTTTGGGCGTTGACGCGGTTCTCGGCAATCCAGCGCCGCATTTCCTCCACGCTTGCCGGCCCGTATGGCCGCCCGTCCGTTCCGATGATTTTATACATAATGCGCCTTTCTTGTTTCAGTTGCCGTCACGAAAATTTCAGGATGGTTTCGGCGGTTTGCCGGGCAAATCCGCCATCCGGGGCGGAATGGGTTTTGGTTCAACTTGCCCGTCCGCTTTTGCCTGACGCAACAAACTTAAACTCGTGACCAGCGACCACAACCAGCTTGCGCTGAAAAATAGCAGCCCCCATTTCCACATCCAGCCGGATGAATCTGGCGGAACCGGCTCGCCGAACTGCTGGAGAAAAACGCGGCGGAACAATTCAAACATCCAGCCCACGATCAAAACAAAACCCGCCAGGGCGATTAACAATTGACCGATTCCGGCAAAAAACCGCCGCGCCATCAACGAGCCAAGCCCTGGAGTCGCAAATAGATTCGTCAAAAGGCACGTCCAGGCTCGGGCGTGGCTTAAGGGTCGGGCGGGCCGCCTGGTCATGGTTCATCGTCCGAATTGCGACTTCACTTCCGGCTTGTTCAAAACCACCAGCGCCCAGATGCCGAAGGGCAGCCCGAGGACACAACACGGCGTCAGGCAGGGGATCATTGCCAGAATGGCGGCGGCAAATGCGAATTCAAAACTTCGCAAAGACTGCATCTTCGCCGCGCCGATCAAAACCAAAACCGACATCGCCAGGCCAAAAAGACTGTTGATAATGCCCAGCGGTCCATAGGCCAAATGCAGCAATTGCTGCACTTGGGGATCGTTAAATTGCGGTATTCCGGAATAAAGCTGACTCACATCTGAACGAAAAAAGATCAATTTTACCAGACTCCACAGGGCCAAAACCAAATTGAGAATGGCTGCCACTTTAAGTCCGATGGCGGGGCCTTTGACCAGTTGCAAGGCTGCGTCGTGTCCATCACTCGCGACTGCCACGGGCGAACTGAACGGCGGCGGCGGGGCGGAACTGGCGGCCAGAACATCGGCAAATTCAGGAAACGCCGACAGCGGACGCCATTCCGTGTCGTTTTCCTCCTTCGCCAAAGATTGTCCATTGAGCCGGCTGTCGGCAATCCACCGGCGTATGTCGTCCACCGTGACCGAGCTGTACGGTTTTTGATCGCCGCCGATAATGGTGTAGGTCGCCATAATTTTGTCCCGTGTTTGACGACTTCTAGTTCATCGCACGCAACGACGCAAGCCGTTTCGCTGTAGCGGCGGTCTATGACCGTCGCTGATTTTCGGCGCTCATACAGTGGTGCTACAATTTCACGTGTTGCGCACGAACAACTTTCCCGGCAGTTGTTTCACCACGTGCTTCATTTCCAGACCCAGCAACGCCACCGAAACCGCCGAACTCGGCAAACTGCTGCGCCGGATGACTTCGTCAATGCTCGATTCCTCGTTGTTCAACGCGTCATAGACGAGTTTTTCGTTTTCGGACAGGGTGATGGCCGGGAGAACGCCGGTCTCGCCCGGCGACGGCGGACGATTGCTCCCCGGGAACAAATACTCGAACTCGCTCAAAACATCCTCCGCGCCTTCGCACAGCTTCGCGCCTTTTTTGATCAAGTCGTGACAGCCCTTGCTGCGCGGCGAATCAATCCGCCCCGGCACGGCAAAAACCTGCCGGCCGTATTCGGTCGCAAAATTCGACGTGATGAGCGCGCCGCTGTGCAGGTCCGCCTCCACGACAATCGTGCCAAGCGTCATGCCGGCAATGATCCGGTTGCGGATGGCGAAGGATTGTTTGTCTCCGTTGCGGTTGAAGGGGAATTGCGTGATGACCGCTCCGGACCCGGCAATGCGCCCGAACAATTCCGCGTTCTCCGGCGGGAACACGATGTTGATGCCCGTGCCGAGCACGCAAACCGTCCGTCCTTTTGCCGCCAGCGCGCCCTGGTGCGACGCCGTGTCAATTCCGCGCGCGCCACCGCTCACGACCGTCACGCCGACATAGGCCAGTTGATATGCCAGTTTGCGCGCGGTCTCGATGCCATAATGCGTCGTCATGCGCGAGCCGACCATCGCCACCGCGTTTTTGTCCTTTGCGGTCAGCGCCCCCTTGACGTAAAGCACCAGCGGCGGGTCGTAGATTTGCCGGAGCGATTCGGGATAATCCTCGTCGCTTTGAATCAAAACGTGGCAGCCAAATTCCTGGATGCGTTTCAATTCACCGGTGAGGTCAACCGTTTTCTCCCAACTGGCAATCGCCCCGGCGGTCTCCTCGCCGATGTTGCGGACGCGACGCAGTTCACTCTGGGACGCCTGAAGAATTTTTGGCGCGTCGCCGAAATGTTCCAGCAGCAGCCGCGCGCGCACCGGGCCGACATGCTCGATGAGGTTGATGGCTATGAGCGCCTCGCGCGAATCCATCCGGTTTGCATAACGGGTTGTGATTTTTGACGCAAGCCAAAGTTTGCCCGTGATTGCATTTCGCCGGTTTTCTGTTACTTGATGGCCGTGCCTGATCCCAGTCTGTTGCTCCTCATCCCGGCTTACAACGAGGAGCGCCGCATCGAACCGGTGCTGCGCGACTACGCGCAATTTTTTGGAAAAAATTATTCCGGCAAATTTCAACTCGTCGTCGTGCTCAACGGCTGCACCGACAACACGCTCGGGGTGGTTCGGCGTGTCGCGGCGGAATTTCCGGCGGTTCTTCGGGCGCTGGAATTCAAGGAGCCGATTGGCAAGGGCGGCGCGCTCATCGAAGGCCTCAAGCTCGCCTCCTTCGGCGATTTGATCGGTTACGTGGATGCCGACGGCGCGACGGCGCCGCGGGCGTTCCTGGATTTGGTCCGGCACATTGGCGACGCGGACTGCGTCGTCGGCTCGCGCTGGCTGCCGGACTCGGTCATTCATCAATCGCAGACCGGCGACCGGCGGTTCGCCAGCCGGGTGTTTCACACCATCGTGCAACTGTTCTTCCGGTTAAACATCCATGACACGCAATGCGGGGCAAAGGTGATGAAACGCGAGGTCGTGGAAAAAGTTCATCCCTTCCTTCGCATCGCCGACATGGCATTCGACATCAACCTGCTCGTCGCCATCAAGCGCGCCGGTTATCGCATTCGCGAGGTGCCGACCGAATGGACGGATCAAGCCGGTTCAAAAGTCGCGCTGTTCCTTTCCTCGCTGACGATGTTCCTTTCCGTCGTGCGCATCCGGCTGATTTACTCGCCGTTATACAAATGGCTGCGCCCGTTGCGTCCGCTGGAAGGCTGGATTTACAAGAAACTTCGCGCGCCGCGACCATTGCCGGGACCGGACTTGGGAGATGGGAGATAGCCGATAGAAGTTGGGGTGGCCCGGTTGATGTGAAAACCGCCATTCCTCCCCATCACCAAACTCCTATCTCCGATCTTCGGTTTTGCCCCACGTGAACCACGCGCAGACGAGGAACAGCAGCAGGTTGAACGCGCCAAGTGTTTGCAGCACCACCTCCAGCCGCCCCGGAAAATGGTTCAGCATCGCCGGCAGCGTGAAACCATAGGCCGCCGCCAGCAACACCATCCATGGCACCACGCCAAAACGCGCCCGCGCCAGCAGGTCGTTCACGAGCACGTTCGCCAGCGCCAGCGGCACCATCGCGCCAGCATACCATGGGATCAGCGTCGCCGCGCCCAAG
>Ga0207932_1000473_pt1 | contig 13557 bp, 12 predicted proteins | sample NGESurdeep092012_FD_184480 | JGI IMG/M metagenome (GOLD analysis project Ga0207932, IMG submission 184480) | Arctic peat soil microbial communities from Barrow, Alaska - NGEE Surface sample 415-2 deep-092012 (SPAdes) | ecosystem: Environmental > Terrestrial > Soil > Wetlands > Peat ...
GGACGTCGCGGAGGTCGAAGCCCGGGGCGCGGGCGACGAGCGCGAGGTCGAACGCGGCGCGCAGGGAACCCGACGACCACGTGTGATTGCGGGCGTCGTGGAGGAGGAGGTGCCAGAAGAGATCGGCGGCCGCGGGAAGGCCGACGCCCGGGATGGACGAGTCCGTCGCGCGCGCGAACCACCCCTCCGCCCTGGCCGCCTCACCCCAGCGCGCGGGCCCGAGGCGCCAGTGCACTTCGACCGGACGCCCCTCGGGGCTCGCGAAGGTCTCGTGGTAGAGGCGGAACACCGGCGCCGCGTCGGGCCGGTCGGCGGCCGCGCAGACATAGCCGAGGGACTCCATCACCCACGCCGCGTCCTGGGCCCGAGCTTCGGGGACCAGCACGTCGAGATCGTTCATCCACCGCACGCCGAGCGCGGGCGCCACGTTCGCGCAGGCGAGGGCGGAGCCCTTGAGGGCGAGGACGGGGAGGTCCGCCTTCAGGAACGCCTCCCCCAGCCGCGCGAGATCGGCCGTCAGCCGCACGCACTGATCCCGTGCCTCCGCGAACGCCGCCGCCGCCAGCGCCTCGACGTCGGGGGGCGCGACGGCGCTCAGCTCGAGCGCCGCGAGGGCCCAACCCGTCGTGGCGCCGATGCCGTCCCACGTGAGCGCCGCCACCCACGAGTCCTCGGGGGCGTCGGCGTGGGCCCAGCGATCGAGCAGTTGAGCGGGAGCGGGGCCGCCGCCAAGGGCGACGGTCATCGTCCGCGCCAGGAGGCGGCGGATCTGGACGGGATTGAGCGGGGCGGTCATAGGGAAACACCCCCAACCGTTGGGAGGGGGTGTTCACAGTGGGCGGTGGGGGACTCGAACCCTCGACCTCCGGTATGTGAGACCGGCGCTCTAACCAGCTGAGCTAACCACCCGTGGCCGCGCGCCGCCCGAAGGCCGGTTCGCGGAGCGGGAAAGATAGAACGTGGTCCTTGGGCGCGCCACGGCCCCACGCCGCTCATGGCTTCTCCGCCACCACGAGCGAATGCAGGGCGACCCACCGCAACGGCCGGGCGGCGGCCTCGCGCGTCATCATGCGGGCGCGGCGTGTGGCCGGTCTGCTGCCGCAGCGAGGACCGCGCCGAGCGACTCGAGGTGCCGTGCCATCGTGTGGCGCTTCGCCGTCTCCCAGGCGCCGCGCGCGAGCCGGGCGCGATGATCCGCGCTGCCGAGGGCGCGCACCAGCGCGTCCGCCAATCCCTCGACCGACGGCGGGTCCCCTGGAGCCATCTCACCCGAGACCCCCGGCGTCAGCCACTCAGGGATGCCGCCCACGGCGTACGCGACGGCGGGCACGCCCATGCACCCCGCCTCGATGCCGGTGAGGCCGAACGGCTCGGGCCAGAGGCTCGGCACCGCGACCACGTCCGCGGCGCGCAGCAGCGCGAGGCGACGCGCGCCGTCCACGAATCCCGTGAACTCCGCCGTCACGCCGAGCCGCTCGGCGAGCGCGCGCCATTCCTCCGCTGCGGGGCCGACGCCCGCGAAGACGAGGGTGAGCGGTCGGCCGAGGATGCCGGAGGTCCGTGCGGCGGCGGCGATGAGGTGCGCGCCCCCCTTGAGGTCGGTGAGACGGCCCAGGAAGAGCACGCGGTCGCCGAGGGGCCGGTGCGCCGGCGGCGCGGGATCGGGAACGACGTCGGTCGGCGGGAGAGGCAGGATGTGCAGCCGCTCCTCGCGCACGCCGTGCCGGGCGATCTCATCGCGCATGTGCCGACTCGCCACGACCACCGCGCGATATCCGTCGAGGAGCGAGCGCCGGCCCGTCTGGAGGAGGAAGCTCCGGGCGAGCGCCGCCGGATTGGCGACGCCGCAGCCGCGCAGGTAGTTGAGCGGCAGGCACGCCGCGCCGAGCGTACGGGTGCACATCGCCACGTCGGGCCGCGTGTGCCGCTTCGTGCCGGTGGCGCAGGTGCCGTAGTAATTGTGCGCGAAGAGCACCGCGGGATGCGCCGGGACGAGCGCGCGCTCGGTATCCAGGGAGCGGAGCCCGTGGAGATACAGCACGTCGGGAGCCCAGCCGCCGAGGAAGCGCGCGGCCGCCGCGCCGTCGCCGACCGCGCACGCGATGCGGACGTCACCGGCGTCGATCGTGGCGCCGCCGCGCGGTGCGTCCTCCTCGAAGACACCCGCCACGTCGTGCCCCGCCGCAAGGAGGCGCGGCGCCAGCGCGCCGAGGTACCGCTCGGCGCCGCCGACGAGCCCGCGCGTCCAGTTCACGATCGCGATGCGCATCGCGCCGGGCTCCCTCAGGCCGCCGCGTAGGCGTCGAGGCAACGGTCCACGACGCGATCCCAGGTGAAGCGCTCCAGGACCCGCGCGCGGCCGGCGGCGCCCATCGCGGACGCCTCGGCGGGATGGTCCCGCACCCAGCGGAGCCGCTCGCCGAGCGCCTCCGGATCGTTCGGGGGAACGAGGAAGCCGGTCACGCCGTCGTCGACCACCTCCGGCAGGCTCGCCACCCGCGTCGCGATCGCGGGAAGGCCGCACGCCATCCCCTCCAGCAGCGTCTGCCCGAGGAGCTCCGGCACCGGGGTCTCGCCACCGTACATCCCCCGGTACACGCTGGGCAGGACGACGCACGCCGCGCCGCGGTACGCCGCCACGAGCGCCGCGTCGTCACAGTCGTGCCGGAACCGGACCGTCTTCCCCTCGGCCAGCGCGTGCAGGTCGGCGAGGTAGCGCGCGTCGGGAGCGGGACCGACGATCTCCACCGGGAGGTCGGCCGGCGCGGCGCGGAGGAGGTCGTCCACGCCCTTGTGAGGGAGGAGCCGTCCCACGAAGAGCGCCGCCCCGGTGCACGCCACCGCGGGATCGGGCGCGAACCGCACCGTGTCCACGCCGCCGAGGATGACGCGCGCGGACGGGTTCCCGTCGTGCCCCGCGACGTGCCGGCTGTACGCGCTGATGTGGAGGTGACCCGCGTACCACCGGTCGGTCGAGAAGTACGCCGAGACGTCCCAGCCGCCTCCGCCCAGGTCGGAGACGAACACCGGCCGGCCCGTGAGCCGCCCGAAGAGCGCGGCGGCGCTGCTGGCCACGACGTGCTGCTGATGGCAGTGGATGACGTCGGCGCCGCGGAGCGCGGCGAACAGCCCGGCGGCGATGGGATTCGCGCGCTGGCCGCCGACCAGCCACGGCCCGCCGAGGATGCGGATGGCGAGACGACCCTCCGTGCGCCGCGCGGCGGCGTCGCCGAAGGTCACGAGGGTGGTCTCCGTCCGCTCGCTCATCGCGCGCGCCAGCTCCAGGGCGTACCGCTCCGCGCCGCCGACGACGCCCTCGGGGCCGAACAGCGCCGGCACGAGATGCGTGACGCGCAGGCCGTCCCGCGCCAGGGCGCCGGTGCGCGCCGCGCTCACTTCACCGCTTCCAGCTCGAAATAGAGGAACCAGGCGGGGAAGATCCAGACGAGGCGGTGTTCCCACCAGTCGGGGAAGCGCCGGGCGAGCAGGGCGACGAGCCGGTCCAGGAGCTTGCCGCGGAAGAAGACGCTGGCGCGCCGCTTCCGGAACTCGACTCCGACGGAGACGCCGAGGGGATGTCCGGCGAGGAAGTAATCGAACGAGCGCAGTGCGAGGGCGCGGCGGTGCGTGGGATCGGTGAAGGCGTTCGCGCTGGAGAAGTGGGGTGTGGTGATGAGGAAGGTCCCGCCGGGGCGCAGCACCCGGTGGACCTCCCGCACCAGCGCCACGAGGTCGGCCACGTGCTCGACCACGTCGTAGGCGCCCACGGTGTCGAAGGTGGCGTTGCGGAAGGGGAGCCCCTCGTCGAGATCCGCCACGAGGTGCGGCCGCGCGGTGCGCGCCAGGTCGAGGCGCACGGCGCCGGGTATCTGGTCCGCCGTGCCGCAGCCGATGTTGAGGGCGCGCGGGGCCGCCGGAGCGTCGTTCATCGTCCGAGTAGTGGGCCCTGCAGGGTTCGAACCTGCGACCAACGGATTATGAGTCCGCCGCTCTAACCACCTGAGCTAAGGGCCCGGAGCCTGCGCCTTCTGCTGCGACTCAGATCACGCCCCCCCGCCGGAACATCCCCGCCGGGTCGTACTGGCGTTCGTAGAGATCGAGGACCTCCTCGCGCGTGACCACCGCCACGCCCGACTTCGCGACCTCGATCCCCGCGGCGTAGTTCGCCAGTTCCGCCGCTTCGCGCACCTGCGCCCCCGCGGCCAGCGCCGTCCCCGCCCACGCCGTCACCGTGTCGCCGGCGCCGGAGACGTCGTACACCTCCCGCGCCATCGTGGGGATCCGGAAGATCGCTCCGTCCCGCCCCACCAGCACCATCCCGTCGGGGCCGAGGGTCAGCAGGAGGTTCTGGACGTCGAGCCGCTCCATCGCCTGCGGGATGGCGTCGGGGTGCTCCAGGTCCACGGCGGCCCCCAGCGCATGCTCCAGCTCCCGCCGGTTGGGCTTGAAGAGCGTCGCGCCGCCATACGCGAAGAAGTTGCGGAACTTGGGGTCCACGACCGTCGGGATGCCGCGCGCCTTCGCGGCCTTGTGCACCGTCTCGATCACGGCCGGCGTCAGGACGCCCTTGTTGTAGTCCTCGAACAGCACGGCGTCGGCGTCGGCGATGAGCCGGAGCGCGCTCGCGATCAGCGCGGCTTCGGCCTCGCCGTCGAGGGCGCGGTCCTCCTCCTCGTCGATGCGCACCAGCTGCTGCCCGCGGGCCACGACCCGCGTCTTCGAGGTGGTCGGGCGGGCCGCGAGGGAGAGGATCCCCTCATCGGAGATGCCCGCCGCGGCGATCTCGGCGCGGAGCTGCTGGCCTCGCCGGTCGTCGCCGAGCGTGGCCACCAGCGAGACGTGCGCGCCGATCGCCGCCACGTTCGCCGCCACGTTGGCCGCTCCCCCCACCGCGTGCCGGCGCTCGTAGACCGTCACCACGGGGACCGGGGCCTCGGGCGAGATGCGGTCCACGTCGCCCAGGAGGTACACGTCGAGCATCGCGTCGCCGACCACGACGATGCGCCGCTGTCGCATGCCACCGAGGATCGCCATCACCCGCTCACGTGGGATCACGGAACGTTCTCCAGGAGGTTGGCCGCCAGGACGCCGATCTCGAGGCAGGACGTTAGCCCCGGCGACTCGATGCCGACAAGGTTCACCCAGCCGGGCCGTCCCCGGTCCGACTCTTCGCGGATGACGAAATCGCGGAACGGCTCTCCCGGCCCCTGCAGCTTGGGGCGGATCCCCGCCAGGTCGGGCGCGAGGTCCTCCGGCGCCAGGCCCTCGAGGAAGCGCGACACCGCCGCGTGGAACGCGTCGCGCAGCCCGTCCGCCACGTCGTAGTCCTGCCGCCGGTCGCGCAGGTACTCGAGGTCCGGCCCGAGCCGCACGCCCCCCGCGAGATCGAGGGTGACGTGGATGCCGAGACTCTCCTTCGGCGGGGCGGGGTAGATCAGGTGCCTCGCGAGATGGCTCTTCGCCGGGGCCACGCGGAAGTACCGGCCCCGCGCGTACCGTTGGCGGTAGCCGCACGCGTCCAGGTCGAACCCGGCGAGGCCCGCTACGGTGTCGGCGTCGAGCCCCGCCGCGTTCACCACCCACGTCGCCTCGATCGCCGCCGTCTCGCCCCCGTCGTCCCGGGCGGTGATCCGGTGGCCTCCGGTGACCGGCTCGGCGCCGCACACCTCCTGCCGCCACGCCACCGTCGCGCCGTGCGACTCGGCGTCGGCCAGGAGCGAGGCCATGAGCGCGTGGGAGTCCACGATCCCGGTGTCGGGGGACCAGAGCGCCGCCGTGCACCGGACGTGAGGCTCGAGGTCGCGGGCCTGCCGCGCGGTGAGCGCCTCGAGCGTCCGGACGCCGTTCGCCTCCGCCTGCGCCTGGATCTGCGCCAGCTTCGGTTCGTCCTCGGCCGCCGCCGCGACGATCAGCTTCCCCAGCCGCCGGTGCCCCACGCCCCGCGCCTCGCACCAGGCGTACAGCCCGGCGTTCCCGCGCACGCAGAGCCGGGCCTTGAGACTCCCCGCCGGATAGTAGATCCCGGCGTGCACCACCTCGCTGTTGCGGCTGCTCGTCTCGACGCCGAACCGTTCGTGGCGCTCCAGCACCACGACCGAGCGGCCCCGCGCGGCGAGTTCCCGCGCGCAGGCCAGCCCGACGACTCCGGCCCCGATGACGATGACGTCCGCGTCCAACGGCCTTTCTCCGGTCCTCGAAGGGTGCGAATATAGCTCTCGCGGCGCGCAGCGGCGCGTCGCCTGTATCGAGAGTCTCTCGGACGCGGAGGGTGATGGTGCCAGTGGATGGTCGTGCACTGGCCAGGAGGTTGGTGCCGCGCCGGGTCCGCAACTGGCTGCGGAGCCCGCGGGCCTCACTCCGCTGGATCGGCGAAGCCGCGCTCGACGCCCTCGTCGGCCCGGTCGGCTTCGACGTGCGAGCTGGGTGGCGCCTCGCGTGCCCCCGCGCTGCGCGGCGCGCGTACCGCGCGCACGTGGACGATCCCGAGCAGGTGGCCGAACTGGACGCCTTCATCGCCGCGTGCCGGGCGCCGGTGCGGCTCTTCGACGTCGGCGCGCACTTCGGCCTCTTCAGCTTCGCGGCGCTGCGATACGGCGGGCCGGGGTCCGGAGCCGTGGCCGTGGAGCCATCGCCCGTCGCCGCCCGGATGCTGCGGCGGGTCGCCGTCGCCAATGGCGCTGCGGATCGCATCGAGGTGGTGCGGGCGGCCGCGGGCGCGGGAAAAGGGCGCGTCGGGATGGTGGACGTGGGCGTCCAGGCCGCCGGTTACTTCATCGCCGCCGACGCGGCGCATCCCGCGACCGAGCAGTCCGCCGTCCCGCTGGTCACGGTGGATGCGCTGGCGCTGCGATTCGGCGCCCCCACCCACCTCAAGGTGGACGTCGAGGGGGCCGAGGAGGCGGTGCTGCGTGGCGCCCTTGCGGTCCTGCGGAGCGCTGAGCCGCCCATCCTCTTTCTCGAGTTCCATCACGGGATGCTGCGCGAGCGCGGAGGCGCGGCGCCGGCCGCTGCCGTGGACCTCCTCGCCTCCTTCGGGTTCGTGATATACGACACGCACGGTCGTATTTGGGACCGCGAGGAGCTGCTGCGCCGCGACCTAGTGCGGGTGATCGCGCGGCGGTAGTCCTGGCTGCCTTGGCGTCTGGCCCCTGGCGACTGTGCCCGGCGTCTTGGCGTCTGGAACCTGGCCTCTGATATTGCCCCCGTGCGCCGCCCCCATCCCTACGCCGTCCTCTGCGCCGCCGTCCTCGCCGTGTCGTGGGCCGCGCCCCTCATCCGGCTCACCGCGGCGCCGCCGCTGGCGATCGCCGCCTGGCGGCTGACCTTCGCCTCGCTGGTGCTCCTCCCCCTCTTCGCGCGCCCGGCGGCGCGGGCGGGGTGGCGCGACCTGGGGCCGCGCGAGCGGTGGATCGCCGCGCTCGCCGGCGTCGCGCTCGCGCTCCACTTCGCGGCGTGGATCACGTCCCTCCGCCTGACCAGCGTCGCGGCCTCGGCGGTGCTGGTGGCGCTCTCGCCGGTGTTCGCCTGGGTGCTCTCCGCGGTCTTCCTCCGCGAGCGGCCGTCGCGGCTCCAGGGGGCGGGCATCGTGCTCGGCGTCGTGGGCGCCGCGGTGATCGCGCTCGGCGGCGCGCGGAGCGGCGGGCGGGCCGTCCTCCTCGGTGACCTCCTCGCGCTGGTGGGCGCGGTGTGCGCCGCGGCGTACTTCGTGATCGGCCGGCGGCTCCGCGCCCGCCTCGGGCTCGTGGCCTACGTGACCCCGGTCTACGGCGTGGCCGCCGCGGTACTGCTGGTCTGGGCCGCCGGGCGCGGCGAAGCGTTGGGGCCGTTCGGCCCCGCCGACTGGGCGATCTTCGCGGCCCTCGCCGCGGGGCCGATGCTCGTCGGCCACACCGGCTTCAACTACGCGCTCCGCTACCTCCCGGCGTACACCGTCAACGTCGGCGTCCTCGCGGAGCCGGTGGGGGCGACCCTCATCGCCTGGACCCTCCCGGCGATCGCGGAAGCGCCCTCGGCGTGGGACCTCGGGGGCGGCGCCGTCGTCCTCGCCGGGGTCGCGCTGACGCTCCTCGGCACCAGGCGCGCGGCGCCCGAGGCGGCCGGTTAGCTTTCGGGCCGGATGAACACCCCCACCGTGGACGTGCTCCGCGGCGCCATCATCGAATCGCGCCACCGCGTTTCCGTGGCCGTGACGGACGCGGAGGGCGCGCTCGTGGCCCGGGCCGGCGACGCCGACCTCGTCACCTTCTGGCGTTCCGCCGCGAAGTTCTTCCAGGTGATGCCGCTCGTCCTGGGCGGGGGCGCCGACGCGCTGGGCCTCACCGACCCGGAGCTGGGGCTGGCCTGCGCGTCGCACAACGGCGAGCCGCGGCACCGCGAGCTCGCGGCGTCGGTCCTCGCGAAGGCGCGCTGCGGGGAGGACGACCTCGCGTGCGGTCCGCATCCGTCCCTCGCGGAACCCGTCGCGCGGGCGATGGCGGCGCGGGGCGAGAAGCCGACGCGGCTCCACAGCAACTGCTCCGGGAAGCACGCGGCGATGCTCGCGCAGGCGCGGTTCCGCGGGTGGACGACGGCAGGGTACGCCGAGGCGGACCATCCGGTGCAGCGCGGCTGCATCGAGGAGGTCGCGCGGTGGAGCGGCGTCCCGGCGGCGGCGATCGGCAGGGGGGTGGACGGCTGCGGCGTGGTGTGCTTCGCCCTCCCCCTCCGCGCGATGGCCCTCGCCTATGCCCGGCTCGGCGCGCGGCGCCTCGCGGGCGACGGGGGCGCGGCGCGGGAGGCGGCGGCGGACCGGCTGGTGCGCGCCGTGACGGCGGAGCCGTTCCTCCTCGCCGGGACGGCGCGCTTCTGCACCGAGGTGCTGACCACCAGCGGCGGGCGCGTGGTCGCGAAGGTGGGTGCGGAAGGGGTCTACTGCGCGGCGCTCCCCGAGAAGGGGCTCGGCATCGCGCTCAAGGTCGAGGATGGCGACTCCCGCAGTTCCATCGTCGCGCTCGTGGCGGTGCTCGAGCAGCTGGCGCCGGGGGTCGCGGCGGTGGCGCCGGAGTGGCGCTCTCCCCCGGTGACGAATCTGCGGGGACAGGTGGTCGGACGGATCGAGGCGCAGGTCCCGCTCCAACCGGGTGGTGGATGAGCGCCGGCGCGATGCGGAGGAATGATGTCGGGACGCAAGGCGGCGATGCGCGCCGCCGTACGGGAGGGGATACCGTGATGCCGATGGATGCCGGGACCCGGGGATTGGTGCGCGTGGCGCTGGGGCTCTTCGACCTGCCGGAGGCGGTGCTCGAGGAGCGGATGCGCAGCGCGCGCGCCGTGGGCACGCCCCCCCTCTGGCTCGAGGAGCTGCTCCTCTCGAGCGTCCTGTTCGTCGGCTATCCGCGCGCCTTCCTCGCCGCGGGCGCGCTGCGGCGGATCGAGCCCGACCCCGCGGAGGGGGGCGAGCCCTCGCAATACGAGGGGTGGCGCGAGTGGCTGGCGCGCGGCGAGGCCACGTGCCGAGTCATCTACGGTCCCCACTACGATCGCCTCCGCGAGAACATCAAGGCCCTGCACCCGGCGCTCGACACCTGGATGATCGTGGATGGCTACGGCAAGACGATGAGCCGCCCCGGCCTCGACCTCGCGCGGCGGGAGCTCTGCTCCGTCGCGATGCTCGTCCCGCAGGACGCGCCGCGGCAGCTCCTCTCGCATCTCAAGGGCGCGCTCAACGCCGGCGCCGCCCCTGGCGCGGTGGAGGGCGTGGTCGAGCTCGCCGCGGCCGAGAAGCTTCCCGAGGCGCGCGTGGCCGTGGCGCGCCAGCTGTGGCGCGAACTGCGCGACACCCTGGCGCACGACTAGATGTTCATCGACGAAGTGCTCGTGGATCTCCTCGCGGGGGACGGCGGCTCGGGGATGTGCGCCTTCCGCCGCGAGAGTCGCGTCCCCAAGGGGGGGCCCTCGGGCGGGGACGGCGGGAGGGGCGGCAGCATCTACGTCGTGGCGCATCCCGGTCTCTGGACGCTGCTCGACTTCACCTATCACCGGCGCTGGACGGCGGGGAACGGCGGGCACGGCGGCCCCAACCAGGAGACGGGGAAGTCGGCCGAGGACGTGGAGATGCCGGTGCCCCTCGGCACCGAGGTGCGCGACGCCGACGGCGTGCTGCTCGGCGAGGTCCTGGAGGAGGGAGACCGGCTCCTCGTGGCGAAGGGGGGGCGCGGCGGGCAGGGCAATCAGCACTTCGCCACCCCGACCCACCAGGCGCCACACGAGTTCCAGCCGGGAGAGGACGGCCAGCACCGGCGCATCAAGCTGACCCTCAAGCTCATCGCGCACGTGGGGCTCCTCGGCGAGCCGAACGCGGGGAAGAGCACCCTCCTCGCGACGGTGACGGCCGCGCGGCCCAAGATCGCGGCGTATCCCTTCACCACCCTCGAGCCCAACCTCGGCGTGGTGTCGCTCAGCGGGCAGCGGTCCTACGTGATCGCCGACATCCCTGGGATCATCGAAGGGGCGCACGCGGGGAAGGGGCTCGGACTCCAGTTCCTGCGCCACGTCGAGCGCACGCGGCTCCTGGTCCTGATGGTGCCCCTCGACGCGCCGGACCTCGCCGCGTCGTACGCGATGCTGCGGACGGAGGCGGAGCGGTTCTCGCCGGTGCTCGCGGCGAAGCCGCACTGCGTCGCGTGGACCAAGGCCGACCTGGTGCCGGAGGGGGAACTGCCGCCCTTGCCGCCGACCCCCGACGCGTTCGCGCAGTTCGTGCTGTCGAGCGTGTCCCACCGCGGGCTCGACGTGTTCCTCGACGCGCTGTGGCGCCGCCTCGCCGCCGAGGGCGCGGCCGAGGAGGCGCCGGTCGGCCTGCCGTGACGCGTGTCCCAGGGACCGGCGGCGCGCCACCGCCCGGCTCCGGCACGTCGGATGGCCGGACCTCGGACGTGCCTGCGCACGTGCTCACCCTCCACCCCGGCGACCCACTCTTCCCAAAGGCGCTCGTCGCCATCCGGCCCGAGGTCGAGGTGCTGTACGCCCTCGGCGATCTGACACTGCTCGAACGCCCCATCGTCGCCATCGTCGGAAGCCGCGAGCCCACGAACTACGGCATCAAGGTTGCATATGAGGCCGCCCGCGAGGCCGCGCGCGCTGGCTTGGTGGTGGTGAGTGGGATGGCCCGCGGTCTCGACGCGCGCGCGCACCGAGGCGCCCTCGACGGCGGCGGCCAGACGATCGCGGTGCTCGGCTGCGGGATCGGCTTCCCGTATCCGAAGGAGAACCTGGCCCTTCTGCGCTCGATCCCGGAGCATGGCCTCCTGCTCAGCGAGTTTCCGCCGGGCGAACGGCCGTCGAAGTGGTCGTTCCCCGCCAGGAACAGGATCATCGTCGCGCTGGCCAAGTGCCTTCTCGTCGTCGAGGGTCGCGCCAAAGGTGGGACGAGCAACACGGTGCGCTGGATGACCGAGCTGGGACGGTCCGTGCTGGCGGTACCCGGCCGGATCGACGAGCCGGTGGCGGAAGGTCCTAACCGGCTGATCCAGGACGGCGCGTGGCCCTACCTGACGCCGCAGGACCTCCTGCAGCAGTTCGGGCTCATGTGGGATGGGCTGAACGGTGCGGGGGAGGGAGCGGGCGAGCCCGCGCGGACCGATCGCCGCCGCGCTGACGCCGGCGCGAGCCGGGCACCGGTCCCGCTCGACGACGACGTGCTCGCGGCGCTGAGCGGCCTCGCCGCCGCCGAGGCCGCGGTCTTCGACGTCGTCACCCCCGAGCCGGTGCACGTGGACCGTCTCGCCGAGCGCGCCGGCCTCGAACCCGCCACGCTCCTCGCCGCGCTCTCGTCCCTCGAGATCAAGGGCCTCGTCGCCCAGCTCCCCGGGAAGCAGTTCCGGCTCGCGTCGTGACGCCGCGCCACCTCTACGTCCACGTGCCGTTCTGCCGGCGGCGCTGCGTGTACTGCGACTTCAGCATCGCCGTGCGCCGCACCATCCCCATCGGGCACTACCTCGCCGCGCTGGCGGCGGAGGTGGCGCGCGTGGGCCGCCCCGCCGACCTCGCCACGGTGTACCTCGGCGGCGGCACCCCCTCCCTCCTGGGCGCCGCGGGCGTCGCCGCCCTTGCCGCCATCGTCGGCGCGCGGCCGGGACTCGAGGAGTTCACCATCGAGGCCAACCCCGAGGACGTCACCGCCGAAGCGGTGCGCGCCTGGGCGCGCGCCGGGGTGAACCGCCTCTCCCTCGGCGCGCAGAGCTTCGACGAGCGGGTGCTCGCGTGGATGCACCGCAGCCACGGCGCCGCGGCCATCGGCGAGGCCGTCGCCCGCGCCCGCCACGCCGGGATCGCCAACGTCTCCCTCGACCTCATCTTCGCCCTTCCCGACGCACTGGACCGCCGCCTCGAGGACGACCTCGACCGCGTCCTCGCCCTCGACCCGTCGCACATCTCCCTCTACGGCCTGACGGTGGAGGAGCACACCCCGCTGGGCCGCCGCGTGGCGCGCGGCGCGCTGGCACACGCCTCCGAGGAGCGCTACGAGGCCGAGTACCTCCTGATCCACGAGCGCCTCGCCGCGGCCGGGTACGCCTTCTACGAGGTGTCGAACGCGGCGCGGCCCGGCGCGGAAGCCGTGCACAACCGCGCCTACTGGCGCCTCGCGCCCTACCTCGGTCTGGGCCCCTCGGCGCACAGTTTCGACGGCGCGTCGCGGTGGTGGAACGAGCCCGCCTACGCGCGGTGGCACGCGAAGCTCTCCCGCGGCGACGCCCCCGTCGCCGGGCGCGAGATCCTCGCCCCCGCGCAGCAGCGGCTCGAGGCGCGGTACCTGGGACTCCGCACGGCGGAGGGCATCGTCCTCGACGAACCGCTGGAGCCGGCGCTCGCCGCGGCGGTGAGCGCTTGGGTCGCGGCCGGCTGGGCGGAGGTGGACGCGCCGCGCCTCCGCCTCACGCCCCGCGGATGGCTGCGGCTGGACGAGTTGGCCACGTCCCTCTAAATTACGGCAGGACATAACGTTGACCATGCCGAACGAACCGCTCTCCGCGCGCGAGCGTCGGGTTCTCGAGGCGGTCGTCCAGAGTTACGTGGAGACCGCCGAACCGGTGGGCAGCCGCATCCTGGCCCGCCGGTTCGGTCTCGGCGTGTCCGCGGCGACCATCCGCAACGCGATGAGCGACCTCGAGGACAAGGGGTTGCTCAGCCACCCGCACACCTCGGCGGGACGGGTGCCGACTGACCGCGCGTATCGCCTGTACGTGGATTCCCTGATCAATCTCGCGCGCCCGACGCAGCGGGAGGAAGACGCCATCCGCGAGGAGCTCACGGCCGAGGGCTCGGCGGTGGGGTCCATCCTCCGGCGCGCCGCGCAGGTCCTCAGTGTCCTGACCCAGGAGCTCGGGGTGGCGGTGGCGCCGGCCCTCGACGCGGCGGTGCTCGAGCGCCTCGAGCTGATGAACGTCTCGGTCGAGCGGCTCCTCCTCGTCCTGACGCTGGGCGGCGGCCTGGTGCGGACCATCTTCGTGGAAGTGCCGGGGCACATCCATCCGCACGCGGTGGCCACGATCGCCGCGATCCTCAACGACCGCCTCGCCA
>Ga0207932_1000474_pt1 | contig 13530 bp, 13 predicted proteins | sample NGESurdeep092012_FD_184480 | JGI IMG/M metagenome (GOLD analysis project Ga0207932, IMG submission 184480) | Arctic peat soil microbial communities from Barrow, Alaska - NGEE Surface sample 415-2 deep-092012 (SPAdes) | ecosystem: Environmental > Terrestrial > Soil > Wetlands > Peat ...
AAATAAGGAATCTAGAGCGCGTTTCCGATTCAATCGAATCGTAACGCGCCCTAGTCCATCCGTAATCGGGTGAGCTACGTACAAATCCTGAGCGCTCTGTTCGGAGCGGGCCACTTTCTCTTAATCGTATAGGAATAAGCCCAAGAGCATCTGGAACGTGTAAAGGCGTAGGAGCCAACCGATGTCCAAGATCGCTCAATTCCTGGCAAATGAGTCCGGGGCCACCGCCATTGAATATGGCTTGATCGCCGCAGGCATCTCCGTCGCGATCATCGCCGTCGTCAACGGGCTAGGTACTTCACTCAACACCTCGTTCAGTAGTATTTCGACCAAGCTCAATTAGGTTTCGTCCGTACCGTCGGCCATTTGTGTCTGAGCTCCTTGATCGCGCAATGGCCGGCACGCCCGCAAGTCGATTGCCGGGACCACCCGCAAGATATCTGTCGGCTTGGGCCAAGAAGCAGGTGTGCCGCCCACCGCGGCACGCCTGTTTCCGACTGCCCGCTTTGCACGCGACGATCGGTAAGACGCCGGCCGGCAAAAGATTTTATCGGAGTTTCTTGTCAAGCAAAGAGCTGAATGGGACAATTCCCGGTAAGTGCGAACCGCTGCAATCAGAACAAATGCGCGCTTCAGGGGGATTGTTATGCCGAAGTCACGGTTTTTCGCTTGCGCCGCCGCGGCTGCGCTCGCCTGCATGCTGGGCTCCACCCAAGTCAGCGCCCAGCCTTATCCGGCGCGCGATGTCACCTTCATCGTCGCTTTTGCACCGGGCGGAGTCGCCGATACGGTGGCGCGGCTGGTCGGTCAAGGCGTGGCTGCGCGGCTTTCACGCAATGTCGTCGTGGAAAATCGCGGCGGGGCCGGCGGCAATATCGCCGCGGTTGCGGTCGCGCGCGCGGCGCCCGATGGCTACACGCTGTTGGTGACCACCACCGCGATGGCGATCAACGAGACCTTGCGTGCGAACAAGGGATTTGCTGCGAGCGATTTCAAGACCATCGCAATCGTGGCATCGAGCCCGGAATCGCTGATCACCAGTGCGAGCAATCCGGCGGCCAATCTCGCCGAATTCATCAAGACGGCGCAGGGCAAGAGCATCAATTTCGGCACCGCCGGCGTCGGCAGCGGCTCGCATATCGCGGCCGAGTATTTCTTCAAGGAGATCGCCAAGATCTCGGCGGTGCATGTGCCGTTGCAAGGCGGCGCGCCGGCGATGAATGCGACCATCGGCAGCCAGATCGATCTGCTGGCGACGACGCTGGGCGGCGGCGGCGCGGCGCAGATCGCCGGCGGCAAGGTCAAGGGTCTGGGTGTTGCGAGCGCCCGGCGCGCTGCGGTCGTTCCGAACGTGCCGACTTACGCCGAGGCGGGTTATCCAAATTTCGAAGCCGCATCCTGGGTCGGCATATTCGCGCCGGCCAACACCAGTCCGGAGATCGTCGCCAGGCTGAACGCGACGATCGAAGAGGTGATGAAGGATCCGCAGATTCAGCAGAAGCTCACCTCGATCGGCTTCGAGCCGATCAACAACACGCAAGCCCAGGCGGAAAGCTATTTCCGGGCCGAGGTGGAAAAATGGGGCAAGATGGTCCGGACGCTGAACTTGTCGATCAATTGAAACGTCGCGCTTGAGTTACAGGTCGTCGGGGCTGAGCCCAGTATGTTTTGCGATGCGCGCAAGCATGCGCGGACCGATCTCATCGCTATCGTGGAAGGCGAAGACGTAATCGGGGAAATTATGCCTTTGAAGTGTTCGGTGCGAGCCAGTTTGTCGCTTGACAGACCAGCCAATCCGCAAAAGCGAGTCGAGCACGCGCCGCGCTTTTGCTGCCGGCCAGCGGCTCATGCAGCTTCAAATAATTTCGCGAGGCAGCGGTTCACCGTTATCAAGCCGATCGGCGATTACGCGCAGTGCCAAGGCTTTCACTCTGGAACTGGCCTCGGCCTCGGTTGCACCATAGGCCATCACGCCAGGAAGCGCCGTTACTTCGGCGATCCATCGGCCGTCGGATTCGCGTTCGGTTTCGATTCCCAGCATCGCGCTCGTTCACTCTTCCGAATATGGATGCCAACGCTGTTCTTAGCCTTCGCCAGCGCTTTGGGCAATGGCGCAGGACTGGCGTAGTAGAATCACCGCTTCCGCGTCTTTTTGCAGAACACGTCGTAGATGGCGCCGATGACGACGCGCGCTTCCTCGCTGGCGAGCTTGTAATAGATCGCCTTGCCGTCGCGCCGCGTCGACACCAGGCCGTCGGCGCGCAGGCGCGCGAGCTGCTGCGACACCGTCGGCTGGCGCAGATTGAGCAGCTCTTCCAGTTCGCTCACCGACTTCTCGCCCTCGGCCAGAATGCAGAGCATCAGCAGCCGGCTCTCATGCGCGAGAGCTTTGAGAAAATCGCTCGCCCGTTTGGCGTTGCCGACGATACGCTCGAGCTCGTGCGAGCGCTCGCGGTTATCGGTCTGTTGCAATTCCATTCGAACACCACGATCTGTGAAGCGAGGTATGAATACCGCCATCAGTCGGTTGCGTGCAATGTTTTTCGCAGCAATTGCACGCGTTCCCCACCCGTTCCGGCACTGTCGAGCGACTTGATCATGACGCCGAGCAGGCCCCAGAAATGATCCTCGCCCGGATAGCCGCGAATGCGGCCGATTTCGCGCCCGTTTTCGACCAGGACGAACAGCGGCGTGAGCCGCTCGACCGCGATGAAGGCAAGATCGGACGGCAGCGCAGCCGCGATATCGACGCGGCGCAGCGGGGCGCGCGCGCCTTCGTCGGTTTTGTCATAAATGGTTGCGATCTCGCGATCGAAGGCTTCGCACCAGACGCAGCCGGCCTGTTCGAACATCACGAGTTCGGCGGCGCGGGCGTTTGTCGGGCTCAACGCCATGAGCATCGCGCCGAACAGCGCAAACAGAGAAAAGAATTTCATGATCTGCCGCTTATTCGCTAGTTTCATTCCCTCGTCGTACCGAAGCACTGGTTACGCTGCCCCGAGCAGCCGCAAGGTATTGCCGCTGGCGATCATCTGCTGCTCGGCGGCATTGAGCCCGCAAAAGTCGAACGCCTTCTGCAGGCGCTCGGGTACGGATGTCTCCACCGCGATCGGCCAGTCGGTGCCCATCAGAACATGGTCGGCGCCCAGCATATCCACGGCGGCGCGGACGGTGACGGGATTAAGGCCCATGGTGTCGATATAGACATGGCGGCGGGTCAGCGCCGGCGCATCGCTGCGAATGCGCTGACCGTCGCCAAAGCCGCCGGCCAGCATCACCCCGCCGAGTGCCAGCGTGGTGACCACCACCTGCAGCTTGGGCAGTTCGTCGAAGGTGCCGGTTTCGAGCAACGAGATCAGCGCGGCGCTGTTTATGGTTCCGCGGGCGAACCGAACGCCAAGGCGGCCCGATTTTGAAAACCGTTTGTGCAATTGCGGATCGGTCAGCGGATGCACGAACACCGGCACGCCGAGCGCGGCGGCGGCGGCCAGCGTCGGGCGCGTCTGCGGAGCGCCGAGCAGAATGTCGTGCTTGCCGGCTTCGAGGAAAACGCCGCGCAGTTTGAGGTCACGGATCGCCCGGGTCAATTCGCGCGCGCCGGCATCGCCGCTGAAGGCGTCCACGGTCGCCAGCCCATAGAGCCGGCCGGGATGCTTGGCCACCAGCTCGGCCATCTGGTCGTTGATGCGCAAGACCGCCTCGGGCGGGAAATTGCCATCGGCATCCTCGATGAAGGCGGTCGGCGTATTGATCACGCGCGCGGCGATGCCGGCGGTTTCGATCGAGGCCGTCAGCGCGCTTTGGCTGGCGAGGTTGGCGTTGATTTTTTTCCAGGCCGGGCGCGCCTGCGGCGGCAGGCTGGCGAGGTTGGTCAGGGTCCAGGACGGGCCCATATAATGATTGTGGAAGTCGACGATCTTCACCGGCGTTGCGCTTTGCGCGGCGGCTGGTTCTGATACAGCGAACGACCCGGTTGCGGCGGCACCGGCGGCGAGCGCGCCGAGAAATTCACGGCGTCCGAGGTCCTTCGCAGCGGCCATTGTCAGCCTCCCTGAGGTCGAGTTTGTTTGTGTGCCACAAGATATATCACGAAAGTCGTATATGTCGATGCGGGATGCCCTGCGACAGATCTCGACGGCACGAAAAAGTCCGCCGTGTCGCCACGGCGGACTCGAGGTTATTTTTCGCTAGATTAGTTCTTCATCGACACGAACGGGCCTTTCAATTCGCCCGACTTGTAGCGCGGCGGATACAGGATCACTTGCTTGCCGGGCTGCTTGAACTGTTCGATGTCGTTGCCGACGATGCCCTGATACTGGACGTAGAGCACGCGCGGCTCGGCCCATTCGCCGCGATCGCCGAACTTGATGTCGCCGACGACGGTATTGAAGGTGGTCTTGTGGATGTATTCGGCGAGCTTGCCGTCATCGAGCGAGCCGACCGTCTTGATCGCTTGCTCGAGGATCTGCACCTCGGCATAGGCGAAGGGCGGAATGTAGATGCCGATCGGATCGACGCCGGCCTGCGCCGCGCGCTCGCGGTAGCGCTTGAGCAACTCTTCGGTGCCGGGGAACTTCATGGTTGGCTCGGGCACGTAGAGGTCATAGCACAACACGTTGTTGAGCATCGGGCCGAGCTTCTGCTTGATGGCGGCGAACTGCAGACCGATCATGCCGCCGCCGACCATGCGGGCGGCAAAGCCGATTTCATGAATCGAGGTGATCATGCCGGTCGAGTCGGGCGGATAGGAGGCGATGAACAACAGGTCTGGGTTGGTCGCCTTGATCGCGCGCACGATCGGCGCGAAATCCACTTGGCTCGGCGGGTAGGTGCGGTCATAAACGATCTTGATGCCGGCGTTCTTGGCGTTCTCGCGCGCGCCTTGCAGGGCGAGGATCGAATACTCCGCGTCGGCGCCGACCATCGCGACCGTCTGCGGCTTCGGATTGAGCGACGCCGCGATGTCGAAGAAGCCCTTCGACAATTCGTATTTCGCTTGCGGCCCGTTCGGCTGCAGTTGGAAGTAGCGGTTGTATTTGTGCTCGTCATTGGCGGCGAGCGCGAACAGCGACAGGATCATCTTCTTGCGTTGGATGACGATCGGCATCGCCGCCGCGGTCGGCACCGTGGCATAGCCCGACAGCAGCAGGTCGACTTTGTCGATGTCGAGCAGCTTGGTGTAGATCGACGGCACGCCGGAGGGATTGGATTGATCGTCGTAGTGGATCAGCTCGACCTTGCGCCCGAGCAGACCGCCCTTGGCGTTCACCTCCTCGGCCCAGATTTGATAGGCGAGCAGCGCGGCCTTGCCGCCGCCGGCCAGCCCGCCGGACAGCGCCATGCTGAAACCGATCTTGATGGGGGCAGCGGACTGCGCCGCGGCAGGGATCGTCAGTGCTGCAAGCGCTGTTCCTGCAAGTGCCAGCGTTTCGCGTCGCGTAACCTGACCAGCCATTTTCGCTTCCTCCGGATAGGGGCTCTTCGACCCTGTTGCTTAATTGCAACTGGAAAACGTAGTTGGGCCGGCGTGTGCGAGCCTTGAGCTAAGTCAAAGCAGGCAGCGTATGTCGCGTGTGAGGCGGGCGCGGCTCGCGCGCGAAGTCCTCGCCTGCTGTTGTGGAGGACGCCGACTGATTCTCGGTTCGAAGCCTATCGCCGCCAGAGCGGGCTTTGATCAATATCAAGGCATTGCCGACTGAAGCATGGGCTTAGTTGCGATCTAATCGCGCCCAAGCACACTTAAGTTCCTGCTGGATTTCAGCAATTTCGGAGCAAGCTTTTGCACGAAACGCACGAGGTGCGCATTCATGGGCGGGGCGGCCAAGGCGCCGTCATGGCCTGCTCGATTCTCGCGCAAGCGCTGATCGACGAAGGCAAACACGCGGTCGCAATTCCTTCGTTCGGCTTCGAACGCCGCGGCGCCCCGGTTGCCGCCTTTCTGCGCATCGATAGCGCGCCGATCCGGGCGATGACGAATGTCTACCATCCCGATAGCGTCGTCTGCATCGATCCCACCGTGCCGCGCACGGTCGATATTTTCGCCGGCATGAAGCCGGACGGCACCGTGGTGCTGACCACGAAGGAAAAGCTGGCCGACCTCAAGTTTCCGGATTTCGTTGCGCGCGTCGGCCTGTGCGATGCGGTCGGCATCGCGCTGTCGATCTATCGCAAGCCGGTGACCAATGCGATCATGCTCGGCGCCTTCGCGCGCACGAGCGGGCTGCTGACGCTCGCCGCGCTCAAGGAAGCGCTGCAGCAAATGGATTTCCGCGACGCCGGCTTGAGCCAAAACCTGTCGGCGGCCGAGCGCGGCTACAACGAGACCGAGGTGCACGACTTGCGGCAAGATTTGCAGAAGGTGGCGCATGCAGCGGCAGTCGCGTGATCATTTCGACGCGTCGAGCATTCCCGACGATCTGGCGCCGATCGCCACCGTCCTGAGCGGAATGCTGCCCGGCGATTGGCGCAGCATGCGGCCGCTGATCAATCGGCTCAAATGCGTCAAGTGCGGACTGTGCTGGCTCTATTGTCCGGTGCAATGCGTGGTCGAGAAGCCGCGCTGGTTCGAATTCGATCTCGCCATCTGCAAGGGCTGCGGCGTTTGCGCGCAGGAATGTCCGCACAGCGCAATCCGCATGATCGAGGAGATGGGCCGATGAGTGTCGTCACCGATGCAACTCGACCGGCTTCAAACAAGAGCTTCGTCGTGTGCGAAGGCAACGAGGCGGCGGCCATCGGCGTCGGTCTGTCGCGCCCGGATGTGGTCGCGGTTTATCCGATCACTCCGCAATCCTCGCTGGTGGAACACCTGTCGCAGATGATCGCCGACGGCCGCTTGAAGGCCGATCTGATGAATGTCGAAGGCGAACACGCGGTGATGTGCGGGCTGCAAGGCGTGGCATTGGCCGGCGGGCGAACCTTCACGGCGACCTGCGGGCCGGGGCTGGCCTTCATGTTCGAGCCTTATGTGCGCACGCCCGGCTTGCGGCTGCCGATGGTGGCCTCGCTGGTCACCCGCGATCTGCTCAGCCCGCAATGCGTCTGGGGCGGGCAGCAGGACGCCATGGTGGTGCGCGAGGCCGGCTGGATTCAGATGTATTGCGAAACGGTGCAGGAGATCCTCGACACCACCGTGATGGCCTACAAGATCGCCGAGCACCGCGACGTCATGTTGCCGATCAATGTCTGTCATGACGGCAATTATCTCTCGTTCGGCGTTACCCGGGTCGAAATACCGGATCAGCAGGAGGTCGATGATTTCCTCGGCCCGCCAGACATCAACTGGCACATCGCGCTCGATCCATCGCGGCCGATGGGCGTCGATCCACTGACTGGCGGGGCAGGCGGCGTCGGCCCGCGCACCTTCGTGCGCTATCGCAAGGGTCAGGTGCGCGGCATGCAGAACGCACTGCGCGTCATCCGCGAGGTGCACGCTACATGGGGCGAACGCTTCGGCCGCTATCACGCGCCGCTGGTCGAGGAATATCGGCTTGATGACGCCGACACCGCGCTGGTGACTATCGGCAGCATGACCGGCGCCGCCAAGGATGCGGTCGACATGGCCCGAGATAACGGCGAAGCCGTCGGCCTCATCAAGATCAAGACCTTCCGGCCGTTCCCGCTGCAGGCCATGGTGGCTGCGCTCGCCAAGGTGAAGCGGATCGGCGTGGTCGATCGCTCGGTGAGCTTTGGCTGGAATTGCGGCCCGGTCTATCAGGATACCTTGGGCGCGCTTTACCACACCGGCAAATCGATTCCGGCCATCAGCTTCATCGGCGGTCTGGCCGGCGCCGACATCACGGTCGAGCATTTCACGCGCGCCATCGCGCTCACGCGCGAGCTGGAATGGGGCCGCGATCCCAACGAGTCGGTCTGGCTGAACGAGAACGATTGATATGCACAGCAAGTATCTCATCGTCGGCAGCAGCCACGCGGCCTTGGAAGCGGCCACCGCGATCCGCCTGTTTGACGCCGACGGCGCCCTGACGCTGTTGACGCGCGACGCGCATCTGCCCTATTCGCCGACCATCCTGCCTTACGTGGTGTCCGGGCGCTCGCAGCCCGACAACGTTGTGCTGCGCGACCAGGATTATTTCCGGCATAACGCGATCGCCTACGTGCCCGGCGCGAGTGTTGTGTCGCTCGATCCGAAGAAGTCGAGCGTGCGCCTCGCCGCCGGCGAGACCTGGCAATACGATCGGCTGCTGATCGCGACCGGTGCGTCGCCCATGCTGCCGAAGGTCGCGGGCCTGACCGATGTGCCGTTTCATGTGCTGCGGTCGATGGATGACGCGATCAATCTGCGGCAGGCGATGGGGCAGGCCCGTTCGGCCATCGTCTTGGGCGCCGGCCTGATCGGCATGCACGCCGCCGAAAACATGGCCAAGGCCAAGATCGCGGTCACCGTGGTCGAACTGCAGCCGCACGCGCTCGCCGGTTATTTCGAACCGAGGGCCTCGGCGATCATCGAACGAACCTTCGCGCGCAACGGTGTCACCATGCTGATGGGGCAGACGCTGCGCAGCGTCGAGCGGCAGGGCGACGGCTGTCTCGCCACCCTCGCGGACGGCACGACGGTTGCGGCCGATCTGCTGCTGGTGTGCACGGGGGTCAAGCCCAATATCGGATTCCTCGACGGATCGGGCATCGAGGTCGACGCCGGCATTCTGGTCGACGATCTGATGCGCACCAACCTGCCGAACATCTGGGCCGCCGGCGACGTCGCGCAGGCGCGCGGGTTCTGGGGCGGCAAGGTGGTCAACGGCATTCTGCCGAATGCGGTCGAGCAGGGCCGTATCGCGGGCGCCGGTATGGCCGATGACGCGGGCGTGACGCCGTTTGCGGGCGCCGTGCCGCTCAACACCTATAGTTTCTTCGGACAACAGGCGATTTCGGTCGGCCGCTCCGGCGGCCCGGGATCCGACGTCGCCGAAGGCGGCAGCGAGGACAGCTACCGGCACATCGTGCTCAAGGACGGACATTTGGTCGGCATCGCGACTATCAACGATTTCGTCGATGCCGGCATCATGTGGCAGCTCATCCTGCGCGGCACCGATCTGTCGCCGGTCAAGGACGAATTCATCGCCAATCCACAGCTGACCGGGCGACGCTTGATGTCGCAGATCTGGCGTTAGGGGCTTTATCGTGGGCAAGTGTTTCAGCACCCTGCAATTCCACGCCAGCCGCTGCGACGGCTGCGGCGACTGCATGAGCGCCTGCGCGCAGGCCAAGGCGCAGACCGACGATCAAAGATATTCGCGCATCCACGTTCTTCCCAAAATCGCCGGCGAGGGCATCGAACTGGCGCTGTGCCGGCAATGCGCCGATCCGATCTGCGTGATGAATTGCCCGTCCGGCGCGCTGACGAAAAACGCCGACAGCGGCGTGATCGATTGGGCCGACAGCAAATGCGTCAACTGCCTGTTGTGCACGGCCGGCTGCGCCTATGCCGGCATCGTCTATGACGCCGAGGTCGGCCACGTCAGCAAATGCGATCTCTGCGACGGCGATCCGGCCTGCGTGAAAGCCTGCCCGAACGAGGCGCTCGAATATCGCACCGCGGCGCGCATCTTCAACGACTATGCCGACAAGGAGGACATGTTCTGCCGTGGCCTGTCCGCCTGCCACGGCTGCAATTCCGAGCTGTTGATGCGCCACACCATGCGCATGGTCGGACCGGAGGTTGTCGTAGCAACTCCCCCCGGCTGCGTCCCCGGCATGGGAGCGGTCGGCTACAACGGCCAGACCGGGTCGAAGTTTCCAGTCTTTCACTCGCTGCTGACCAACACCGCCACCATGCTGGCCGGCGTCAAGATGCAGTACAACCGCGTCGGCCGCGACGTGCTCGCCATGACGATCGCTGGCGACGGCGGCACCTCGGATGCTGGATTTCAATCGGTCTCCGGTGCTGCCGAGCGCAACGATCCGATCTTGTTCATCTGCGTCGACAACGAAGGCTACATGAACACCGGCATGCAGTCGTCCGGCGTAACGCCCTACGGTTCGTGGACTTCGACCACGCCGGTCGGCGGTGAAATGCAGGGCAAGCGCACCGAGGCCAAGAACCTGCCGATCATCATGACGATGCACAATTGCTCCTACGTCGCCACCGCCTCGACCGCGTTCCTGGAGGACTATTACGGCAAGCTGGCGAAAGCGATCGAAGTCGCCAAGACCGGCATGGCCTATCTGCATGTGCACGCGCCCTGTCCGACCGGCTGGCGCTTTCCTTCGGGGATGACCACCGAAGTGTGCCGCATGCAGGTGCGCACCAACTTCATCGCGCTATGGGAGTACGATCCCGCCAACGGGCTGCGCTTCACCCATCCGGTCGACCGGCCGCAACCGGTTGCCGATTATCTCAAACTGATCGGCAAGTATCGCCATCTGAGCGAAGAGCAGGTCAGCCACATCCAGCACACGGTCGACGACAAGATCGCCTATCTGCGGCAGCTGACGCAGATGGCGGCAAGCCGCCGCCCAGCTGTTACGCGCGACGGCGCAGCCAATGAGGTTCCTCGGCCCTGAAGGGCATTTTGATCCACAGCGTGCAAATCGTCCGGCGACCTCCCATCGGATGACGGCCGGTCAAAGCTGGCATCCACGATGAAAATCCACCAGCTGTCCATTGATGATGCGCTGGCCAGTGTGCGCAGCAGTTCCGGCGGGCTGTCATCGTCCGAGGCCGAACGCCGGCGGCGCGAATTTGGCCTCAACCGTGTGGAAAAGGTTGCCGGCGAGCCGGCATGGTGGCGTCTGCTGAAGGAATTCACGCGGTTCTTCTCGGTCATCCTTTGGTGTGCGGCCGGACTCGCCTTCCTGGCCGAATGGTTCGCGCCGGGACAGGGCACGGCTCGGATCGGTTACGCCATCATCGCCGTGATCCTGATCAGTGGAGTATTTTCATTCTGGCAGGAATACCGCATCGAGCAGACGCTGGCGGCCTTGCAGAAACTGCTTCCGCAACAGGTCAGCGCCCTTCGCGACGGCGCGATCGTGCAGTTGCCGGCCGAGCAGATCGTCATCGGCGATATCATTCTGCTCGAAGCGGGCAACAATGTTCCGGCCGATTGCCGCTTGATCGAGGGATTTGGCGTTCGCGTCAACAACGCGACCGTCACCGGGGAATCCGTTTCGAAGGCGCTCACCATTGCGCCATCCGAAAAGGACGAGCTGGTCTACAGCAACAATATATTCATGGCCGGGACATCGGTCGTGTCCGGACAGGCGCGCGCGCTGGTCTTCGCCACCGGCGCGCTCACCGAATTCGGCCGCATCGCTCATCTTTCCCAGACCCGCGAGGTCGTCGTTTCCCCGCTGCGCAGACAGCTCGCCTATCTCAGCCGATTGATCGCTATCCTCGCGATTGGCATTGGCGTGGCATTCCTCATCGTTGGACCGCTCATTGCGATCCCGTTCTGGCTGTCCTTCATTTTTTCGATTGGCATCATCATCGCCATGGTGCCGGAAGGCCTGCTTCCGACCTTGACCCTCGCGCTCGTGCTCGCCGCCCAGCGCATGGCCAAGCGCAACGTCCTGATCCGTCACCTGACATCCGTGGAGACGCTCGGTTCGGCAACCGTGATTTGTACCGACAAGACCGGCACGCTCACCGAGAACCGCATGCGGGTTCGCGAACTTCTGCTCGGTGACGAAAGCCATTCGATCGCCACCGTCGACGGGAGCGCTGAGCTTGCGCTGCGCCACCGCGACTTCTTCATGTGTGCAAGTCTTTGCCATGATGTGAAGAATTCCGGCCGCCACGCGCCCGGCGCGCTGCTCGGCGATCCGATGGAAGTCGCCTTGCTCGAAATGGCACGCAAGACCATCGCCGAATCCCCGCCAAGCCGGCGCCTTGACGAAATTTCCTTTGACAGCGATCGCATGCGTCATTCCGTCGTGCACGAGATGCCCGAAGGTCCGGTGCTCTACTGCAAGGGAGCGCCCGAATCCGTGCTGGCGCTGTGCGACAGTATTTTGGCCGGCGAGCAGGTGCGTTCGCTCGACGGGCCGACGCGCGCACGGATCGTTGGCGCGCAGGATGCGATGGCCGAGCGGGGCCTGCGCGTTCTCGCCTTGGCGTCGAAAAAGCTCGCCGCCACATACCGCCACGATGAACTCGAGCGCAATCTGGTCTTTCTCGGACTGGTTGGGCTGGAGGACCCGCCGCGCGCCGAGGTTCCCGGTGCCATACAAAAATGCCGCGAGGCCGGGATCAAGGTCATCATGGTGACGGGCGACCATCCACGAACGGCCACAGCGATTGCCCGCGAGATCGGCCTGGTCCGATCAGAACGGCCACACGTGATCACCGGCGATCAGCTGCGCGGACTTCCGGCCGCAGGCCTGCAGCTCGCGCTCGACGAGCCGGAGATCATCTTCGCCCGGGTCGGCGCGGATCAAAAGATGCGCATCGTGGAGGCGCTGATCAATAAGAAACACATCGTCGCCGTGACCGGGGACGGCGTGAACGACGCGCCTGCGCTCAAGTGCGCCCATATCGGAATCGCCATGGGAATCGCCGGTACCGACGTGGCGCAGCAAGCGGCCGACATGGTGCTGATGGACGATAATTTTGCCAGCATCGTGAACGCGGTCGAGGAAGGGCGCGCGGTGTTTCAGAACATCCGCAGGTTTCTCACCTATGTGCTGGTCCATAACGTCGCCGAACTCGTTCCCTTTCTTGCCTTCGCCCTATTTACGATTCCGCTGCCGCTCACGCCAATTCAGGCCTTGTCCGTCGACATGGTGACGGATTCGCTCACCGCGCTCGGGCTCGGCGTGGAACGGCCGGATCCGCAGAACATGCAACTGCCGCCGCGCTCGCAGACGGAGAAGCTGTTGAACTGGTCGGTGGCATCGCGCGCCTATCTTTTTCTCGGGCTGATCGAAGCGGCTATCGCGATGGCCGCATACTTCTACGTTCTGCTCGGCGGCGGCTGGAGCTACGGGCAGAGCCTGGCGGCAGACGACCCGCTCTATTTGCGCGCCACCACCGCCTGCCTCAGTGCCATCATCGTCATGCAGATCGTCAGCGTATTCCTGTGCAGGAGTTCGGTGCGGTCGGTGTTTTCGACGGGTCTTTTCGGTAACCGCCTGATCTTATGGGGCGTGCTGCTGGAAATCATCCTGGCTGTGGTGATCAACTACACGCCGGTGGGACATTGGCTGCTCGACACGGACCCGGTTCCGGGGGAGCTCTGGCTGCTGTTGGTCGCCGCGGGAGCCGGCATGCTGGCGCTGGAGGAGCTGCGCAAGTGGATCGCCCGAAAATTCCTCCGCCGTGAGCCAACACGTCAGATCGACTAGCAAAGGCCGGGTCGAAGTTGCGCGGCCTATGTTCCGGCGCGTGTTGCGATGGCTTTTGGAACGAGCGCGCGGCTGCGGCCGGCATGTTGTCCGGCCGCAGCGCCAGCCTCAGATCGCGCCCCGATGCATCATGCCGCCCCGCATCATCATGGGACCGTGCATCATGCCGCCGCCCATGATGCCGCCGTGGTTTTTCATCATGGCGGTCTGCAGCGCCGCCAT
>Ga0207932_1000475_pt1 | contig 13510 bp, 9 predicted proteins | sample NGESurdeep092012_FD_184480 | JGI IMG/M metagenome (GOLD analysis project Ga0207932, IMG submission 184480) | Arctic peat soil microbial communities from Barrow, Alaska - NGEE Surface sample 415-2 deep-092012 (SPAdes) | ecosystem: Environmental > Terrestrial > Soil > Wetlands > Peat ...
CCTTTGTCCCGGCCTGATCATCGTCCGCCCCGATTTCCAGCGCTACCGCGCAGCCTCGCAGCAGATCCTCGAAATCTTCCGCTCGTGCACGCCCCTGGTCGAACCGTTGTCGCTGGACGAAGCCTACCTCGACGTCACCGACAACCGCTGGGGCGAGCCCCTCGCGACGCCGGTGGCAAAGCGTCTGAAGCAGCGCATTCGCGAGGAGACCCGGCTGACGGCCTCCGCTGGTGTGGCACCCAATAAATTTCTCGCCAAGATCGCCTCCGGATGGCACAAGCCCGACGGGCTGACGGTGATCTCGCCCGGCCGCGTCGAGGCCTTTCTGCAGCAATTGCCCGTGGACGCGCTCTGGGGCGTCGGACCGGTTACCGCGGGGAAGCTGCGCAAAATCGGCATCGCGCGCCTGGTCGAGGTGCGCACGGCCGACCCGGTGCTGCTGCAGCGCGCGGTCGGCAGCTTGGCCGAAGTTCTGCAGCGGCTGGCGCGCGGCGACGACCCGCGGCCGGTGGTGCCGGACCGGCCCTCCAAGTCCTCGAGTACCGAAAACACCTACAACGAAGATCTGCTGGCGCTGGACACGATACGCGCAGAAGTCGAGCGCATGGCGCGCCAGGCTGCGGAATGGCTGGCGCGCAAGGGATTGCTGGCGCGCACGGTCACCATCAAGGTCCGCTACGCCGATTTCACCACCGTCACGCGCAGCCACACCGCCGCCGCGCCCACGCGCGACGCGGGCGAGATCGTTGCGCGCGCGCTGACGCTGCTCGAGCGCACCGAAGCCGGGCGCCGGCCCATACGCCTGCTCGGTGCCGGGGTGCACGGTCTTGCCGGGGCCGACGCCGCCACCGGTTTCCCGGGCGCGCTGAAATTCGAAGACTAGGCGCGCAAGCGCGCATGCCCGGGTGACAGCTTGAGCCTTGCTTTTGCGGGAAATAGACCGATAATTCGCGAGCGGCCATGCCCAACTTTCTGCTCGATCTAAGCTTTGGCGTCAAACGCTCCGATGGCTATGTGTCGGACATCTGGCGGGCATCGACCACGCGCCTCGGCGATTTCCACCTCGCCGCCAGCTCCATCGCGGGCGTCGAGAAATACAGCTTCAACAAGTCCGGCATGTGCCGCAGCGCGCACACCGGCGCCGAGGGCGCGCCGGCGGCGCTGCGCGATCGCGCCGGCTTCAGGTGGCGCCGCGCCGCCACCCCTCCGCGCGGCAGCGGCAGGGCCTCGCGCGTGGCCTGGATCGCCTTCCCGACCGACTATCTCTCCAGGCCGACCGTGGAAGACGACGGCGAGATACTCTGGATCGATGCCGCACCGGCCTGCGGCGCCACCTACGTCGAATTCGCTTACGCGGCGGAACCCGAAGAGGGCATTCGCGGCGTCCTCGATATCATGCAGGACAGGACGCTGGTGCGCTGCGCTGCGCTTCGAAACGGCGAGACCTTGGTCATTTTCTGCTATCACGCCGACTGGGAGAACAAGGACCTGCGCGTGCCGGGGCACGGTGTAGTCGCCGACGTCTTGTTCTCCGCTGACGATCCGCTCGCCAGCGGGCGGCCCCTGAGGCATCGCCTGGGGCCGGCGCCGAAGGATGGAGAGGCGGTGCTGCTGCTCGAAATGGGCGGCGTTGCGGTTACGAATTGATTTTTCCGGGTATCCGTATTAGGAGGTTGTCACACGCATTGCACACTGCGTTGCAGCATGCCGACGGTAGGAATTAACCCGGTGACGGCGCGCACAAGGCCTCAGTTCGCCCCAGAAGCGACATTGGACATCACGCTCATCCACCGTCCGGTTCCGCCAACAAGCCGTCATTGCAGGACCGGCAAAATGGAGCTGTTGATCGTCTGGCTTCAACCAAAACATCGGCACTCGCTGATACACAATTCGCAAACAATTCCCGTCAACGCCTTTCGGGAGTATTCTTTGCTTGCAGTGCCCTGAGTCAACTCGTTCGTATATTTGTGTCATCGCAACATGATTGAAGCAATTGCACAAATTCACGGCCAGAGATGCACTCGGAACTGTCGTTGAATTTCCCATTTATTTTTATTGAGCCGCCACACTCAGGAGAGAGCATCGTTGTACGTCAGACTTGAGTCCGCCCCTGATCGCGACGCATTGTGCCGCCAATAAATTGACCAGTTTGAGGGCGGAACAATTGTCAGCGACCGAAAAGGTTCCTGTCCACCCCGGGGGAAAAGCGTGAGAGCGAATGAATTGCGCTACGGTACGGAACGTCAGCAACTCGATTTCATCCAGCGCGTCGGCCGTATCGGCTACTGGGAATTCGATCCCGCGGAACGGTCGATGTATCTGCCCGAACCTTCACTGGACCTTCTGGCGTTCATCATCGGTGGTTCTCGCAATGCCCGCCGGTCCTTCATGGACGTTTTGTGCGACACCGAGCGGAGGCGTTTCCAGATCGCTCTCGATCAAGCGATTGCCAAGCGTCTAGCACTGAATATCGAACTCCGACTAGCGAGCAGCGACAGCCAACAGCGCTACATCGCCGTTCGAGGGGCACACATCGAGACGGGTCAAGGCCCACTCCGGTTTGCTGGCACCTTTCAGGACATCACAAACGAAAAACATCGCGAAGCCGATCACGAAAAAGTCATCACGCAATTGCAGGCCCTTCTCGATGCGCTGCCGCAGGGGGTAAGCGTCATCGACAAGGATCTCCGCCTCATTCTCTGGAACCAGCGATTTCACGAGATCCTCGGTTTTCCGCGAGACATGGTATTTCGGCACGCTCGGTTCGAGGATTTCATCCGTCTTAACGCGATGCGCGGCGACTATGGCCCCGGTGATCCCGAAGCGCAGGTGCAGGCCATAGTCACCCGCGCCCGCGAATTTTTGCCGCACCGTTTTGAGCGGCAGCTGACGGGTGGACGTACGGTCCAGGTAGAGGGCTTTCCCTTCACATTCGGCGGCGAAATATCGGGATTCGTCACGACCTACACGGACATTACGGACCAGAAGCGCACCGAGGAAGAACTCATGCGCCAGCGCGACGTGCTGAAAACGGTCATCGACAATTTCCCCGGCGGCATCTCGCTGTGCGGCGCCGATCTCAGGTTTACTACATACAACGACCAGTTCATGGAGTTGCTCGATTTTCCGCCGTCCCTGTTCGCGAAGGGATGGGTCCATTTCGAGGACCTCGCCCGCTTCAATGTCAATCGAGGTGAATACGGCCCGGGCGATCCGGAAGAGCAGATGCAGGCCGTCGTCGCACGCGCCCGGAATTTCCAGGCCCACCGTATCGAGCGAGCGCGGCCAGACGGACGCTGGCTTGAAATACGCGGCACGCCCCTCGCAAGCGGCGGTTTCGTCACGAGCTATATCGACGTCACAGAGCGAAAGCAAGCGGAAAAAGCATTGGAAGAGAGCGAAGAACGCTGGAAATTCGCACTGGAAGGGGCGAACGATGGCGTTTGGGATTGGAATTTCCAGACCGGTGAAGTGCTTTACTCCAAACGTTGGAAAGAAATGTTTGGGTATGCCGAGGCTGAAATCGGAAACACCAGATCCGAGTGGCTGGATCGCGTCCACCCGGATGACTTGACTGACGTCGTGAAGATCATCAAGCTACATCTCTACAGCAAGACGTCGCCACCCTCGGTAGAGTATCGGTTTCGGTGCAAGGACGGTAGCTGGAAATGGACGCTTGGCCGTGGCATGGTGGTTAGCCGCAATAGCGAAGGCATACCGTTGCGCCTGGTTGGCACTAACTCCGACATCACCGAGCGCAAGCAGATGGAAGAGCAAGTGCGTCAACTGGCGTTCTATGACCCGCTCACCAAACTGCCTAACCGCCGCCTGCTCAACGACCGCCTGAGCCAGGCCATGGCAGCCAGCAAGCGCAGTGCTTTCTATGGTGCAGTAATGGTCCTTGATCTGGACAACTTCAAGCCAATCAATGACACGCATGGGCATCTGGTTGGCGATTTACTGTTGATCGAAGCCGCAAGGCGGTTAAACAGTTGTCTGCGCGAGATGGACACCGTGGCACGCTTCGGCGGTGATGAGTTTGTGGTGATGCTGAGCGATTTGAGTCCGGATAAAGCTGAATCGACTTCAGAAGCCGGAATCATCGCCGAGAAAATTCGGGCCTGCTTGTCTGAACCTTACCCGCTTATTATCAAGCGCGATGGAGAGGCAGACGCCGCCATCGAACATCACTGCACCACAAGCATCGGCGTGGCGCTTTTCATTGGCAATGAAGCTAGTCAGGACGATGTTCTCAAATGGGCTGATGCAGCGATGTATCAAGCCAAAGATGGCGGACGCAATTCGTTTCGGTTTTATGATTCCAACGCTTGAATGAGCACATAGTGAGCAGAACCGGACGCCCAGTAGCCGGCCGGAGTCAAGAACAAAATCAGACCGTCGCAAACCTATTGCGATGATACGAAGCAAATACGTACGCCACTTTCCTTCCTGCAGGCTCACATTGGTAACAACGCGCAAGGCTTCATACCTGTTTACATGATTGGCACGTTTTCACACAGCCTCGCCGAGGACCGGACGTCCGCAGCAGTTCACCTGTGCAGCGGCGTCTGGCTGGATTGGGACAGTCAACTTGGCAGGTTCAAGGAGTTCGCGTTTGTCGATGCGTCGCACAACGCAAGATCAACGATCTCGATCACCCGCAGAGGTGACGGAATACGGATGCCTATTTTTCCATGCCTTGCCGGCATCGAGTTCTCTTGCGTAACGGCGACAAGCATCAGAAACGGAACAGATCGGCCGGCGTGTCCCAGAGCACGACATTGCGCGCGTGCTCGTCGTCTATCCACTCGTTGAGCCAGCCCAGGGTTTGCGCGTAGGAATAGCGGCCCTCGTGTTGCGTCCAGGGCCAGTCGCTGCCCCACATGAGCCGCTTCGCGCCCAGCCGCGCCAGGTAGAACCTGGCATAGGCGCCGGCATCGCCTGCACCCAGGCGATAAGGCGCGGACAGCTTGACGTACACGCGTTGCTTTTCCGCGATGCGCAGCAATGCCTGCACGCCGGGGCAGGCAAGACCGAGTTTCGCGTCTGGCCGGCCGAAATGATCGATGACGAGGCACGCGGGGCAGGTTTCGAGCACGCTCAGCAGCGCCGCCATGGCCGCGCCTGCGCCATGGAGTTCCACGTGCCAGCCCAGATCGGCGAGGTGTTTGAACAAGGCTTTCCATTCGGGCTCTGCGTATTCGTCCGGATGTTCGCGCCCGATGGTGTTCAGGCGTATGCCGCGCACGCCCAGCGCATCCCATTCCTTTAGCGTCGCCAGGGGTACGCCGGCATCGACTACCACGGTGGCGCGCAGCCGCTGCGGCTGCGCACGCAGCGTTTCGAGCAGGTAGCTGTTGTCGGTGCCGAGGAAGCTCGGCTGCACCAGCACGCCGTGGGTGACGCCGGCCGCGTCCTGCAGCACCAGCCATTCCTCCACGGGCGCCTCGCCCGCAGGCCGGTAGCGCGCTCCCGGCGCGATCGCGCAGGATGCCGCGAACACGTGCGCGTGGGTGTCGATGCGGATGTTCTCTTTGACCATGGCGGCTTGCTGTGGCAGCATCGCACCATACCCTTTCCGCATCGGCCACACAATGAACCTAAAGATTACGCGACTGCTCGCGCTGGTGCTGCTCGTTGCGGCCGCCGGCGCCGGCGCTCAATACCCGAACAAGCCGATCCGGATGATCGTCACCTACCCGCCCGGCGGGGGTGCCGACACCATGGCGCGCATTATCGCGCCCAAGCTCACGGAACGCCTGGGCCAGCAGGTGGTGGTGGAAAACAAGGCCGGCGCGAGCGGCCAGATCGGCGCGGATCTGGTGGCCAAATCCGCCGCCGACGGCTACACCATCCTGCTCGACGCCACGGCGTATTCGGTCAATCCGAGCCTGTACCCGAAGCTGCCCTACGACCCGATCAAGGATTTTGCCCCGATCACCATACTCATACGCGTGCCCAATATCCTCGTCGTGACCCCGGGCTTTGCGCCGAAATCCGTGCAGGAACTGATCGCATTGGCCAAAGCGAAACCCGGCCAGCTGAGCTACGCCTCGTCGGGCAACGGCTCGGCGCAGCACCTCGCGGCGGAACTGTTCAAGGTGGGCGCGGGCGTCGACATGGTGCACATCCCGTACAAGGGCGGCGCGCCGGCGATCGCCGACGTGATGGGCGGGCAGGTGCCGATATTCTTCGGCAACATGAGCTCGGCGCTGCCGCATGTGAAATCGGGCAGGGTGCGGGCGCTGGCAGTGACCGGCAGCAAGCGCTCGGCCAACGTGCCGGAGCTGCCCACCATCGCCGAGAGCGGCCTGCCCGGCTACGAGGTCTATGAGTGGAATGGCCTGTTCGCTCCCGCGGGCACGCCCGCCGCCGTCATCAACCGGCTGCAGACCGAAATCGCCCGGATCCTGCAACTGCCGGATGTGAGCGAAAAGCTCGCCGCGCTGGGTGCGGAGCCGGTGGCGAATACGCCGCAGGAGGCGGCAGTCTTCCTGAAAGCCGAAATCACCAAGTGGGCGATGGTGGTGAAGCAGGCCAATATCAAGGCAGAGTAGAGGCGATGTCGAATGTCGGACCTCGCCTTGCCGTATGAATAGCCGGTTGAATTCTTCTTCAATATTTCACGCGCGACCCGGGCCGCGGTACCCATGCTCCCCCAGCCGCTGATTTTCCTCGACCTCGAGACCACCGGCATGACGGCGACGCACGACCGCATTACCGAGATCGGCCTGGTCGAGGTCGCCAACGGCCAGTTCGTGGGCAGCTGGAGCCAGCTGGTGAATCCGGAAAAAAGCATTCCGCCCTTCATCCAGTCGCTCACCGGCATCAGCAACGAAATGGTGGCGGACGCGCCCACGTTCGAGCAGCTCGCGCCCGCACTGTTCGAGCGCCTCGCGGGCAAGGTCCTGATCGCACACAACGCGCGCTTCGATTACGGTTTTCTCAAGAACGAATTTGGGCGCATGGACATGTCGTACCGCTCGCGCGTGCTGTGCACGGCCAAGCTCTCGCGCAAACTCTTTCCCGAACACCGCCGCCACAACCTCGACAGCCTGATCGAGCGCTACCACCTCACCTGCAGCGCGCGCCACCGCGCTCTGGGCGATGCCGAAGTGCTGTGGCAGTTCCTGCAGAGAATCTACGCCGAGGTGGACACCGAGCGCATCGACGCCGCGGTGCAGGCGCAGATGGACGCGCCCAGCCTGCCGGCCGGATTGTCGGCCGAGGTGCTGGAGGCGATTCCCGAGGCGCCGGGGGTGTATCTGTTCTACGACGAGCGCGGCGCGCCGCTCTACGTCGGCAAGAGCGTAAACCTGCACGCGCGGGTGCGCTCGCATTTCTCGGGTGACCATCGCCTGGCCAAGGATTTGCGCATCACGCAGCAGGTGACGCGCGTCGACTGGATCGAGACTGCGGGCGAGCTCGGCGCGCTGCTCGCCGAATCGCGTCTGATCAAGGAATTGCTCCCGCTGCACAACCGGCGCGAGCGCCGCGTCGCCAATTTCTATTCCTGGGAATGGGACGGCGCGCTGGAGGGCCGCGCGCCCTTGCGGCTGGTTACGGCGGGCGACGCCGAAGCGCTACGGCTGGAACACCTCTACGGCACCTTCCGCGCGAAACACGCGGCGCGGGCCGCGCTCACCGGCATCGCCGAGGAGCACGGCTTGTGCCCGGTGCTGCTGGGTCTCGAGCCGGCGCGCAAGGCCGGCGCGGCCTGCCTTGCTCATCAACTGAAGCGCTGCCGTGGCGCCTGCTGCGGCAAGGAAAGCGCGGCCGCCCACAACCTGCGCCTCGCGCAGGCGCTGCAGTCGCTCCGGCTCGCGCAATGGCCGTACAGGGGCGCGATCGGCCTGCGCGAGCGCTCGGGCGAGAAAAGCGACGTGCACCTGTTCGAGCGCTGGTGCTTCCTCGGCACGGCGCGCACCGAGGCCGAGATCTACGACAAGCTCGAAGTCCGCGCCCGGCCGGTGTTCGATCTCGATATCTACAAGATTCTCAAGCGCGAGCTCGCCAAGCGCACCCGGGGCGTGGCCCTGATCGAGTTCGGCGCGATGAGCAGCCTGTGGTATCGCGGCGCCGAAGCGCCGGTGTCGTGCTAGGGTGCGTTGTCAAATTGGGCACGTCAGCGTGCACGTCGACAAGGCAGAAAGCTCGTTTCAGAAAAACAAAGTCAAGGATTCTTGGCCGGAGCGCGTGCTAATCCGCAGTCGCGCCGGTTTGCTTGATCACCTTGGCCCAGCGGTCGCGCTCGGAGCGCATCAGGCTGGATAAACCCTCTGGGGTCGTGCCGACCGCCTGGAAGTAAATCCTCAGCATTTTTTCGCGCACCTCCGCGCTGTGGATGATCGCGACCAGTTCCTGGCTCAGGCGGTCGATGATGGGCTTGGGCGTTTTGGCCGGCGCGACCATGCCTATCCATGCGCTGGACTCGAAGCCGGGGAAGCCGGCCTCGGCCACCGTGGGCAGATCGGGCAGCACCGGGCTTTTTGCGCTGCTGGTAACGGCAAGAGCCTTGACCCGACCCGACTGCACCAGCGGCATCGCCGTGCCGGGCACGACGAAGCCGGCCTGTATCTGGTTCGCGAGGATCGCGGTGTTGACCTGCGGGCTGCCGGGGTAGGGGACGTGCACGACATCGATGCCGGCCTGCATTTTCAGCAGCTCCATGGTGAGATGCGAGGCGCTGCCGTTGCCGACCGAGCCGTAGTTGAGCTTGCCCGGCCGCGCTTTGGCGTAGGCTATGAACTCCTTCACCGAGTTCACGCCGAGGCTGGGATTCACGATCAGCACGTTGGGGCTCAGGGCGACCAGCGTTATCGGTGCGAGTTCGGTGAAAGGGTCGTATTCCATTTTCTTGTAGAGGACGGTGTTCACCGCCAGCGGCCCGGGAATCGACAGGCCCAGGGTGTAGCCGTCCGGCTCCGCTTTTGCCACCAGGCCGGTGCCGAGGTTGCCGCCCGCGCCCGGCTTGTTCTCGACGATCACGGGCTGCCCCAGCGCCTGCGCGAGCTTGTCCGTGAGCATGCGCGCGATGAGGTCGGGCGAGCTGCCCGGCGGGAAAGGCACGATGATGTGGACGGCCTTTGCGGGCCAGGTTTCGGCCGCCACGGCGAGGCTGCTGGCAAGCGCCAGGGAAAGGGCGATCAGGAACTGTTTCATTTTTTCTCCGGCTAGGGTCAGCGCGCGCTGAAGCGGAGCGCGCGAGGCGATTATAATCGCTGGGTCAAACGGAGGAGCAACATGGCGAAAACCGACTTGCCCATACTCATAGCCGGCGGCGGCATCGGCGGATTCGCCGCCGCGCTCGCGCTTACGCAAAAAGGATTTCCGGTCCAGCTGATCGAGCGCGCGGCCGATTTCCACGAGATCGGCGCCGGCATCCAGCTCGGACCGAATGTGTTCCGCATGTTCGAGATCCTCGGCGTGAGCGAGCAGATGTCGCATTGGGCGGTGTTCCCGGACAACCTCATCATGCGCGACGCGCTCGACGGCTCCGAAATCACGCGCATTCCGACGGGTGAGCCGCTGCGCCGGCACTTTGGCTACCCCTACGCGGTGATCCACCGCGCAGATCTGCACAAAGTGCTGATCGACGCGGTGAAGCGCTCGCCGCTTGCGACGCTGACGACGAGCTGCAAAGTCACGTCGCACGAGGATCGCGGCGATCGCGTCGTGGTCCAGACAGAGGCGGGTCAGACGTTCGAGGGCGCCGCCCTGATCGGCGCGGACGGCTTGTGGTCGGCGGTGCGCAGCCAAGTCGTCGGCGACGGCAAGCCGCGCGTCTCCGGGCATATCGCCTACCGCGGTGTGATCCCGCTGGCCGAAGTGCCGGCGGACCTGCGGGAGAACAACGTGGTGCTGTGGGCCGGGCCGAAGACGCACCTGGTGCACTATCCGCTGCATCGCGGCGAGGTCTACAACCTGGTGGTCGTGTTCCACAGCAGCCGCTACGAAGAGGGCTGGGATACCTATGGCGATCCGGGCGAATTGCGCGAGCGCTTCCAGGGGCAGCATCCCAAGGTGCGCGAGTTCCTGTCGATGGCGAACGAGTGGAAAATGTGGGTGCTGTGCGACCGCGAGCCGATCAGCCAGTGGACCCGCGGCCGCGTGACCTTGCTCGGCGACGCGGCGCACCCGATGCTGCAATACCTGGCGCAAGGCGGATGCATGGCGATCGAGGACGCCGTGGTGCTCGCGCGCAGCCTGGCGGAGGCAAGGGGCGATTACCACGGCGCGTTCCTCGCCTATCAGCAGCAGCGCTATCTGCGCACCGCGCGCGTGCAGCTGACGGCGCGTATGTATGGCGATGTCTATCACGCCGCCGACGCCACGCGCGACCTGCGCCGGCAAATGCTCGCGGGCCGCACGCCGGAGCAGGCCTATAACGGCATGGCCTGGCTCTACAATGGCATCTAACCGGGTGCGTACTTGGATGACGGTATTGCGGACGATCGCCTCCTCGCTTGCAGTGCGCGCTTTCCCTTGCATCACGCAGGCTGAAGGGTCTGGGGACAAGAAATGAAACTCAATGATCAACCGGTAACGACACCGGTGCGCGCGGCCGCAACCGTGGTGCTGTTGCGCGATGCAGCCGAGGGCATGGAAGTATTCATGGTCAAGCGCCACGGACTTTCCGACGTGCTGGGCGGAGCTTATGTGTTTCCGGGGGGCAAGGTGGACCCGGCCGACACCGATCCGGAACTGCTGGAGCGGTGCTGCGCGTCGCCCGACGCGCTGCATGCCGCGCTGAGCGAACCGGAGCTCGACGCGCCGACGGCGGCGGGGTTCTTCGTCGCCGCCTGCCGCGAAACCTTCGAGGAAGCGGGTGTGCTGCTCGCCGCGGGCGCCACCGCCGAGCACGTGGAAGCCGCCCAGGTGCATGTGCGCGCAGGCCTGCGCTTTGGCGACACTGTCGCGCGGCTCGGGCTGCAGCTCGATTGGCGCAACATCGTGCCTTGGTCACGCTGGATCACGCCGCGCGTGCCGGCGCTGTTGAACAAGCGATTCGACGCGCGCTTTTTCCTGGCGGCGGTGCCCAGCGGTCAAGAGGCGCGCCACGACAACCACGAGGCCACCGAGAGTTTCTGGCTGCGTCCGCGCGCCGTGCTCGAGCAGTACTGGGCCGGCGAAATCAATCTCGCGCCGGCTCAGATCATGAGCGTGGCCGCACTCGCGCGCCATTCGCGCGTGGCTGCCGCGGTCGCCGCCGCGCGCGCGCGGCGGCCGCCGCTGATCCAGCCGGAACCATTCGCGCATGAGCTGGGTCGGGCGGTCGCATTTCCGGGAAGCGAGCGGCACCCGGTCGCCGAACGCGCGCTCCCGGGACCGTCGTTTCTGGTCTATCGCAATGAACGCTTCGAGCCGCTCGATGGTTTCGAGGCGCTGTTTGCCTGAGAAGCCTTCGGCGCAGCGGGCGTTGCGCCAGGCACGCCGAGCAGTCGTTCCAGCAGTCTGCGCACCGGCACGGGTATCGCCGCGCCGTGCGCCTCTTCCAGGCTCAGCCAGATCTGGCCCGGCTCGCCCGCAGTCGCGGTGAGCTTCTCGACCAGGCACAGCAGCGGCTGGATTTGCAGCTTGAAGTGGGTAAAGCCGTGCGCGAGCGGCGCGAGCGGCTGCGGCGCGGCGATGCTGCAACCATAGATAGTGCGGCAGTGAGCGCGCGCGCGGGCTTCGTCGGCGAGTTCGGGGAGGCTCCACATTCCGCCCCAGATGCCCGAGGACGGACGCTTTTCCAGCAATATCTCTCCGTTCCGGAGGAGCAGCAGCATGCTGGTGGCGCGGGTGGGTAAGGCCTTCGCCGGGCGCGGCGCGGGAAACTCCCTGACGCGCGCCAGCGCGAGCGCCCGGCAGCTTTGCGCGAGCGGGCAGTCGGCGCAGCGAGGCTTGGCGCGCGTGCACAGCGTCGCCCCCAGATCCATCATCGCCTGGGTGTAGCGCCCGATCGCGCGCGGCGGCAGCTGCTCCTCGGCCAGTTGCCACAGGCGCTCTTCGACGCGCTTCTCGCCCGGAAATCCGGCAACGGCAAAATGCCGCGCCAGCACGCGCTTGACGTTGCCGTCCAGGATCGCGGCGCGCGTGCCGTAGGCGAATGCGGCGATCGCCGCCGCAGTCGAGCGCCCGATGCCTGGCAGCGCCTGGATCTCGGTGAGCGCGCGCGGAAACACGCCGCCGTGGCGCTCCGCCACCAGCTGCGCCGCGCGCTGCAGGTTGCGCGCACGCGAGTAATATCCGAGGCCGCTCCACAAGCGCAGCACTTCGTCCTGCGGCGCGCCGGCGAGGGAGGGGATATCGGGGAAGCGCTCGAGAAAACGCCGGTAATAGGGAATCACCGCGGCGACCTGGGTCTGCTGCAGCATGATTTCCGCGACCCAGATGCGGTAGGCGTCGCGCGTGCGCTGCCAGGGCAAATCGTGGCGGCCGTGGCGTTTGTGCCAGGCGAGCAAACGCGTGGAGAATGTGGACTTATTTTTGATTGGCGACACCGAAGGGGACGTGCCCGGTCGTCACGTGCCTGGCGGCCGAGTCGCAATGGCCCTGCTGGTCGTCGAAAAAAATATCGGCGCCGAATGCCTTGAGAAAACGCCCCTTGTCCAGGCCGCCAAGGAACAGCGCCTCGTCGATGCGGATATTCCACGCGCGCAGGGTGCGGATCACGCGCTCGTGCGCGGGCGCGCCGCGCGCCGTCACCAGCGCGGTGCGTATGGGCGAGCGCTCCGGCGGGTATTCGGACTGGATGCGGTGCAGCGCGGCGAGGAAGTTCTTGAACGGCCCGCCCGAGAGCGGCTGCCTGGCGGCTTCGGTTTCGCTCCTGTCGAAAGCCGCTAGCCCGTCGCGCTTGTACACCTGCTCGGCTTCGTCGGAGAACAGCACGGCATCGCCGTCGAAGGCGATGCGCAGTTCGCCCTCGGGCGCCGGGTTCTGCCCGACGTTGGATGGCAGTATCGTGGCCGCGGCATGGCCCGCGGCCAGCGCCTTGCGCACGTCGTCGGGATTGGCCGACAGGAACAGGTGCGCGTCGAAGGCCGGCACATAGGGATAAGTGCTCTCGCCGCCGGTGAAGGCCGCGCGGGAAATGTCGAGCTTGTAATGCTCGATCGAGTTCATGATCCGGAGGCCCGTGTCGGCGGTGTTGCGCGACAGCAGGATCACTTCCACCCGCGGCGGATCGCGCCGGTTGAGCGCGAGGAGCTTGTTCACCAGGCCGAAGGCGATGCCCGGCGCGAGGATCTCGTCTTCGTGCTTGCGCTGATAGGCGTGATAGGCCGCCACGCCCTGTTCGTCGAACACGCGGTTGCTCTCCTCCAGGTCGAACAGCGCGCGCGAGGAAATGGCGACGACCAGTTTTCCGTCAAAGGATGCGGGCATGTGCGGGAGATTCTTGCTGGAACGGGTCAGCGTGACATCGGAGGAGCATTGTTGGCCAGGCGCGCGATTTTCGCAAGGGGCGCGCATATCCTGTGCCGGGAGGGCGCGCGCGGTCGATTGGTCCACAGGGCGATTGCCTGAA
>Ga0207932_1000476_pt1 | contig 13496 bp, 12 predicted proteins | sample NGESurdeep092012_FD_184480 | JGI IMG/M metagenome (GOLD analysis project Ga0207932, IMG submission 184480) | Arctic peat soil microbial communities from Barrow, Alaska - NGEE Surface sample 415-2 deep-092012 (SPAdes) | ecosystem: Environmental > Terrestrial > Soil > Wetlands > Peat ...
CGAACTCGACCTCGCTCCAGACCGGCACGCCGCGGGCGAGCGCCGCCTGTACGGCCGGGCTTTCGTTCGGCACGCCGGGACTCTTAACGAGCACGTCGATGCGCTCCGGCAGGGCGGCGGCATGGCCGAGGGCGAGCTCCACGCCGGCCTCGTACAGCTCCGCGAACGACGGCCCGGCGATGTCGAGCTCGCCCTCGTCGATCGCCGTCACCGCGACATCGGGCAGGCGCCGGCGGGCAAGCAGTGCCGCCGCCGAGCCGCTGCGCCCCAGACCGAGGACGACGATCGCGCGCAGGTCGCGCAGGTCGGGCATCAAACGCTCCTAGAAATTCGCGTAGTAGATCGCGAAACCGGCGCCGGCGAAGATCGCGGCAATGATCCAGAAGCGCACGATGATCTTGGTCTCAGACCAGGCGCGCAGCTCGAAGTGATGGTGCAGCGGGGCCATCAGCAGGACACGCCGGTGAAAGAGCCTGAACGAGACCACCTGAGCGATCACCGATAGCGTCTCGACGACGAATATTCCGGCGATCACGACGAGTAGGATCTCCGTGCGCGTGAGGATGGCCATGCCGGCGATCGCGCCGCCAAGGCCGAGCGAACCCGTGTCGCCCATGAAGATCTCGGCCGGGAACGCATTGAACCAGAGGAAGCCAAGACAGGCGCCGGCGATGCAGCCGGCGAGGATCACGAGGTCGTACATGCCGGGATCGTGTTCGTGGCGAGCGATGATGAAGGCGATGCCGGCCATCGCTACGAGCACGATCGCCGACGTGCCCGCCGCGAGACCGTCGAGCCCGTCGGTCAGGTTGACGGCGTTCGAGAAGCCGGCGATCACGAAGAAGATCAGCGCGTAGAAGCCGATCGGCCCGAGGTCGATCAGCACGCGCGGCGCCGGCCATTCGATCCGCGTGTCGAGGCCGGCGAAGCGTAGCGCGATGAAGCCGACGACCAGCGTCAGGAGGAGCTGCAGCAGGAGTTTGTAGCGCGCCCGGAAGCCGAGAGAGCGCCGGCGCACGATCTTCGTCCAATCGTCGAGGTAGCCGATGAAGGCGCTGCCGAGCGTGCAGACGAGCACCGCGAAGGCGGCCACCGAAAGGTGGCTGAAGATGACAAACGGCACGAGGACGGCGAACCAGATGAGCAGGCCGCCCATCGTCGGCGTGCCCTCCTTGGTCTTGTGCCCCTCGGGACCTTCTTCGCGGATGTTCTGGCCGAACCTGTTGCGCCGCAGCCAGGCCATGAATGCAGGTCCGATGACGAGCATCAGCACCATCGCCGTGATGCTCGCCGCCATCGCCCTAAACACGGTCGGCCTCCGCGTCGGCGGCCGGCGCGCCGCCGGGCTTGCCGAGCAGGACATCGGCGACGCGTTCGAGACGGACTGCGCGTGAGGCCTTGACGAGGATCGCGGTGCCGGGCGCGATCACTTTGGGCAGCGCCTCGATGCACTCCTCGACCGTCGCACACCAGCTCTCGCCGGGCGCTCCGACCAGGTAATCTCGCCCGAGCTCGCCGATGGCGATCACGCGCACTCCCAGCGTCGCCGCGTACTCGCCGACGGCGCGGTGGAAGCCTGCAGCGCCGGAGCCGAGCTCGTGCATATCGCCGAGGATCGCGACCATCGGCCGCCCGCCGGCGATGCTCGCGAGATGGTCGAGCGCCGCTCGCATCGAGATGGGGTTGGCGTTGTACGAGTCGTTGAGCAACACGCCGCCACCAGTGAGCAGCGTGACCTCACCACGCAGCCCGGAGAACTCGACTTGCCCGGCGCCGAGCTTGGCTTGCTCGAGAGTGAAGCCGAGCTCGATGAAGGCGCCGATCGCCGCCAGGGCGTCGTCGAGCAGGTGACCGCCGGTGAAGTTGAAGTCGAAGCGGGCGCGACGGCCGAACGCGTCGATCAGCGCGTGCGTGCCACCGCCGCGCATCTCGACGGCGATCGCGCAGATGCTGCTGCCCGGTCGTCCAAACGTGACGACGCGGCCACGATGGATGCGCAGATACGGCTCCAGCAGAGGCTCGCCGTCCGGTACGACGACGGAGCGCTCGCCGAGCTCCTCGATGAGCTCCGATTTGGCCCGCGCGACCTCTTCGACCGAACCCACCAGCTCGAGGTGCACGGGCGCGATATTGGTGATCACGCCGACGTTGGGCTGGGCGATGCGCGCGAGCTCGCGAATCTGGCCCTGGCCGCGCATCGCCAGCTCAGCGACGACGACCTCCGTCGACCGGTCGATGGAGAGCAGCGTCAGCGGCAGGCCGACCTCGTTGTTGAAGTTGCCGGGAGTCGCCACGACTTTCGCGATCGGCCGCAGCAAAGCCGCGAGGATATCTTTGGTCGAGGTCTTGCCGACGCTGCCGGTGATCGCCGCCACGGCCACACCGGCACGTCTGCGCACGGCATTGGCCAGAGCGGCGAGCGCATCGCGACCGTCGTCGACGACGATCCGCGACGCGCCCGCCGGCAGATGCCGTCCCGCGACGTCGCGCACGACGACCGCGGCGGCGCCGGCGCGCAGCGCGTCGACGGCAAAGTCGTCGCCATTGAAATGCTCGCCGCGCACCCCGACGAAGAGGTCGCCATGCTGGACCATGCGGCTGTCGATCGTGACGGACTGAACTATGCGGCCTTCATCGCCGAGTTCGAGGCGACCACCGCAGGCGATCGCGACCTCCGCCAGCGTCAGCGGCAGCATCACTTCACCGCCCCGCGCCAGCCGTGCAGGAACTCCTCGGCGATCGCCCGGTCGTCGAACGGGATGCGGCGGTCGCCGAGGATCTGCCCCTGTTCGTGCCCCTTGCCCGCGATCAGCACCACGTCTCCCGTCTTCGCCTCCGCCAGCGCCTGCCCGATGGCGCGCCGGCGGTCCGCTTCCACTACGACGCGCGCGGCGCGCTCCCTTGGTACACCGCCAAGGATCTCGTCGATGATACGCAGCGGGTCTTCGGTGCGGGGATTGTCGGAGGTGATGTAGGCGCGGTCGGCGAGGCTCGCCCCGATCGCGCCCATGAGCGGCCGTTTGCCGGCGTCGCGGTCACCGCCGCAGCCGAAGACGACGATCACGCGGCCCGCGGCGATGCCGCGGGCCGCGGTCAACGCGTTTTCGAGCGAGTCTGGTGTGTGCGAGTAGTCGACCAAGACGGTGAACGGCTGACCGGCGCGCACTGCCTCGAAACGGCCGGTCACACCGGTCGTTCTTTCGAGACCGCTGAGCACCGCGTCGAGCGGCAGACCGAGCGCCAGGGTCGCCGTCGCCGCAGCAAGTGCGTTCTCCACGTTGAAACGCCCGGCGAGCCGCAGGTCGACGCGCTGCACAACGGCTAGCCGCGGCACTGCGAGCGTGAAGCTCGAACCCTCGGCGCCGAGCACAAGCTCGCGCGCGCTGGCGTCGGCAACCGGCGCCGAGTCTTCGTCGGCGACGGCGAACGTCCACAGGTCGTCGCCATAGACCGGCCGGCACTCGGCAACGAGTCGCCGGCCGTGATCGTCGCCGACGTTCACGGCGGCGATCGCGTGCCCTTGCCGGGCATCGTCGGGCAGGAAAAGCCGGCGCTTCGCCAAGTAGTAGTCATCGAGGTCCCTGTGGAAGTCGAGGTGATCGCGCGTGAGGTTGGTGAAGATCACCGCGTCGAAGTCGGTCGCCGCGGTGCGCTGCAACGCCAATGCGTGCGAGGACACCTCCATCGCGCAGCTCAGATCGCCGGCGTCGACCATGCGACGGAACATCGACTGCAGGTCGAGCGACTCGGCCGTGGTCAACACCACCGGGATCTCGACGCCGCCGATGCGATTGATCACGGTGCCGAGGAGCGCCGGCCGCAGACCCGCGGCGGCAAGGATCTCGGCGAGCAGGTGAGCGGTCGTCGTCTTGCCGTTTGTACCGGTCACGGCGACGATCGTGAGCTGCTTGGACGGCTCACCGAAGAAGCGCGACGCGATCTCCGCCATCGCGCGTCGCGCGTCCGGCACGACGACCTGCGTCACAGCGAGAGAGAGGCGGCGTTCGCAGACGAGCGCCACGGCGCCCTTCTCGACCGCCGCGGCCGCGAACTGATGGCCGTCGGTCTTGGTGCCGGGAATGCAGAAGAACAGCGTACCCGGCCCCACGTCGCCGGTGTGGCAAGCAAGGCGGACGACATCGAGGGTCGGGTCGCCGACTATCGTGCTGTCCGCGATGCCGGTGACGAGTGCTGCTGCCTCCATGTGGGCGGATTCTATCAGACCCGCCTCCCCCCTCCGCCGGTGATCGCCGGATCGCTTGGCGTCACCGGCCTACGGGGCGATCTCGAGATGCTGCAGAGCGAAGGTCGCGATCGCCTTGACGGCCGGGGCCGCGGACGCCGCGCCCCAGATGGCGGTGCGCGGTTCGTCGACGACGACGAGCACCACCAGCTGCGGGTCGTTCGCCGGCACGATCCCGCAGAACGAGGCCGTGTACGCGGTCTTCGAGTAGCCGGGTCCGTTGGCCAACGGCTTGTTCGCCGTGCCCGTCTTGCCGGCGACCTCATACCCCGGGATCTGGGCGCCAATGCCGGTGCCCTCCTTGACCACATCCGTGAGCATCCCCATGAGCTGGTGGGCGACCTTCGCCGAGATCACCCGGTGCTGCGGCGAAGGTCCCATGACGTGCGTGCCGACCTGGGCGACCAGCTGCGGCTGCACCATGACGCCGCCGTTGGCGACGGTGGCGTAGGCCTGGGCCATCTGGAGCGGCGTCACGGAGATCCCCTGGCCCATGGGCACATTGCCGATCGTCGAGCCCGACCACGCCTGGGGCACCGAGCCGGTGACCTCACCGGGGAACGTGATACCGGTCTTTGCGCCGAAGCCGAAGGCGTTGATCCACTTCAGCAGCCTGTCCTTGCCGAGCTTCTCACCGATCGTCACGGCGCCGATGTTGCTCGAGTACACGAGGATATCGTGTACCGAGTAGATCACCGTGCCGCGCGGGTGCGACTCGTGAATGACACGGTCGGCGACTCTGATCGTCGGTGGCAACGTGAACTTCGTCGTCGGCGCAACCAACTTCTCGCTCAGCGCGCCGGCGATCGTCACCGTCTTGAAGATCGATCCCGGCTCGAAAGCGTCGGTGACCGCCCGGTTGCGATCGGCGGCGGGGTTTGCCCCGAAGTTGTTGCTGTTGACCAGCGGCGCGTTCGCCATTGCGTAGATCTCGCCGGTCTTCGGGTTCATTACGATCGCCACGACCCCCTTCGCCTGGAAGGCGCGGACCGTCTCGTCGATCACACGCTCGGCGGCATACTCGATGTCCCGGTCGATCGTGAGACGCACGTCCTGGCCGGGCGACGGTTGTGTCGCCTGCAGCGTCTTGAGCGCGAGCTTGCCGCTCGGGTCGCGCACGATCAGTTCGCTGCCCGGCGTGCCGGCAAGCTCCTTGTCGTACTGCAGCTCGATGCCGGCCAGGCCCTTGTTGTCGGTGCCGGCGAAACCGAGCACCTGCGCTGCGACCTTCTGCATGGGATACACGCGCTGCTCCTCGGCGTACGCACCGACGCCGGGCAGCTTGAGAGCGAGCGCTTTGGCGGCGAGCTGCGGATCGACCTTGCGCGCAACGTAGGCGAAGCCGCTCTTGGGGTCGCTCAACTTGACGAGAAGGCTGTGCCGCGCGCGCTTGCCGCGAATCTGCAGGGCGCGCGCAAGCCTGTCCGCAGCCGCGCGAGGCGATTTCAGCAGGTTCGGCGTCGCATAGACGGTTTGCGCCGGCTGGCCAATCGCCAGCTGCTGCCCGCTGCGGTCGACAATCGCGCCGCGATGGGCCGGCAGGTCGACCTGCTTCATCTGCTGGCGCAGGGCGATCGCGGTCAGGTTGGACGACGTCGAGGCGAGCGCGATCGCCCTGCCACCCACGGCGACAAAAGCGATCACGAAGAGCATGCGCATCAGACGGATGCGGCGGTCGAGGGTCTCGCGGCTGGCGCCGCCGCGGCGGGAGACCGGCCGGCGGCCGGTCGGACCGCCTTGCCGTGGCCGTCCCCCGCCGCGGCTGGCCGGTGTCATCAGTGACTCGCCGTCCCGCGTGCGACGTTGGGATGCACCGTGAGGTACTGCACGTTCGTCATCGGCACGAGGTGGAGCTGTTTGGTCGCGGTCCGCAAGATACTCGAGTTCGCCGCGAGTTGCGCGGCCTGCTCAGCGAGCTGGGCGTTGTCAGCCGCAAGTTGCCGCTCGACACGCACGACGTCGCCCGTCTGCAGGCTCTTCTGTACGACGGCAAAGCTGAGCGTGACGCGACCGACAGCCAGCAACGCAAGGCAGACGCTGAACACGATCACGCGACTGGTGAGCTTCGAGCGAGAGCGCGAGCGAGTACGTGGGCGCGGCGCCCGCCTGACGGCCGGCCGCGCCTCCTCCCAGGTCTCACGACGCGGGAGCGCCGCTCTCTGGGCTGCCACTGGGGCCACCGCTCCTCCCCTACAATTTGACGGCGACGCGAAGCTTGGCTGCTTTGGCGCGCGGGTTGATCTCGATCTCGCGCGCCCGAGGCACGATCGGCCGACGCGTCAGCACGCTCATCGTGGGCTCATGACCGCAGACGCACTGCGGAAAGCCCGGCGGGCAGATGCAACCGGCAGAGTGGCGCTTGAAGAACTCCTTCACCATGCGGTCTTCGAGCGAGTGGAACGAGACCGCCGCCAGCCGGCCGCCGGGCTTGAGCACGCGGTAGGACTCCTCGAGCCCCCGTGCCAGCGACTCGAGCTCGTCGTTGACGACGATGCGCAACGCCTGAAAGACGCGCCGTGACGGATTGCCCGCGGCGAAGCGCGCCGGTGTCGGGATGTTCGCCTTGACGACCTCCACCAGCTCGCCCGTGGACGTGATCGGCCGCTTCTTGCGCGTGGCGACGATGCCCTTGGCGATGTTCTTGGCGTAGCGCTCCTCGCCGAACCGCCGGAAGATGTCGGCGAGATCGTCGGCGGAGAACGTGTTGACGAGATCGGCGGCCGTCACTTCAAGCGTCGGGTCCATGCGCATGTCGAGCGGGGCATCGTAGGCATATGAGAAGCCCCGTTCCCTCCGGTCGAGCTGCATGGACGAGACGCCGAGGTCCATGTAGATGATGTCGAACGACGCGTCATCGCTCGCGGCGAGCACGTCGGCGAAGTTGCCGTGGTAGAGCTCGGTGGCACACGGCGCGTTGCGAGCGAAATCGCGGTAGTACTCGGCGACGCTTGGGTCACGGTCGCAGGCCACCAGCTTGCCGTCGGGTCCGAGCTTGGCGGCCACCAGTTCGGCATGGCCGCCGGCTCCGAATGTCGCGTCGAAGGCGACCTCGCCGGCGTCAGGCTTCAGGAGGTCGATGAGCTCTTCGGGCAGCACCGGGGTGTGTGCGAGCACCATCTCGTACTCACGAAGTTGCAAGCTCGTCTGCGGTAGCATCGGCCTCCTCCTCCATGTGTTTGCGGTACTCGGCCCAGACGGCGCGATCCCATATCTCGATGTGGTCCTGGACACCGATGATCGTCACGTCTTTGGCGATGCTCGCGAACTGCAGCAGTGCGGCTGGGACCTTGATGCGTCCCTGCCCGTCCAGCTGCTCCCAGTTCGCGCTGGCCGAGATGAAGCGGCGAAGCTGACGACCCTTGCTGCTCATCGCCGATGTGTCGTCGGTCTGCTCGGCGACGAAGCGCTCCCACTCGTCGGGGGCGTAGCCGCTCAGACAGCGGTCGAATCCGCGGGTGACGAAGATGCCTTCGGAGAACTCCGGACGCAAGCGCGCCGGGATGGCAACGCGACCCTTCGCGTCGAGCGTGAATTCGAATTCCCCCACCAACGACCGTTGCATGTGGGCCACTTTACCCCACCATTCCCCACAAAGCAACACCTTTTCAGAATCTTTCCCCACATCCCTTCATTTCTCTGTTCGCGCGGTCGGCAGGCGAGCGCGGCACGAGCCTGCGGGGCCCTCGTGGAAGCTGTCAGAGCGGGCGGTGGGGAGAACTATGGAGTTTGGACGGAGTCAGGAAGCGGCGGCGGGGCTGGCCTCAGCACCCCGCCGTACCGCAGGCTGGCGACCTACTGGCCTGGGGGCGGCAGCTTGAGCTTCTCGCCGACGCTCAGCGTGTTCGGGTCGATGTTCGGGTTTAGAGCCTGGATGGCGGTCTGGGTCGTGTGGAACTTGACCGCGATGCCGGAGATGGTGTCGCCGGCCTTCACGACATAGGTCTTGGCGACCTTCTGTGTGCCGGTCGACGTCGTCGTCGTCGCCGGTTTGGCCGTCGCGGTCTTCTTGCCGCCGGACGGGTTCGTCGGGATCGTCTTCTTCTGCCCGGCGGAACTCACCAACAGCCCGATGAGGACGATCACGGCGATCAGGAACACGACCGGGGCGGCGATCCGCGGGACCGGCGTGCGACCGCGGTGCGTGGCGCCGCGCGCCGAGTGGCGCTCGATCGCCGCGAAGGGCACCGACGGTGCGACCGGCGACGCCGTCGGCCCGGCCGCTCTCGCTTTGCGCGTGCGCGGCGCCGCGGCACGCCGCGTCTTCTCGAGCGGCGCCGATTCGGGTTCCGCGCGTCGCCGGCGGCGCGGCGCGTGCGTCAAGTCGTCGAGCGCCTCCAGCGAGCGTGTCGCGAGGTCGTCGGGATCGCCGGCCACCACGGTCGGGTCGAGCCCCGGTTCGCTCGGCTGCAGCTTGGTCGGGTCGGGCGGCGGGACCCCGGGCTCGCGTGGCGGCGATGCATCGTCGGGCGGCAACTCGAACCCGCCCAGATCGTCGAAATCGTCGCTCACGGGGCTCCCCTCAGCTCGTCACGCATCTCGCCGGCGGCGCGCGCGGCCGCTACCCGGTATTCTTCCCCATTCTGCTGCCATGCGAAAATGATCGAACGCGATGCGTTGACGACGTAGCCTTCCGCGTCGCCGGCGGAGATGCCGGCGAGCGCCGCCGGCCCGGCGCCCTGAACGCCGTAGCCGGGCACCAGCAGCCAGGCGTTGGGCAGCACCGCACGCACAGCGCGCAGCGCTTCCGGCGCGGTCGCCCCAGCGACGGCGCCGACATCGCTGTACCCGTGCGCGCCGACATGCGTGGCGCCGAGCCGCGCGACGAGATCGGCCACATGCAGGTACAGCGCGCGGCCGTTGCTCTCACGCTCCTGAAACAGCGCCGCGCCGGGATTGCTCGTGCGCGTCAACACGAACACGCCCTTGCCGTCGGTGCAGCGGTCGGTGAACGGCGTCAGCGAATCGTCGCCCAGATACGGGCTCACTGTGGCGGCGTCGGCGCCGAGGCCGGGAGCGGCGCCGGCAAGACCGGCCGCGCCGCCGAAGATGGCGCGCGCATACGCGGCGCCCGTTGCCGCGATATCGCCGCGCTTGACGTCGAGGATCACCGCCAGGTCGTGCTCGTGAGCGCAGTCCACGACGGCGCGCAGTGCCGCCCAGCCCGGCGCGCCATACTGTTCGAAGAACGCCGCCTGCGGCTTGATCGCGACAGCGACGTCGGCGACCGCCGCGATCACGCCGCGCGAGAACTCTTCGAAGCAGGCAGCGACCGCGCGCTCGTCGCCTTCGGCGCTCGCGCGCTCGCGGTACGCGCGCACGAGCTCCGGCGGCATGCGCGCGAGGTCGGGGTCGATGCCGACGCAGACGACGCTGCGCTTGGCGATCACCGCCTTGGCGAGTCTGTCGGAGAAGTGTTCCACTGTCGCCTGACCAATTGACCGGCGGCGCGCACAATCCTGCACACCGGACGAACGTCAACCGACAGCTGGGTGAAGGGAGACGGCGGGCGGAAACCCGCCGGGCTTAGATCGTTTCGAAGGGCGGCGTTGCGGACGTCGGCGGCGACTGCTCGACTGTGCTCGGCGACTCACCCGACTGCTCAGTGAGCATCTCGCCGATCGTCTCGGCATCCTTCTCGCCACCGACGACGGCCGGGCCGGCATGCTGCTGCGCCTGGAACTGGCGCACGTTCTTGCGGATCGTCGCCAGCTTGGCGCGCAGATAGTCGGTCGCCGAATCGTCGGCGGGCTCCTCGTCCTTGATCCGTTCCGACTCGGCCTGCATCTCCTTGAGCACTTCCATCAACTGTTCGTCGTTCATGTCGGCGAGGTGGTTGATGTCGTACTTCATCGCCTTGCTCGAGGTCTCGTGCACGGCGGTGAGCTTGGAGCGGACGATCGGGTTGAACACGGCACCGGGATCGACCTGGGCAATGATCTCATCGACGTCGCGGATCATGTCCTCCACTGAAGCGCCGGTCTTGGGGATGATCTTGATGCGGCCCTCGAGCGTCTCCTCGACACGGTCGATCGACAAATAGGCCCGCAGGAAGCCCTCGGTGAACGCGACCGGTACGGTGACGGCGTAGGCGAGCACCTTGAGGACCTCGGCGGCGAACTGGGTGAACGTGCCGGTGTGGACGTAGCTGTCCTCGATCAACCCGAGGAGCATCGACTTGAGCAGCGGGTCGACACGCTGGTCACGGGGCCGCCCGCCCGGCTGATTCCGCGTCGTCTGCTTGGCTCTCGTTGCCACGGAGTCTTCTTCGGCATCCTCCGGTGGTAGCTTTATCGTACAGATACATCGATGGCACCGGCGAGAGACTTTCCGATACGCTGTGGGACACGTGACCGACCGTAAGGAGGACAGTGACCCGCCTGATCCTGCATGGAGAGGATGCGCTCGAAAGGTGTCTGAGCGCGGTCGCCCGTGACGCCGCCGCGACCGCGTTCTTTTGCGACATCGACGGGACGATCTCGCCGATCGTCGCCGACCCGTATGCCGCCGTCGTGCCGGACGAGTTCCGCGCGGCGCTCGTGAAACTCGCGCCGCGCCTCGGCCTGCTCGCCTTCGTCACCGGCCGTGACGTTTGCCAGGGCCGCGACTTGGTCCGCGTGCCCGGCGCCACGTACGTCGGTACGCACGGGCTCGAGACGCTGACGCCCAACGGTGCCGCGCACGCCGATCCCGCCGCCGAGCCTTACGTTGACGATGTGCAGGCGATGGTGTGCCGCGCCGAAGCCCTCGACGCGAAGAGACTGGGTCTCGTGCTCGAGAACAAGCGCACCGTGCTCGCCGTGCACTACCGGCTCGCGCCGGACGAGCAGGCGACGCGCGCCGTCCTCGAGTCGGAGATCGTCACGCCGGCCCGCGAACTCGGCCTGCTCATCTCCACCGGCCATTTCCTCGTCGAGGTGCGGCCGCCGGTGGTGGCCACCAAGGGCACGGCGACGCTGGCGTTGCTCGCCGGTGGCGACTATCGCACGGCGCTCTTCCTCGGCGACGACCTCACTGACTGCACGGGGTTCGCGGCGTTGCGCGAGTGGGCGAAGGCGGGCGACGCGCAGGCGTCTCCGGCGGGCGGCGCGCCTGCGGCTCCCGCCCGCCTCTCGTGCGCGATCGCCGCGATCACCGACGAGACGCCGCAGAAAGTCGTCGATGAGAGCGACGTGCGCGTCGCCGCGACTCCGGGCGTCTATGCGGTGCTCACCCGGCTCGTCGCCGCCATCCGTTAGGTCGTCAGCGTCCCGCCGGTCGGCCGTCGACCGGCACACCGCAAGCGCACCGTTTCGCCCTCAGCAGCTCGTACTGGAGCGCCGGCGGATCGACGTGCACTTCCTGTCGCGCGGCGCCCGCTCAGCGCCCCGTGAACTTGGGCGGGCGCTTCTCGAGGAAGGCGTCCATGCCCTCCTTCTGATCTTCGCTGGCAAAGCAGTCGGCGAAGAGTTCACTCTCCATGTCGAGACCGGTGGCGAGGTCGACATCGAGCGCGCCTTGCACGGCTGTCTTGTTGACGCACATCGCCAGCGGGCTCTTGGCGGCCAGTTCGGTGGCGAGCTTGATCGCCTGCGCCATCAGCTCTTCCCGCGGGAAGACGGCCTGAACGAGGCCGATGCGCAGCGCCTCGTCGGCACGGATCGGCCGGCCGCTGAGCACGAGGTACTTGGCCCAGCCGGGACCGACCACGCGTGGCAGGCGCTGCGTGCCGCCGAAACCGGGGGTGATGCCGAGGCCGACCTCGGGCTGGCCGAACTTGGCCTGCTCGGCGGCAAAGCGGATGTCGCAGGCCAGAGCCAGCTCGCAGCCGCCGCCGAGGGCGAAGCCGTTGACGGCGGCGATCCACGGCTGCGGCGCCGCCTCGATCGCCGTGCACACCTGGTGCCCGAGCAGCGCGAACTCGCGCGCCCGCTCGGGTGTGAAGCCGCTCATCTCGGCGACGTCGGCGCCGGCCACGAACGCCTTGTCGCCGGCGCCGGTCAACACCACAGCCCGCACGCTGCCGTCGCGGGACAGGTCTTCGACGGCGGCGAGCAGCTCGCGGATGGTCTTCGCGTTCAGCGCGTTCAACGCCTCGGGACGGTTGACCGTGACGACGGCCACGCCGGCCTCGCGTACCAAATCGACGGCCATGAGAGTCTCCTTTGCGACCGGGATCTGCTCTGCCCGACAACTCTACCGCATCGGGCGGCGGCCTCGCCTACCCGCGCAGCTTGCGCAGCGGCGCGACGCTCGCCATGAGGCGGCGCTCGGAGCCGTCGTTCTCGAAGCGCACGAGGACGATGCCGCCGCTCTCGACGGCGAGCACGGTGCCCTCGCCGAGCGTCGCGTGCAGCACGCGTTCGCCGGGCGCGAAATACTGCTCGACGACCTGCTCGTCGAGCTGCTTCTCGAGGCCGGTGATGCGGCGCCCGCTGCCGCCGTCGAAGGCGGGCGCCGCGCCCTCGTCCCCGTCGCCGCCGCGCCCGCGACGACCGCCCCAGCCGCCAGCCTGCCCGCCCCAGTCGCCGCCGCGACCGCCGCCGCGACCGCCGACGACGCGCTTCTCGAGCAGCGCCGCGGGGATCTCGCCGATGAAGCGCGAGGGCATATTGTAGAGCGTGCTGCCCCAGAGGTTGCGGGCGCGCGCATGGACGAGGTACAGGCGGTCCTTCGCGCGCGTGATGCCGACGTAGGCCAGGCGCCGTTCTTCCTCGACGTTCTGGTCGTCGAGCGAGCGCGAATGCGGGAAGATGCCCTCCTCCATGCCGGTGACGAACACCACCGGGAACTCGAGCCCCTTGGCGTTGTGCAGCGTCATCAGCGTGATCAGTTCGCCGGTGTCGACGGCGGCGTCAATGTCGGCGAACAGAGAGATCTCGCCGAGGAAGCCCTCGAGGCTCGGCTCGGCGGCGTGCTTGTCGTAGTCGGCGGCAACGCCGACGAACTCCTCGAGGTTCTCGAGCCGGCCCTCGGACTCGAGCGTGCGCTGCGCCTCGAGCGCCTCGCCGTAGCCGCTGCTCTCGATCACAGCGCGCACGACGTCGGCGACCGGCCTATCCTCGACGCCGGCGTGCAACTGCTCGACGAGCCGAGCGAAGCCAAGAAACCCCTGGACGGCGCCCGGCGTGAGCCCCGGCGCCTCGTCGGCGGTGCGGATCGCCGCGAACAGCGTCTCGCCGATCGCGTCGGCGTGACTCTGCAGGCGGGCGAGGCTGGTCGGGCCGAGCCCGCGCTTGGGCACGTTGACGACGCGAAGCAGCCGTTGCGCGTCGTC
>Ga0207932_1000477_pt1 | contig 13493 bp, 14 predicted proteins | sample NGESurdeep092012_FD_184480 | JGI IMG/M metagenome (GOLD analysis project Ga0207932, IMG submission 184480) | Arctic peat soil microbial communities from Barrow, Alaska - NGEE Surface sample 415-2 deep-092012 (SPAdes) | ecosystem: Environmental > Terrestrial > Soil > Wetlands > Peat ...
TGGAGCAGATCGAAGACCGCCGGGTCGACCGGCGCCACCGTCTCGAGGGCCAGGGCCAGGTAGGTCAGCAGGACGACCGGATCGGCGTCGGTCTCGTCGAGCTGCAGCCAGGCCGTCGGTCTCTCTTGGCGCTCGACCCACTGGGTGAGCGTGGTCGTTTTGCCGGCACCGGCGGGCGCTGAGACGAGCACGAGGGGGGCGCGGGTGGCCGAGAGCTCGTGCATCAGCCTCCGGCGAGGCACGAGCTCGAGCCCCACCCGAGCCGGCCGCAGCTTGAGCTCGAGCGGCTGAAAACCGGCCGCTCGCCGCCCGATGTCGCGCCGCCGCGCGGTCGCCGGCGCCTCGCGCACGCTACGTGCGCGTGGGTCGCGCGTCGAGTCACCCGGCGTCTGTCTCACCGGCCCCTCCTCCGGGAATGCGGGGGTTCAGCGCATGCTAACACGCTGTCGACGGACCTCAGAACGCGGCTGGACGGGGGGCCCAGGCGGGGTTCGAGTGCTGCAACTGTTCCACGGCGACAGCATGGACCTCACGGCGACCAAGGTCTACGGCACGCTGTTGGGCCTTGAGTCGGCCGGGATCGTGGCGCACGCGGAGCACGACGGAGTGGAGTGCTACACCCTTACGCCACAGGGCCGGGGGCTCTGAATATGGCCGGCGATGAGGAACGTCTGGACGAAGCGGGGCGGGCGCCGTAGGGCGCCCGCCCCTTCTCGTTTCTCCAGAGTGAGTCGAGGCTCTCAGGGAGCCGGCGGCGCCGGAGGTGGAGTGACTGCGGGCGGCGCCGGCGGTGGAGTGACCACGGGCGGTGTCGGCGGCGGCGTGACGGGAACCGCGGGGATCCACGCTCCGCCCGTCGGCGAGGTCTGCACGGCCGGCGGCGTGCCGCCGGTCAGCACCTGGTCCAGGTGATGCGCGACGTCGTAGATCCTGAAGATGATGATCAGGACTTCCATGTAGATGCGCGCCACGATCGGACCGATGATGATCAAGAGGAAGCCGCCGATAGCGTCTACAGTGCCGCCCCTGCCCATGGTCAGTAAACCAGTGATCACGAGGCTGACGACCGCGATCCAGAACAGCACCTGGATCGCCACCGGCGTTATGAACTTGCGAAACGTCAAGAACTCTTTCATCCCCACCCCTTCGTTCGAGAGCTCCCTCATGGCCGGCCGGCCGATCCGTATGGGTTTCTACGGAGCGGTTTGCGATTCCTGCGGGATCTCGATCTACTAGCTGCGCGCCTGCTCGTTCAGTCCGCTCCACTTATCACCAGAACAGGGTGACGGTGACGACCGAGGTCTGCCTGCCGCGCCGCCGCGCGATGCCCGCCATGCGGCCATCGGGGCATCCTGCGGGTCGAGGGCCAAATCGTGCACCTAAGGCCATGACGGCGGTGGTAGCATGCCCTCAGAACTGAGCACGAGAGGCGGAGGGGCATGGGGGACACCGCGGTAGACCGGGACGGGCGCGAGCATCAGCTACTCGGCTTTACGCCGCTCGGCTCGCGCCTGCGACCGCCTGGTGCCCAGGTGGAGCTGTTCCGTCGCCGCAGGCTCGTCGAGGCACTCCTGCAGACGACCGCCTCGCTGGTCCTCGTGTCGGCGCCCGCCGGGGCCGGCAAGAGCACGGCTTTGGCTCAGTGGACGCGCGAGGACCCGCGGCCGACCGCATGGCTGCAGCTCGACGAAGCCGACGACGACCCGGTGGTCCTGCTCTTGTACCTGACCGTCTCACTCGCCGACTTGGCGCCCGTCGACCCCACCGTCCTGGATCTGCTGCAGCTCCGTCATCCGCCGATCGACGAGCGCATCCTGCCGAGCCTCGCCGCATCGGTCGCGACGGCGCCGCCCTTCCTCCTGGTCCTCGACGACGGCCATCTCATCCACAACGAGGCGTCCTGGCGAGTCATCGAGTTGCTGCTCGGACAGCTGCCGGCGGGAGCGCAGCTGGCGATCGGCAGCCGCACGGACCCACCGCTGCCGCTTGCCCGACTGCGCGCCGCCGGCCGGCTCAGTGCATTCCACATGGCCGACCTCGCCATGGACCGCGACGAGGCGCGGCAGCTGCTCGAACTGAATGACTGCCGCGTCGAGGACGATGATCTGGACGCCCTGCTGACCCTCACCGAGGGCTGGGCAACTGGGTTGTACCTGGCGGCGATCGCCGGCCAGGGCCGCGACGGCGGTGACTGGCTGCCGCGCGTGCACGGTGACCAGCGCGAGATCGCCGCCTACCTGACGACAGAGGTCCTCGATCGACAGCCTCAGAACCTGCGTGAGTTCCTCCTCGCGACGTCGATCCTCGACCGGCTCTCGCCGGCCCTGTGCCGTGCCGTCACCGGGAGTGATGACGCGCACGAGCTGCTGGCGAGGCTCGCTCGAGAGAACCTCTTCGTCACTGCGCTCGACGAGCGCGACGAGTGGTACCGCTACCACCACCTGTTCGGCGAGCTGCTGCGCGTCGAGCTCGAGCGTCGCGAGCCTCGGTCTCTGCCGGGACTGCACCAGCGAGCGGCGGAATGGCATCACCTCCACGGCGATCCCGAAACAGCCATACGGCACTGGCTGGACGCCGGCGATCTCGAGGCCGCCGCCGAGCCCACCTTCCGTGTTTGTCAGGACCTCGTCTATCGGGGGCAGGTGGAGACGGCCCGCCGCCTGCTGGATCGCTTCAGCGACGAACAGCTCCGGAGTCAGATCCCGCTCACGCTGGCCGCCGGCTGGCTGTACGGGACGGTCACCGGCGACCCCGATCGCGGGGGACGATGGGTGCGCGCTGTTTGCGCTGCCCCTGCCGACGACCGCATCAACGATGGCGGAAGCGGCATCTGGCATTCGTTCCAGCTCTACCTGAGAGCATTCCTGGCCCCCGACGGCATCGGCTCGATGTTGCAGGACGCGAAGGAGAGTTACTCGCTGGAGCAGAGTGTCCCCGGTGCGGATCTCTCTGAGGTCAGCCGCGTGCTCGGCGTCGCCTGCTACCTCTCCGGCCATCCCCATCGTGCGGCGCGGCTCTTCGCAGACGTGATGGACGAGAGCGAATTGCCCTCGATCCGGGCGTATGCGCTGGCCTTCCTGGCGCTCATCGCTGTGGACGAGAACCGCTGGGACGACGCGGTGGATTTCGAGCGCCGGTCGAGCGAACAGTCTCCCGCGATGACCCTCGACATCTCCCCGGGCATGTACCTTGCGCTGCCGATGCTGCTGGCGCGCGTGAGCGTGCTTGCTCACGTTGACGATCCTGGTCTGACCGACGAGCAGGCGAGGGCGGCCCGGCACCTCGAACAGATGATCCCGCAGGTACCCTGGCGGATCATCCTCGCCGCAGTCGTCTTCGGCGAGGTCGCCCTCGCACAGGGCGACCTCGCCGACGCCGAGCGCTGGGCCGCACGAGCCCAGAAGACGCTCAAGCAGTACCCCGACGCGGGCATGCTGGTTGGGCGGGTCGCGCGGCTGCGCCAGGCGCTCGAGCAGCTTCGGCTGGCCGATCCGCTCACGCCGGCCGAGCGGCGCGTGCTCGAGCTCCTGCCGACGCAGCTGACGGCCGCCCAGATCGCCGCCCGCTTGTTCGTCTCGACCAACACCGCGAAGACGCACATGCGCCACGTCTACGCCAAGCTCGACGTGACGACGCGCACGGACGCCGTCGATCGCGCTCGTCGACTCCGTCTGCTCGCCCCCGTGGAAGAGACCTGAATATCACACCATTTGTGTGACGACGCCGGCGGCCGCGTACCCCAAGCTACTCGCGACAGTAGGGCTGCCCGGCCGCGGGTCGGGACAGCCGAGTCGGACGGTACGAGGGGGAGCCATGTATCAAGCTACGGTCATCCTGCTACCACGCCGGCGGCCTTCTGCCTCAAGCGGCGCACAACAGTCGGGCTACCCCGCCCACCATGGGTCGGGACAGCCGAGACGGACGGCACGAGGGGGAGCCGTGAATCGAGTTTCAGTCGTTCTGCTTCTGACAGGGGCGCTGCTTCTGGCAGGGGCTCTGCTCCTGTTGGGCACCGCGATTGCGTGGGCATCGTCGCCTGTGCCTGTACCCACAGTCATTGCTAGCTTCGATCAATCCCCGGCCTTTGCGCGCGGCATGGCCGTGGATTCGGCGGGCGACCTGATCGTCGGCCTGACGGTGTGGGGCGCGACCCCCGCCGACAGCAACTACGGCGAGATCTGGCGGGTCTCGCCCGACGGCACGTCTGTGACGGAACTCGCCCATCTCAATCTGACGCCCTACGGGGCCTTCATGAGCATCGCGCTGGACGGCAGCGACCGCGTCTATGTCGCCGTCGACGACTTCGCCACCGCCTCCGGCGCTCCCGGCCAGGGCCCGGGCGCCGACGTGCTGCGGCTCAACGCGGACGGCAGCTTCTCACCCGTCGCCCAACTGCCCGATGGCAGCTGGCCGAACGGCATCGCCTTCCACAAGGGCTTGCTTTACATCTCCGACGCCGCGCAGGGCGGCATCTGGCGGGTCACGGTCGGTGACGCCGTGGCGAGGCCGTCCTCGCAGTGGCTGCAGAGCGGGCTGCTCCCAGCCGGCCGCAAGATCGGCGTCACAGGAATCGCGTTCAAGGGTGACACCTTGTACGCGGCCGACTGGGATGCCGGGCGGATCGTGCGCGTGCCGGTGAAGCGCGATGGAACGGCGGGTACCCCCACGGTCTTCTGTCATTCGGCCGACCTCAAGACCGCCGACGGCATCGCGTTCGACCGCCTCGGCCGTCTCTGGGTCGCGGTGAATGGATCCGCCAGGACCCCGAGCGGGGGTCTGTACCGTGTGTCGGCGACCGGCGCCATCACCGAGCTCGCGAGGGACCCGGGCTGGCTCAACTACCCGACCCAGCTGGCGTTCGGCAGGACGGCGTCCACGGCGACCACGCTCTTCCTTCTGAACGGGGCCTACTACGGCTTCATGGACGGCTCGTCGCCGAGCATCCTCGCCCTGCAGGTCGGTGTTCCCGGTCTGCCGCTGCGCTAGGAGGGGTCGTGGACCTGAATGAGTGCATCAGCTTCGCCACCGAGCACCCGATTTGCTACCTGGCCAGTGAGGACGGCGACCAGGCCCGAGTGAGGGCGCTACTGATGTGGTTCGCCGATGAGCGGGGCTTCTACTTCATGACGATGTCGCCCAAGCGGTTCAGCGAGCAGCTGCACCAGAACCCGAAGGTCGAGGTGTGCTTCTACAACGGAGCGAGCGAACTGCCCGACGCCAAGATGTTGCGCGTCACCGGGGCCGTGGAGTTCGTCGACGACGCCGACCTTGCGAGGAAGGCGGCGCAGGAGCGTTCCGCGCTGGAGGACATCATCGGCGCGCCGCTCGAGCCGATCACCGAGGTCTTCCGGATCGGCTCCGGTGAGGCGCGCTTTTGGACGCTGATGGACATCCTGAAGGAGCGTGAGCTGGAGACCGTCAGCTTCTAGCTGGACGATTAGCGCCAGAACGGCGGAGGGCGGGCCGGTCGCGCACGACCGGCCCGCCCTCCGCCGCCGCCCGCCGGCTCAGGCCGGCGTCACCCTCACAGCGGTTCGAACATCGCCTGGAAGAAGCGCAGCACCTTCGGCTCGTACACCATCCTCAGGCCCTTGATCGACGCGCGCCGGTCGTAGACCTCGGCGATGGTCTCGGCGGTGACGTCCATGTGCGCCTGGGTGTAGACGCGCCGCGGGATCGTCACGCGCACCATCTCGAGCTTGGGGCGACGGTTCTCGCCGGTCTTTGGATCGCGCCCCGAGCTGACGTTGCCGCGTTCCATCGTGCGCACGCCACCCTCGACGTAGATCTCTGCCGTCAGGGTCTGGGCCGGGTAGACGTCCTGGTCGAGCTGCGGCAGGAACGCCTTGGCGTCGAGAAACACGCCGTGGCCGCCGATCGGCACGATGATCGGCACGCCGAACTCCTGCAGCTTGGTGCCCAGGTAGAGCACCTGCCCCACACGCGCCTTGATGTGCTCGTACTCGACGCTCTCGTGCAGTCCGATCGCCACCGCCTCCATGTCACGCCCGGCCATGCCGCCGTAGGTGTGCAGTCCCTCGTAGACGACGACCATGTTGCGGGCGGCGTCGAAGAGCTCTTCGTCGTTGAGCGCCAGGAAGCCGCCGATGTTGACCAGGGCGTCCTTCTTGGCGCTCATCGTGCAGCCGTCGGTCAGGTCGCAGATCTCGCGCACGATCTCGGCGATCGACTTGTCGCCGTAGCCGGGTTCGCGTTCCTTGATGAAGTAGGCGTTCTCGGCGACCCGCGTGGCGTCGTGGATGATGCGGATGCCGTGCGTGTCGCACAGCGTGCGCACGGCCTTCAGATTGGCGAGGCTGATCGGCTGGCCACCGGCCATGTTGACGGCGGTGGCGATGCACACGTACGGGATCTTCTCGGGCCCGTGCTCGTCGATCACGCGCCGCAGCTTGTCGAGGTCGACGTTGCCCTTGAAGGGGTGTTCGCTGGCCGGGTCGTGCGCTTCGTCGATGATCACATCGACGAAGGCGCCGCCGGCCAGCTCCTGGTGCAGGCGTGTCGTCGTGAAATACATGTTGCCCGGCACCACGTCGCCGGGCTTGGTCGTGATCTGGCTGAGGATGTGCTCGGCGCCGCGGCCCTGGTGCGTAGGCACCAGGTGCTTGTAGCCGTAGATCTCGCGGACCGCCGCCTCGAGGTGGTAGAAGTTGCGGCTGCCGGCGTAGGATTCGTCGCCGAGCATCATGCCGGCCCACTGGCGGTCGCTCATCGCCGAGGTGCCCGAGTCGGTGAGCAGGTCGATGTAGACGTCCTCGCTCTTCAGCAGAAACGTGTTGTAGCCGGCCTCGGCGATCGCCTGCTCGCGCTCGGCGCGGGTGGTCATGCGTATCGGCTCGACCATCTTGATCTTGTAGGGCTCGGCCCAGGAGCGGCGTCGCGTCTCGGTCATCGTTCCTCCCACGTCTCCATCGCGCATCTCACGACCACGTCCTCACTTTCCGTCAGATGTGTCCCGTGTCAAGGATATCGGAGTTAGTATCATCAACGATTGGCGGTTCGTGCGTCACGCCGACATCGACGGGAAGGACAGCGTGGTCGGCAGAATCCGCAGGATCAACCTGGGCGTCGGGACCGTCCATCCCGGGCACGGCAAGCCGTTCCCGCTGGGGTGGCTACTGACCTAGTACCGTGAGGGGTTCGCACTGCTGCTATCACTTGTCTACTTCGCCGTCCGCCGCCTGCTGCGTCTGCTGACCCGAGGCATCGGGCGTAAATATGTCGCGCGTCTGATCGAGATCCTCGTCCTACGCCTTCTACTGCTTGTGCTCGGTCGAGATCGTCGTCTGCCGCTGCGGCGCACGTGGACCTACCCACGTAGGCGGCGAGCCGGCCGGCCAGGGACAGGTGGCGAAAGCAGCCACGCTAATCCTCCGCCTGGCAATGGAGAACCCCCGCCGGCGGAATCGTCATCGGGATGAACGGACCGCTCACGGGTGGCGGGCGGCGTTCAGGCGGCGCCGGTGCCGGGTCCCGGCACACCCGCGCCCTCGTCGCCGCACGTGAGGGCCGTCGCGGTCCTGAAGACGGAGCCGTCGCCCGGGTGATGGAAGAGCTTGGCCGTGAGCGGCACGACTCTCCGTGGCGACAGCCGCATGGCGAGCACGACCGCGACGGCGCCGCTGAGCGGCCCCGCGACGTAGACCCAGTAGAGGCTGAAGTCGCGCGCGACGACCGCCGGTCCCAGGCTGCGCGCGGGATTCAAGCTGGTCCCGGTATATGGCGCGACGCGCCAGACGAACACGGCGATCAGCACCCACACGGCCAGGGGCGTCCAGCGCGCTGTGCGCATGCTCGACACGAAGACCATGATCAGCGTGACCAGCGCGGCCGTCATCAGCGCTTCGACGCCGGCCGCTGCGAGCGAGCTGAGGCCGTGTCCGGGCTGGGTCACGCCGTACCGGACGCTCATCGCCGTCGCGCCCCATGCGGCGCGCCACAGGAATGCGCCGGCGACGGCGCCGAGGCACTGGCTGGCAACGTAACCGGCGAGGTCGTGCGGGTGCACGTGCCCGGTCCCCCAGAAGGCAAGGGTCACGGCGGGGTTGATGTGGCCGCCGCTGCGGCGGCCGAGGGGCGAGATCGCCACGAGGCTGCCGGTGGCGGCGAACAGCGCTCCCGTCAGCAACAGTCGCGCCGACACTGACGGGATGTGCGCGGCGACCGGCGAGCCTGTGCCGAAGTCGAGCGCCACCGCGCTCAAGCCGCCGAACACCAGAATGGCCGTGCCGAGGAACTCGGCCCCCCACTCGGCCAGGTGGATCCCCGACCGCGCTGGTTGCCAGCGATGTCGCGCGGACGACCGCGATCTCATCGGCGCGACGGACCTCACGGCTCTACCACCTCCACTTTCCGACCGCCGATCGGAGCGGTGGCGGTCACCTGCTCGAGGTCCGCGTGGCGCGGGCCACCGTGCGGCTCGACGATACACCCAACCTCAGCCTGACACTGCCCACGACAGTCCTGGCGATCCTGCCATCGAACCCGCAGGCCTTCATCTCAACCCACTACCCGCCCCGACTGGCGCAGGAGTAGGATGGCGCAGACATGGTCAAGAAGGCGGTCATCGAGAGTGGTTGGCGTCGGGGGTTCCGGCGGCTGCTGACCGACGCCGAGGGGCGCGGGCCGGCGTTCGCCGCGAGCGTCGTCGTCATCGCCGGCCAGGCGTGGGTCGCGCGCGAGCTGGCACTCAGACCGGTCTGGCTGCTCCCCGCCGCGGCCGGTCTGCTGCTGCTGGTCTCGGTGCTCCTCGATGTGGCTCCCGCGGGCGGGGCCGACGTGTTCGCCCGCTACGCCGCGGTCGCCCTTGCGGGCGTGCTCGTCATCGCCAATATCGCCAGCCTGGGGTATCTCGTCCACGGCGTCTTCGTCGGATCGCATCTGAGCCCGCTGAACCTTCTGCTCACGGGGGTCGCGCTGTGGGTTGTGAACGTCTTCGTGTTCGCGATCGTGTACTGGGAGCTTGACGGCGGCGGCCCGCTGGCCCGCCCGCAGGTGCCGATCGTGGGGCGAGACCTGAGGTTCCCGCAGCAGGAGAGCGGCGAAGAGCCTGGCGGCGTCGTGTGGGAGCCGGGCTTCGGCGACTACCTGTTCGTGGCGCTCACCTGCGCGACCGCGTTCTCGCCGACCGACGCGATGCCCTACTCCGGCAAGGCCAAGCTGGCGATGGGCGTCGAGGCCGTCATGTCGTTCTCGATCGCGGCGCTCGTCGTCGCGCGGGCGGTCAACATCGCGAAAGGATGAAGCTCGCCGTCTCAGCCGTCGTACACCAGGCCGTCGAGAGGGCCGAGCAGGCGCCGTAGTCGCTTGGAGACGTGAGGGAGGCGGGCGAGGCGATGGGTCATCGCCTCGCCCGCCTCCCGGCGCGCCTGCTGCTCACAGGCGATCGGCTTCCAGAGGGAGTCGATGAGCTCCACCGGGTCGCCCTGCAACTCGTCCGGCGACGCCTCCAGGTGCTCCGACCACAGCCGGATGCGCGCCGCCCGGGCCAGCGCCGCGTCGCAGGTCACGACGTTCACTTCCGTGTCGTTGAACAGCGAGTGGTCATTCAGGTTGGCCGAGCCGAGGGTGAGCCATTCGTCGTCGACGATGCCGACCTTGGCGTGGACGTACACGGGCGCCGATGTCACACCGGCGCTGCGCGCGTAGATGGTGCAGGCGAGGAAGTGCTCGCTGTGGTGATCGGCTTCTGCCAGCACGCCCAGCTGTCCTTGCGTGTCGTCCTGCCCGCTGTAGGCCTTGGAGGGCAGCAGCACTACCAGGCGGAACTCGGGGGACGGCGGGTGCAGCAGCTTGTCGCGCAGGGCGGCGACGATCTCCGGCGACCACAGAAACTGGTTCTCCAGGTAGATGAAGCGTCGCGCCGCGCGGATGGCGCGCAGATATGACTCGAGGATGCGAAAGCGTCCTTGCCGGGCGCCGGCGTAGTGGTGCTCGGGGATCGTCGAGACGATCTGCGCCTGCACGTCGCCCGCGCCTTCAGGCCACGTGACGTCTATGGCCTCGCCCGTCACCTCACGCCAGCGCAACGCGATGTGCGCGGCCACGTCGCCGACGACCGGGCCGCGCAGCTCGCAGGCCACGTCGTGCCAGCCGTACACCCGGCGGTACACGTGGTCGCTGCCGTCGAACCGGTCCACCGGGCTGTCGGTCAGGTCGATGCCGCCGACGAACGCGACCTCGCCGTCGACGACGATCAGCTTCTCGTGATGCGTGTGCATCGGACGCTCGTGGTGGTCCAGCGCCACCTCGATCCGGGTGCCGGCCGTGAGGCTGCGGCGCACGCCCCTCACGCTCAGCCGCCAGGGCCGGAAGACCGGCAGCGGCGCCCCCGCCCACAGCAGCACGCGCACGGGCATGCGTTCCGCCAGCTCGGCGAGCACGTCGCGCAGCACGAGACGCGAGCCCGAGCGTGTGAGGGCGAGGTTGGGAGTGATCTCCCAGCCGGCGATGCTGACCTGCGAGCGGGCCGCCGTCAGCGCCTCGGCGATGCGCGGCAGCGCCGCCTCGCCGTCGACCAGCAGCTCCATTGCGTTGCCCGGCCGCGGCGGCGGATCGGCCGCGGCCCACAGGCCGGGCCCTGGCGATAAGGCGTGCTCCCAGCCGAGGCCCCGCAGGCGCCGCCGGTGGTGGGCCGCGACTTGCCGTTCCAGGCCGTCGCCCAGAGTGCGGTCCATCGACGACACGGCGTTCTGCCACGCATGTCCAGTCATGGCGAGAGTCCAGTCATGGCGGGAGTATACACGCGGGCTGGGCTGGGGTATCTTTGAGCCGTCGGGCGAGGCCGCGGCCCCGAGTCACCGAACTGGCGACGTCACGTTTCGACAGCCAGAAGCATCGGTAGGCGCTCATCAGTCAAAGGAGGCAGCATGGGGATATTGTCGTGGATCGTGATCGGCGGTCTTGCCGGCCTGGCGGCGCGCTTCGTCATGAAGCGCCACCTGGGTCTTATCGTCACCGTCCTCGTCGGCATCGTCGGCGCTGTCGTCGGCGGCTGGGTGTTGACGGCCGTCACCAATGGCCCCGGGCTCACGGGGTTCTCTTTCAGGAGCTTCCTGATCGCGTTCGCCGGAGCCGTCGTGCTGCTCTTCCTCTACGGTCTCGCCGTGAACCGAGGCAGGCGCTGAGGCATGATGGATTCCAGTGAACAACCGTCGGGCCAGACAGAGCCGGCAGGGTCGGCCGATGGTGCAGCGGACACCGGCTCCGGGACAGAGACCGCAGCCGAGACACCCGGCGCCGGGACAGAGACCGCAGCCGAGACACCCGGCGCGCGTCTCGCCCGCAAGGCCCATCGCACGCGCCTGTACTTCTACGCCGGCGCCGCGGTCGCACTCCTCGTCTACCTGGTCGCGCTGGTGGTCGCCAACACGGGCCACGTCAAGGTCAGCTGGGTGTTCGGCGCCTCCTCGGTCTCGCTTGTCTGGCTGGTGCTGATCGCCGCCATCCTCGGCTTGGCGCTGGGCATGGTCCTCGGTGCGTTGTTTCACTGGCGCACGCGCAGGCCACGCAGCCGAGGGACGAGCCCACCCCAATCTCGGGGGGCGGCTTAAAGGAAAACGCTGGCATTAGTTCAATATATGATGAATGGTGTGCGTGCATGAGAAGTCGAGAACAGGGGGGCGAATAGATCTATGAAGACGCTCAAGAGGATGCTATACGTACCAGTACTCGTAGCACTCTCACTAGTAGCTCTGATGGTAGTAGCTGCAGTGAGTATGGCAGCCCAACTGCCGGTGAACCTGGGAACAACCTCCAGCTTCGCGGTATTGGCCGGCAGGACGATCACCAATACCGGACCCACCACAATCAACGGAAATGTCGGGCTGTATCCCGGGTCTGCATTCGTGGACACGGGCGTAACGCTGAATGGGGCACGGCATATTGACGACGCCGTCGCGATCCAGGCCAAGACCGATCTGGTCACCGCATACAACGATGCTGCCGGAAGATCGGTCACCAGTAGCGTGCCGGTTGAGCTTGGTGGGCATACCTTGTATCCCGGCGTCTACAGTTCGGGCGGCGTTTTCGGGATAACGGGCACTCTCACGCTCGACGCCCGCGGCGACCCCAATGCCGTGTTCATCTTTCAGAGCAGCGCGACGCTGATCACTGCGTCAGACAGTGAAGTTCGCCTCATCCACGGGGCTCGGTTCTGCCGCGTCTTCTGGGTGGTTCCAAGCTCCGCCACCCTGGGAACTGGCTCGCATTTCGTGGGACATATCTTCGCATTGACATCCATCACCGCGGAGACCGGTGCGACGGTGCAAGGACAGTTGTTGGCACAGAATGGCTCGGTCACGCTCGACACGAATACCATCACAAACGGGGTTTGTGTCACGGTGACCTCTTCGCCGACCCCTTCGTCGAGCCCTTCGTCGAGCCCTTCGTCGAGCCCTTCGTCGAGCCCTTCGTCGAGCCCTTCGTCGAGCCCTTCGTCGAGCCCTTCGGCGAGCCCTTCGGCGACGCCGAGCGGAACAGCGAGCGGAACGCCGGGCGGAACCCCGGGCGGAACCCCGACCGCGCCGGGTCTGCCGACCACGGGGCTTGCCCCTGACGGGCAGGGCCTTCCGTGGCAGATCCCGGCCGGTATCTTCGTGGTCTCCGTGATCTGTCTGCTCGCGGCTTGGAGACTGCGTGCCTACTCGATCAGGCGGCGCTAGGGCACTCGGCCCAAGAGCCGCACGGAGACGCTCCAGGCAGGTCGCCCGGCGACGGGCGGTGGCGGCGATCCTGCTCGCAGGGTCCGCAGTCGGCTTCGGCGTGTTCCTTCTCCTGGTCTCTCCGCTCGGTCACAGCGTCTTCGGGAGGACCACCCCACACGGCGCCCCGCTCGACGCCGCTGAGTCTAGGACAGCGACGCGGGTCGAACGAACGCTGCACAGCGTCGCTCTTCCCGAAGCCGGGATAACCAGCATCGGCCTTCCGGTCCGTCTGATCATCCCGCGGCTCGGCGTCAACGCCGCCGTCGAAGATGTGGGCCTCACGCCCGACGGGGCGATGGGCGTGCCGGCGAGCCCCGGGACGGTGGCATGGTTCAAGCTCGGGCCCCGTCCCGGGGACAAGGGCAGCGCGGTCATCGACGGACACAGCGGCTACAAGAACGGGGTATCGGCGGTCTTCGACGATCTGCCCAGCCTGCGCAAAGGCGACCTGCTGTTCGTCAAGGACGCCAAGGGCGTGCTGGTCCAGTTTGTCGTGCGGAGAAGTCGCATGTACGACCGCAACGCCAATGCGAGCGCCGTTTTCGCTGGCAACGAGGGCCGTCACCTCAATCTCATCACCTGCACCGGATCCTGGGACGCGGCGGCGGGAACCCACGCGCAGCGCCTTGTCGTCTTCACCGACGCCGTGCCGTAGGCCGAGCCTGTGCGGCGAGGCCGCGCGCGGCCCTCGACCCTCTTCGTCGTCACGTGCCCGGGAACTCCCGGGCTCTCAGTATCCTCATATGCAGTCGAACAGCGTGTAGTCGGCGG
>Ga0207932_1000479_pt1 | contig 13478 bp, 13 predicted proteins | sample NGESurdeep092012_FD_184480 | JGI IMG/M metagenome (GOLD analysis project Ga0207932, IMG submission 184480) | Arctic peat soil microbial communities from Barrow, Alaska - NGEE Surface sample 415-2 deep-092012 (SPAdes) | ecosystem: Environmental > Terrestrial > Soil > Wetlands > Peat ...
CAATCCCACTCATTGGCTCCATTTTAAATTGTGACAGCCGCAAGGCGTTTGGCGTTTTATCAGGGTGACCGGCGTTAATCCGTCCGCTGCTCTAAAACGCAGCCGGGTCCGGCCTCATCTATCTTCGCTGTTTCGTGAGAACATTCTGAACCCCAACTCTTCACGGCCGGCGCGGAGAGCGTTTTGTTGCGTGAAATTTTGTGCGTTATCAAAACGGAAATTCGCGCCGGAATGAATCTGTGCGCCGGTTGCACGGCGGCTTCGTATTCCCCGTCGCCGAGCACAGTGAGATAGTTAAGTTAAGCGGGAGTCTTGGGAATCAACTGATTTTCCACGGTGGACGATAGGCGCGGGTCATCAGTTTGCTCGCCTCGGGGTCGCCGAGAATTTTTTCATGCTCCACGCTCCAATTAATTTTCCTGCCGACGAGCATGGAAATTAATCCTAAATGACCCGGAATGGCCGAGTGGTGGCCGGTTTCCGCCGGGGTGATGGTGGGCTGGCGCGATTTCACGCAGTCCAAAAAGTTCCGCTGGTGATTGCTCGATTCGTAGAGTTTCACTTTGCGGAATTCTTCGGGCAGGTTTTTGAATTTCTTCCATTCGGGATTGGAGCCTTCAAATCCGCCGCGATCCACCCACACCCAGCCGTCGGTGCCCATCCATTTCACGCCGCTGCGAATGTCGGGATAACCGCCGGCAATGGTCATCGTGATATTGCGCGGATACTTTAATTCAATCCGATATTTGGTGGCGGTATTCCAAACCGCCTTCGCGTCGGGAAAATCTCCGTGACCTTCAATTTCGGACGGGCCGGAGCGGTCGAAATCCAATCCCCAGTGCGCGATATCGCAATGATGGCCAATCCAATCCATCAGTTGGCCGCCGCCGGTGTTGTAATTCCAGCGCCAGTTTTTGTGCGAACGCGCCTTGATGTATGGCTCCATTTTGGACGGACCAATCCACATATTGTAATCCAATTCCGGCGGCGGCTCGGTGATCTGCGTGAATTGTCTAGTGTTGGCGAAGTCGGCATGGCCGGCGGGCAAACCGACTTCAACGTGCGTGACCGTGCCGATAAGTCCGTTGCGGACAATTTCCGCCGCTTTGCGAAACGTCGCGCCGGAGCGCTGCCACGAACCAGTCTGCCAAATGATTTTATTTTTTTGGACGGCCCGGACGATGGCCTGCTGTTCGGCGATCGTGTGAGCCAAGGGTTTTTCGCCGTAAACGGCTTTTTTATGACGCGCGGCTTCGGTGGCCACCAGTTCGTGCCAATGATCCGGCACCGCGATCATCACCGCATCAATGTCCTTGCGCGCCAGCAATTCGCGGTAATCGTGATACGCCTTGCAGTCCTTGTTTTGATAATGATCGTTCATCATCTTGACTGCGTCCTGCAAATGATTCGCGTCCAGATCGCACGCCGCGACCACCTGACAATCTGTTTCCGCGAGAAACGACTGGGTATTTTCCGGCCCCTGCCAACCCATGCCGATCACGCCGAGGTTGATGCGGTTGGACGGGCGGTTTTGACCAAAAATGGAACCGGGCATGATCATCGGCAAGGCAATCGCAGCCCCGGCGGTGGCGATAAAATGACGACGACTGACTTTAGTGTGCGAATCGTTTTTCATAAATGGATAGGTTAGCTGACTTGGTATAATTCATTTGCAGAGGGAAAAGCCACCAAAAAGATTACAAATTTATCGGGCCGATTCAATTTTGTGACTTTCAGCAAGCGTAAAAACCAAGCCGCAAGGCTTCAGACATGGTCACAAAAAATGGCGGGAGTGGCGGGGCTCGAACCCGTAACCTCTGCCGTGACAGGGCAGCGCTCTAACCAATTGAGCTACACCCCCCGCGAAGGGGAACGAGACGATAAAAAAAGTTTTGCCCGCCGTCAAGTTTTGGTTGGGGAAGTTTTAGCAGTTAAAAAATCCGGGCAGCAGACGCCAAGGAGGTGGGGGTGGGGAACCCCGCTGAAGAAACGTGCTGCTACCCGAATGAGGTAATGTTACAATTTAGCAGCGCTTTGTCAATCAACTTATCAGGCCTTGGCTTCACTTTTACTCCAAAGGCCGGGTGGAATCCACGCACCCGCGCTTTTCCTGCTTTTAACCAAGTTGTTTTTGCCATAAGCTTGCCCCAATGGTCACACTGGAAGCCATCCCGCTGTTTCGCCAACTGAACCGCATTGAACTGCAGGCACTGCGGCTCATCACGCAGGAACGCCAGTTTGCCGCCGGTCAGGAAATTTTCCATGAAGGCGCGCCTGGCGATGGTGTTTATTTCGTCAAAGCCGGCCTCGTGGAAATCTCGGCCGGCACCGGGGTTGCCCGCCGGGTTTTTTCCCAGCTTGGCGCCGGTGAAATTTTCGGGGAAATGGCCATCATCGAACATCGTCCGCGTTCCGCTTCGGCTTCAGCCGGCCCCGACACCGAAGTTTATTTTCTGCCCCGCGGCGAAATGCTGTCATTCATCGAACGCTCGCCCGGCCTCGCGTTTGCCCTGTTGCAACAAATCAGTCATCGTCTGCGGGAGTTCAACCAATTGCACGTCCGCGAACTTGTTCAAGCGGAAAGCTTCGCTGCCATTGGCCGTTTCGCGCAAGGCATCGTCCACGACCTCAAAAATCCGTTAAGCATCATCAGCCTTTCCGCCGAGATGTTCGACATGCCCAGTGTCAGCCCGGAAATCCGCGCCAAGTCCCGGCTCCGCATCCGCAAACAGGTCGAACGCATCAGCGACATGGTCAGCGACATCCTGATTTTCACCCAAGGCTCAAGAAAAGATGGCGAACTCAAACCCGGCGATTACCGCGCCTTCATCCTCGAATTGATCGGCGATCTCCGTTCCGAGGCGGAACTAAAATCCGCGCAGATCGAAATGGAAAATGTCCCGCCCGCAATCGCCGTGCGGTTTGATCCGCGCCGCTTGAGCCGCGTCTTTTTCAACCTCGTCCACAACGCCACCGACGTGATGCTCGACGGTGGAAAAATTTTCCTGCGCTTCCAGGTCAACGAAAAAGAAATTGTCACCGAAATCGAGGACACCGGCCCCGGCATCGCCCCGGAAATTGCCGGCAAACTTTTCCAACCCTTCGCCTCGCACGGCAAGGCCCACGGCACCGGCCTTGGCCTCTCAATCTGCAAAAAAATTGTCGAAGACCACGGCGGAAAAATTGATGCGCACAGCGAGACCGGACGCGGCGCGATTTTTCGCTTCACCCTGCCCATCGCGTAAAGAAATTGAGCGCCGCGAAAAATTCAATTCGACATTCGTCTGTCGAAACTTGAAATTTCCGTCGTGAACCGTATCCGGCTCCTTTCCGAACAGGTCGCCAACCAGATCGCCGCCGGCGAAGTGGTTGAACGCCCCGCCAGCGTCGTGAAGGAGCTGGTCGAAAATTCCCTCGACGCTGGCGCGCAAAAAATCACCGTTGAAATCGGCGCGGGCGGCCGCAGCCTCATCCGCGTCACCGACGACGGCACCGGCATGAGCCGCGACGACGCCCTGCTCTGCCTCGAACGCCACGCCACCAGCAAAATTCAGCGCGCCGAAGATTTGGCGTCCATCGTCACGCTGGGTTTTCGCGGCGAAGCCGTGCCCAGCATCGCCAGCGTCAGCCGTTTTATTTTGACCACGCGCGAACGTGAAAGCACTTCGCCTGAAGGCACGCAAATCATCATCAACGGCGGCACGATTGCCGAAGTCAAAGCTGCCGGCAGTGCGCCCGGCACCAGCATCGAAGTGCGGCAACTTTTTTACAATCTGCCCGCCCGCCGGAAATTTCTCCGCACGGAAGAAACCGAGGCCGCGCACATCCAGCATTATCTCACGCTCGCCGCGCTCGCGTTTCCCGAAGTCGCCTTCACCTTCGTCAAGGATGGCCGCAACGTCTGGCAATTGCCCGCCGTCAAAAGTGAACGCGTGATTTCCAGCCGCATCGGGGCTTTGCGCGAACGCCTCCGCGCGCTGCTCGGCGATGAAAAACTTTTGCCTGTGAATTTTTCCGCGTCGCTCGATGAAGACTTTAAGCCGGAAGAAACGGACATTTTTGAAACCGCCTCGCCGGAAAACCCCTCGGCCTCTGAAATCTCAAATCTGAAATCTCAAATCCGCATCTGGGGTTTGATCGGCTCGCCCGGCGTCGCGCGCGCGACACGCGAAAGCCAGTTCGTTTTCGTGAACCGTCGGCCCGTCGAAAATCGCGGCATCAACTACGCGCTCATCGAAGGTTATCACAACTCGCTGATGAAAGGCCGCTACCCGGTCTGCTGCCTGTTTCTCGAAATTGATCCCGCCGCCGTGGACGTGAACATCCATCCGGCCAAGCGCGAAGTAAAATTCCACCGCGAATTTGAAATCCGCAAATTCACCGCCCAGGCCGTGCACGACGCGCTGCTGGCATTTCATTCCGAACCTTCAACTGAATCCAAGCGGTGGGGCGAACGTCCCCGCGAGCCGCTCGGAAAGCAAAATCTAACAACGCCTGAATTCCCCGGCTCGTCGGCAGCCTCGCCCCACCAGACCAGCGCGCCGGAAACTGCCGCACTGCCGAATTTTCCAGAGAAATTAAAACCACAGCCGGCGACTCCGGCACAAGTTTCTCCAGCCGCACAAACGCCTTTGAAAATGGGCTTTTCGTCGCCGCCACCAGCGGCGATCGAACCAAAAGCTCCACCCTCAATTCTCAACCCGCCATCTTCGCCGGAGTCAAATCCGCAATCCGCAATCCGCAATCCGCAATCACCGACGCCGCTGCTCAACGTCCCTTTGCGCCTCGTCGGCGTCGTCGGCAAACTTTATGTGCTGTTGGAATCGGATCGCGGACTCGTGCTGCTCGACCAGCACGCGGCGCACGAACGGATTTTGTTCGAGCAAATGCTCACGCGATTGGAGCAAAATAATCTCGCGCCGTCGCAAAAATTATTGCTGCCGGAGACGATTGAACTGCCACCGCGCGACGCCCAGTTTTTGCGCGAACAACTCGCCGCGCTCACGCGGCTCGGCGTCGGCTTGAGCGAATTTGGCGAGCGGACATTTCTGCTCGATGCGCTGCCGCCGTTCGTGAAGGTGCCGGACACCCGCCGGTTTATTTTCGACCTCGTGGACGAATTGCGCGCCGCCGGACGCGAAGTGAATCTCTCGCGCCTCGGCGAACACACCGTAGCCAAGACCGTCTGCCGTCACGCGGTGAAGGCCAACGACCCGCTCGGCGGCGCGGAACTGGAAAATCTTGTCGAGGATTTGCGCCGCTGCGCGATGCCCTACACCTGTCCGCACGGCCGCCCGACGCTGATTGAAATGAACTACCGCGAGCTGGAGAAAAAGTTTGGCCGGACGCAGTAAGTTTTTCCAAGACTTGCTCATGGCCATTGGCCGGCATATAATCACGTTATGAGTTTTGAGCAGCTTAAACATGAAGTGGCTCTGCTGAACGGCGAGGAGCAGGCTAAACTCATCTCCTACACGCTTCAGTTGCGTTACGCGCAGGATGCCAGCTATCGCCGCGAAGTCACCGACCGGCTTAACGATGCGGATAAATCTCACTGGCTGACACCGGACGCATTTGAACGCCATCTCGACAACAATTGAGGCTCAAAGCCGAGGAATTTCCGGGACGCTTCTTGCGCGTGGTCACACTTGCGGATAGAGTGACGATATATAATGCGTTTTTAGACCGCAGGTTCAAGCCATGAAACTAAATTATTATCCAGAAACGGATTCGCTCTACATTGACCTCGCCTCGCGTCCGAGCGCCGAGAGCCAGGAGGTTTCCGCAGGCGTGGTTTTGGACTACGACGCGGACGGTAATCTCGTGGGCATTGACATTGACCACGCCAGCCGGAAACTCAACCTGCGTGAAGTCGTCACCAGCCAAATCCCCGTCGCCGCCTGATTCGCCTGAATCGGGCGGCTTGCATCAGGACGATTGCCCCAGTTCATCCGAGAAAAACATTTCCGGTGAGCACTGGCGCTATTGTCTGCAATGCGGGCATGAGTTGATCAACGAAAAGTGCAAGCTGCGTTGTCCGCGCTGCCATTATTTCATGAGCTGCTCGGATTTCGATTTCGCCGGGTGAAGACGCGAATTGCGCGAATTAACGCTAATTTTTCAAAACGGATATTCCATTCGCGACAATTCGCGGAATTCGCGTCAAAACAGAAATTTCTTCGTGTTCATCCGTGTTCATTCGTGGTTAAATCTCCGCGCCCATGAACGAGTGGAACATCCAGTCCCGCGCGCACGCCTGCGAGGCGTGCGCCCAGCCGTTTGCCGGCCAACAGCCGTATCACACGCTGCTGCTCGACGAGCCGGCGGCCTTGCGACGTTCGGACGTCTGCGAGCCGTGCTGGCAGAAACAGTCCGCCGCCGCCGCGCGCCGCCGCGCCGGTTTCATCTCGCACTGGCAGGGAATTTTTGAAGTGCCGCCGCCGGTGGTGGACGCCATCCAGAAGGAGACCGCCGAGACGGTGCTGCGCAAACTCATTGAGCAAAACGAGCCGCGTTATGCGCCCGCCGCGTATATCCTCGCCGTGATGCTCGAACGCAAACGCATCCTCAAGGTGAAGGAACAAATCATCCGCGACGGCCAGCGCGTGTTCATTTACGAACAGCCGAAGACCGGCGACATTTTCACCATCGCCGACCCGGCATTGCACCTCAATCAGCTCGAAGAAGTCCAGCGCGACGTGGCGCAATTGCTCGAACACGGTTTGAATCCGCCGCCGGTTGCGAACGAAACGCCGGGGCCAGTCGCGGAAGAAAATTCTGTCGCCGAAAACGAAACTGCCATTGTTCAAAAGTGAAAACATCGAACATCGAACATTCAACACCGAACATACAAAGAATGTCCGGCCGCCGAAAAATTGGATGTTCGATGTTGGATGTTCGATGTTGGATGTTCCCCAAGTAATTCATGGTCGAACTTGCCGCGCTCCAACAACGTCTCGGTTACACCTTCCGCGACGAAAGCCTGCTCCGTCTCGCGCTCACGCACCCGTCCATCGCGCATGAGCAGAACAATCCCACGCCGCACAATCAGCGTTTGGAATTTCTCGGCGACTCGGTGCTGGGCGTCGTCCTCACACGCGAGCTTTACAAAAAATTTCCCGACGCCGATGAGGGCGTGCTCACCAAGTCGCGCGCGAAACTCGTGAACAGCCAGTCGTTGTCTGAACACGGACGCGCGCTGGGTCTCGGCGCCCATTTGATATTGAGCCGGGGCGAGGAAAACACCGGTGGCCGTGACCGCGCATCCACGCTGGCGGATGCGTTTGAGTCGTTGCTCGGCGCGATTTTTTTGGACGGCGGTTTTGAGGTGGCGCACGGATTTATTTTACGCGAATTCAGCGCAAAGTTCGGCGAACTGGGCGGATTGCCCGGCATCGAAAATCCGAAGGGCGAATTGCAGGAGCTGCTCCAGTCGCGCTCGACGAATGCGCCGGAATACCAGCTTGTTTCCGCGAGCGGCGCCGATCACGACCGCGATTTTGAATGTGCCGTGCTGCACGAAGGCGCGGAACTCGCGCGCGGTCGCGGCAAAAGCAAAAAAGCCGCCGAGAGCGATGCAGCTCTGGCGGCGTTGAAAAAATTGCGGGAAACTTCTTGATGGTAGGGACAGCGCGCTGCGCTGTCCGGACGCCGCAGCGCGGCGTCCCTACCTTATTTACTCGTCCAGAAAAGTCAGCTTCACGCTTTCCTTCGGTTTGGAAAAACTGTCGAGCAAGGTCGGCGCGTTTGGATTTGTCGCCGGAGAAATTTCTTTTTTCGTTTCCACCGCCGCTGGTTCGAGCGCGGAACGCAGCGCCCCTTCGACGAGCTGTGCACAATGGATTTTCATCGGCGGCAACGGACCGAGTTCGCCGGCGAGTTCTTCGGTCTTGAGCGCAAGCGCCTCCTCGGCGGTTTTGCCGCGGATCAATTCCGTCGCGAGACTGGCCACGGCGATGGCGGTTTCGCAGCCGAAGGATTGGAACGTCGCGCGGTCAATGACCCGCTTGCCGTCCTGCTGCTTGAACTTCACCCACAGCCGCAACATCTCGCCGCAATCCGCATTGCCGACAGTGCCGATGGAATCCGCCCCCGCCAGCTCGCCTATGTTTTGCGGATTGGCGAGCGCGGCCTGAATTCGTTTTTGTAAATCTTCGGTCACAATTTTCAATACCTCGGCACATTACGGTCAATTTCATCCGACCACGCGGTGATGCCGCCTTTGACGCTCTTGACGTATTTGAAACCTTGCTGGCGCAGGAAAGCCAGCGCCTTCATCGAGCGCACGCCGGCCTTGCAGTGCAGATAATACTGCGTGTTCGGGTCAAGCTCAGTGAAGCGGCTATGCAATTCGCTCAACGGCAACAACGGCACGCCCGCGACTTTCGCGATCTCGTATTCGTCCGGCTCGCGCACGTCCACGACCTTGATGCCGAGGCCCGGATTATCCAAAGCCTTCTTCATGTCCTGCACCGTCACTTCGTCGGGATTCGACGTGGGTTCGGCTTCGGGCAAAATGCCGCAGAACATTTCGTAATCAATCAACTCCTTGATCGTCGGATGCTCGCCGCAAACCGGACACGCCGGGTCGCGACGCAATTTCAATTCGCGGAACTTCATGTCGAGCGCGTTGAACAGCAACAAACGTCCGACGAGCGAAGTGCCTTTGCCGAGCGCGAGCTTCAAAATTTCCGCCGCCTGAATGCAGCCGATGATGCCGGGCAACACACCGAGCACGCCGCCTTCCGCGCAACTCGGCACCATGCCGGGCGGCGGCGGTTCGGGATACAAACAGCGATAGCACGGTCCGCCCAGATGCGGCGCGAACACGCTCGCCTGTCCCTCGAAACGGAAAATCGAGCCATAGATATTGGGCTTTTTGAGCAGCACGCACGCGTCGTTCGTGAGATAGCGCGTCGGGAAATTATCCGTGCCGTCCACGACGATGTCGTAAGGCCGGATGAGGTCGAGCGCGTTTTCGGACGAGATACGCGTGTTGTGGATGACGACTTCGCAATGCGGATTGATGCCGCGGATCGTTTCCTTCGCCGACTCGGCCTTCGAGCGGCCCACGTCCGCGTCGGTGTGGAGAATCTGGCGTTGCAGATTGGAATAATCCACCGTGTCGAAATCCACGATGCCGAGCTTGCCGATGCCGGCGGCGGCGAGATACATGGCGATGGGCGAGCCGAGACCGCCCGCGCCGATGCATAGCACGCTGGCGGCCTTGATTTTCTTTTGGCCTGCCAGACCGACTTCGGGCAGAATCAGATGCCGCGAGTAACGGCGGATTTCGTCATTGTTCAATTCCATAATCAAAGGGAAAGTATAGTAATGCAGCGGTGAAAGAAATCAAGTCAGCTACCAAATCAAAAGCGAAAGCAAAATGAAATACACGGCGAAATTAATTGGCGGTCTATATGACGGACAAACACGCGAATTTGAAAACATACCTAAAAGTTTTGAAATTCTTGAAAGAGCTATGGAAAGAAATGGCAAATGGCGGACGATTTATACGTCCTTTTATAAGCTAAAAAGCGAATCTCCTCTTGAATATGAGTTCGTGAATTCAAATTAAGCCACAACCCATGAAACGAAATGCCACACCGCAAACAGCCGCCGCGCGGCTCAAAAAAATTTCGCCGCTGCGCCCGCCGCTCGCCATCGTGCTCGGCAGCGGATTTCATCACGCGCTGACGGAACTGCGCGTGGACAAGAAAATTTCCTACGCCAAAATTCCCGGCTTTCCCAAACCGACCGTCAGCGGCCACGCAGGCGAATTATATTTCGGCCACCTCGGCAAAACGCCGGTGCTGGTCTTGAGCGGACGCGCGCATTTTTACGAAGGCCACGAAATGGAACGCGTCACATTCGCCACGCGCACGTTGGCGGCTTTCGGCATCACGGATTTGCTTTTGACGAATGCGGCGGGTGGGTTGAACAAGAATTTCCATGCGGGCGATTTCATGGTGCTCACCGACCACATCAATTTCATGGGGGACAATCCGCTGCGCGGTGCGGCGATTCCGGGTTTGCCGCGATTTGTGGATTTGACAGAGACTTACGACAAGAAATTGCAGGAGCTTTTGTTCCGCGCCGGAAAAATTTCCAAACTAAAATTACAGCGCGGTGTTTATCTGGCGGTGAGCGGGCCGAGTTACGAAACGCCGGCGGAGATTCGCGCGTTCGCCAAACTGGGCGCGGATGCGGTGGGCATGAGCACGGTGCCGGAGGCAATTGTGGCGCGGCAATGCGGATTGAACGTGGCGGCGATTTCGTGCATCACCAATCTCGCAGCGGGCATCAGCAAAGAAAAATTGTCGCACGGCGAAGTTCTGGAAACGGCGGAGCGCGTGAAAAAATCCGGCGCGCAACTGATAAAAAACTTTGCAGAGCTTTATCTCAAAGGAAGAATGAAAAATGAAGAATGAAGAAAAAGTCAGAGCCTCCTCACGTCGGCTGCTACGAGATAAATTGATCGCGGCGGCGGCGAAGGCGCGGGAAGGCTCGGTGTCGCCGTATTCCAAATTCAAGGTGGGCGCGGCGCTGCTCACGAAGTCGGGCGAAATCATCGGCGGCGCGAACGTGGAAAGCGCGAGCTATGGTCTGACGTGCTGCGCGGAACGCATCGCGTTGTTCAAGGCGTTGACAAATCGAAAGGGAAAAAATGACAGGCAAGATGCCCGTCTCATTTTTATCGCGATTGCCGTCGTGGCGCGTTGTGATGGCGGGCCGATGCCGTGCGGCGCGTGCCGTCAACTGCTGGCGGAATACGCGCCGGACGCAAAGGTTTTCATCACGGACAGTGATGATCTGAAAAAGGTCAAAGAGTTCACGGTTCGCGGGTTGTTGCCGCGTGCATTTGTTTTAGTATCTTGAAATCCGGCCGGTTCGTAGTAGCCTCTGTTTTCTTTCTTTATTGATGAAGCCTGAAGTTGTTTTTGGTCTGGAAAGTGCGGCGTGGCCGGCGTTGCTGGTCAGCGCGGGCGGCGCGGTGTTGTTGACAAACGCGGCGGCGCAAAAATTCTTTGGGCTTGTCCCGGACAGCGGCGAGGTGCAACTGGCATCTTTTTGGGCGCCGGAAAATGGCAGCACGGCCACGGATTTTCTGCTGCTCTGGGAAAAATCGCCGGTGGCGGTGGCGGATTTGAAATTTCGCCCGGCGGCGGGCGTGATGAAAATTTTTTCCACGGCCATCGCTTTGCTGATCAACGGGGGCAACAAATGGTTCGTGCTGCAACTTCTGCCACACCTGGAAAAACCAGCGGTGGTGCCGGTCGAATCAGCGATTGAATTCAAGACCACGCCGACGGGCGATGCGGCGTTGAAACAGAAACTGGACTGTGTGCTGCAACTGGCGCGGACGGTTTCGCTGGATTTCAACAACGCGCTGACGGGCGTGCTGGCGCATACTTCGTTGCTGCTGGGCAAGGCGGAGCCGGATCATCCGTGGCGGCGTTCATTGCTGGAGGTGGAGAAGTCGGCGGCGCGCGCGGCGGAAATCGCAAGCGAACTGGCGTTGTTCAGCCGGCAGGAAAAAGAGGCGCGCCGCGCCCCGGCGTGCAATCTGAACGCGGTGGCCGGCCGTTGCGTGGATTTTTTTCGCAATGCGCACGGCACGCGATTCACCTGGCGGCTGACGCCGGAACGGTCATTGTTTGAAGCTCGCGTGGACGAGGCGAAGGTGCAGCAGGCGTTGACGAAAATTTTGGAGAACGCGGTGGAGGCATTCGCCGCAAACGCCACCGGCCAGATTTCAGTGGAGACGCGGAATGTGGAACTGACGCAGGCCACGCAGGACCGTAATGTGCGACTGGCGGCGGGCACTTATGTCTGCGTGGAAATTTCGGACAGCGGGACGGGCATCAAGGCGGAATCGTTGCCGCGGATTTTCGAACCTTTTTTCACAACGAAAAAACCGCCGCATCGCGGGCTGGGGCTGGCGCTGGTTTATGGCATCATCACCAATCACGGCGGGGGCGTGGCGATTTCCAGCCAGCTGGGCAAAGGCACTTCCGCGCGGGTTTATCTGCCGGCGGAAAAAACTTTCGTGCTTGAATCTTCGGGCACGGACAAGAGTTTGCATGGTTCGGGCACCATCCTCGTGGTGGACGATGAAAGCCTGCTGCTGACCATGTCCGAGACGATTTTATCGGAATTTGGCTATCACGTTTTGACCGCCAGCAGCGGCCAGAAGGCGTTGGCCATTTTGTCACAACCGGCCACGGAGGTGGATCTGGTCATCACCGACCTCGTGATGCCGGGCATGAGCGGACGGGAATTGATCGAACACATCCGGCAGGCCGACCCGGCGCTGCCCATCATATGCACCAGCGGCTATGTGATGGCCGAAGACAAAAAGGTGGGCGCAGGCTATCTCCAAAAACCGTTCACCAGCTCGGAACTGCTGCTCAAGGTGAAGTCCGTGCTGGCCTCTGCGCCAGAGGTTGACTGACCGGCGCGATTCTGGTTAAATCAACTTATGCAAATTGAAAGCCTGAAAGTTTTCTGTGATCTGGCCGAAACCGAAAGTTTCACCAAGGCCGCCCAGATCAACAACGTCACCCAGTCGGCGGTCAGCCAGCAAATCAGCGCGCTGGAACGCCTGTTCAAATCGCTGCTGATTGAACGCAGCAAAAAGAAATTCCGCCTCACGCGGGAAGGCCAGGTGCTTTACGATTACAGCAAGCAAATCATTCAGACTTATGAGTCGCTGCACAGCAAACTTCAGGAGTTGAAGGACATCATTTCCGGCACGATCCGGGTCGCCACGATTTATTCTATCGGCCTGCACGATTTGCCGCCGTATGTTAAAAAGTTCATGAAGAGCTACCCGACGGTCAACATCCACGTCGAGTATCGCCGCGCCAACCAGGTTTATGACGACGTGTTCAGCAACGTCGTTGACCTCGGCCTCATCGCCTATCCGGTCAAGGATTCCAAGCTGGAAATCATTCCGTTGCGCAAGGAGCCGCTCGTGCTCATCTGCCATCCGCAGCATCCGTTCACCCAGCAAAAATCCATCAAGCTCAAGGCCCTCGCCGGGCAGAAAATCATCGGCTTCGAGCCGGACATCCCCACGCGCAAGGCACTCGATAAAATCTTGAAGGAACACCACGTGGAGGTGAAGCACGTCATGGAATTCGACAACGTCGAGACCGTGAAACGCGCGGTGGAAATTGACGCCGGCATCTCCATCGTGCCGCTCGGCACCGTCATCCAGGAAATCGCCAAGCAAACTTTGGCGTCCGTGGAAATCGAAGACGGCCAGTTTTTCCGTCCCCTCGCCGCGATTTACAAAAAAAACAAAGTGCTCTCGCCCGCGATGAAACAGTTCCTGACGATTCTCAAGGACGCACCCTGAAGAAATTTACGATTTACGATTTGCAAAAAGTCTTTGCGCCTGCTCCAAGACGGCAATCAAAAATCATCAATCGCAAATCATAAATTATTTCAGATTCGCCGGATTCAGCGGCTGC
>Ga0207932_1000480_pt1 | contig 13474 bp, 8 predicted proteins | sample NGESurdeep092012_FD_184480 | JGI IMG/M metagenome (GOLD analysis project Ga0207932, IMG submission 184480) | Arctic peat soil microbial communities from Barrow, Alaska - NGEE Surface sample 415-2 deep-092012 (SPAdes) | ecosystem: Environmental > Terrestrial > Soil > Wetlands > Peat ...
CGCGCCTCGCGGGGGGGCCGCGAGCTCGCCCTCACCCCGCGCGAATTCCGCCTGCTGGCCTACCTGCTGGAGCGCCCCGACGAGGTCGTGACCCGCGTCGAGCTGCTCGAGAAGGTGTGGGACATGTCCTTCGACCCCGGCACCAACGTCGTGGACGTCCACGTCTCGAACCTGCGCCGCAAGCTCGAGGAGGGAGGGGCGCCGCGCCTCCTGCACACCGTCCGCGGGGTCGGGTTCTCGCTTCGGCCCGGCGTCTGATGCTCCGCTCCTTCCGCGTGCAGCTCGCCGTCCGCTTCGCCCTGACGATGCTCGTCGTCATCGCGGGGGTCGGCGTCGCGGCCATCTGGTCGTTGCGCGTCATCCTGCAGCGGGAACTGGACGCGACGCTGCTGCAGCTCGCGGAGGTCGAGGTGCTCGCGGGGGCGTCCACCTCCGGCCCCGACTTCACCTTCCACGAGGGGGTGCTCCTCGCCCGCACCCGGCTGCCGAGCTCGGAGCTCACCCGCTACGGCGAGCTGTGGGATGCGGAGGGTGTGCCGGTGGTCCGGAGCGCCAATCTCGGCGACCGCGACCTCCCGCTCCCGGTCACCGCGATGGCGGAGGCGCGCCGGGGCGCTCCCGGCCTCGCCACGCACACCTGGGGCGGCGAACGGCTGCGGTCGCTCGTCTACCCCCTCCGGCTCGTGGGGGCGATGCACGGCTCCCACTACCTCCAGGTCGCGGCGCCCCTGGCCCCCTTGGATGCCGTGATCTGGCGGTTCGCCGGCCTGGTGGCGGTCCTCGGATTCACCGGCGCGGCGGCCGCCTTCGGCGGAGCGTGGTTCTTCGCCCGGCTCGCCACCCGTCCGGCGGAACAGATCGCCGCCCAGGCGCAGGCCATCGAGGCGGGGACGCTGTCGGCGCACATCACGGCGCACGCCGAGGTGGTGGAGTACGCCAGCCTCGTCGCGGTGCTGAACGCGATGCTGGACCGCCTCCGCGCAGCGTTCGATGCGCAGCGCCGCTTCGTCGCCGACGCGAGCCACGAGCTGCGCTCCCCGCTGACCGTGATGCGCGGCGACCTCGATGTGGCGCTGCGGCGGGACCGGAGCGTGGAGGAGCTGCGCGCCGTCCTGGAGCGGATGCGGGAGGAGGTGGACGGGATGACCGCCCTGGCCGGCAACCTCCTGCTGCTCGCGCGCGCCGACGCCGGCCTCCCCGCGTCGGCTCTCGGCGAGGTGGACCTGGCCGACGTGGTGGACCGAGTGGTGGCGCGCTCGGCCGGTCCGGCGGAAGCGGCCGGCGTCGTCCTGACGGCCGCGGCGCAATCCGCCCCGGTGCACGGCGACGTGGCGCTGCTCGACCGCGCCGTCGGCAACCTGGTCGAGAACGCGCTCACGCACGCCCCACGCGGCGCGCGGGTCGCGGTCCGCTGCGCGGCGGCCGGCGGCGTGGCCACGCTCGAGGTGGAAGACGGCGGACCCGGGATCGCGCCGGAGCACGCCGAGCACGTCTTCGAGCGCTTCTACCGCACCGACCCCGCTCGGGGACGGGACGCCGGGGCGGGGCTCGGCCTGCCCATCGCGCGGGCCATCGCGGAGGCCCATCGCGGCGCGCTCGTCCTCGCCCGAGCCACGCCGGGCGCGCTGTTCCGTCTGACGGTCCCGTCGGCCGGCGGGAGCTGACGGACGGCGGTCCCGCGCTCCAGGCTCCTGAGAAGGCCGTCCGGTCCGAGCTGCAGTACGAAACCTCACGCACGCTTCAGACTCCCTTAACAGTCCGGTCCCTAGACTCCTCGACGCGTCGACCGCCGTGTCCGTGGTCGCGCGGCGTCGCCATCGGCTCCATTCGCTGGTCGCACGCGGTTCCACCCCGAGAGGAGTCGCCGGATGACCGCTCGCCCCCTCGCAATCCTCCCCCTGCCGGACGATCCGCGCCGCCGCGCCTTCGTGGTGACGGGGTTCGTCGTCGGCGCCCTGGTGGCCGGTGTGGCGATGTCGGTGTGTGTGGTGCTCCATGCCGGGACCGCCGCGCCGAGCTGGTGTCCCTTCGCGGCGACGGGGGGCTGGAGCGACTGGTTCCGCGCGATCGGACGGGCCGCGGTCGTGGGCGTGCTCGCCGGCGCGCTGGGAGGAGCCGCGGGGTACGTCGGCGCGCGGCTCGGGTCGCTGCACTGGACGCCCCGGAGCTAGTCGCGGACCCATGCGCAGCCTGAGGAGCACGCTGATCGTGGCGGCCCTGTCCGCCGCCGCGCTGCCGGTGGCGGCGCAGCAGCCGGCCGACACCCTCGACCTGGCGCAGGCGATCGCCATCGCCCGCGCGCAGAACCCGCGCATCGCCGCGGCGAGCGCCGGCGTGCGCGCCGCGGGGGCGCGGATCGGACCCGCGGGAGCCCTGGCGGATCCCACCGTCACGCTCGGGGCGATGAACTACATGCTCCCCGCGCTCTCGCCGCGCGGCGACCCGATGACGATGAACCAGCTGACGGTGATGCAGATGCTGCCGATCAACGGCACCCTGCGGCTCCGGCGCTCCGCCGCCCGGTCCGACAGCGCAGGCACCGCGCTGCGGCGCGACGCGCTGGCACTCGACGTCGAGCACGAAGTGCGCACCCGCTACTGGGAACTGTACCACACCGATCGCGCCCTGGAGACGATGGGCACCACCCTCGGGGCGTTGCGCGACCTCGTCGGCATCGCCACGGCGATGTACGCCGTCGGCAGCACCTCGCAGGCCGACGTCGTCCGGGCCCAGCTCGCCGTGACGCGGATGCAGCAGGACATCGCCGACATGGAGCTGCAGCGGTTCACCGCCGCCGCGGCCCTGAACGGCCTCCTCGGCCGCGACCCGGAAGCGCGCATCGCGCTCCGCCCCGGGGTCGCGCACGAGATGCACGGCGGCGAGGTGATGGCGCTCGAGATGCCCCCGCTGCCGCCGACGGATTCGCTCGTCGCCTGGGCCGACACCGGCAACCGCGAGCTCGCCGCGCTGCGCACCGGCGTCGCCGTCGCACGCGCCAACGAGGACGTGGCCCGCCGCATGCTCATCCCCGACCTCACGGTGGGTCTCTCTTACGGACAGCGGACCGGCTCGAACGACATGGTCTCGGCGATGTTCGGCATCAGCGTCCCCCTCTTCGCCCGGTCGCGACAGCTGAGGATGCGCGACGAGTCCCGCGCGATGCGTGAAATGGCGGAGGGCGAGGTCGCCGCGATGCGCCTCTCCATCCGCACCGAGCTGGTGACCGCGCGCGCCGGGGCGGAAACGGCGCGACGTCAGGTGGCGATCTACACCGGGACGCTCGTGCCGCAGGCCGAAGCGGCGTACGAGGCCTCCCTCGCCGCCTATCGCGTCGGCCGCGTGGACTTCATGGCCGTGCTCGACGCGCAGATGGCCCTCCTGATGTACGAGCACGACGCGCACCGCTTCGAGTCCATGTACGGGACCGCGATCGCCGATATCGACCGGCTGACCGGCCGGCTCTACGTCTCGCCGATGGCGGGGATGGGGATGGAGTAGCCGATGAGAATGAAGACAGGACCATTCGCGATTCTGCTGCTCGCGGCGGGCATCGCGGCACCGGGATGCTCGAAGGGGAAGGGCGGCGTTCCGGCGGTGGACCACAGCCAGCACGGCGGAGGGGCGATGCCGGCGGCCGGTCCCGGAGCCGTGACGATCGCGCCGGAGGTTCGGGCACGCCTCGGCATCCTCGTCGTGACGGCGGAGATGGGCACCCTCACGCGCGACCTCCGGCTGGTGGGCCGTGTGGTGCCGGCCGAGACGGCGCGGCGCACGGTCGCGAGCCGCGTGGACGGGTTCGTCGAGCGGCTGGCGGTGGACTTCACCGGCCGGCCCGTGCACCGGGACGAGGTGCTCCTCGAGCTGTACAGCCCGATGCTGGTGGCGGCGCAGCAGGAGTTGCTCCTCGCGGTGCGCCTGCGGAGCGCGCTGGGCGCCGGCTCGACGGCCGACGCGGCCCGGAACGCCGACTCCCTCGTGGCGGCCGCGCGCCGGCGCCTTCAGTACTGGGACATCAGCGACGACCAGATCGCGGAGCTGGAGCGGAGCGGCACCGTCCGCCGGACGCTCACGCTGCGGTCCCCGTCGGACGGCGTGGTGCTCCAGAAGAACGTGGTGCAGGGCCAGTCGGTGGCGGCCGGCGCTCCCCTGTTCGAGATCGCCGACCTCGGCACCGTCTGGCTCGAGGCGGATGCCTTCGAGGACGACCTCGCCGCCGTGAGGGTGGGGCAGGTCGCGGACGCGTCCTTCGACGCCTATCCGGGCGAGGTGGTGCGCGGCCGCGTCGCGTACGTGTACCCGACGGTGGACCCGGCCAGCCGCACCGGCAAGGTCCGCGTGGAGCTGGCGAACGCCGGCGGCCGCATCCGGCCGGGCCTCTTCGGCACGGTGCGCATCAGCGCGCCGGGCGTCCGCGGCGTCGTGATCCCGCGGCAGGCGGCGCTGGTGACCGGCGACCGCCAGCTGGTGTTCGTGGAGGATTCGGCGAACCGCTTCCAGCCCCGGCTCGTCGAGCTGGGCGCCGAGAACGACAGTCTCGTCGTGGTGAAGGACGGCCTGCGCGCCGGCGAGCGGGTGGTGGCGACGGCCGCCTTCCTCCTCGACGCCGAGTCCAATCTCGGCGCAGCGATGGCGGGGATGGCTGGGATGGCGGGGATGACCCCGGCCCCGGCGCCGCGCGGCCCGACGAAGCGCTAGGGGCGGAGCCATGCTGCGGCGCATCATCGAGTGGTCCACCCGCAACCGATTCCTCGTGGGGCTCGCCGTGGTGTTCGTGTCGGGCGCCGGCGTCTGGGCCATCCGGACGATCCCCCTTGAGGCGCTGCCCGACCTCACCGACGTGCAGGTGATCGTCCAGACCGACTTCGCCGAGCAGGCCCCGCAGATCGTCGAGGACCAGGTCACCTACCCGATCACGACCCAGATGCTGAAGGTGCCGGGCGCGAAGACGGTGCGCGGCTACTCCTTCTTCGGCATGAGCCTGGTGTACGTGATCTTCGACGACGGGACCGATCTCTACTGGGCGCGCTCGCGGGTGATCGAGTCCCTGAACGGCCTGCGTGGCCGCCTCCCGGCGGCGGCGAACCCCACCCTCGGTCCTGACGCGACGGGACTCGGTTGGGTGTATGAATACGTCCTCACCAGCGACCGGCACTCCCTCTCCGAGCTGCGCGCCATCCAGGACTGGTACCTCCGGTACGCCCTGACGTCGGTGTCCGGCGTCTCCGAGGTGGCCTCGGTCGGCGGGTACGAGAAGCAGTATCAGGTCGAGGTGGATCCCGTTCGCCTCCAGGCGTTCGGGATCCCGATCACCCGGGTGATGGACGCGGTGCAGGGCGGCAATACGGAGACCGGAGCGCGGGTGCTGGAGGTGGCCGGCCGGGAGTACATGATCCGCGCCCTCGGGTACGCCAAGGGGATCCCCGACCTGGAGAACGCGGTCGTGGGGACGACGGCGTCGGGTACGCCGGTCCGGGTGCGCGACGTGGCGCGCGTCGCGATCGGCCCCGACATCCGCCGGGGCGCCGCCGACCTGAACGGCAAGGGCGAGGCGGTGGGCGGGATCGTGGTGATGCGCTTCGGCGAGAACGCGCTCACGACCATCGAGCGGGTGAAGGCGCGCCTCGCCGAGGTGCAGCGCGGCCTGCCGGCGGGCGTGAAGGTGGTGCCCGTCTACGACCGCTCCGACCTGATCCACCGCGCCATCACGACTCTGCGGGAGAAGCTCACCGAGGAGTCGGTGGTCGTGGCGGCCGTCTGCGCCCTCTTCCTCCTCCACTTCAGCTCGGCGTTCGTGGCGATCCTCACGCTGCCCCTGGGCGTGATGATGAGCCTGCTGGTGATGCGGTGGATGGGCCTCTCGGCCGACATCATGAGCCTGGGCGGCATCGCCATCGCCATCGGCGCGATGATCGACGCCGCCATCGTGATGATCGAGAACCTCCACAAGCACCTGGAGCGGGCCGGCGGCTCCGAGAACGTGACGGGCGAGCGGCGCTGGGAGATCGTGCGTGAGGCGGCGGGGGAGGTCGGCCCGCCCCTCTTCTTCTCGCTCCTGGTGATCACGGTGTCCTTCCTGCCGGTCTTCACCCTCGAGGCGCAGGAGGGGCGGCTCTTCAAGCCCCTGGCGTACACCAAGACCTTCGCGATGGCGGCGTCGGCGATCCTCGCGGTGACGGTCGTACCGGTGGCGATGGGGTGGTTCATCCGCGGCCGTATCCGGCCGGAGCGGGCGAACCCGGTCAACCGGTGGCTGCAGGCCCTCTACCGCCCGGTGCTGCTGCTGGTGCTCCGGCACCCGTGGAAGACCGTGGCCGCGTGCGCGCTCCTGCTCGGGGCGACGGTGGTGCCGGCCCTGCGCCTCGGCTCGGAGTTCATGCCGCCCCTCGACGAGGGCACCATCCTCTACATGCCGACCACCATCCCCGGCGCGTCCATCGGCGTGGCTCAGCGGGCGATGCAGGTGCAGGACTCGATCCTCGCGGCCTTCCCCGAGGTGGCGAGCGTGTTCGGAAAGGTGGGCCGCGCCAATACGGCCACCGACCCGGCGCAGCTCGACATGATCGAGACGACGATCGTGCTGAAGCCGCAGGAGCAGTGGCGGGCCGGGATGACGCGCGAGCGGCTGGTGAGCGAGATGGACGCCGCGGTGAAGACCGTCGGCTACGTGAACGCGTTCACCCAGCCGATCCGCGGCCGGATCGACATGCTGGCGACGGGGATCCGCACGCCCGTCGGGGTGAAGATCTTCGGCCCCGACCTGGGGGAGCTGGAGCGCATCGGCAAGGAGATCGAGGCGGCGGTGGGGATGGTGCCGGGGACGCGGAGCGTCTTCGCCGAGCGGGCCGTGTCGGGGTCCTACCTCGACATCCAGGTAGACCGGGAGCGGGCGGGGCGCTACGGCGTCAACGTGGCGGACGTCCAGCGCACCGTCGCGGCGGCGATCGGCGGGATGGAGGTGACGACCACCGTCGAGGGCCGCCAGCGCTTCAGCGTCAACGTCCGGTACCCGCGCGACCTGCGCGACTCGCCCACCGCCCTGGGTCGCATCCTCATCCCGGTGTCGCTGGGATCGGTGGGCGGTTCCGAGGCCGCCGGCGGTGCCGCGGCGCCGATGGCCCGCGGAGCGGCTCCGGCCTCGGGCGGCGGGGGAATGGGCTCGGGTGCCGCGCCGGCCGCGAGCGCTGCGTCGCCCAGCGGCATGGGCTCGGGCCCCGGACGGGTGGTCCAGATCCCGCTGGCGCAGCTCGCCACCATCCGGCTCGTGAACGCGCCGATGCAGGTCAAGACCGAGAACGCCTTCCTTACGGCGTGGGTCCAGATCGACATGACGAGCCGCGACCTGGGGAGCTACGTGCGCGACGCCAAGGCGGCCGTCGACTCGGCCGTCACCCTCCCGCCGGGCTACACGCTGACGTGGAGCGGACAGTACGAGTATATGCAGCGGGCCACGGAGAAGCTGAAGGTCGTCATCCCGCTCACCCTCCTGATCATCGTGGTCCTGCTGTACCTCAACTTCGGGAACGTGCGCGACCTCTCGATCGTGCTGATGTCGCTCCCCTTCGCGCTGATCGGCGGCATCTGGTTCCTGTGGGCGCTGGACTACGAGCTCAGCGTCGCGGTGGCGGTCGGCTTCATCGCACTCTTCGGCGTCGCAGCCGAGACGGGGGTGGTGATGCTCATCTACCTCGACCTCGCGTACGAGCGCCTCCGGAAGGGGGCGGCGATGACGCCTGCGCTCCTGCACGCGGCGATCGTCGAGGGGGCGGCCGACCGCCTGCGGCCCAAGATGATGACGGTGATGGCGATCATGGCCGGCCTGCTGCCGATCATGTGGGGGAGCGGCGCGGGCGGGAGCGTCATGCGCCGCATCGCGGCGCCGATGATCGGGGGGATGGTCAGCTCGACGGTGCTGACCTTGCTGGTGATCCCGGCGATCTACCTGATCTGGAGAAGGCGTGAGCTGATGCACGCAACGAGGAGCGCGCGATGAAAGACCCGGTCTGCGGGATGGAGATCGCCCCCGAGAAGGCGGCGGCTCGCCTCGATCACGAGGGCACGACGTACTACTTCTGCAGCGCGAAGTGCCACGACAAGTTCGTCGCGGAGCCGGGCCGCTACGTCGGAGCGCCGAAGCCCGCGGCGCCGGCGCCCGAGTCTGCCGCAGCCCCGCCCGCGCCTGCCGCCTCTGCGCCCGCCGCTGCGGTCGCGGCGCCCGTCGCTGCCGCCGCCGCCGAGTGGACCTGCCCGATGCACCCCGAGATCGTGCGGCCGGGCCCGGGCGCGTGCCCGATCTGCGGCATGGCGCTCGAGCCGCGCACCGTGACCCTCGACGCGGGCCCGGACCTCGAGCTGGTGTACATGACCCGCCGCTTCTGGGTGGCCGTCGCCCTGGCCGTTCCCCTCCTCGCGGCGATGGCGTCGGACCTGCTCCCCGCGATGCCGCTGCACCGGGTCCTGGGCGGCGCGGCGCTCAACTGGATCGAGCTCGCCATCGCGACGCCCGCGGTGCTGTGGTGCGGCTGGCCGTTCTTCGTGCGGATGGGGCACTCGTTCGTGCATCGCCACTTCAACATGTTCAGCCTGATCGGCATCGGAACCGGTGCGGCGTACGCGTACAGCGTGGTCGCGACGGCCCTGCCGGGGGTCTTCCCGGCGTCGTTCCGCGGCGCCGGGGGCGAGCTGCCGGTCTACTTCGAGGCGGCCGCCGTCATCGTCGCGCTCGTGCTCCTCGGCCAGGTGCTGGAGCTCAAGGCCCGCGGCCAGACGAGCTCCGCGATCAAGGCCCTCCTCGGCCTCGCGCCCAAGAACGCGCGACGACTCGAGGCAGACGGCCGCGAAGCGGACGTGCCCCTCGAGCAGGTGCAGGCGGGCGACCGGTTGCGCGTCCGGCCGGGGGAGAAGATCCCGGTGGACGGGGTCGTGCTGGAGGGGTCGAGCGCCCTGGACGAGTCCATGATCACCGGCGAGGCGATCCCCGTCGCGAAGGGTCCCGGTGACCGGCTGACCGGCGCCACGGTGAACGGCACCGGCTCGCTGGTGATGCGCGCCGACCGCGTTGGGAAGGACAGCTTCCTGGCGCAGATCGTCCAGACGGTGAGCGAGGCCCAGCGCAGCCGCGCGCCCATCCAGCGGCTGGCCGACGTCGTGTCAGGGTACTTCGTCCCGGCCGTCGTGGCGGCGGCGCTCATCACGTTCGCGGTGTGGGGTCTCGCGGGGCCGGCGCCGCGGCTGGCGCACGCGCTGGTCAACGCCGTCGCCGTGCTGATCATCGCCTGCCCGTGCGCGCTGGGCCTTGCGACGCCGATCTCGATCATGGTCGGCGTGGGGCGCGGCGCCACGGCGGGCATCCTCATCCGGAATGCCGAGGCGTTGGAGCGGCTCGAGAAGGTGGACACGCTCGTCGTGGACAAGACGGGCACGCTGACCGAGGGCAAGCCGCGGCTGGCGGCGGTGGTCCCGGCCGCCGGGATGGCCGAGCCGGACGTGCTGCGGCTCGCGGCGGGACTGGAGCGCGGGAGCGAGCACCCGCTCGCCGCCGCCATCGTGGCCGGTGCCGAGGAGCGCAAGGTCGCGGTCCCGGAGGCGAAGGACTTCCAGTCGCACACGGGGCAGGGCGTCACGGGCACGGTCGAGGGGAAGCGGGTCGCCCTGGGGAACCGGAAGTTCTTGGAAGAGCAGGGCGCCGACGCCGGCCCGCTTGGCGGGGAAGCCGACCGGCTCGCCGCCGACGGCCAGAGCGTGGTGTTCCTCGCCGTCGACGGCAAGGTCGCCGGCCTGCTCGGCGTGGCGGACCCGATCAAGGACTCCACGGCAGAAGCGGTCGCCATGCTCAAGAAGGAAGGCGTCCGCATCGTGATGCTCACCGGCGACAACAAGGCGACGGCGCAGGCCGTCGCCGGCAAGCTGGGCCTCGACGAGGTGGTGGCCGAGGTGCTGCCGGCGCAGAAGGCGGAGGCGGTGAAGCGGCTGCGGGGCGAGGGCCGGGTTGTGGCGATGGCGGGCGACGGCATCAACGATGCCCCGGCGCTGGCGCTCGCCGACATCGGCATCGCGATGGGGACGGGCACCGACGTGGCGATCAAGACCGCGGCGATCACGCTCGTGAAGGGCGACCTGCGGGGCATCGCGCGGGCGCGGCGCCTCTCGCGTGGCACGATGCGCAACATCCGCCAGAATCTCTTCTGGGCGTTCGCCTACAACGTGGTGGGCGTGCCGGTCGCGGCGGGCGTGCTGTACCCGTGGTTCGGGCTGCTGCTCAGCCCCGTCATCGCGGCGGCGGCGATGAGCTTCAGCTCGGTCTCGGTCATCGGGAACGCGCTGCGGCTGCGTCGCCTCGGCCTGTGAGCCGGGCGGTGGACACGCGCGACTGCGACTAGCGGAGTTACGGGCCTAGCCGGCGACCCTCTCGAGGTCCGAGATGCCGCGGATGTCGATGCGGACCACCCCGTCCGGCGACGCGGCGTCGAGGATGCTCCGGAACTTCGCGCCGAATGCCACCTCCTCCGCCTTGTACGACGAGCGGACGTGGACGGTCTGTGCCGACGTCTCGTCGTAGGCGCTGAGGAGGATCAGGAACTCGGCGTCCGAGGCGCGGAGCTGTTCGACGGTCCAGCCGAAGAGCGGGCTCGCGATGTCGATCGGGTGGACCACCGTCCACGACAGGGGGAAGAACGCCACCCGGTGCCGCTCCAGCGGCAGTTCGTCGAACTCCCGCTTCCCGTCCGGCCCCCGCCACGACATCGAGACCTTCGCCTCCACCTCCACCAACTGGCTGCTCCGCGCGTTCGCGAGGCGGAACATGAAGCCCGTGATCCCCTGATAGGGTGCGACGACCGCGAGCCGGCTGAAGATGACCTGCGGGTTCGGCCGGGCGAATCGCGCGAACCCGATCCCCGCCACCACCGCGAAGCCCAGCAACCCCACCAGCGACTCCACCGCCACCAGGACGTTCGCCGCGAGGCCGTCCGGGCTCACGCGCCCATACCCGATGGTCGCGAGGGTCTGGACGCTGAAGAAGAAGGCCTCGGCGAACCGCGCCGCGAGCGTGCCGCCGGCGTCCGGTCCGGCTAGCGCCCCGGGGCCGCACGCCACGTAAGCCGCTGCGAAGACGGAGTTGATCGCGACGTACCCCGCCGCGGCCAGCGCGAGGAAGCGGGGCCACGTGACGGTCAGCAGGAAATGGTAGAAGGAGATGGTCTCGAAGAAGCGGAGCCCCGTCCGCTCCACATTGAACGAGCCGTCGCGGTTGAGGAGCCGCCGGCGGCTCCGCGCGGCGACGACGCCGCCGAAGCCGAGGTCGGGGTTCTCCGGCGTATCGCGGGGCGGGGCGCCGAGCTGGGGTGTGTCGGGTCTGGTCATTCGTTCCCCACCGCACTGGCGGCGAGCACCACCATCTGCCCCCACATCGAGGGCTGATGCGCCGCCATGTTGCAGGTGAAGGCGTAGACTCCCGCCCGCCGCGCGACCCATGTCGCCTGGGTGATCGATTGTCCCGGTAGGCCCACCGCCAGCTCGCCGAGGACGAAGGTGTGGGCGTCGTCCTCCGGGTTCACGAACCGCAGCCGCACCGTGTCGCCCGCGACGACGGTGACGGTACTCGGCACGAACGCGTACACCTCGCGGCCTTCGAGCACGCCGCCGGGCGCGAAGTCGCGCTCGAGGAAGGGGTACGTCTGTCGCAGTTCCTTGGTGAGCAGCGGGACCGCGGTGATGGTCACGTCCCGGCTGCGGGGGACGTAGGCCGCGCCGTGGCCTGCGCCTCGGGTGCACGCCGCGAGCGCCACCACGAGGAGAGCGGCGAGTAGTCGGGATGGGTTCATGATGGCTGGAGAGTGTCCAGCGCCGGCGGGGGCGTCAAGCGGGCAGGGGCGCGGCCGCGCTGCGGCGCAAGGACCGCGGCGCTCGCCGTCGCTCCCCAGTCGCTCACATTGGCGTACACAAGTGGAATGGAGATTGCGATGCCAAAGGGAAGCGGGGCAGTCGGAATCGCCACTCCGCACGGAGATGACGTCGTCGTGACGGCGCGTCTCCAGATTCTGCCTCCTTAAATCGTGATATCGACGACCCTCTAACTCGGGATTGCCGGACTCGACTGGAGCTGCCATGAACCGGTCACGTGTCGCCGTCGTCCTCCTTGTGGGTTTGGCGCTTTCTCTCTCTCGATGCGGTGGAGACAAGGCCACAGGTCCGTCCATTCCCACCTCGCTGCTGCGCGTCGGTGGGGATGGCCAGGCCGGCTCCGTCGGACAGGCATTGCCGAGCGTGCTGAGGGTGAAAGTCACGGACGCGAACGGATCGGGCGTCGAGGGGGTGATCGTCGCGTGGGCGGTCGCAAGCGGTGGTGGGAGCTTGAGTGCATCCGCCGACACCACCGACGCCACGGGAACCGCGGTGGTGTCGCTGACTCTTGGAACCACGGCGTGCGCCCATTCGGTCACTGCGACCATAGCTGGAATCCCGTCGATCTCTCCGGTGACGTTCTCGGCGACCGCCGCCCCCGGCCCCGCCTCGAAGCTGGCCTTCGTGGTGCAGCCCTCAGACGTGACAGCGGGCGTCGCATTCAGTCCGCCCATACAGGTCGCGGTGCAGGACGCGTTCGGCAACACGGTCACGACCGCCTCCACCAGCATCACCATGTCGCTCGGCGCCAATCCGGGGAGCGGGACGCTCGCTGGCACCACCAGTGCGGCGGCCGCCGGAGGCGTGGCGACCTTCGCCAGCCTCAGCATCAACCGGCCCGGTGCCGGGTACACGCTCACTGCCGCAGCCGCCGGCCTCGCCGGCGCGACGAGTGTGACGCTGACTGTGGCGGTAGGCGCGGCATCCAAGCTCGCCTTCTCCGTACAGCCTACGAGCGCGACGGCTGGGACCGCGCTCACTCCCGCTGTGCAGGTGCTGGTGCAGGACGCTTTGGGCAACGCCGTGAGCAGCTCCACAGCGGCCGTCACCTTGGCTATCGCCAGCGGGACGGGCACTGCGGGCGCAACGCTGAGCGGGACATTGACCAAGGCAGCGGTGGGAGGCGTGGCCACGTTCAGCGATCTGAGCCTCGACAAAGTGGGGACGAGCTACGCCCTCTCTGCCAGCGCCAGCGGCTTGGCCAATAGCACCAGTGGCGTCTTCGCCGTGAGCCCGGGTCCGGCCAGCAAGCTCGTTTTCAGCGCCCAGCCAACGATCGTGAGCGCGGGGGGCGTGGTCGGCCCGGCGGTAGAAGTGAGCGTACAGGATGCGCAGGGGAACGCCGTGACCAGCTCCACCGCGGATGTCACGGTCTCTATCACCAGTGGCACCGGGGCGACGGGCGCGACGCTGAGCGGAACCCGCACAGCGGCCGCGGTGGCGGGCGTAGCGACGTTCAGCGATTTGAGCATCGACAAGGCGGGGACGGGCTATACGATCGACGCCGGCAGCAGCGGACTGTCCTCGGCAACGAGCGCGGCGTTTGATGTCTACGCGTTCTCGGCCCTCTCCGCCA
>Ga0207932_1000485_pt1 | contig 13397 bp, 12 predicted proteins | sample NGESurdeep092012_FD_184480 | JGI IMG/M metagenome (GOLD analysis project Ga0207932, IMG submission 184480) | Arctic peat soil microbial communities from Barrow, Alaska - NGEE Surface sample 415-2 deep-092012 (SPAdes) | ecosystem: Environmental > Terrestrial > Soil > Wetlands > Peat ...
GACGTTGGTGGCGAAATCTCCGTGCTTGGGATCGCTCGGCCGCTCCAGTTCGACCGTAGCACCGACCGCGCCGGCCAGTTCGCCGGCCAAACGCTCGAGTGCGAGGCTCACGTCCGCTCCTGCCCGTCGGTAGCGAACAGCTCTTCAAGGGCGCGCAGCTCGATCGCGTTCCCGACTCCGATGATGATGTCGCCCTCCTCGAGCGGCAACGTCGGAGACGGCATCGAGTCGAACGAGCCGTCCGCCTTACGCACGGCGATGATCTTGGCGCCGGTAGTGTCGCGCACGCGCAGCTCGGCGATCGTCTTGCCCAGGTGCCGGCAACCGGGTGTGACGACGATCTCTTCGAACTGAACGGCGGCGGTGCCTTCGGTGGAGGCCGCGTCGAGATAGGCCGCTACCTGCGGTTTCAGAACCAGTCTGGCCATCTCGCGACCGGCGGTCGAGTAGGGCTGGACGATTCGGTTGGCGCCGGCCATGCGCAGCTTCTTGGCGGCGTCGTCGTCGGAGGCCCGGGCGACGATCAGCAAGTCGGGATGGGTGGCTCGCGCGGAAAGCGTAATGTAAAGGTTGTCGACGTCGGAGTCGGCCGAGGCGACCAGGCCCCGGGCTCGCTCGATGCCCGCTGCGATCAGATTGACGTCCTCGGTGCCAGAGCCTTCGACGAGGGTATCGCCGGCTTTTCGCGCCGCCTCCAGCGCGTCTTCGTGGAAGTCGACGACGACGTACGGCACCTGCGACTCACTGAACTCGCGCGCGGCGCGCCGGCCGACGCGACCGTAACCGCAGATGATGAAGTGGTTGTGCATTGCTTCGATCGTCAAGCGCTTCCTCCGCTCTTGCCAGGCTCCTGTTACAAGACCACGCGCGATCGCCTCCGCGATCGCTCCCGCGACGTAGAGGAAGATTGCCACGCCGGAGAGAATCATGACGATCGTGAAGATCCGCTCGCCGTTAGTGTCGGGCGCCGTGTCGAACCCGCTCAACGAGATGGCCACCAGTGAGCGATAGAACGCCGCGACCCAGCCTTCTCCGAAAGCGTGGAACCCGATCGTGCCCGTGACCAGCACACCCAGAAGGGCGAGAAGGGCGAGCGCGAAGCGCCGCAAGCCGACACTTTTAAGGTTCTTCATGATCTAGGCCTGTATCGTAGAGGCATGGAAGACGAAGGCCTAGAGAGACACCTGAACATCCATCTCGATCCCTCGCTTTTAGCGGGTGTTTATGCGAACTTCGCCAATGTCAGCTTCTCGGACTACGAGTTCACGATCACCTTTGCCCGCGTCGACCACGAGGTTGAGGAGGGTGACGTCCCGGGCGTCGTGGTTACGCGCGTAAATGCCTCCCACGCCTTCATGCGCGAGCTGATCGACGCCATGGAGGACGCTTGGTCGAAGTGGACGACGACCCAGGGAATAAAGAACCTTCCCGAGGCTCCCCCCTCTCCCGAGCAAAACTAGGAACGAGCGAGACGCATGCGTGTCGCCGTCATCTCAGACGTTCATTCGAACCTGCACGCGCTCGAGGCAGTGCGCCGCGAAATCGAGCTTGAGCAGCCGGATGAGGTCTGGAACCTCGGCGACAGCGTCGGCTACGGGGCAAGGCCGAGCGAGTGCTGCGAGGCGCTGGCGAGCTTTACGAGCCTTTCTCTCGTCGGCAATCACGACCTGGCCGCGATCGGCCGGCTTTCGCTGGACGGTTTCTCGGCGGCCGCCGCCGCAGCCGCGTCCTGGACGCAGGAGCAGCTCGAAGAGAGCGCCGCTTCCTACTTCGCCGATCTGGAGCCCTCGAGCAGGCTCCCGGGCTGTGAGCTCTACCATGGGAGCCCACGTGAGCCGGTCTGGGCCTACGTGCTGAAGTCGGCCGACGCCGCTACCGCCTTCTCGCTCAGCAGCGCGCCGCTGGTTCTCGTGGGTCACTCGCACTACGCCCTGGTCGCTTCGCTCGTGGAAGAAAAGCTGGGATTCAATTTGGCGCCCGGCGGAACGGTCGTCGATCTTTCCACCGGCCGCTGGCTGCTCAACCCCGGATCGGTCGGTCAGCCGCGCGACGGCGATCCGAGGTCGGCCTATCTCCTGCTCGATCTAGATGCAGGCCGAGCCGAGTTCAAGCGGGTCGGCTACGAGATCAAGCGCACGCAAAAAGAGATCCGAGCGGCCGGGCTACCGGAACAGCTCGCGAGCCGACTCGCCCGCGGGCTCTAGACGCCTAATTCAAACGGGCGCTCTCGCTGTCGCTCTCGCCCAGGGTCGATACCCCGACGCCTTGTTCTTCAAGTGCCTGCTGAACCTCTTCGCGGGCCTTGAAGATGCGCCACTTGACGGTGGCCAGCGTCACGTCGAGCGTGTCGGCGATCTCGTTGTAGGAAAGCCCGACGATGTCGCGCAGCAGCAGTGCCTCTTTGAGATCCGGGCTCAGTTTGTCGACCTCACTCAGGAGAATCTCGATTGCCTCGCTCTGCTCGATCGGGGCGTCTACTACCTCTAGTTGAGGCGCGTCCTCGATTGCTACTAGGGTTCGCGGCCTGCGCTCCACGGCCCGTATCTCGTCGATCACGCGGTTCTTGGCCACCTGGAAGAGCCAGGTCGTGAAACGGGCCTGGCGCGAGTAGCCGCGGAGGCCGCGAAAGACGCGCAGGAAGATGTCCTGGGTCAGGTCCTCGGCCAGCGCGCGATCGCCGACCATGCGCAGCACGTAGTTGAAGATGGGCGCCTCGTAAGCGCGGACGATCAGTGCAAAGGCGCGTTCGTCGCCGCGTTGCGCTCTGCGGATGACTGCCATATCGGGCTGCTGAATGCCCATCGCAACCTGAGTATAGGCGCGTCTATCTGATTATTGAATGACCGAAACCCCTGTCATAGCTAAGGGTTTCCTAAGATTTAGCAGGGCAATTGCGGTCGGTACGAGGTCCGATAGCTCACCGCCCGAGCGAAGCGTCGCGCCTGCCACGGTAACGATCAGCGGTACCTGGCTGGTTGTGTGAGCGGTGAAGGGAGCGACGCCGTCGTCGTCCAGCATCTTCTCGCTGTTTCCGTGATCGGCGGTGATCAGGCAAACGCCGCCCTGAGCCTGAACGGCGGCCACGATCTCGCCGAGGCACTTGTCGACCGCTTCGATGGCCTTGATCGCAGCCGCTATATCGCCGGTGTGGCCGACCATGTCGGCGTTGGCGAAGTTGACGACGGCGAAGGAGTACTTGCCGCTGCCGATCGCCTCGCAGAAGCGCTGCGCGACCTCCGGCGCCGACATCTCCGGCTTCTTGTCGTAGCTGGGAACTTCGCGCGGTGAAGGCACGAGAATGCGATCCTCGCCCGGGAACGGCTCTTCGCGCCCGCCGTTGAAGAAGTAGGTGACGTGCGCGTACTTCTCGGTCTCGGCCATGTGCAGCTGCTTGAGCCCGTTCTCGGCGATCACCTGGGCCATGGTCTCTGGAACTTCCTCGTCCCCGTAAGCCACCGGACAGTCGAGTTCGTCGTCGTAGCTCATCATCGTCGTCAGGTCATAGCCGCGCTCGAGTAGCTTGCTCGAGAGCTGGCGTGCGCGATCGGGACGGAAGTTGAAGAAGATGAGCGCGTCCTTCTGACCGATGCGCGGACGCCCTTCGAGTACGATCGGCTTGATGAACTCGTCGCTGATGCCTCCGTTGTAGCTCTCCTGAATAGCCGCGGCGGGGTCTGTGGCGTGCTTTCCCTTGCCGTCGATCAGCGCCTCGAGCGCAATGTCGATGCGATCCCAGCGCTTGTCGCGGTCCATGGCGTAGTAGCGGCCGCTGACGCTCGCGACGCGCTCGGGCGGGAGCTCGGCTATGTCTTTGACCGCCGCGTTCGGCGATACGTCGCGCCCGTCGGTGAAAGCATCCACGAAAGTCTGTTCGTACATCCCCTGCTGTTTGGCCATTTCGAGCAGCGCGCGCAGGTGATCGATGTGAGAGTGGACGCCGCCGTAGGAGACGAGACCGAGCAGATGGACATTCCCACACCGCTTCTTCGCCCGCTGGAAGGCGGCCTTTAGCACCGTGTTCTCGAGCAGCGCGCCGCTTTCGACATCGTCGTTCAGGCGCTGCAGGCTCTGCTTCAGGATTCGACCCGACCCGATCGTCAGGTGACCGACTTCCGAGTTGCCCATCTGACCGTCGGGCAGGCCGGCTGCGGCGCCGGAGCATCTGATGGTCGTATGCGGGTAGGTAGCTAGCAACCGGTCGTAAACCGGCGTGTCTGCAAGCGAGACGGCGTTACCCGGGCCGGGCGGCGCCTCTCCCCAGCCGTCGAGGATGATCAGCGCGACCAGCGGCACGGAACTCTGCGACGAGGGAGCTTCCGCTCCCCCGTCGCCACTACCTGGTACTGATTTGTTCATGCGCCGACCGCTGACGCCGCGCAGAGCGCGACGAAAGAGCCGACGTCGAGCGAGGCTCCGCCGACCAGCGCACCGTTCACGTTGGGCTGACTCATCAGCTCGGCTGCGTTATCGGCCTTGACCGAGCCGCCGTAGAGAATCGGCACATCCAAGAGGCCGCGGATGAAGGCGTGCGCCTCCTCGGCCTGCGCCGGCGTGGCCGTCTTACCGGTGCCGATGGCCCAGACGGGTTCGTAGGCGATGACCAGCCGCTCGTGAGCACCGATCTCCTTGACGATCGGCGCCATCTGACGCGCCAGAACGGCTTCGGTCTGGTTTGCGTCACGCTCACTCTCGAGCTCGCCGACGCAGGCGATCACCTTGAGGCCGGCGTCGATCGTGGCCTTGGCCCGCTTGGCCACGTCCAGGTCGGTCTCGCCGAAGAACTGACGTCGTTCGGAGTGCCCGACGATCGATCCATCCGCGCCGAGGTCTTTCAGCATCGCGGTAGAGATCTCGCCGGTGAAGGCGCCGTTTTCGGCCCAGTGAACGTTCTGAGCGTAGACCGAGATCTCACTGCCTTTGAGCTCCTCGATCGCATTGGCGAGCGAGACGTAAGGCGGGCAGACAGCGACGTCAACGCCTTCGATGTCGCCGATCGACTCGCGTAGCGCCCGACAGAAGGCGGAGGCCTCCGATGGGGTCTTGAACATCTTCCAGTTACCGGCGATCAGCATTTACCTCTCCTTACGCCTCAGGGATTGCTAGGACGCCCGGCAGTTCCTTGCCCTCGAGCAGCTCGAGCGAAGCGCCGCCGCCCGTCGAGACCCAAGAAATTCTGTCGGCGACGCCGGCCTCTTCGATGGCCCGGACGACGTCCCCGCCACCGACGACCGAGTGTGCGCCGGACTCTGCGACCGCCTCGGCGACCGCCCGCGTGCCCGCGGCGAACTTCGGAAACTCGAACACGCCCATCGGGCCGTTCCAGAAGATCGTCTTGGCTTTCGCGATGATCGCGCAGAAGCGCTCGCGCGTGTGCGGGCCGATGTCGTAGCGCTCCCAGCCTTCGGGAACGTCGAAGTAGTCGGCGACCTTGGTGTCGGCGTCGGCCGCGAAGCGATCGCCGATCACCGTGTCGTCGGGCAGCTCTACCTCACGCCCGACCGGATTCGCGGCGTACACCTGCTCGGCCATCTTGCCGCCGATCAGGAGATCGTCGGCTCGTTCGCCCAGCTTGCGCAGAACGCCGATCTTGTCCTCGACCTTGAGCCCGCCGACGATCACCACGAAGGGCCGCTCGACCTCGCCGAGCAGCTTGCCCAGCTCGTCCAGCTCCTTCTCGAGCAGCAGGCCCGCATAGGCCGGCAGCAGGTGGGCAACCGCTTCTGTAGAGGAGTGCGCCCGGTGAGCCGAGCCGAAGGCGTCGTTGACGTAGACGTCGGCGAGCGCCGCCAGCTGCTTGGCGTATTCGAGGTTGTTCTTCGTTTCGCCCGCGACGTAGCGGGTGTTCTCGAGCACGCAGACCTGGGCGCTCGGATCGCCGAAGGCCACCTCGCGCCCGAGTAACTCAGCGAGCCGAGCTGCCACGGGCTTGAGCGAGAACTTGGGATCGGCGATGCCCTTCGGCCGCCCGAGGTGCGAGCAGCAGATGACGTTCGAGGCGCCCTTTTCGAGCAGCAGCTTGATTGTCGGCAGCGCCGCGCGGATGCGCGTGTCGTCGGCGACCTTGCCCTCCTCGAGCGGAACGTTGAAATCGACGCGAACGAGAACGCGCTTGCCGGCGACGTCCGCGTCGCGGACGGAACGTGGTTTATGCACGATTTTCGACCTCCCGGACTAGAGCAGCTTGCCGATCAGGTCAACGAGGCGGCAGCTGTAGCCCCACTCGTTGTCGTACCAACCGAAGACCTTGGCCATCTTGCCGCTGGCCATGGTCAGCGGGCTGTCGAAGATGCAGGAGTAGGGCGAGTTGATGATGTCGGTGGAGACGATCGGATCCTCGTTGTACTCGAGATAGCCCTTGAGCGAGCCCTCAGCGGCAGCCTTCTTGAAGGCGGCGTTGATCTCCTCGACGGTCGCTTCCTTCGTCATCCGCACGACGAAGTCGGTGATCGAGCCGGTCGGGACCGGAACGCGCATCGAGATACCGTCGACCTTGCCCTTGAGCTCGGGCAGCACCAGGCCGATCGCGCGGGCAGCACCCGTCGAGGTCGGAATCTGGTTGATTGCGGCCGAGCGGGCACGGCGCAAGTCCTTGTGCGGGAAGTCGAGGATGCACTGATCGTTGGTGTAGGCATGGATCGTGGTCATGAAGCCCTGCTCGATGCCGAAGTTCTCGTGCAGCACCTTGGCCATCGGCGCGATGCAGTTAGTCGTGCAGGAAGCGTTGGAGATGATGTTGTGCTTCTCGGCGTCGTAAAGCTCGTCGTTGACGCCGAGCACGATCGTGATGTCGGGATCGGTAGCGGGAGCCGAGATGACAACCTTCTTCGCTCCGGCGTCGAAGTGCGCCTGAACCTGCTCGCGGCTGCGGAAGACACCCGTCGACTCGAGTACCACGTCAGCGCCGAGCTTCTTCCAGGGAATGTCAGCTGGATTCTTCTCGGCGAGGAAGGGGAACTTCTCGCCGCCGGCGATGATGTGGTCGCCGTCGACCTTGACCTCGCCCGGGAACCTTCCCTCAACCGAGTCGTACTTCAGTAGGTGCGCCATCGTCTTGATGTCGCAGAGATCGTTCACGGCGACGATCTCCAGATCGGCACCCATCTCCGCCTGAGCGCGGAAAAAGCTGCGCCCGATACGTCCAAAACCGTTAATGCCAACGCGAATCGCCATTCGAGTTCCCTTTCGTCTTTTTTCTGTCTCTAAGCTCGCTGTCGAGTGTAGCGACGGGCAACTGATATCTGTTGATCAGAGCCGTTCCGAGCGCGTCTTAAAGCGCTCAACCGATTCGGCCGGGCTTCTGGGCCAACTCCTGCAAACGGCGCAGACGGCCGTGTAGCGTCGGCTTCGGTATATGTGCCCGTTCGGCCAGTTCCGCAACCGAGCGCTGTGGGCCATGTAAGCGCAAGCGGGCCGCTTCGCGTAACGCCGGCGAGAGGCGCTCCAGTATTCCCAGGCGCTCGAGCCGGCGAATAGCGCGAAGCTGAGCCTGGGCCGCTTGGCTGGCCCGGGTGATATTGGCCTGGTCGGCGTTGGCGAGCCTGTTGGCGCCCGCCCGCGCCTCGCCGATGACCGAGTGCTCGGCCAGGGAGAGCGCGATCTCGGATGCGCCTGTCAGCGCCAGCAAGCCGGCAACCGCGTCAGTACCCTTGGCATAGGCGACGGAATGCCGGTCGCGCTCGACGACCTGTAGCTCGACTCCCTCTCGGGCTGCGATCTCAGCCAGGAAGCTCGCCCCATCGAGGCTGGTCGTTCGAATCTCGAGATGCAGCGAGGGTGGTGCGCTGAGCGAGCCCGAGCCCAGCAGAGCGCCACGCAGATAGGCGCCGCGACAGCAGGCACGGGCTGTCACCCGCGCGGGAGGCACCTCGATCGGCGCCAGGCTAGCGTCCAAGACGCCCGCCTCATTAAGAAACTGAAGCGCCCGCGGCGAGCCCGAAACGTGAAGTTGGTAGCGGTTGGCGCGGTTGAAGGCGCGCTGATGGTAAGTGCGTATCTCCGAGGAGACACCGAAGGCGCGCAGTGAGGAGAAGGCTCGCCGGGCCACCGCCCCTTTTGCCAGATCGAGATGGACGGAGATCTTCCCCTTGCCCTCGAGGTGCGCTCTACCGGCGCTATGGAAGAGAGCCGAGAGCTCGGCCAGGCGATCGCAGTCGCGCCGGAGGCCGACGTGGGCTAGCTCCTCGTGCAGTTCATCGGATAGCGGCACCGAAGGAAGCGTACGGCCCCGGAGGGGCGAGAGGACGTTCGACGGTGACATACGATAAGCCCGTGCGAAAGTTGCGACTCGTATTCTTAGTCCTTCTTCTGGTAGGCGCGGTGGCGGTTGGCGGTTGCGGCGGAAGAAAAGCGCAGGTCCCAGCCAGATCAATGAGCATGCCGACGTGGTCGCCAGACGGCGCGCAGATAGCGTGGGCGGAGAGCCGATTACAGTCGCCACGCGCGAAGATATGGCTTGCGTCGTCGGATGGGTCGAACTCCCACCCCGTCACGCGACCGATAGACGCTCTCGCCCAGCTTGCGTGGCTGCCCGGCAATCAGCTCTTGTACGACGCGAACTTCCAACTCTTTCGCCTGTCGCTGAGAACCCTGCGTCCCGTCCTCCTCGGCCGCGTCAACGATATGTCCTTCGCGATCGACCGGGCCGGTACGATCGTCGCGGTGGGTTCACCCGGCTGCCCGATGTGTGGCGGACCGATCAGCGTCAGATCGCTTGCGGGCCGCTCGACGACCAGCGTCCGCGGGGGGAAAGTGGCAGACGACTCGCCGACGCTCTCGCCGGACGGTCGCCTTGTCGCATTCTCCCGCGCTCTCTGGGACAAGGCCGTCGGCGAGTATGACCGACCTGCGGGGATCTTGGTCTCGTCCACGGCGGGTGGACCGCTGAGGCAACTAACACGCAACGGCTCCAGTCCGAGCTGGTCGCCCGACGGGCGGCGGCTCGTTTACATCGACGGTTCCAATCTCCGAATGGTCTCGGCCGGCGGCCGGTCAAACGTGCTTTTACTTCAGGGCGTCGTCGTCAACAACCTGTCATTCCGTCCGGCATGGTCAGCGGACTCGCGCAGGGTCGCCGTTCTCGACCAGAGCGAGCGCCTCATTGTCGTCACTGTTGGAACTCATCGAGCGAAATCCGTGACCGGCACGGCGATTGGGCGCGTTTATGGATTCGCGTGGTCACCGAAGTTGCCCACGCTACTCGTAACTGCAGGCCCTTGCACGCTCTGGGCCATAAACGCACGTGGCTCAGCGAAGCTCCTGCGGCGCACATGCTAGACGCCTGTTACCGCTCCCTCTTCTGAGATCCTTGGGACCCGACCCGGCCTCGCGCGGCCCGGCATCTATCGCAACTGATGTCCACATTCCCTTCCCTGACCCATGGGCCTTAGAATCCCGAGTCATGTCCAATCACGCCAGCTTTCACGTTCCCTCGCCGATCAACGAGCCCAACCTCACCTACGCGCCCGGAACATCCGAGCGTAGTGAGCTTCGTGCCCGCCTCGAGGAGATCTCAGCCCAGGTAATCGACATTCCCTGCATCATCGGCGGGGAGGCAGTCCAGGGCTCCAGCCCGTACCAGGCTGTGATGCCACACCGGCACGCCCACGTGCTGGCGAACGTCCAGCGCGGTAGCAGCGCCGAGGTGGAGAAGGCGATTGCGGCGGCGGCGGCGGCCTGGCCGGCCTGGTCGCGCACCTCGTTCACGGAACGAGCCGCTATCTTCCTGCGCGCCGCCGAGCTCCTCGCGGGCCCCTGGCGCCAGCGCCTGAATGCGGCCACGATGCTCAATCAGTCGAAGACCGTCCACCAGGCCGAGATCGACTCGGCTTGCGAGCTGGCTGATTTCTGGCGCTTCAACGTCCATTTCCTGGAGCGCATCTACGACGACCAGCCCAAGTCGGCGGCGGGAGTCTGGAATCGCATGGAGTACCGGCCGCTGGAGGGCTTCGTGCTCGCCGTCACGCCTTTCAACTTCACCTCGATTGCCGGCAACCTCCCAACCAGTCCGGCGCTGGCGGGAAACACCGTGGTTTGGAAGCCCGCTTCGAGTGCCGCGCTCTCCGCCTACCAGATCATGCTGCTGCTGAAGGAAGCCGGACTTCCCGACGGCGTGATCAACCTCGTCTTCGCCGACGGCGCCTCGGTCTCCAAGACGGCGCTCACCAGCCCCGATCTGGCCGGAGTGCACTTCACCGGCTCCACCGCGGTATTCCAGGCCATGTGGCGAACGATCGGCGGCCAGGTAGAGAGCTACAAGAACTATCCGCGCATCGTCGGCGAGACGGGCGGCAAGGATTTCATCATTGCCCATCCCTCTGCCGATCCCGACGCCGTCTTTGCCCAGGCAGTGCGTGGCTCGTTCGAGTATCAGGGCCAGAAGTGCTCGGCCTCCTCGCGCCTCTACGTTCCCTCGAACCTTTGGCCGGCCCTGCGTGAGCGTTTTGCCGCCGAAGTGCCGAAGATCAAGATGGGCGACGTCACTGACTTCGGCAATTACATGGGTGCCGTGATCGACAAAGCCGCCTTTGACTCGCTCTCGAGCGCTATCGACGAGGCGAAAGCTGCCCCCAAGATGGAGATCGTGGCCGGTGGCGACTACGAGGAGAGCGTTGGCTGGTTCATCGAGCCGACGGTTCTCGAGACAAGCGATCCCCACTGCAGGCATATCCGCGAGGAGCTATTCGGGCCGATTCTGACCGTCTACCCCTACGACGAACGGCGTTGGACCGAGACGCTGGAGCTGGTCGACAGTACTTCCCCCTACGCGCTCACCGGAGCGGTCTTCGCCACCGATCGCGCGGCCGCCGCCGAAGCCGAGCAGGCTCTGCGCCATGCGGCGGGCAACTTCTACATCAACGACAAACCGACCGGGGCGATCGTGGGACAACAACCTTTCGGCGGAGCTCGCGCCTCGGGCACCAACGACAAGGCCGGCTCGATGTGGAACCTGATCCGCTGGCTGAGCCCGCGCGCCGTCAAGGAGACGTTCGTCTCGCCGACTGACTACCGCTACCCGTTCATGGACGCCGACGATTAGCTCTTGCCGGCGATGACTCGGGTAAACAAACACGCGAGGCGGTAGCGAACTGTGCTCATACCGCTCGCCTTCTCGCTCCACGCAGTCGTTCGCGGCATTCGAGTCTTCTTCGACCACCTGACGGATGTCGACTGGCGCTTCCTGAGCGTGGTCGCGGGCCTGCAGGTGGTCAAGATCGGCTGCGCCGCAAAGGCCTGGCAGAACTCGGTGGTTGCCGCCTACCCGGGCAAGCGCGTCCACTTCCCGACGGTCTTCGGCGCCTTCAGCGCAGGGGTGGCCGTCGGCACGGTCGTGCCGGCGCACGGCGGCGACGCGGTTCGCATCGTGATGGTCAAGCGGCGCGTCCCGGACAGCACCTACACGACGATCACCTCGACGCTGCTCGTCCGCGCCCCCTTCGACATGTTGATGGCGCTGGTCTTCTTCCTCTTCCTCCTCCAGCAGGGAGTGCTGCCCGGCCGCTCCCTTCTCCCCCATCGCCCGGCCTTCGATTTCAGCTGGTTCTTCGGCCACCCGAAGGAGGCGATCATCATCGTCTGCACGATCGTCCTGGTCTTGACAGCGCTACTCCTCTGGGCCTGGGTGGCGATCAGCGAGTTCAAGCAGCGGGTGCGCCAGGGCATCAACGGGCTGCTCGACTGGCGCTTCTACCTGCGTCGCATCTTCCCCTGGCAGCTGTCCGACTGGGTGCTGCGAATAGCGATCGTCTACTTCGCCCTGCAGGCCTTCAGGATGCCCGCGACGGTGCACAACTCCCTCCTCGCGCAGGCCACCTCGAACCTCTCCACCCTTCTGCCGATCAGCCCCTCGGGCATCGGCACCGAGCAGGCGCTGCTGGTGACCGTCCTGCACGGAGTTGCGCCGGGCACGCTGATCGTGGCCTACAGCGTCGGCACGAGACTCATCACCAGCCTGATCAACGTCGTGCTCGGCTTCAGCGCGATTCTCCTCTTCTTCCACACCTTCCACTTTCAGCGTTACGTCGACGCCGAGCGAAACGGCTCGGAACCGCGGCGGAAGAGCCCTCGTCAGCGCTCGCCCTGAGGCGCTCGGCGCGGTTTAGGCTGCGCCCGTCTTGTGCAACTGCGCGTAGATCTGCCGCGCGGTCTTTTCGGGCAGTCCGGGAACTGCGGCCAGCTCTTCGCCGCTCGCTGCGAGGAAGCGCTCGGGTGAGCCGAAGTGCGTAAGGATTGCGCGACGCCGTGCCGGGCCCACTCCACGCAGTTCGTCGAAGAGCGAGGCGAAGGACTCACTCGAGCGGCGCTGGCGGTGGTAGCCGATGGCGAAACGGTGGGCTTCGTCGCGTAGGCGCTGAAGAAGCTGCAGGCCGGGCGAATGGCGATCCAGGCGCACCGGTTTCGAACGACCGGGTACGAAAACCTCCTCCTCACGCTTGGCCAGCGAGACCACGGCGATGCGCTCGGTCTCGGACGCGTCGCCGAGCGCCTCGAGTGCCGCGCCCAACTGAGGCTTGCCGCCGTCCACGACGACTAGGTTCGGTAGCGCCGCGAAGCTCTCGTCGAAGGAACCTTCGCCGGTTGAGTCGAGGCGTGCGAAGCGCCGGCCGAGCGCCTCCTTCATGCCGGCAACGTCGCTCTGGCCGGCCAGTGTGCGCAGCGAGAACTTGCGGTAGTGAGCTTTGAGCGGCGTCCCGTCGCGGAAGACGACCATCGAGGCGACCGGTGAGGCTTCCTGCAGGTTGGAGACGTCGAAGCACTCGATCCTGATCGGCAGGCTCTCCAGGTTTAGAACCTCACGTAACTCCTCGAGCGCCTCGATTCGCCGCAGGCGCCCCGTCTCGCGGGCGCGGGCCTCGGATGCCAGGGCCAGCCTGGCGTTCTCGCTCGCAAGCTCCTGTAGGCGCCGCTTCTCGCCCCGCGCCGGCACGCGCAACTCGACCCGTGCGCCGCGCAGCTCGCTCAGGAAATCGGCCAGGGGCTGCAGGTTGCCGGGCTGCGGCGGAACCACGATCAGCGGTGGGATCACCGGCGTCGATCCGTAGTACTCGAGGCAGAAAGCCTCCACGAGCGCCGCCTCGTCCTGCCCGGCAACGCCCTCCAGGTGAAAGGCGAAAGCGTCGACCATGCGCCCGCCGCGAAGCGGGAAGACCTGAACTGCGGCGCGCTCACCCTCGAGCGCGAGGCCCAGCACATCCACGCTCCCCTCGCCGGGAAGGTCGGCTGCCTGGCGCTCGAGCAGGTGCTGCACCGCAGCGAGCCGGTTGCGGTACCTGGCCGCCTCCTCGAAGCGCTGCGCGCCGGCGGCCTCCTGCATCGAGCGCGCCAGGCTCTTCTGAATCGGGTCGGTGTGACCGGAGAGGAACTCGATCACGGAGTCGATCAGGGCTCGGTAGTCGGCGGGC